>Ga0308173_10000707_pt1 | contig 14969 bp, 8 predicted proteins | sample PhyPR1_FD_203716 | JGI IMG/M metagenome (GOLD analysis project Ga0308173, IMG submission 203716) | Soil microbial communities from UC Gill Tract Community Farm, Albany, California, United States - DLSLS.P.R1 | ecosystem: Environmental > Terrestrial > Soil > Agricultural land | place: USA...
TGTAGGAGAGAACGCCATACAACCCTGCTACCGCAACGAGCAGCGCCAATCCGGCGAACACGCTCAGAAGAAGCGCGCCGAGCCGCCGGCTTTGTACCGAAGCTGAGACAATCTCCTTCATCGTCGCGACGTGAAATATGGTCTGACCTGGGTCCACTCGATGGATTACATGCTGGACCTGCTGGTCTACGGCAACGGGATCTCCGCTTGAGACGCGCACGACGTAGGTCATGATCTGCTTTAGTAAAAATTGCGACCATAACGTCGCCGGCGGCACCTGCCGGAAATCAAGATACAGTTGCGCGTCCGGGGGCTTGGCGAGACCGATCTGCCGGGTGCTTCGCACGACACCCACAATCGTGATGGGGTGTGCTTTGAAATCGCTATCGTCAAAGGCGATCTGCTTACCGATAGGGTTCTCTCCCGCAAAGTAGCGCCGCGCCAGAACGTCGTTAATGATTGCCACGCGCGGCTGGTTCAGCGTATCTGTTCGGCCGAAAAATCGGCCCTTCAGAAGCGGAATCTGCAGGGCGCTGAAAAAATCATCGCTGGTCGCGTTCAGCAGAGCGCGCGGCTGAGTTCCCCGACTCGGATTGGCGCGATCTTTAATGATGAACGTTGCCGAAGAGCTTCCATTGCTTAGCGGCAGGAACGTAATGAAGCCGGCTGCCTTCACTCTGGGTATTTGCGCGATCTCGTCCAGTTCCGGCCCGTAGACGGTTGTAGCCAAATTCTTATCTTCAGGTTCTGTTCCCGAAACTGCTGTTTGCATGGTCAGCACATGCTCCGCGACAAAGCCGGCGTCGATGTGCAGCAGATGATAGACGGTACGAAGCAGTAGGCCCGAACCGGCAAGCAGCATGATTGTCAGGCTTAACTGGGCGACAATCAGCACGCCGCGGAGTTTCTGTTGATGGCGGCCACCAGCGACAGCGCCGACGCTCTCCCGCAAAGCTGTCTCGATATCCTGACGCGCCACCTGCCAGACGGGCGCCAGCCCGAACAGCAGCGCCGAGATGCCGGCAACGATCAACATCACGATGCATATTTCGGGACGCAGGCTAATCTCCTGAACGCGCGGAATCGCGCCGGCTGCGAGATGCTTCAACAAGCCCAGGGATCCGGCGGCCACGGCCAGGCCGACGGCTGTCGCGATCAATGCCAGGATTATGTTTTCGGTAAAGAGTTGCCGGACCACGCGCATTCTGCCAGCGCCCAGTGCGGCACGAATCGCCATCTCTCGTTTGCGTCCGAGGGCTCGCGCCAACTGCAGATTCGCGATATTGGCGCAGGCAATAAGAAGTAGAAGAACTACAGCTCCGAGCAGAGCAAACAGAGCGGGCCGGGCATCGCCGGTGATCCTGTCCTGGTATAACTGCGCCCCAAAATCCAAGCCTTTGTCGTCGTCAGGGTATGCCTTCTCGAAGCGCCGTGCGATAACTTTCAGCTCCGTTTGCGCAGCGGTAAGAGTCACACCGGGTTTCAGTCTGGCGATGATCTCAAGGGAACTCGCACCGCGATTCATGACATCGGGCGCGGGCTGGAGCGGAATCCAAAATTCGCCATCGCGCGATGGGAACGCAAAGCCATCCGGCATTACTCCCGAAATGCTGCAAGGGTTTCCATCAACGGTGAGATTCTGCCCAAGGACCCGAGGATCGCCGGAGAGATGTTCTCGCCAGAACTCCGCGCTCAGAACCACGCTGCACGGTTTCCCTGGCTGATCCTGCCCCGCCGAAAAGGAGCGTCCAATCATCGGGCGGACGCGCAGGACGTCAAAAATATTTGCGCTCGCTACGGCTCCCGAGCTGTGAATTGGTTCACCGCCTGGCAGGCGAAGTGAAGCGCTCTTTTCCTCATATGCCGCCATCGCCGAGAACGACCGGCTTTGCGTTCGCATATCCAGAAAGTTCGGAAGGGACGTGGAACCGTGGCCGCCATCGGATTGAATGGAATCGACATCTACGAGCTGTTGCGAATCGGGATACGGCAAAGGGCGCAGGAGTACCGAATCGATCACCGTAAACATCAACGCGTTCGCTCCAGCGCCGAGCGCGAGCGTGAGAATCGCGATTGCCGTAAATCCTGGAGTTTTGCCCAGAGTGCGAAGAGTAAATCGCAGATCGCCGACAGTGTCATCGAACCATCGGATTCCACGCGCATCGCGGCATTCCTCTTTCAAGCGTTCAGCGCCCTGCAGGCTGGATATCGCGGCTGTTCTTGCCTCTTCGAGAGGTAAGCCTGCCGCCATACCCCGCTCCGTTTCGCGCTCCACGAAATCATGCAGCTCATCTTCCAGGTCATTTTCAACCCGAAAACGATCGAATAGCGATCGAAATCTCAAACGCACTTTCCTGAACAAGCGCATGAAACGGCTACCCTCGCGCGGGAATTACGATTGCGGAGATCGCACCGGACAAGCGTTTCCAGTCGGCGGTCTGCGCGTTTAACTGGCGGCGGCCTTCTTTCGTCAGCGAATAGAATTTCACCCGCCGTTTTGTCTCACTTGTCAACCACTCCGCAGTGACCCAGCCCTCCTGTTCCAGTTTGTGCAGAGCCGGATACAGCGAGCCGGGGCCAACCTGCAGCACGTCCTTTGACATCTGCTTCAGCCGCTGCGAAAGTGCCCATCCATGCATCGGCTCCAGGGACAGAATCCTGAGGATCAAGAGGCTCAGGGTGCCTTGAACGAGATCATTTGGTTTCATCGGCCTTATCGATACTCGATAACAGCATACCTCTCGGCTGCTCCCGGCGCAACGGGATAGGCAAAGTTCGCTTTACGGATGGCTATTCGTGACGCAAGATCTGCATTGGATCGAGATGTGCGGCGCGGCCTGCGGGGAGCGCGGCAGCAGCAGCAGCAAGGACGAGGACGCCGGTGGCAACCGCGATGTAGGTGAGAGGATCGAGCCGGGACACTTCGTAAAGCATGCCTGCGAGTAGGCGGGATAATGCAGCGGCTATGACCAGACCAGCTACGCAGCCGAGCAGCGCAACGCCAGCGCCTTGCGCGAGAAAGCGAGCTCGAATCTGGCTAGGCAGCGCGCCGAGCGCCATGCGCAATCCGATTTCGCGATTGCGGCGCGCCACCAGATAGGAAAGAGTTCCGTACAGGCCGATTGCCGCGAGCGAGATAGCGGTGAGTGCGAAAAGAGCCAGCAGAAGCGTGCGGAAGCGATTTTCGGCATTGCTCTCGGAAAGGCGCTCACTCAGCGGCATCATCTCAAAAACGGAACGGCTTGGCTCGATCCGGTGAATCTCGCGCCGTAGCGCATTTGCCAATTTCATGGGATCTCCACGGACACGGAGCAAAAAGTAAGGAGAAGGATCAGCGTTGCTGGAACACCAGTAGAAGGTAGGCACGGCCGGGTGGTTCAGGCCGTTCTCACGGGCATCGCCCACAACGCCGACAATTTCCGGCTTTGCGTCAAAGGACGTGATTTGCAGGTGGTGACCGATAGCAGTCTGGTTCGGGAAGTATGTTTCGGCAAAGCTGCGGTTGACTACAGCAGTTGTCCACAGAGTATCTTTCTTGCACGTGTTTCCGGCAAGGAGCGGAATGCGCATGGTTTCGAAATACGCGCCGTAGACGACCTTTTCATCCGCCGTGATTTTGCGGCTGGGGGAAACGGCGGAGCCGGCTGCCTTAATCTCTATTGGGAAGCCGCTCCCCGCGCCGGGCACAGTGGCGCTGATGGCCGCGGATTCCACACCCGGAACCGTGGCAAGAGCGCCGACCGTATTTTTCATCCGCTGAAACATCTTTTTCTGATCATTCGTTTCGCCATAATTGCCGCTGATGCGAAGTGTCAGCACATGATTTGGATCAAAGCCAGGCGAAACGCGGCCCAGTTCCTGAAAACTGCGCAGCAGTAGGCCTGCGCCGACTAGAAGGGTCACAGCAAGGGCAACCTGCACGCCCACTAAGGTCCACTGCAAGGAGGCACGGGCGGACACCTGCGTTCTGCCGTGCGAAGCGAGAGTGGAGGAGATGGAGCGGCGCGAAGCGATCAGCGCGGGAACCAGCCCGCAGAGCGCGGTTGCAAGGATTGCGCAGCAAAGCGTGTAAAGAGCAAGACGCCAGTCGAGGGTGATTTCCTCTACTCGGGGAAGGGCTTTTGCCAGCGAATGAAACACTCGAACCCCGGCGGCGGCAACCGCGAGACCGACCACCGACCCGGCAAGCGCAAGCACCAAGGCTTCGGTAAGGAACTGCCCGATAATGGAACCGCGGCCCGCGCCAAGCGAATAACGGATTGAGATCTCATGGGCGCGTTCCGTGATGCGCGAGAGCAGCAAAGCAGCGATATTCGTGCAAGCGATCAGGAGCAGCAAAGTAACCGAGCCAAACAGAATCCACAGCGAGCGCCGGGAACCCGCGACGATGGTTTCTTTTAGCGATTGAATCCGGGCGGCGAGATCTTTATCCGTTTGGGGAAATTGCCGCCCGAGCCGCGCCTGCACGGTATCGAGATCGGCCCGGGCCTGAGCCAGGGTGATGCCAGGTTTCATGCGGCCGATGCCTGTGAACCAGGTGTAAGCCCGGTTTTGTGCAATTGGCGCGTCCATGGGAACAGGCCACCAGAGGTCGATATCTTTGTCGGGAAATTGAAAGCTCGCGGGCAGGACGCCCACAATCGGGACAGAAGAAGATTCGATACGAATCCTCTTCCCCAGAACATTCGCATCGGCATGAAAACGACGCCGCCAGAAACGATCACTGATAAGAACTGCGGACGGCCCGCCAAAACGCTCTTCGGCCGGGGTGAAGTCCCGGCCCAGTTCAGGAGCGACACCAAGAACCTGAAGAAAGCGCGGTGTGACGTCCGCTTCTGCGAGACGTTCCGGAACCGTGCCGGACGTTTCAGAGAGATCTTGCGTATAAGATCCGGCGATTGCCTGAAATGCGGAGTTGTACTTATTCCATTCCTCCAGCCGGACGGGAGCAATAGGCCGGCTCGAATCTTTTGAAGCGCGATTGTACTGGTGCAAGACGACGAGTTCGCCAGCATTCGGATAGGGAAGCGGCCGGAGCAGGATGGCGTCGATGGCGGAAAAAACTGCGCTATTAGCGCCGATGCCGAGAGCCAGGGTCAAAATGATGGCAATCGAAAATCCGGGTGATTTGCGCATGAAGCGAACCGCGGCTTTCAGATTGGCAAGCGTGGTCTCGACAAATGCCAGGCGGTGCGCGTACCGGCACTCTTCTTTCACCTGCTCGGCTCCGCCGAATTCCAACATGGTCAGGCGGCGCGCTTCCTCGGGAGGAAGCCCTGCATCGATCTTTTCCTGAGTGACCGAATCGAGATGGAAGCGAATCTCGGAATTCAATTCCTTCTCAATGGCAGACTTTCGAAAGAAGAATTTGAGCCACCTCATGCAGGGTTCCTATTCCGCCGTTTGCATAATGAGCGTAATGGCCCCGGCCAGCCGCTGCCAGTTCGATTCCTCTGTTGCTAACTGCCTGCGGCCTTTCGCCGATAGCTTATAGAATTTCGCCTCACGTCCGTTTTCCGACTGCCCCCAGGTTGCTTCGAGCCAGCCTCGCCGCTCCAGCCGGTGCAGCGCCGGGTAAAGCGAACCCTGCTGGACCTGCAACACGTCTTTCGATATCTGGCGGATGCGGTGTGAAATGCCGTAACCGTGCACCGGTCCGAGCGCAACGATTTTCAGAATGAGCATGTCGAGCGTGCCCTGCAGAAGCTCGGATTTTTCGAGCGGCATCTGTCTCTCTCCTAGATTTCCTACATATTACAGCAATGATGTGTAGAGCGTCAAGGAGAGACGTTTGCCGGCTTAAGAACCGGCGGCACTATTCCGATCGGAGCGCCTGCATGACATCGACGCGGGCGGCCCGTGCGGCGGGCAGGACGGACGCGGCGATCGCGGCAATCAGCAGCACGAGCGCCGAGCCCGCCACCGGGAGCACATCCGGCATCTGCATGCCTTCGAAATAGCCAATTGCAAGACGCGCCAGCAGGAAGCCGCACATCGCGCCTGCGACGATGCCGATACCGCCTATCCATGCGCCTTCAGCGATCACGCCCGTCAGCAGATGACGAGGCTGAGACCCGACCGCCAGCCGGATGCCAAACTCGCGGGTCCGGCCGCTGACGGAAAACGCCAGCACGCCCGCTACGCCGATAACCGCAATGGCCAGCGCGACGATCGCGAAGACTCCAAACACCAGAGCATTGAGCCGGTCCGGAGTGAGCACTTCTGCGCGTATATCGGCAAGTGTCGCGGCCCTTTCCACCGGCTGATCGGCGGACAGATCGTGAATGATTCGCGTAATGCGCGGCACGAAAGCATACGGGTCCGTGTGGGTATGGACGAACAGCCGCCCTCCCCACAACTCTTGCTGCTCAAACGGGTGATACACGGTCAGAACCGGCACCGGAGACACGTGGTCATCATCCACATCTTTCACCACGCCCACAATCCGCCGGGGCGCAGGACTCACGTCGATGAACTTGATGACCGGGTCCGTCCACATAATGTGGCGGTTGACCGCGTCCTGATGGGGGAACATTCGCTGCGCCAAAGTCTGGCTAACAATGACGACAGGTTCGCTGCCGCGCCGGTCGGCATCGTTAAAGTCGCGCCCGGCGACGATCGGAACTCCAAGCGAAGCGAAAAACGCGGGCGAGATGGTCCTGAACTGCGCGCGTGGATTCTCTTCGCCCGGCGCGCGGACGTGTCCATCCGCCGAAAACTCCAGCCCGAAATCGAAATCGGCATCGCGCCAGGGTACGTTTGCGCCCACCGCTACCGTATCCACCCCGGGCAGTTCCTTGATCCGCCGCATGGCTTCCTTGTAGAAGCCAATGATTTGATCGGGTGTCCGTCCGTACGACATCACGGGAACGTTCACTGCCAGGACGCGATGTACATCCAATCCGGTCTGCGCCGCTTGTAATGTGAGCAGTGTCTTGACCAGCATACTGGCCCCGGCGAGCAAAACAAAGGATGCCGCAATCTGCGTGACGGCAAAGGCCCGCAAGCGGCGATTCGTACCGCCTGTGATGCGCAACCCGCTGTTCGACAACCCAACTCCATTGGTTGCGCCAGCAGACGGCAAGCGCGGAACAAACGCCAAGAGTACCGCCGCCACGATCGCCAGCCCTGCTCCAACCCAAAGCAGGCTCGAATCCACGGTAAGGTCTAGCGCGCGTACCGAAAACCGCGATGCATAACGAGCCAAAATCGCCACCATGGGACCCGCGGCTATCAATCCAAGCGCAGCGCCTGCACCGCACAGCAGCAGACTCTCGGCGAGCAGCGTCCGGCGCAGCTTGCCCGTGCTCGCTCCCAGGGCGGCACGGATCGCCAGTTCCCCTTCGCGCCGCACGGTCCTCGCGAGAATCAGGTTCGCCACGTTCGAGCACGCGATGATAAACACAAGCACCGCGGCCGCCAGCAGTACCAGCAGCACGGTCCTGGCGCGCGAAGTGAGCTGGTCTCGCAGCCGGACGGCGTGAATCTGGAATTGCGCTTTCGCCGAATATGCCTCGGGATGCTGGTTGATCATTGTTCCATACACCGCACGCAACTCCGCGCGCGCTGCATCGACGGTTGCGCCAGGCGCGAGGCGGCCAAATAGCTGCGTCATCCGATGGACGCGTCCGGTCACCATCGTTGCCGACAAATGGTGTGGACTGGTTACGACATTGGCGATGATCTCTGTCTCTGCCGGATACGGAACCGACGGTTCCAGCACGCCGACGATAGTCGCGGTGCGCGTCCCAAGCCGGACCGCTTTGCCGATCACCGACGGATCGCTCTTGAGAGCCGTCGTCCAGAATCGATAAGTCAGCACCGCCGCGCCGGCAGCCTTCGCGCCGTCGTCTCGTTTATCCAGAAGCCGCCCCAGCACCGGACGCAATCCCATCACGTCGAAATACGACCCATCGACAACACCCGAGCGGACTTCGCGCGGCTCGCCTAGGCCGACCATGGTGAAACCAATGGTAGAGAATGTGCCGAATTCACGGATGGTTTTTACGCGCGAGCTTAAGTCCTGGATTTCAGGGATCGAGAACGTTGCGTTTTCAATTCCGCGAGCGCTCTGGCGAATATAGATGAGCCGGTCCTCGTCGCGGTTGACAAGCGGCCGCAAGAGCACGCCGCGCACCAGGCTGAAGATGGCCGCATTGGCCCCGATGCCAAGCGCAAGCGTCACCACTACCGTGATCGTAAGTCCCTTGCTGCGCCAGAGCGAGCGCACTGCGAATTTGAGGTCCTGTAGAAAACTCAGCATGTCAATCGTTTCTCCTTCATCACGCCCAGCGGAAATGGCTTGCTAGCCCCAAGTTCGTCACAACCACTCCTGTGGAAGCCGTGAAAAAATCAACGGGACAGACAGCCGCGCCGGGTCGAACGATTGCGTTCAGGCACTTGGCGTACGGCGCTTAAGTCAGTCCCGGATTTTTTCATGGCTTGTTGCATTCGTTGCTCAGAAAGCGTCCTATCCCCCGGCAATTGCTCCGATGATCAGAAAAGGCTCTGCCCCCTTCGCAACCGCTTCCGGCAGCGGGGCATCCGGAGATTCATGTGACCAGTCTTCCTCGCAGGCGAAGAAGCGCACGAACGCGCGGCGCTGTCCGGTGCCGTACTCACGGATGGCGCCACGCAGCGGCGGGTATTGAGCCTCCAGCGCGTCGATAATCGAGCGCTGGGTGACCGGCCCCTCCACGTCAAGTCTCAGTTCTGCGCCAACGCCCGCCAGTGTCCGCAGGTGCGCTGGCAGAACAACGCGGATCATTGGAGTGTCTGAACCTCAACGGAGAGCACGGCCGGAAGATCGCGAACGATCGGAGCCCAGTTGTCGCCCGCGTCCGCCGATGCGTACACCTGACCGCCCGTGGTTCCGAAGTAAACTCCGCACGAATCGAGCGAGTCGACAGCCATGGCATCACGCAGGACGTTCACGTAGCAGTTACTTTGAGGAAGTCCTTTGGTAAGCGGCTCCCACTCGTTTCCGCCGGTCCGGCTGCGGAATACGCGCAGCTTGCCTTCGGGCGGATAATGCTCTGAGTCGCTCTTGATCGGGACAACGTAGATGGTCTCCGGCTCGTGAGCATGCACATCGATGGGAAATCCGAAGTCGGTCGGAAGGTTGCCGCTGACTTCATGCCATGAATCGCCGGCATTGTCGCTCCGCATCACATCCCAGTGCTTCTGCATGAACAGCACATCCGGGCGCGACCGGTGCATCGCAATGCGGTGAACGCAATGGCCAACCTCGGCATGCGGGTCGGGAATGTATTGCGACGTGAGTCCCTGGTTAATGGGCCGCCAGTTCTTGCCGCCGTCGTCGGTGCGGAACGCGCCTGCCGCCGAAATGGCGATAAAAATCCGGTCGGGATTGCTTGGGTCCAAAAGAATGGTGTGGAGACACAGGCCGCCGGCGCCCGGCTGCCAGCGTGGTCCGGAGCCATGGCCGCGCAGTCCGGACAGTTCCTGCCAGCTCTGCCCGCCATCGGTTGACCGGAACAGCGCTCCGTCCTCCACACCCGCGTACACCGTGTCCGGATCGGTGAGCGACGGTTCCAGATGCCACACCCGTTTGAACTCCCAGGGGTGCGGGGTGCCGTCGTACCACTGGTGAGTCCCGGGCACTCCGTCGTACACGAATTTGTTACCTACGGGCTCCCAGCTCTTGCCCCCGTCGTTTGACCGCTGAATCTGCTGCCCGAACCAGCCGCTGGACTGCGACGCGTACAGCCGGTTCGGATCAGCCGGCGATCCCTTTACGTGGTATATTTCCCAACCGGCAAAATGCGGGCCGCTGACGTCCCATTTCTCACGCTTTCCATCCGACGTCAATACGAATGCGCCTTTACGTGTGCCAACCAACACCCGTGCTCCACTCATCTGTTCTGTATAGTTCCTTTCCGAAGCATCATACTAGGTACGAACGCCATGTCGCCAATTCGACAACCTGATCGCATTTTTTCAAAAATTCTTCCCGCGCGGCAAGGGAGCAGCGTATGAGAGTACCTAAATTGTTGTTCTTTGCATTCCTTCTTTCAGGGATGCTGGGCGCGGATACGTTGGGGTTCGTCGAACAGAAGTTTAGCGATCTCCATTTTGAAAAGGGGAACTGGAGCAGAACCGCCCAATTGCCGTGCTATACGTATGAGTCCCAGACGGACGGCGCCGTGGTCGAGATCCTGCGGATCGGGATGGGCAACCTGGTTCAGCTCAAGGCAAAGAAAGGCCTGAAAGTGACTGTTTGCGGGTCGGTTGCAGCGTTTGATGAAGGGTTCGAGACCGGAGCGCCAGTCTCCGCCGGGAGCGGCCAGAAGCAGGGTCGTTAAGCGGCTTTCTTTATACAACTTAACGCACGATTACAACCGGAGCTTGCCAAAACGCCGCCTTCTGCGATGTTGGGTCAAGCACGCTCACCTGGCAATCGTACTCGCCTGGCGGAAGGGTGTTGAGGGCAATGTTGAACTGGAGGGGCATGGTTTTCAAGCGACTGTTCAACGTGTTTAGCCAATCCTTCACTTCAATCGGCCGGGTTTCGAAAACCTTCTTCTGCCCGCGGTAGAAACCGACGAAGGCCACCAGCGGCTGAGCGGAAGACGCCTCTTGCTGATAGGCCTGGAGATAGATATACATATCGCGATTTTGCCTGAATACACGGGTGACGCTGGGTATTAGTTTTTGGCCGTTCTGTACCAGCGGATTCGCGGCTTCCGCCTTCTCCTTATCCTTGACGGCGTTGTACAACGCATCCTGCAGCTTCACGCGCTGGCTGCTCAAGAGCACGGAGCTGATGGGGAGGCGCTTCACTTCCTTGTTCAGGTTGGGGATGAGGAAGTTGGTCTGATAGGTGCCGATCCGGCCGGTTTCGGCATCGCGCGCCAGAAATTTGACTGTGTATTTTCCGGGAAGAAGCGTGAAGCCCGCATCGTATTCAATCGGACGCTTGGCTAATTCCGCCGCGGTGGCATCGTTCAGCTTGATATCCACTTTGTCGCGGACATTCGTGATGGTTGTGCCGTATTCGTCCTTAATCTCACCGATGAAATCAATCAAGGTGTGCTCCGCTCCGCGGCGCTTGGCCAGGGCGAGTTCGCGGCCCGGGATCTTCACGACCAGCGGCACGAAATATTCCGCGCGGTTCAACTGAAAGTAATCGATCTCCATGGCGATGGTCAGTTCGGTAATAGGATCGGGCAACATCAGCGCGTCTTCGAGCTGGCGCTCTTTATCGGCGGCGGTGAATTTGCTGAACTGCTTGGCGGCGAAATAACCCTGGCGGTAATCGAGGCTGGCAGACATGTCCGCCGTCAAAGAGATCTTGATGCGGCGGAATTTTCCGTCTTGCGCCGTATTGGTGGTGTAGTAGCCGAGGATGTAATAGCTGGAGACGGCTTTCGCAGCTTCGACAATTCCTTTGGTGAGATCGTTGTAATCGAGCAGAGCCTTTCCGCCGGTGTCCCCCGCAAGCGCATACAGGGTATCCTGCGAGCGCTGAAAGTTGGTCGTCATGGCCAACGCGGAATTACCGGAATACATACCGATGCCGCCGGGCGATCCTTGCGTGGCATCGCCCAGGGGAGCCTGCGCCACCAAGCCGCGCGCGTCGATGGGCCAAAACGTGACGCCGGCGCGGATAGCAGCGTTGATGGTGGCATGTAGCTGGGCTTGGTTATCGAGGCCGTTTAGCCTGAGTCCGCTGGCGAAGTAGATCAGCGATTTCTTTTCGCTGAGTTGCCCCAACAGGTTGGCCGCGGTCTGCAATGCTGAGAGCTGCCGGTCGGTGTTGAAGATATTGAATTCGCTGTCGTCCTGGCCGAAGGCCGCTCCGACGTCCGGGGTACTGGCATCGCTGCCGCTCTCATCGAAGCCTTGATCCTCCCCGACGATCAAGGTCTGAAGGATGCTCAGCAGCCGGTCACGATCAGCCGTGAAGTCCTGCAGCACGTCAACGGCGCCCCCTGAGAATCGCAGGATTGAGACGAGATCGGCCGAAGTCATCTGGGTGGTAACGAACTTCTTTGCGGCGTCCAGCGCGCGTAGCTGGTCGGCGGGAGGCATGGCGGTCATGTCGAAGTAGAGCGCCAGAAGGCGATGGTCTTTGTAACGCGGGTTCCCTGGGATTTCCGGAGAGATCTGCGTTCGCGTGAGGCGGTCGTAAATATGGACGTTGGCGGGCGTGTAGGGAGCCGGCATCGGTCCGGCGGGAGTTTCGGGCAGCTTCTGCTGGTCGAAAAAGCGAATGGTTTGGGGAACGCCGTTCTCAGTAACGGTGAAATCTTTTGTCGTGAGACCGGAAACAGGATTTCCGCCCTTATCTTTAACCACAACCGTTTCCATAACCAGTTGCGTGCCGGCGGTGAAAGTGGCCGCTGCGCTTCCACCGGGCGGCGCGTTCTGGCCAATCTGCTGTGCGGGGGCGGTGAGCGCGGATAGGGCGAGCAAGACTAATTTGATTGTTCTCAAAATCTCACCCGCAGAGTGGTTTGTAAGCTGCGCATGGCATTGGCCGAGACCGGCAAGCCAAATTGCGCGCTGGTGACGGTAGTGTTCCAACTGGTGAAGGTGACGTGGTTCAGCGCGTTGGTGGAATCGATCCGCAGATCGAGATTGAACCGGTCATTTAGCCGGAACGTACGTCCCATGGACGCATTCAACACAAACTGCGCCGGACCGGTGATGGAATTTCTGCCAGCATTACCCCACTGGCCGGGAAGGGGCGCGACGTAGGCCGCCGGATTAAGAAAAAATCCTGAGGGAGCGGCGTACAGTGGCGCGCCGGTATATTCGGGCCGAATGGTTCCGGTCACGCCAGTACCCTGCACTGCGGCCAGATAGACGGGAGTTAGCGGCAGGCCGCTTGCGGCAGTGATCTGGGTGGCGAAGGTCCATTCTTTGAAGAGTGCACCCTTCCAACCGGTCAGCAGGGTTCCCCCGCGGAGACCCATCCCGGTTGTGTACTGCATCAGAAGACTCACATCGTGCCGCTGATCGAAATTGGAAAGCGCTCGCTCCGCGCTGAGATTCAGCCAGTTTTGGGCAATTGCAGCGCCTGGCTGGCTGGTTTCTGTTGATGCTGAGCCGGTGGATGCCGACCCGGTCGATGCCGACGATGCCGGATTCGGCGCGGCGGTGATCGGGCTGAATGGATTATTCGATGTGGTGGTCTGGGAGACGCCGGCTGCGCCCTGCCCCCCCAAGGCGGCCATATCATCGATTGACTTTGAAAAGGTGTACTGGAGAGTTGCGGTAAGGCCGTTGTGCAGTCTCCGGCGCAGCTGCAGTTGGGCAGCCTGGCGAGTAGAGTTGCCATTCGAAGTCAGATAGACGTATCCGGCCGGGCAGGACGGGCAAGGATTGACGGCCCCAGCTGGAAACGTATTGGGCAGGAATTCCTGTATTCCCCGCGTTCCTTTGATGCCGAGATACTCGGCGGTCAATTGCAACGAGCCGGGCAGATCGCGCTGCACGGTCAACTGCCAGTTCTGTGCGTAGCCGACGCGGAAGTTGGGGTCGATCGCAAACGTGTTCGGCGTAATCGAAGAAGAGGTCTTGAATCCATTGGCGAGCGTGAGCGGATCAGCGGCGCTGTTCTGGACGCTCAAGCTCTTCGATAGCGGGGATTGCTGCGCCATTTGAATGGCGATGTTCTGATAGACCGATGTGTTGTAGTAGACGCCATATCCGGCGCGAACCACCAGCGACGAGCCGGAAATGGGACGCAAGGCGATGCCGACGCGGGGCTCAAAGCCGCTCCTGTCGGGTCGAAGAAGCGAATTGGGATATCGGGTACCGGTCAGCGCACCGATGGGGTTGGCCGCGATAACCGGCGCGACCGACGAAAAGCCCGGAAGGATATCCAGGTTCACCAGACGGCCATACAGTTCTGTAATCGGCGCGCCGTATTCCCAGCGCAGGCCTGCATTCAGCGTAAACTCGGGACTGATTCGCCAATCATCTGTGACGTAAGCATCGTAGACCGATTGACGAAAATATTTGTCAGCGTTGCCGAAGGCGATGGCGCTGGTATCGGGGATGCCGAGCAGAAAGCCGCCAAAATCGGAGCCGGCCGCCGCGCCCGTGAAGGTAAAGGTTCCGCGCGGATCTTGCTGCGAAAGATAGTTAAATTGTTCGCGGCGGAAATCTGCGCCGAACATGACATTGTGGCCGTTGTGATTCCACAGCATCGAATAAGAAAGCCCGCTGGCCTGATTACGATTGAAGGCGCTTTGCACATCGGACAGCCCGGCGATGCCGCTGGAGAAGCTGAGAGTGGGCGGACCCCAGTTGCGCGGGTCCTGATTGTTCCCGGAGATGCCCGCCAGGCCGGAGACGTTCTCGCGATTCTCAAAGAACGGTGTGACGTGGGTAGCCAGACGGCTGAACTGGTATCCGAGATTGAAGAAGAGGCGCTGGCTCAAACGGTGCGACCAGTTGACATGCGTGTTGATTCCCAACAGATCCGTTGTATCCAGAAAGCCGAACACGTTTGGGTTGTCCGCCCGCGTGTTCTGAAAAGCAAAACCGCCATAGAGCTGATTTTTGTTGTCCAACGTCTTGCTAAGGCGCGATTCGAGCGCGTCCTGATGGGTGGGGCTGACGATCGGGATTTGATAGTTATAGCGCGAGCCTGCGGAGAAGTTCGGAAGCGGATAGAAGCGCAACAATGCGTTAGCCTGCGGGCTGATGCGGTCTTTTGGAATCGTGTTACCGGGGAAAGGCCGCCCGTTGAGCGGATCAAGAACTGAAGCGGAGAAAATTCCGTTGCGCTGTGGTCCGGTCGGCATGAGCGCCGATTGAGTGGTCGCATCGCGGTTCCGGGTCCATTGGTAGGCGACAAAGAAGTTCGGTCCATTCGGGAGCAGGCGCGGAATTTTCAAAGGGCCGCCCAACGTGGCGAGGCCTGTCATCCGGTTGTAAGCAACTTTCGGCGTATCCTGCCCGGTTAAAGAGAACGGCCGCGCATCCAAAGCGGA
>Ga0308173_10000708_pt1 | contig 14969 bp, 19 predicted proteins | sample PhyPR1_FD_203716 | JGI IMG/M metagenome (GOLD analysis project Ga0308173, IMG submission 203716) | Soil microbial communities from UC Gill Tract Community Farm, Albany, California, United States - DLSLS.P.R1 | ecosystem: Environmental > Terrestrial > Soil > Agricultural land | place: USA...
CCTTGCCGGCCTCGAACGCCAGGCGCACGGAGCGGGACTTCTCCGCGGAGATGGTCGCCACCCGGTCGACCGCCTGGGCGAACAGCTTGGCCTCGACCGAGACGCTGCGGGTGTTGTCCTTGGGGATGACGCGGCCGTAGTCGGGGAAGTTGCCGTCGATGACCTTCGAGGTCAGCGCCGCGCCCGCAAAGGCGAAGCGCACCTTCTGCGGACTGATCTGCAGCTCCACGCCCTCGCCGGCGTCCTCCAGCAGGCGGCGCGCCTCGCCCACGGTCTTGCGCGGTACGATCACCCCGGGCAGGCCGGTCGCCCCCTCCGGGGCCGGCATCTCGGCCAGCGCCAGGCGCGAGCCGTCGGTGGCGACTGCGCGCAGCTTCGGCGCGCCGTCCTCCATCACCGTGTGGAGGTACATGCCGTTGAGGTAGTAGCGGGTCTCCTCCGCCGAGATCGCGAAGCGGGTCTTGTCGATCAGCCGGATGAGGTCGGCGGCGTCCAGCGACATGGCCCCGGAGAGACCGTCGGCGCTCATCACCGGAAAGTCGCCGGCCGGCAGCACCGGCAGATTGAAGCGCGAGCGCCCCGCCTGCACGGCGAGCCTGGGGTCCTCGCCGGTGAAGCTCAGGGAGACATCGGCGCCTTCGGGCAGCTTGCGGACGATCTCGTAGAGCATGTGGGCCGGCGCGGTGATCTGGCCCGGCTGGTCGACATGGCCCGCCGCGGCGTCGACGATCTCCATGTCGAGGTCGGTCGCCGAGAAGGAGACGCCGTTCCGCTCTGCGGAGAGCAGCACGTTGGAGAGGATCGGGATGGTGTTGCGCCGCTCCACCGCGCTCTGCACGTGCCCGAGAGCCTTCAGGAGCGCTGCGCGCTCGATCGTCAGCTTCATGCGTCTGTCCCGATCCTCACCCGCGGACGATTCGACCCGGCCGCGCCCCGACTGGAAGGGACTTTGCACATTAGCGGATTCTGAAGGCCGCGGAAGCGTATCTTGGCCGTCGCCGGCGGCCGCCGGTCTTTTGCCGCGGGCGCCGCGCGCGAACCTAGGCCCGGGTGTCCACCGAGCCGCCGGGCCCGTCGCCGTCCTCGCCGGCCGAATAGGGATTTGCGGACCCGTCGCCGTCGGGCTTGCCGCCGGCCGAGGCGGCCTTGCCGGCCACGACCACCATCGCCGGGCGCACCAGCCGGCCCAGGAGCTCGTAGCCGGACTGCATGACCTCGACCACCGAGCCGGGCGGCGCGTCGGTCTCGGCGAGCTCCATCATGGCCTGGTGCTTGTGTGGGTCGAACTTCTCGCCCTTGGCTGGATGGATCTTCTTCAGGCCGTTGCGCTCGAAGGCGGTCTGCAGCTCCTTCTCGGTCATCTCCACGCCGACCACGAAGTTCTTGGTCGCCGGATCGGCGAGATCGGTCGGCAGGTGCGACAGGGCGCGGGCGAGATTGTCGGCGACGCCCAGGAGGTCGCGGGCGAACTTCTGGATGGCGTAGGCGCGCGCGTCGTTCGCCTCGCGCTCGGCGCGCCGGCGGGTGTTCTCGGCCTCGGCGGCGTAGCGCAGCACCTGCTCCTTCAGGGCCGCGGCCTCGGCGCGGATGGCCGCGACCTCATCGGTCTCGACATCGTTGGCCGGCGCCTCGGCGGGGTCGGCCGGGGTCTTGTCTTCGGACATGGGATTCCTGGCTTCTTTGTCTTAGGCGTTCATCACCTGGCCAAGCACGCGGGCGGTGTAGTCCACCAACGGAATGACCCGCGCGTAGTTCAGCCGCGCGGGGCCGATCACGCCGATCGCGCCGACCACCCGCTGCGAGCCCGTCATATAGGGCGCGGCGATCACGGCGGAACCCGAGAGCGAAAACAGCCGGGTCTCCGCACCGATGAAGATCCGCACCCCCTGGCCGTCGCGCACGCCGTCCAGCAGCTGGATGAGCTGCTCCTTCTCCTCCAGATCCTCGAACAACGAGCGGACCCGCTCCAGGTCGTCCAGCGCGTCGCGATCCTCGAGAAGGTTGGCGCGGCCGCGCACGATGAGGGCGCGCTCGTCGCCCTCCCCGCTCCAGGCGGCGAGCCCATCCTCCACCAGATGCGCGGCCGTGGCGTCGAGCTGGCGCCGGGCGCTTTCGAGCTCGGCCTTCAGGTCGGCGCGCGCCTCGACGAGCGTTCGGCCGCGCAGGCGCGCATTGAGGAAGTTGGAGGCCTCCTGCAGCGCCGAGGGCGTGACGCCGGCCGGCAGCCGGATCAGCCGGTTCTCCACGGTCCCGTCCTCGAAGACCATGACGGCCAGCGTGCGCTCGACGCCGAGGGCGACGAACTCCACGTGCTTGACGCCAGCGTCGCGGATCGGGGTCACCACCACGCTCGCCGCGCCCGCCAGGCCCGACAGGATGGCCGAGGCCTCGTTCAGCGCGTCCTCGTAGTTGCGGCCATGGGCGCCCAGCCGCGCATCGATGGCGCGCCGCTCCTCCTCGGCGATGTCGCCCACCTCCAAGAGCCCGTCGACGAACAGCCGCAGCCCGGCGTGGGTGGGCAGCCGCCCGGCGCTGACGTGCGGCGAGCCGAGCAGCCCGAGCTGCGTCAGGTCCTGCATGGTGTTGCGGATCGAGGCCGGCGACAGCGCGATGCCGCCCTTCGAGAGCGTGCGCGAGCCCACCGGCTCGCCGGTCTCGAGATAACCTTCGACGATCCTCCGGAAGATATCCCGGGCGCGTTCGTCGAGTTCGGCGAGCGACGGCCCGCGGCCTAGGATGGAATTGTTCACGTCTGCCTGCGGCAGTCTCTCGAGCGCGCCCATGGACTGGGCCTTGTCGATCTAGGATAAGCGCCGCCTCATCCGGCGCAAGACGCCCGACCTCGGCCAGGAGTTCCATTGACCATCATGCGGCCTTCCGAACGCACCCCCGAGGCGCTCCGCCCCGTGACCCTGGAGACCGGCGTCAACCGCTACGCCGAGGGTTCCTGCCTGGCGAGCTTCGGCCACACCAAGGTGCTGGTGACCGCCAGCCTGGAGGAGGGCGTGCCGGGTTTCCTGCGCGGGCGGGGCCAGGGCTGGGTGACCGCGGAGTACGGCATGCTGCCGCGCGCCACGCACACCCGCGGCCGACGCGAAGCGGCGCAGGGCAAGCAGTCCGGCCGCACCCAGGAGATCCAGCGCCTGATCGGCCGCTCGCTTCGCGCGGTGGTGGACCTCAAGGCGCTGGGCGAGCGCCAGATCACCATCGACTGCGACGTCGTCCAGGCGGATGGCGGGACGCGCACCGCCGCGGTCACCGGAGCCTGGGTCGCGCTGCGCCAGGCGACCCGCTACATGCTGGCGGAAGGGGTCATCGCCAGGGATCCGATCCTCGGCCAGGTGGCGGCGATCAGCTGCGGCGTGTTCGCCGGAACTCCGGTGCTGGACCTCGATTACGAGGAGGACTCCACCGCCGAGGCGGACGCCAACTTCGTGCTGACCGGCAACGGCGACATCGTCGAGATCCAGGCGACGGGCGAGAAGCGCGGCTTCTCCGAAGCCGAGTTCGAGGCGCTGTTCGCACTCGCCCGCAAGGGCATCGGCGAGCTTTGCGTGCTGCAGCGGGCGGCGGTCGCGTGAGACTCCCTCCCCGTCGCGGGGAGGGAAGCGGCGCCTACATTCCCGGAAGCAGGTGACGGAACGCGGTGGCGGGCATGCGGGCGAGTTCGCGCGCCAGCGGCGCGAACAGCGCGTCGAGGAAGCGTTCGAGAACGGCGATCATCTCACTCTCCTTTGTGCAGCGCATCTATTGCTGCAGCGCACATAGGCAGGCGAGATTGAAAGATCAAGACTTCTGGCGGATGAGCAGGAAAGTGTCCCCGCAATGCCACAGCTCTTGCGCTGCGGCGCACCCAGGCTAGTCCGGCGCCTCCGACGGGCCCGGTTCGTAGGTCAGGAGGTCGCCCGGCTGACAGTCCAGCTCGCGGCAGAGCGCGGCCAGGGTGGAGAAGCGCACGGCCCGCGCTTTGCCGGTCTTCAGGATCGACAGGTTGGCGATGGTCACGCCGACGCGGTCGGCGAGCTCGGTGAGCGACATGCGGCGCTCGAACAGCACCCGGTCGAGTTGCACCTGGATCGGCATCAGATGGTGAGCTCCGCTTCGCGCCGCAGTCGTGCGCCCTCGCGGAACACCTCGGCCAGCACGAACACCACCAGCACCGAGAACCAGGCCGTGAGGCTGAGGCCGGGCCGCGCCTTGGCGACCTCCGGCATGAGCCAGGCGCCGACGGCCCAGACGCCGTAACGGCCGAGCTCGAGGGCGGCCAGCATGGCGCCGATCAGCCGCAGCCGGCTGACGTTGTCCGGATGGAAGGGGTCGCCCGCGGTGAGCGTCGCGAAGATGCGCCGCAGGCAACCCACGATGACCAGCACGCCGGCGATGTAGAGGCCCGCGGCGAGCAGGCCGCCCGTCACCGCCGGCCAGCGGCTGGCGAGCGATGCGCCGCCGGCCGAGAGCGTCATGCCGCGCAACAGGCCGGGGTCGAAACTGAACACCAGGGCGGCGATCAGCAACAGGCCGACGGCGCCGAGGCCCACGATCAACGCCGCGTAGACCACGTCCAGGATGACCTTGAGGAAGCTCGAGACCGATCCCGGACCCAGCGCGCGCATCATCATGACGGCCCCTCCGCGGCCCTCCACGGACCCCACCGGGCCCATGCGAGGCGGAACTCTACTGGATGACGCCGTTGGCCGCGACGGCGAGCAGCGGCAGCCCGATCACCGGCAGGGTGGCGAAAACGAAGAACATCGCCAGCGCGGCGCGGTCGAAGGTCTCGGCGAAAGTCCTGGTCATGATCCCAGCTCCAAATTCTCATGCTGCGGCGCAGCGAAATTGCCGAACGGTAACGCCGTTCTCCTGGCGCAGAGGGATAGGGCCGCATCGAAATTCGATCAAATGAATATCGAGTAACGATATTAAACTTTTGCAATGCAACAGCCCGCGCCGGCGCTATGGTCCGCGGCCCCAAGGAGGCGAAGGCCATGGCCCTGAAGCTCGAGCCGGGGACGCGCCTGGTCATAGCGACCCACAATCCCGGCAAGGCGCGCGAACTGGCGGAGATGCTGGAGCATCGGTTCGACGTGGTGACCGCCGCTGACCTGGCGCTGCCGGAGCCGGAGGAGACCGAATCGACCTTCGCCGGCAATGCGCTGCTGAAGGCCCGCTCCGCGGCCGAGGCGAGCGGGCTCGTCGCGCTCGCCGACGACTCCGGCCTGTCGGTGCGGGCGCTGGGCGGGCAGCCCGGCGTCTACTCCGCGCGCTGGGCGGGGCCGGGGCGGGACTTCGACCTCGCCATGCAGAAGGTGGAGCAGCGACTGGACGCGGCGGAGAGCGACGACACCGCCGCCTGGTTCACCTGCGCTCTGGCGATCGCCTGGCCAGGGGGACCCGCGGTGGTGGTCGAAGGTCGCGTGGACGGCGCCCTGACCTTCCCGCCGCGCGGCGGGCGCGGCTTCGGCTACGATCCGATCTTCATGGCCGAAGGCCGGCGCCAGACGTTCGGCGAGATGGACCCGGCCGAGAAGGCGCAGATGAGCCATCGCGCGCGGGCTTACGCGAAGCTGAAGGCCGCCCTCGTTTGACCGGCCCCGCGCCGCTCGGCGTCTACGTCCATTGGCCGTACTGCGCGCGGATCTGCCCCTACTGCGACTTCAACGTGGTCCGCGCCCGCGCAGGCGAGGAGCCCGCCGCCCTCGCCCGCGCCATCGCGCTCGACCTGGAGGCGCAGGCCGCGCTGACCGGGCCGCGCACCCTGACCTCCATCTTCTTCGGCGGCGGCACGCCCTCGCTGATGGACCCCGGCTGGGCGGCGCAGATCATCGAGGCCGCGCGACGGCTCTGGACCCCGGCGCCCGACCTGGAGGTGACGCTGGAGGCCAATCCGACCGACGCCGAGGCCGCCGCCTTCCGGGCGTTCGCAGGCGCCGGGGTGAACCGCCTGTCGCTGGGCCTGCAGTCGCTGGACGACGCGGCCCTGGCCTTCCTCGGCCGCAACCATGACGCTGTGGCAGGACGCCGCGCCGCCGAAACCGCCCGCGCCGTCTTTCCCCGGCTCTCGATCGACCTGATCTACGCCCGTCCGGGGCAGATGCCCGCGGCCTGGGCGGACGAGCTCGCCCGGGCGCTGGCGCTGGGCCCGGAGCACGTCTCGCCCTACCAGCTGACCATCGAGGCCGGCACCGCCTTCGAGCGCGCGGTGCGCCGGGGCCGCTGGGCGCCGCCGGACGCCGACACCGGCGCGGCGCTGTTCGAGACCACCCAGGCGGTGCTCGGAAACGCCGGCTTCGAAGCCTACGAGGTCTCCAACCACGCGCGCGGCGCGGACGCCCGCTCGCGCCACAACCTCATCTATTGGCGAGGCCAGGACTACCTCGGCTGCGGGCCGGGCGCGCATGGGCGGATCACCATCGGCGGCGTCCGCCAGGCGACCTACGCCGAGCCCAAGCCCGCCGACTACATCCGCCGCGTGACCCGGACCGGCATGAGCCTGAAGACCCGTCAGCCCTTGTCGCCCCGGGAAGCCGCGGAGGAGCGCCTGCTCACCGGCCTGCGGCTCGCCGACGGCGTCCCGCTCGAAGCGCTGGCGGAGCTCGAGATCGCGCCGCAGAGGATCGCCGAGCTGACCACGCTGGGGCTGCTGGCGCCCGACCCGGAGCGGCTGCGCGCCACGCCTGCAGGCCGGCTGGTGCTGGACCGTCTCACGGTCGAGCTCGCGAGCTAGAGCGAGGGCTTGGCGGTCATCAGCCAGATGATCGCCAGCACGCCCGCAAACGCCGGAACGCCGCAGGCGAACCACAGCCGCCACAGCCGGCGATAGGCGGGCGGAAGGCCCGCGCCCTCGGCGGCGGCGCGCCGGGCGAGGTCGCGCATGCGCAGCTGCATCCAGACCACCGGCAGCCAGAAGGCGCCGACCAGCAGGTAGAGCGCCAGGCTGAGCGCAATCCAGCCGTGGAACAGGGGATAGCCTCCCATCGAGGCGAGCGCCGCGCCGGTGATCGGCTGCAGCACCACAGCCGTGGCGGTGAAGACCGCGTCGGCGACGACGACCGCGCCGGCGGTGTGGGCGACGATGCGCGGATCGGCGGTGCGGTGGGCCATGGCCATGAAGAAGGCGATGCCCGCGCCCGTGCCGAACAGCACCGTCGCGCCCACGATGTGCAGCGCCTTGAGGACGAGGAAGAGGCTCATCGCTCGTCCATCATGGCGAGCGCGGCGAGCGCCAGGACGGCGGCGGGCAGGGTCTTCACGAGCGGCCCGAGCGGATCCGACCAGAGCCCGGGCGCCCAGAGGCTCGCGCCAGCCAGATAGAGGCCGGTGAGCAGGATCATGCCGCGCAGGGCCGGGGGCGCGGTGGCGCGGGCGCAGACCAGGGCGGCGAGCATGAGGTCGCAGACCGCGCCGCCGATCACCAGGGCCTCGGCGAGACCGCCCGAAACGCCGGCGCCGCTCAGCAGGCGGGCCGCCGCCGCATGGCGGAGCAGACCGATCGCGCCCGAGACGGCCCAGAACGCCGCCAGGGTGGCGAGCGCCAGCGGCTTGACGAAGTAGAGCCTCGCGAACCAGCGCTCCTGAACGCCGGACGGCTGCTGGGCGAGGACCTCGGCGAGGCTGCGCAGCCGGACCGCCGGCGCCTCCGCCGGGTCCTCGGCGCGCACGCCGGCGACGAGCTGCGCCAGGGTGGCGCTGCGCATCGGACTGCGCCAGCCGAGCGCCGAGAGCGCGTCCGCGGCGCGACCGAGCGTCCGCGCCAGCCAGGGCGGGATGGCGACGACACGGGCCGGCGGCAGGCCGAGCCAGGCCCGGAGCGCCAGCAGCACCTCGCCCAGGCGCGTCGGCTCCGGCGCGGCGAGATCGTAGGCCACGCGGGCGGGCGCGCGGGGATCGAGCGCCCGGACCACGGCCTCGGCGACGTCCTCGACCGCGACCGTCTGCACGACCGAATCGGGCCGGAACGCCGGGATGACGCCCGGAAACGCCGCCAGGCCGCGCAACAGAGCGCCGCCGCCATAGGCCGCCGGCGCGATCACCAGCACCGGGCGCAGGATCACCCAGTCCAGCCCGGACGCCTGCAGCGCCTGCTCCGCGGCCCGCTTGGTCCGGCCGAAGCGGCCCACGCCGTTCGGCGCGCCGGCGGCCGAGATCTGCACGAAGCGGCGAACCCCGGCCTCGCCACAGGCCTGGATCAGGTCCGCGACGGTCTTCACGTGCGTGGCCTCGAGGTCGTCGCGGGAGCTGTCCTGCAAGGCGCCCGCGCAGTTCACGACAGCCGCCGCGCCTTCGATCACCGGCCGCCACCGGGCCGGGTCCATGCGGCGCAGGTCCGCCGCCGCCCATTCGACGCGGGGCTGGCGGCGGGCGGCGGCGGCCGTCCCGCGCCCGACGCCGACCACGTTCCAGCCCTCCCGCAGCAGGCGGGCGGTCACGTAGGACCCGATCAGGCCGTAGGCTCCGATGACTGCGACGCGCATGCGAACCCCCGCCCCACTGTAGCAGAGGCGCGTCGCGCGCACTTGCCAGGCCGCCGCGGAGCAGTGAAGCCTCGCGGGCATGGCCCGCCCCCTGCCGCCGCCCGCACTGAACCCGGCCCCGCTCGCGCCGGGGCTCTACGTCGTGGCGACGCCGATCGGCAACCTGCGCGACATCACCCTGCGCGCGCTCGACGTGCTGGCGGCCGCCGACCTGGTGCTGGCGGAGGACACCCGCGTCACCGGCAAGCTGCTTTCGGCGTTCGGGCTCGCCGCCCGGCTGGAGCGCTACGACGAGCATGCGGCGGCGCGCACGCGGCCGAAGGCGCTGGCGGCGCTCGCCCAGGGCGCGCGCGTGGCGCTGGTCTCCGACGCCGGCACGCCGCTGATCTCCGATCCCGGCTACCGGCTGGTGCGCGAGGCCGCCGGGGCGGGCCATGCGGTGATCCCGATCCCCGGGGCCTCGGCGTTGATCGCCGGGCTCTCGGCCGCCGGCCTGCCCACCGACCGCGTGCTGTTCGCGGGCTTTCCGCCGCCCCGGAGCGCGGCGCGGCGGCGCGCCTTTGAGGAGCTGGCGGGGATCCGCGCCACCCTGGTGTTCTTCGAGGGCGGCTCGCGGCTGGCGGCCAGCCTCGCCGACATGGCGGCCGTGTTCGGCGACCGCGAGGCCGTGGTCTGCCGCGAGCTCACCAAGCTGCACGAGACCATCGTGCGCGGACCGCTCGGCGCGCTCGCCGCGGATCCGCAGTTCGCCCGGCCGAAGGGCGAGCTCGTGGTCCTGGTCGCGGCCGGCCGCGAGACGGCGGCGAGCGCGGCGGACGCCGAGGCGGCGCTCGTCGAGGCGCTCAGCCGCCTCAAGCCCGCCGCGGCCGCCGCGGAGGTCGCCAGGGCGCTGGGCCTGCCGCGCCGCGAGCTCTACCGCCGCGCCCTGGCGCTCAAGCGATGAGCGCGCGTAGCGAAGCCCGCGCCGCAAGAGGCCTCGCCGGCCGTCGCGCCGGACGCCGCGGCGAGCTCCTGGCCGCGCTCTGGCTGATGGCCAGGGGCTACCGGATCCTGGGGTTCCGGCTCAGGACGCCGCAGGCCGAGATCGACATCCTGGCGCTGCGCGGGCGCACGCTCGCCGTCGTGGAGGTCAAGCGCCGCACCAGCCTGACCGCGGCCATGGAGGCCGTGAGCCCGGACCAGCGCGCCAGGCTGCGACGGGCCGGCGCGGGCCTCGCGGCGCGCCGTCCGGCGCTGGCGGGTGCGTCGGTTCGCCTCGACCTCATGGCTCTCGCGCCGGGCCGGCTTCCTGTGCATATTCCGGACGCTTGGAAGGGGGCCTGAGGGCGCCTGGCGGATCGGATGACACGCGAAGACGCCGAGGATTTCCTGCTCGAGGCCGGGGGGCTTGAGGACGGCGGATTTCCGCTGCTGGAAGCCGCGCTCGCCTGCGCCATCCACGAGGATCCCGCGCGCGATCCGCAGGTCGGCCGCGAGCTGGGGCGGGCCGGCGTCGAGCGGCTGAAGGCGCGCCTGCAACGCGAGAGCCCGGAGGAGGCCCTGGCCGAGGCGATGGCCGGCGACCTGCGGCTCTGCGGCGACCTGTTCACCCACGAGAACCCCGAGAACGCCGACATCCTGTCGGTCGCGGAGCGGCGCAAGGGCCTGCCGGTGGCGCTGGGCGTCTTTTACCTGCACGTGGCGCGCCAGTGCGGCCTGCATGTCCAGGGGGTCGACTTTCCCGGCCACTTCCTGCTGCGCATCGAGACCGACGAGGGCCCGCTGGCCCTGGATCCCTTCTCCGAGGGCCGGGTGGTGCTGCCCTCCGAGCTCACCCGGCGCGCCCTGCACGCGGGCCTGACCCCCAACGTCGCCGACCGGCTCGACCGGCTGATGGCGCCGGTCTCCGACCGCGCGGTGCTGATCCGGCTGCAGAACACCATCTTCGCCCGCGCCAGCGCCGTGCACGACTATCCCCGCGCCGAGCGGGCGGCGCTGAGGCGCGCGCTGCTCGATCCCACCGACCACCACCCCTGGCTGGACGTCGCCGCCGCCCGCGAGGGGCAGGGCGCGCTGGCCGGCGCGCTGGAGGCCCTGGCCCGCGCCACGGCCCTGGACGGCGGCGCCGCGCTGGCCGCCCGCGCCCACCGCGAGCGGGTGAGGCTCAGGCTGAACTAGCCGAACCGCATCCCAGGCCCTATGTCCCTGCTCGTCGAACCCGGGGAGAGGGCGCATGCCGCTGAAGGTCGCCGTGCAGATGGATCCCATCGAAGGGATCAACATCGAGGGCGACACCACCTTCCTGATGATGGAGCAGGCCCAGGCGCGCGGACATTCGCTGTTCGTCTACCTGACCGAGCGCCTCGCTATGGAGGACGGCCGGGTGTTCGCCCGCGGCCGGGACGTCAGCGTGCAGCGGGTGAAGGGCGGGCACGCCACCCTCGGCGAGGTCCGCCGCGTGGAGCTGGCCGGCTTCGACGTGGTCCTGATGCGCCAGGACCCGCCCTATGACATGCGCTACATCGACGCCACCTTTTTCCTGGAGGCGATCCACCCCGGAACCCTGGTGGTCAACAACCCGGCCGAGGTCAGGAGCGCGCCGGAGAAGCTGTTCGTCACCAGGTTCCCCGATCTGCAGCCGCCGACGCTGATCACCTGGGACCGTGAGGCGATCCGCGAGTTCCGCGCCCGCCACGGCGACGTCGTCCTGAAGCCGCTGAACGGCAAGGGCGGCTCGGGCGTGACGCGCCATCCGGCCGACGACCCGAATCTCGACGCCCTCCTCGAGTTACACGCCCAGATCGCCGATGAGCCGGTCATCCTCCAGAAATTCCTGCCCGCGGTGACGGCGGGCGACAAGCGCATCCTGCTGGTCGACGGCGAGGCGGTGGGGGCGATCAACCGCGTGCCGCAGAAGGGCCAGATCCGCTCCAACATGGCGGTCGGCGGCACGCCGGAGCCGGTGGAGCTCACCGCCCGCGACCGCGAGATCTGCGGCCGCATCGGCCCCGAGCTGAAGGCGCGCGGACTGATGTTCGTCGGCATCGACGTGATCGGCGGCTACCTGACCGAGATCAACGTCACCTCGCCGACCGGCGCGATGTCCCTGAAGCGGTTTTCGGGCGTCGACGCGGCCGAGATCATGTGGGAACGTATCGAAGCGGTTCGCGCCCAGGTTTGAAGCGGCGCCTTGCGATGCAACCCGCGATAAGCTACGCCTTCACCTAATGTTCCGGTTAAGTTCGCCATATGGCCACGGTCGTTCCTGGGTCTTGTGGATAACTTCCGGTGACACACAAGCTGTTGAGGGCCGGCCATGTCCGCGCGCGTGATGACTTTGGCGTTCCAGGGGGTCGAGGCCGTGCGCGTGGACGTGGAGGTGCAGCTGACCTCCGGCGAGCAGGCCTTCATCGTCGTGGGCCTCGGCGACAAGGCCGTGGCGGAGAGCCGCGAGCGCGTCCGGGCGGCCTTCACCGGCCTGGGCCTGGCCATGCCCGGCCGGCGGATCATCGCCAACCTGGCGCCGGCCGACCTGCCCAAGGTCGGCAGCCACTACGACCTCCCGATCGCGCTGGCGGTGATGGCCGCCATGGGCGTGATCCCGCCGGACGCGCTGGCCGGCTGGGCGGCCATGGGCGAGCTGTCGCTGGACGGGCGGATCGCGCCGGTCGCCGGCGCGCTGCCCGCCGCCGTGGCCGCCGGCGCCCTCGATCTGGGCCTGATCTGCCCGGAGGCCTGCGGGCCGGAGGCGGCCTGGGCCGGCGAGACGCGGATCCTCGCTGCGCCGTCGCTGATCGCCCTCGTCAACCATTTCCGCGGCGCCCAGATGCTGTCGCCGCCGAGGCCCGGCCCGATGCTGGACGCCGAGCGCGCGCCGGACCTGCGCGACGTCAAGGGCCAGGAGAACGCCAAGCGCGCCCTGGAGATCGCCGCCGCCGGCGGCCACAACCTGCTGTTCGTGGGCCCGCCCGGCTCGGGCAAGTCGATGATGGCCGCCCGCCTGCCGGGCCTGCTGCCGCCGCTGACGCCGGAGGAGCTGCTCGAGACCTCGATGATCCACTCCGTGGCGGGGCTGATCGCCAAGGGCCAGCTGACCCGCGCGCGGCCGTTCCGCAGTCCGCACCACTCGGCCAGCATGGCCGCGCTCACCGGCGGCGGCCTGAAGGCCAAGCCCGGCGAGGTCAGCCTGGCGCACAACGGCGTCTTGTTCCTCGACGAGCTGCCGGAGTTCTCGGCCCAGGCGCTGGATTCGCTGCGGCAGCCGCTGGAGACCGGCGAAGTGGTCGTCGCCCGCGCCAACGCCCACGTGCGCTACCCCGCCCGCGTGCAGCTGGTGGCGGCGATGAACCCCTGCCGGTGCGGCCATGGCGGCGCCGGCCGCGGGGCTTGCGGGCGGGCGCCGCGCTGCCAGGCCGACTACCAGCACCGCGTCTCGGGCCCGCTCATGGACCGCATCGACCTGCAGGTGGAGGTCCCGCCGGTGACCGCGGCGGATCTGGCCCTGCCGCCGCCCGCCGAGGGCACCGCCGAGGCCGCGGCGCGGGTCGGCCGGGCGCGCGAGCGGCAGACCGAGCGCGCCGCCCGGGCGGGCGAGGGCGCCGCGGCGCTGAACGCCCAGGCCGAAGGCGACTGGCTGGAGACGATCTGCGCGCTCGACGCCGCCGCCCGCGCGCTCATCACCCGCGCCGCCGAGGCGGGCGGCCTCACCGCGCGCGGCTGGACCCGAACCCTTCGGCTCGCCCGCACCATCGCCGACCTGGAAGGCGCCGAGGCCGTGCGCCGGGTGCATGTGGCCGAGGCGCTGATCTATCGCCGCGTCACGCCCGGCTCGACGGTCGCGGCATCCGCCGCGGCGATCGGCTGAGCGGCCTTGCGCCAGCGGCTGACGATGCCCGCGCAGAGCGCCGCCAGCAGCAGATAGGTCCAGATCGCATCGGCCGTGGCGTAGGCCCAGGCGCGGACCCCGGGATCGATCAGCCGCGCCAGATGGGTGAACACCGAGAGCAGCTCGAAGGCGGCGGCGAACAGCGGCCAGTAGCGGCCGCTGCTGAGCGCGATCCACAGCAGCAGCGCGAGGAACAGCCCGTCGACCAAGAGCCCGGTCCAGGCCGGGCCTTCCCAACCGCCGTGGCGCAGCAGCGGGCTCGCCAGCCAGGCGACGAGGAAGCCCAGGGCAGCCAGCCGCTCGGCCCGGCCGCCCTTCCATAGCGCCAGGGCCGCGACCGTCCAGCCGACGGCGATGCCCAGCCAGGCCGGTATTGCGGGATAGGGATGCAGGCGCCGGCCCCCGAAAAGAAAAGCGCCCCAGCTTGCATGAGCCGGGGCGCTCGTAAAACAGCGTTGTTGCGGTGGGTCAGGCGGCTTGGACGCCGCCGACGGCTCGCAGCTGGCGACCCCGCACGAGCTGCGCCGCAAACTGCGGAGGCTTGTCGCCGCCGGTCGAGGTCATCACCGCGCCGAGCCCGACCTGGTCCTTGGCCGTGCTCAGCTCCTTGTGGGTCTCGACGATGGCGCGGCGCGCCTCGGCGAGCGCGCTCAGCGCCTGGGCGGCGCGCTCCAGCGCATCCTGGCCGACGAGCGCCGAAAGGCCCGCCTGCTGCCGAAGCGCCGGCATCACGCCGGTGAGATGGGCCGTCTTGCTGAGCGCGGCGTCGATCGCCGCCTCGGCTTCGAAGAGGGCGCCTGCGATCTGTTCAGCCACCATCCGACGTTGCTTGAGCATGAGAGGTCTCCTGCACGCCTCCTTGAGGGCGCGCGACGTTCGTAGCCGAGGTATGGTTGCGATCCGGTTCAGAAGCCGGAAAAAGTCTGCCCCAGGTCTTCCAGGGCGTGCAGCCCCGCCAGCATGGCCCCGAAGGCGAGCGCCGTGACGATGGCGACGCCGCCGATCGCGCCCAGCCGGGCGGCCGGCCCTAGGTCGTTTCGGCCGAGCCGGGGCAGGCCTCGGGCCGGAAGCTCTCGTCCAGCAGGACCCAGGTCATGCAGAGGATCTCCCGCAGCACCATTTCCGCCGGCTTGAAGGGCGCGAGCTTGCGGTTGGCCGAAACCAGGTGCCGCGCCATCGCCGCCTGCGCCGGAGTCGCCGCCAGGTCGACCAGCTGCCGCTCGAGTTGCGCCCAGGTAAAGCCCGGCGTCGCCTCCTCCCGCGCCGGCGCGGCCGGCCAGCGGGTCTCGAAGTCGTCGATCTCCCGGCGCAGCCGGAGCGCCCGGCCAATCACCGCGCGATTGTCGAAGTTCGTCCAGTGGCCCATGGCTCACCCCTGTTGTGGCCGGCGCATCGGGCCACGGGGCAGGGCGGCTGTCTGTCCCGATCGGGTGCTGTCCTGATCCGGTCAGGACAGGGTTGATGTCCACCTGGCGCAACAGGCGCGCGGCGGCGTAGCGGTCATCCACGCCGAGCTTGCGGCGCGCCCGGTCGCAATAGGTGTCGACCGAGGTCTTGGACATCCCGAGCGCGCGGGCGATCTGCTTGGACGACAGGTGCTGATCGACGAGCCGCAGGCATTCGCGCTCCCTGGG
>Ga0308173_10000709_pt1 | contig 14963 bp, 17 predicted proteins | sample PhyPR1_FD_203716 | JGI IMG/M metagenome (GOLD analysis project Ga0308173, IMG submission 203716) | Soil microbial communities from UC Gill Tract Community Farm, Albany, California, United States - DLSLS.P.R1 | ecosystem: Environmental > Terrestrial > Soil > Agricultural land | place: USA...
CCGAGCTCCGGCCCGCGGGCCGCACGACCCCGGTGACCGGAGTCGTGCTGACCGACGCCGAACTTGATCACACCCTGGGCCAGCCCCGGCTCCGCGAGGCGACCGGACTGCAGATCATCGGCACCCCTGCCGTACTTGACGCCGTACGCGACGGGTTGGGCTACGATGCCATCCTGTCCCCGTACGCTGGCCTGACCTGGCGACCGGCGTCGAGGCTGACGGTGGGCGAACTGGAGCTGGAGCTGATCCCGGTCTCGGCGAAGCGCCCCAGGTACGCCGCGGACCGCGACCATCCGGGCCCCTGGGTCAGCGCGCTGCGGGTGACGGCCGGCGCCACGACGCTGCTCTACGCGCCCTGCCTGGCCACCTGGCCTGAGGCGCTGGACGGGCTGCGGGCCGACGCCGTGTTCCTCGACGGCACCTTCTGGTCCGACGACGAGCCGCTGGAGTTCTCGGACCGTACCGCCACCGGGATGGGCCACCTGCCCATCACCGCGACCCTGGACAGGCTCGCCGGATCCCGTGCGCGGGTGCGCTGCTACACCCATCTGAACAACACCAACCCGCTGGTGCTCCCGGACGCCCCCGAGCACAAGGCGCTCGCCGACGCGGGTGTCGCGGTCGCCGTGGAAGGAGCCCTGATCGAGCTGTGAACACCCTGGTCACCGACAGGCTGGAGACCTCGCTCCGCGCGCTGGCGGCCGAGCGCTACCACCACCGGCACCCGTTCAACCTGCGCATGCACCAGGGTCTGCTGACCCGGGAGGAGCTGCGCCGCTGGGTGCGCAACCGCTTCCACTACCAGCGGCATATCCCGATCAAGGACGCGCTGATCCTGGCCAAACTGGACGACGTGGTCGACCGCCGCTGCTGGGTCCGCCGTATCCACGACCACGACGGGACCGCCGACGACCCCGGCGGCATCGAACGCTGGCTGCGGCTCGGCGAGGCGGTCGGCCTGACCCGGGCGGAGCTGCTGAAGGGCGAAGACGTTCTCCCGGGGGTCAGATTCGCGGTCGGCGGCTACGTGACCTTCTGCCGGGACGCGAGCGCGCTGGAGGCCGTCGCCTCGTCCCTCACCGAGCTGTTCGCCCCCGACCTCATGGTCACCCGGATCGCCGCCTGGCAGGAGCACTATCCCTGGATCGAGCCGACCGGCCTGAGCTACTTCCAGACCCGGGTCGGCCAGGGCCGCCGGGACGCCCAGGAGGCCCTGGCCATGGTCCGCCGCCGGGCCACCACGGACCGGGAGCACGAACAGGCGCTGGCCGCCTTCTGCCTGAAGTGCGACGTCCTCTGGTCGCTGCTGGACGCGGTCGAGCATGCGCGCTGACTGGAAGCCCGCACTGCCGCGCGCCGTCACGCTGCGCCATGACGGCGTGCGCGACACCGACCTGCTGCTCATGCCCGAACGCGTCGTCCGGCTGACCGGCCCCGCCGGGGCCATCCTCCGGTTGTGCGACGGCACCCGCACCGCCGACGACATCGTCATGACACTGGCCGCTCGTTATCCGGACGCGCCGATCGCCACCGAGGTCCCGGTCTTCCTTCAGCAGATCAAGGAGGAAGGATGGCTGATCTGACCCCGCCCTGGGCCCTGCTGGCCGAGGTGACGCACGCCTGTCCGCTGCACTGCCCGTACTGCTCCAACCCTCTGGAGCTGACCCGCCGGAGCGCGGAGCTCGCCGCCGCAGAATGGGCCCGGGTCTTCGAGGAGGCCGCCGGGCTGGGCGTGGTCCAGGCCCACATCTCCGGCGGCGAGCCGCTGCTGCGGCCCGACCTGGACGAGATCGTGGCCGGAGCGCACGCCGCGGGCGTCTACAGCCAGCTCGTCACCAGCGGCCTGAGGCTGACCGACGAACGCCTCGCCTCACTGCGCGGCCTCGACAGCGTTCAGCTGTCCGTCCAGGACGCCCGGGCGGCCGACTCCGACCGCATCGCGGGCCGGCCCGCCTTCGACGCCAAGCACGAGGCGGCCGCGGTCATCCGCCGCTCGGGCCTGCCGTTCGGCCTGAACGTCGTCCTGCACCGCCACAACCTCGATCATGTCGACGAGATCATCGACCTCGCCCTCACCTGGGGCGCCGAGCGCCTCGAACTGGCCAACACCCAGTTCTACGGCTGGGCCCTCCGCAACCGCGCGGCCCTGCTGCCCACCCGCGACCAGCTCGCCGCCGCCGAGCAGAGCATCGCCCGCCGCCGCGCCGAGCTGGACATCGTCTGGGTCCTGCCGGACTACTTCACCGGCGCCCCGAAGCCCTGCATGGGCGGCTGGGCCACCCGCTCGCTGACCGTCGCACCGGACGGCGCGGTCCTGCCGTGTCCCACGGCCCGTGCCGTCTCCGGCCGCCCGGTGCCCAACGTCCGGGAGAGCCCGCTGGCCTGGATCTGGCGGGAGTCGCCGCTCTTCACGGCCTACCGCGGTACCGACTGGATGACCGGCCCCTGTCGCGAGTGCCCGCGACGTCACACCGATTTCGGCGGCTGCCGCTGCCAGGCCTTCGAGCTCACCGGGGACGCCGCCCGCACCGACCCGGCCTGCACCCTGTCACCCGACCACGGCCTGATCCTGGCGGCGCTGGAGGCCCCGGCGGCGGGCTTCGTCTACCGCCGGCCGGGTGCCGTCCCGGCCACCTAGGCCCGGTTGCGCAGATAGGAGCGGGTCAGCGGCTCGGCGGCGCGGGCCAGAAGCGGGCCGGCGACGGCGAGGATGAGGACGTACGCGGCGGCCAGCGAGCCCAGGCGCGGGGTGATCCCGGCGCTGACGGCGAGTCCGGCGATGACGATGTTGAACTCGCCCCGGGACACCAGCGCGGTGCCCGCCCGGATCCGCCCGGGCACGGCGACCCGGGCCCGGCGGGCGGCGAACCAGCCGGTGCCCAGCTTGGTGACGGCCGTGGCGGTCGCCAGCAGAGCGGCGACGCCCAGCATGGGCCGCAGGTCGCCCGGATCGGTGCGCAGGCCGAAGAAGACGAAGAACACGGCGGCGAACAGGTCGCGCAGCGGGGACAGCAACTGGCGGGCCGAGTGTGCGAGCGGACCGGACAGCGCGATGCCCACCAGGAACGCGCCCACCGCCGCCGACACCTGGAGGTGTTCGGCGATCCCGGCCACCAGAAGGGTGAGCCCGAGGACCTTGAGCAGGAGCACCTCGTCGCTGGGGCTGGCGACGAACCGCTCGACGAATCGCCCGTACCGGAGCGCGACGAACAGGATCGCCGCGATCGTCACCCCGGCGACCAGCAGGGCCGTGGCCCCGCCCAGCAGACCGGCGCCGGCCAGCAGGGCGGTGAGGATCGGGAGGTACGCGGCCATCGCCAGGTCCTCGAAGACCAGGATCGACAGCACCGCCGGGGTCTCCCGGTTGCCCAGCCAGCCGAGATCGGAGATGACCTTGGCGGCGATGCCGGACGAGGTGACATAGGTGATTCCGGCGAGTGCCACGGCGGCGATCGGCCCCCACCCCAGGAGCAGCGCGGTGGCCGCTCCCGGGACGGCGTTGAGCACGAGATCGGCCAGCCCGACCCGGGCCGAGGTGCGCAACGTGCCGACCAGTTCGCTCGCGGTGTATTCCAGGCCCAGCGTGAACAGCAGCAGGATCACGCCGACCTCGGCGCCGGTCGCGACGAACTCCTCGCTGGTGTCGAGTGGAAGGACGCCGCCGGATCCGAAGGCCAGCCCGGCCAGCAGATACAGCGGTATGGGCGAGATCGAGAAGCGGACCGACACCGCGCCCAGCAGGCCCAGTCCGAGGATGATCGCACCCAGTTCGATGAGCTGTGAGGTCGTGTGCACGGCCGCCGCTATCCGCCGCTGAACAGCGCGGTCACGGCGGCGGTGCCCTCGGCCGTCCCGACGACCATGACGGTGTCGCCGGCCGCGAACACGAAGTCGGGACGCGGGCTGGCGATCACCTGCCCGTCCCGGATGACCGCGACGATGGACGCGCCGGTCCGGGTACGGGCCTGGGTGTCGGCCAGCGGGCGTCCGTCGTAGGGCGTTCCGGCGGCCAGCGGGATCTGCTCGGTGACCAGGCCCTCGGCCTGCCGGTTGAGCTCGGCCAGGCGTTCGACGATCCGGCCGGTGCCCAGCAGTTCGGCCAGCGCGTCGGCCTCCTCCGGGGTCAGTGGAACGGTGAGCAGGCAGGTGTCGGGGTCCCGGGTGTCGTAGAGGACCAGGTCCCGGCGGCCGGTGCGGTGCGAGATCACGCCGATCCGGCGGCCTCGGCCGGTGGCGAAGACATGCTGCAGGCCGATGCCGGGCAGCGCGGTGCGTTCGAGATCCATGGCGGCCTCACGCCTCCATGAGGGCGTGCACGATGGCCAGCGTGTTGGCCGTCATGAGCCCGGCGAGCCCGGCCAGCCGCAGCCGGGGAACGGCCAGCAGGACGGTGCCGGCGGCCGTCAGGACGAGAATCGAGATCAGCAGAAAGGGCATGGGGGAGTACTCCACGGACTAGGTGGTGGATGACGGCAGGCGGATGGCCTTGCCCGACCCCGGTGCCCGGGTGGTCAGGTCAAGGCGGTCGCCGTCGGTGGCGCCCGGCTGCCCTGGCCGGGTACTCCAAGGCCGGCCGGGCCATCGGCCGAGTCGGCCACGTACTCCATGCGGCCCGAGCTTCGCGGGACCGCGATCGGTTCGGTGGGCAGCAGGTCCTTGTTCTGCTGCGCGCTCTGGTGCGGCTGTCCGGCGGCGGGGGCCAGCGTGTCCTTGCCGCCCGGGCCATGATGCTGAAACGCCGTCGCCACCGATCCCGGCGCGGCCATCGGATCGACCGTGCCGGCCGCTCCGGCTCCGGCTCCGGCTCCGAGCAGAATGATCAGCGACGCCAGCACGGCGGGCAGGAGCCGCCGTATCCGGTCGCTGATCATCATTCCTCCACCCTACCCGCAGGGTCAGCCGAGCCGGCCGGTGCGAACGGCCGCGACCCCCCCGCCGTCGACCAGCAGATCGGCCCCGGAGATGAAGGTGGACTCGGGCCCCAGCAGGAACGCCGCGGCCGCCGCGACATCGGCCGGTGCCCCGGCGCGCTTGGCGTTGGAGGCGTCGATCATCATCTGCATCATGGCGCCGCTGTCACCGGCCAGCTCGGCCCGGCCCATCGGCGTGGCGATGACTCCAGGGCTGATCGAGTTGACCCGGGCGCCGCGGTCGCCCCAGGCCACGCTCGCCGCCTGGACCCGGACCTGGTTGGCCCGCTTGGCGAAGGCGTACGCGAGGCCTGGCGCGGGGAAGACGGCCGGATCGGCGATCGGCAGGGCGAGCAGTTCGTCGGCGGGGGTCAGCGCGAGCAGCTTGGCGTCCTCGTCGGAGAAGGGCGGCTGGAAGTGTCCCGCCATGCTGGAGATCACCACGCCCGCTCCGCCGGCCGCGATCACCTGGCCGAACTCCTCCAGCACCAGCGCGGTGCCCAGCAGGTCGACCGCCAGTATGGCCGGGACCGACGCCTGGACGGGGGACACCCCAGCCGTGTGCGCCACGGTGCGTACCGGGCCCAGCCCGGCGGCCCGCTCGGCCAGCGAGGTGACCGAGGCGTGCGAGGAGACGTCCACCGGCTCCGCGGTCACCTCGTAACCCTCGCCGCGCAGTTCATCGGCGGCCACGGCCAACTGGTCCTTGTCGAAGTCGGCTACAAGGAGGCGGGTGCCGATGCCCTGGCGACGGGCGATCGCCTGTCCCATGCCCCCGGCGCCGATCACGACCACGACGTCCATGCATTTCCTCCTTGTGGCAGAGTGTCTAACTGAACCACCATCAAACAGGCCATAAGGAGCGAATAGCGATGGCTTCCAAGTTCGTGGTCAAAAAGGGCAGCAGCGGAAAGTTCCACTTCAACCTGATCGCAACCAACGGTCAGGTCATCGCCACAAGCGAGGCCTACGAGTCCAAGCAGGCCGCGTTGAACGGCATCGAGTCGGTCAAGAAGAACGCTCCGGCCGCGACGATCGACGACCAGACCGCCTGAGTCAGGTTCAGCGCCAGGCAGGCGGACGGCGTTCCATGAAGGCGGTGATGCCTTCCCTCGCCTCCGGACTGGCGAACAACCGCGCGGAGAGCTCGACCAACTCGCCGCCGCGCCGCTCGAAGGCGCGGCGGCGTTCCGCTGTCACCAGCAGCTTCGACTCGGCCGCCCCCTGCGGCGAGGTCTGCCGGATGCCCTCGGCGAGGGCAGCGACCGCCGTGTCGAGTTCGGCCTCGTCCCCGGTGGCCAGGGTGAGCAGCCCGCAGGCCGCGGCCGCCGGGGCGTCGAACGTCTCGCCGGTCAGGTAGTAGCGCGCCGCGGCCCGCGGCTCCATGATGTCCAGGGTCGTCAGCGAGATCATCGCGGGAGCGACGCCGATCCGCGCCTCGGTGAAGGCGAAGCTGGCGGCCGCCGATGCCACAGCCAGGTCGCAGGCCCCCACGATGCCCATGCCACCGGCCCTGACATGGCCGTTCACCCGGGCGATCACCGGCTTGGGCGACTCCACGAGCGCGGTCAGTAGTGCCAGGACAGCCTTGGTGCCCTCGTCCATCGAGCCGGCACCGGCTTCGGCGAGGTCGGCCCCGGCGCAGAAGACCTTCCCGGTGTGGGTCAGCACGACCGCCCGGACGTCCGGATCGGCCGCGGCCCGGGCCAGCCCCTCGGTCAGCTCGGCCAGCAGCGCCCGGGAGAGGGCGTTGCGGTTGTGCGGCGAGTCAAGGGTGAGGGTCGCGATCCGGTCGTCGACCGCGTACGTCACCAGGGGATTCATCGAGGCTCCTCGTCCGGATCGGCGCTGCTGGTGGCCAACCTAGTGAATCCCGTTCGGGAGCGTGGCACCGGGCCGCGATGTCAGCGCTGCCAGGTCCAGTCCCGGATCTGCGCGGGGTCCTCGCCGTGCTGCCGGGTGTGGGCCCGGGCCAGCAGCCGCTGGTCCACCATCAGCTGGCGGATGTGCGCGGCCTTGCCCTGCAGGCTGTCCAGCCGGTCGATCACGTCGATGACCAGATGGAAGCGGTCCAGGTCGTTGAGCATGACCATGTCGAAGGGCGTGGTCGTCGTGCCCTGCTCCTTGTAGCCGCGGACATGAAGGTTGTGGTGGCCGTGGCGGCGGTACGTGAGCCGATGGATCAGCATCGGGTAGCCGTGGAAGGCGAAGATGACCGGCTTGTCGGTGGTGAAGAGCGCGTCGAACTCCCGGTCCGACATGCCGTGCGGATGCTCGGTGACGGGCATCAGCCGCATGAGGTCCACGACGTTGACCACCCGCACCTTCAACTGCGGGAAATGCGTACGCAGCATGCTCACCGCCGCCAGCGTCTCCAGCGTGGGGATGTCGCCGGCGCAGGCCATCACGACGTCGGGGTCGCCGGACTCGTCGCTGGAGGCCCACTCCCAGATGCCGATGCCCCGGGTGCAGTGCAGGACGGCCTCCTGCATCGTCAGATAGGTGAGCGCCGGCTGCTTGCCCGCCACGATCACGTTGACGTAGTCCCGGGAGCGCAGGCAGTGGTCGGCCACCGAGAGCAGCGTGTTGGTGTCCGGCGGCAGATAGACCCGGACCACCTCCGGGCTCTTGTTGACCACGACGTCGAGGAAGCCGGGGTCCTGGTGGGTGAAGCCGTTGTGGTCCTGCCGCCACACATGCGAGGTCAGCAGGTAGTTGAGCGAGGCGACCGGCCGCCGCCAGGGGATCCGCCGGCTCGTCTCCAGCCACTTGGCGTGCTGGTTGAACATGGCGTCGACGATGTGGATGAACGCCTCGTAGCAGTTGAAAAGCCCGTGCCGCCCGGTCAGGAGGTAGCCCTCCAGCCAGCCCTGGCACAGGTGCTCCGACAGCACTTCCATCACCCGGCCACGAGCGGCCAGATGCTCGTCGGTCGGCAGGATCTGCGCGCCCCAGACCCGGTCGGTGGTCTCGAACACGGCCTGCAGCCGGTTGGAGACGGTCTCGTCCGGGCCGGTGATCCGGAACGTCGAGGGGTTGGCGACGATGACGTCGCGCAGGAACTCGCCGAGCACCCGGGTCGCCTCGCTGCTCTGCGCACCCGGCTGCTTCACCTCGACGCCGTACTCCCGGAAGTCGGGCAGCGTCAGGTCCTTCAGCAGCAGCCCGCCGTTGGCGTGCGGGTTGGCGCTCATCCGCCGCCCGGCCACCGGGCTGAGCGCACGCAGCCGCTCGGCGGGCGCCCCGGTCTCGGTGAACAGCTCCTCCGGGCGGTACGAACGCAGCCACTGCTCCAGTTGTGCGAGATGATCCGGATTCGTCCGTACTTCGGCCAGCGGCACCTGGTGCGCGCGCCACGTGCCCTCGACCGGTACGCCGTCCACCTCCTTGGGGCCGGTCCAGCCCTTGGGGGTACGCAGGACGATCATCGGCCAGCGCGGCCGTTCGGTGAGCCCGACCGAGCGGGCCTCGTGCTGGATCCGGGCGATGGTGCCGAGCGCCTCGTCCAGCGCGGTGGACATCGCACGGTGCATCTTGGCCGGGTCGTCGCCGCTGACGATCAGCGGCTGGTATCCGTACCCCTCCAGCAACCGGGTCAGCTCGGCCTCGTCGATCCGGGCCAGGACGGTCGGGTTGGCGATCTTGTACCCGTTGAGGTGCAGGATGGGCAGCACGGCGCCGTCGCCCACCGGGTCGATGAACTTGGCCGAGTGCCAGCTCGTCGCCAGCGGCCCGGTCTCGGCCTCCCCGTCGCCCACGATGCAGGCCACCACCAGATCCGGGTTGTCCAGCACCGCGCCGAAGGCGTGGGCGAGGGAGTAGCCGAGTTCGCCGCCCTCGTGGATCGATCCGGGCGTTTCGGGCGCCACATGGCTCGGGATGCCGCCCGGGAAGGAGAACTGCCGGAACAGGTGGCGCATGCCCTCGGCGTCCTGCGACACGTGCGGATAGATCTCGCTGTAGGTCCCCTCCAGCCAGGCGTTGGCCACCGCCGCGGGACCGCCGTGCCCGGGGCCCATCACGTAGATCATGTTCAGGTCCCGGGTGGTGATCGCCCGGTTCAGGTGCACGTAGCAGAAGTTCAGGCCCGGCGAGGTGCCCCAGTGCCCGAGCAGCCGGGGTTTGATGTGCTCCGGGCGCAGTGGCTCGGTGAGCAGCGGATTGTCCAGCAGATAGATCTGACCGGCCGACAGGTAGTTCGCGGCGCGCCAGTACTCATCCATCAAGCGGAGTTCATCATCGTCCAAGGCCATGATCGGCCCATTCCCCGTTCGTTTGCGGGCAACCCCCGACATACCCGTCCCTGTCTCGATCACCCGGCGCGGGTCCCCGGCAGCGGCACCCTGCGCTGCTACCGTCTGCGACCATGGCGGCGCGCACGGAGGCGGCGCGGCATCGGCGGTTCGTCCTGCGGGCGATCCTCCGGCCGCTGCTGATCACCATCGGATACCTGGTCGTCTATTTCGTGATCCCGATCCGCGGGCCGTTCGGCGTCGTCAGCGCCTGCGTGCTCGTCGTGTGCCTGGCGGCGCTCGGTGTGCTCATCGTGTGGCAGGTCCGGCGGATCGCGGTGTCGGACCATCCCCGGCTGCGGGCCGTCGACGCGCTCGCCACCACGGTGCCGCTGTTCCTGCTGGCGTTCGCCAGCGCCTACCACGCGTCCGCGGCCGGCGCCTTCAACGTGCGGCTGACCCGGGTCGACGCGCTCTACTTCGCCGTCACGGTGTTCGCCACGGTCGGCTTCGGGGACATCGTTCCGCTGGCCCAGTGGGCCAGGGTCCTGGTCACGGTACAGATAGTGGGCGACCTGATCGTGCTGGGCCTGGTCGCCCGCGTGCTGGTCGAGGCCGTACGCCGGGGTCTCGCCCGTCTGGAGGATCAGTGAGGCGGGGCCTTCGCGGGCATCACCCCGGCGAGGACTAGATCTGGGCCTCCGCGCCGATCGTGGTGTCGGGGCCGTGGCCGGTGTGCACCACGGTCTCCGGCGGCAGCGTGAGCAGCCGTTCGCGGATGGAGCGCACGATCGTGTCATGGTCGGAGTAGGACCGGCCGGTCGCGCCGGGCCCGCCCTGGAACAGGGTGTCCCCGGTGAAGACCGCGCCGAGCGACGGGACCAGGAAGCAGCAGGCGCCCGGGGCGTGCCCCGGAGTGTGCAGCACCTCGATCCGGTCGCCGGCGATCTCGATGACCTGGCCGTCGGCCAGCGACCCGTCCGGCTTCCTGTCCGGATGGGTGAGCCGCCAGAGCGGCATGTCGTCCGGGTGCAGCAGGATCGGCGCGCCCAGCTCCGGCGCGACCCGTATGTGATCGTCGTGTGCGTGCGTGGCCAGCACCGCGCGCAGCCTGCGCCCGCCGACGAGGTCCAGGATGGCCTTCGCGTCATGCGGTGCGTCGATGACCACGCACTCGTCGTCGTCGCCCAGCACCCAGACGTTGTTGTCGACGTCGAAGGTCTGCCCGTCCAGGCTGAAGGTGCCCGAGGTGACGGTGTGGTCCAGCCTCACAGCGCCACCACCGAGCGCAGCACCTCGCCGCGGTGCATCTTCCCGAACGCCTCCTCGACCTGGTCGAGGCCGATCGTCTCGGTCACGAAGCCCTCGAGGTTCAGCCGGCCCTGCAGATAGAGGTCGATCAGCATCGGCAGATCCCGGGACGGCAGGCAGTCGCCGTACCACGAGGACTTGAGCGCGCCGCCCCGGCCGAAGACGTCCAGCAGCGGGAGCTCAATGGTCATCTCCGGGGTCGGCACCCCGACCAGCACCACGGTCCCGGCCAGGTCACGGGCGTAGAACGCCTGCTTGTAGGTCTCCGGGCGGCCGACCGCCTCGATCACCACGTCCGCGCCGTTGCCTCCGGTGAGCTCGCGGATCGCCTCCACCGGGTCGGTCTCCCGGGAGTTGACGGTGTGCGTCGCGCCGAAGCCGCCGGCCCACTCGAGCTTGCGGGGGTCGACGTCCACCGCGATGATCCTGGCCGCCCCGGCCAGCGCGGCGCCGAGCACCGCCGCGCCGCCGACGCCGCCGCAGCCGATCACCGCGACGGTGTCGCCGCGGGTCACGCCCCCGGTGTTGATCGCCGCCCCGATCCCGGCCATGACGCCGCAGCCGAGGAGTCCGGCCACCGCCGGGGCCGCGGCCGGATCGACCTTGGTGCACTGCCCGGCGGCGACCAGCGTCTTGTCCGCGAAGGCGCCGATGCCCAGCGCCGGGCTGAGCTCGGTGCCGTCGGCCAGCGTCATCTTCTGGGTGGCGTTGTGGGTGTTGAAGCAGTACCACGGACGGCCCCGGCGACAGGCCCTGCAGTCGCCGCAGACCGCGCGCCAGTTGAGGATCACGTAGTCGCCGGGTGCCACCTCGGTGACGTCCGGGCCGACCGCCTCTACCACTCCGGCGGCCTCATGGCCGAGCAGGAACGGAAAGTCGTCGTTGATCCCGCCCTCCCGGTAGTGCAGGTCGGTGTGGCAGACCCCGCAGGCCTGGACCGCGACCACCGCCTCGCCGGGACCGGGATCGGGCACGTTGACGGTCTCCAGCGTGACCTTCTCGCCGCGGCCTCGGGCCACCACTGCACGGACTTCGTAGGGCATTCGGACTCCCGCTCCTTTGGTCCGGCGTACACGAAACGTTAGAGCATGATCAGAGGCGGGCCGAGTCCCCGCCCGCCTACGCTCGGTGGAATTCGATCCGGTCCGCGGAGGGTCCCATGAATTTCTTGATCTCCGGCATTCTCGGCATCTGCCTGGCGGTCTCGGGAACGGTCGTGGTCGTGGCGAACCAGGGCGCACCCAAGCCCGCCACGGTCAAGCTCTACAACTACGGCACCCGTTGACCGTCAGGTCGTCGACTCGGCCTGCTGCTCCTCGGCCTGCTGCTTGCTGCGGCCGGCCGGGGAGTGCGCGCCGGTCCCCGTGCCCAGGCTGAGGTAGGTGCCGATGCCCAGCACGGCCAGCCCGGCCACCAGAGCGATCAACGGCCAGGTCACCCGGACCTCGGTGATATGCCCGGCCCGGTTGTCGGCCAGTTCGACCAGGGCCTTGCGGCCGGCGTCGTCGAGCCGCAGATCGGCGCTCATCACGTTCGTGGCGTTCGGCCCCACCGTGGTGGTGATCTGGCGGCGCTGGTCGATCGGCATTCCGGTCCGCGGGTCCACCCAGGTCGTGACGACCGCGCCGTAGTAGACGTCGGCCGGATACCGCGTGACCCCGTCCAGCGGCTGCAGCGGCGCGGAGGGGAGCGAGTCGACGCGGGTGGGCGAGATCCGCTGCACGAACTTGTCGGCCGTACGTCCGCCCACCTTCTCCTGGCCGGAGTACACCGCGGGCCAGGCGTGCTTGGTGATGGGGTCGAACTGCTGGTAGGTCCTGTGCCGCACGTCGCCGACCGGCCACATGACCCCGAGCCCCGTCTGCCTGGTCGAGGTGTCCGTGCCGAGCCTGTTGGTGATGGCGCTTCGGCAGCAATTGGTGAGCTGACCATTCTTGCGGTCGAATGCCATTCGCCAGTAGATGACTTGCAGGGCCTCGCCGGTGCCCTGGTCCTCCAGTGCGCTAAAGGAATCCCAGACCGCCCTCTTGCCGTCGCCGGCCTTCACGTCACCTTTGACGGTGAGCGTCTGGACCAGCGAGGCGCCGAAGACCTGAGAACCCGAAGCCAGGTCGATGTAGCTGGCGTCGCGTGCGGTATAAGTGGTCTTGGTCTGCTCGTTGAGCGGCGCCTTCACCAGCCTGCCGGCCGCGTAGAACCGGATCATGGGTGCCAGGGCCACCAGGAAGAATCCTAGGGTCAGCACGACGAAACCAACGCGTCGCAGCATATCGGGCCTCCTGGGCAGGCGGACGGGTGCGGGGTGTCACGCAGATGGTGCTCGACATAGGCGGGCTCCGCTATGGACGTTCGCCCAACATCTCCTGTCAGTGAGAACAAACTTCTACCTAAATGAATAGCTCATTCTCAAAAAGGGAGAGCCTGTCTTGCATCAAGGGCATTGCCCTGGCTTAATTCGCAGAAAGGACGTGGCCAGGGGAGGACTTCGCTCATGGGCATTGAGCTCGAGATCGTCATCCCCGCCTACAACGAGGAGCTGCGGATCGGCGCGAGCCTCGACCGGCTCGCCGCCGCCCTCGCGGAATTGCGGATCGACGCCGGAGTGGTGGTCGTGGACAACGGGAGCATCGACGGCACCCGGGAGATCGTGGGCGGCTGGTCCGGGCCCGTTCCGGTACGGCTTGTGCACTGCCCGCGGCGGGGAAAGGGCGCGGCCGTCCAGTTCGGCCTGCTGGCCACCGCCGCGCCGTACGCCGGCTTCTGCGACGCCGACATGGCGACCGATCCGCTGGCCCTCTCGCAGGTCGTGGACCTGCTGCGGCGCGGCGAGGAGGTCATCGTCGGAAACCGCAGGCATCCGAGCTCGACCGTGACCGCGCGCCGGAGGCGGCTGCGCAGACACGGTGCGCTGCTGTTCAACCGGCTGGCCCGCGGCCTCGCCGGCGGCCTCACCGACACCCAGTGCGGGTTCAAGTTCTTCCATGGTCCGCTGGTACGCGCGGTCGCCGCCGACCTGCGGATCGCCGGGTTCGTCTTCGACGTGGAGCTTCTGGTGCGCTGCCTGCGTTCGGGCGCCGCGATCGCCGAGGTGCCGGTGCGGTGGACCGATCAGCCGGGATCGCGGTTCTCGGTGTGGCGGCACTCGCTGCCGTGCCTGCGCGACCTGGCGCGGATCGTCCTGCTCGCCCGGCAGACACCGGGCGGCCGCGATGTCGTCCGTCCGGCGCAAGGGCTCGGCGTACGCCTGCTGAAATGACCGGCCTGCTGGAAGCCACGGCCGGGCGGCTGGACGACTCGGACACCGCGGAGCCGGAGTGGCCGCGGGTCATGGCGTGCTGTCTGGGCCTGGCGGCGCTCGCGTTCGTCACCCGGTCCGGCTATGTCCTGGCCGACACGAAGCTCGACCTGTCGGTCGATCCGCTGGGCTTCCTCGGCCGGGCGCTGCGGCTGTGGGACCCCGGGCAGTTCGGCCAGGTGCAGAACCAGACCGCCGGTTACCTGTTTCCGACCGGGCCGTTCTTCGCCGGCTGCGCCGCCGTCGGCATGCCGATGTGGATCGCCCAGCGCCTCTGGATGGCCGTGCTGCTGTGCACGGCGTTCCTGGGCGCCCGGCGGCTCGCCGAGCGGCTCGGTCTCGGAACCCCGGCCGCCCGGCTGGTCGGGGCGCTGGCCTACGCACTGGCGCCGAACGGGCTCAGCGTTCTCGGGCAGATCACCGCGGAGTACCTGCCGTACGCGATGCTGCCCTGGACGGTCGTCCCGCTGGTCGGAGCACCGAGCGTCCGCCGGGCGGCGGCCAGGTCGGGTCTGGCGATCGCGGCCTGTGGCGGGATCAACGCGACGGCGACCCTGGCGGCGGTCCTGGTCCCGCTGCTCTATCTGCTGACCGGACGCGGACCGCGCCTTCTCGCCTGGTGGACGGCCGCGGTCGCCGGGGCCACCGCCTGGTGGTCGATCCCGCTGCTGCTGGACGGCCGGTACGCCTTCTCCTGGCTGACGTACACGGAGAAGGCGGCGGTCACCACGGGCCCGACCGGGTTGCCCGACATCCTGCGCGGGACCGAACGCTGGGTGAGTCATCTGGTCGTCGACGGACGGATCGAGAGCCCGGCCGGACTGGCGCTGGCGACCGGGACCATCGGCATCGTCTGCACCACGGCGGTCGCGGCGCTCGGCCTCGCCGGGCTCACCCGGCGGGACCTGCCCGAGCGGCGCTTCGTCCTCGCCACCTTCCTCACCGGGGTGCTGATCATCTCCGCCGGGCACACGGGACCGCTGGCCGGGCCGGTACGGGAGGTGATCGACGGACCGCTGGCGGCGCTGCGGAACCTGCACAAGTTCGATGGACTGGTCCGGCTGCCGCTCGCGCTCGGGCTGACGCACCTGCTCGCGACCGCGCGGCGTCCTCTCCGGGTGCCGGCGGTGCTTCGTCTCAACGCCGGCCCGCGATGGCCGGGCGTCCTCGGGGTCGCGGTCGTGGCACTGTCGGGGGTGGCCGGCATCAGCGCCG
>Ga0308173_10000710_pt1 | contig 14962 bp, 13 predicted proteins | sample PhyPR1_FD_203716 | JGI IMG/M metagenome (GOLD analysis project Ga0308173, IMG submission 203716) | Soil microbial communities from UC Gill Tract Community Farm, Albany, California, United States - DLSLS.P.R1 | ecosystem: Environmental > Terrestrial > Soil > Agricultural land | place: USA...
GAATCAATATCGGCGCGGTGATCTTACGGTCCTGGCCTCAATGCCCGAGCGGCGGCGGCGGCACCATGTCTGCGGGCCGGCCTTCCTCAAGGAGGCGGATGTGGACGCCGGATGCGTCCGGCAGGATAGGGAAGGAGCCTGTCCTTCCCCGGTGATCCATCAGAGATTGCGCTGGAACATGTCGAATAAGCGCTCCCAGTGGCGCTCGGTGCCTGCCTTGTTGTAGACCCGGCGGGCCGGGAAGGCGAAGCCATGGGTGGTTTCCGGGTAAATCTCGACGCCACCGCGTACGCCGGCCTTCACGAGCAGTTCCCGCACCGACGCGAGTTCTTCCTTGCCGATGTACTTGTCATGCTCGGCGCAGGCAAAATACATCTCTCCCTCGATCCGGTCCACGAGCAGGTGCGGCGAGTCCGGCTTGTCGGTGATGAGGTGGACGCCGTACATCGACGCCGCCGCCGCCACGCGGTCCGGGTATTCGCCGGCGAGGCGGAATACGAAGGGGCCGCTCATGCAATAGCCGATGATGGCCAGCTTGCCCGGGCGCGCGACCGGATCGGTGGCAAGGAATCCGAGTAGCGCCTCGGTGTCCTGCGTAACCATGGTGTTGGAGAGGCCGTCGATCAGCGACCAGAGCAGGCGGAATTTCTCGTCATAGGCCGGGTCCATGATGCGCACCGGGTCGATATCGACCGAGCGGAAGCGGCGGTAGTAGAGATTGGGCATGATGACGTAATAGCCCACTGACGCGATGCGGCGGCACATATCGGCCAGCTCTTCGCGCACGCCAATGGAATCCATGTACATCACCACCACGGGAAACGGCCCCGGGCGCTCGGGATGATAGATGTAGGTATTCATTTCCCCGTCACGGGTTTTAATGTCGACGGTACGTTCCAGCATGATGTTGTCTCCTCGTTGAGGTGCCGCGCCTGCGCAGCGGCACGAATGGCCTGTCAGATTTTTCTATTCCAGACCGGCTTGCGCTTTTCGGCAAAAGCGGCGGCGCCCTCGCGCGCATCGGGCGACTGGAACACCGGTTCGGCGAACGCGCGCTGGCGTTCGAACACTTCGGTGCTGGGCCAGTCGGCCGACTCTATGATGATGCGCTTGCTTGTGATGACCGCCAGCGGGCCGTTTTCGGCAATGGCGCGGGCCAGGGCCAGCGCTTCCTCCAGCGCCTTGCCGGATTCGACCACGCGGTTCAGCAAGCCGCATTCATAAAGACGGGCCGCGCTGATCATGCCGCCGGTGAGCGCCATTTCCATTGCCACCCGCTGCGGCACCTGGCGCGGCAGGCGCACCAGGCCGCCCGCCGTGGCCACCAGCCCGCGCTTGACCTCCGGCAGGCCGAACCTGGCATCCTCGGCCGCCACTGCAAGGTCGCAGGCCAGTACCATTTCGAAGCCGCCGGCCAGCGCGTAGCCTTCGACAGCCGCGATCAGCGGTTTTTTCGGCGGGCGCTCGGTCAGGCCCGCGAAGCCGCGGCCGTCGATGCGCGGGCGCTCCCCGCGCAGGAAACCTTTCAGGTCCATCCCGGAGCAAAAGGTGCCGCCGGCGCCAGTGATCACTGCGGCGCTCAGGTCGGCGCGGCTGTCGAGTTCGTCGAGCGCCGCGGCCACGCCCTGCGCGATGGCGAGGGTGGCGGCATTGCGGGCCTCGGGGCGGTTGAGCGTGATGATCTGCACGCCGTCGGATTCGGTGACGAGTACTTCCTGGGTCATCTTGTGTTCTCCTCGGTCGGGATCAGCGGGGCGCCATGCGGATGGCCCCGTCCAGGCGGATGGTCTCGCCGTTGAACATCGGGTTTTCGACGATCTGCATGGCGAGCATGGCGAACTCGTCGGGCTTGCCCAGGCGCGCCGGGTGCGGCACCGACTTGCCGAGCGATTCCTTCACTTCCTCCGGCAATCGGGCCAGCAGCGGCGTGTCGAACAGGCCCGGCGCGATCGTGCAGACCCGGATCTTCCTGTTGGCGAGGTCGCGCGCCGCCACCAGCGTCATGCCGACGATGCCGGCCTTGGCAGACGCGTACGGCACCTGGCCGATCTGGCCCTCGTATGCCGCGACCGACGCGGTCAGGATGCAGACGCCGCGCTCGCCTTCGACGGGCTCGTTCTTGGCCATGCGCGAGGCGGCCAGGCGCAGCGCATTGAAGCTGCCGATGAGGTTGATGCGCACCACGGATTCATAGGCCTCGAGCGAGCCCGGGCTGCCGTCCTTCTCTACTACGCGCAGCGCACCGCCGCGGCCGGCGCAGTTGACGAGCACCCGCAGCGGGCCTAGCGTATCGGCCATGTCGCAGGCCGCATTCATGTCGGATTCGCTGGTTACGTCAGCAGGGACGAAGCGTACCGCCTCGCCAAGTTCGCGCGCGGCCATCTCCCCGTTCGAGGTGGGCAGGTCGGCGATCACGACTTTCGCACCCTGCGCCACGAGCCGCCTGACGGTGGCCAGGCCGAGGCCGGAGGCGCCGCCGGTAACGATGGCTGAACATTCTTTGATCTGCATTGCTGGGTCTCCTCAGTTGGTGTGTCGGTCTAGCGGTTAGAGCCGCTCGATGATGGTTGCGTTGGCCATGCCGCCGGCCTCGCACATGGTTTGCAGCCCATAGCGGCCGCCGCTCGACTCCAGCCCATTGACCAGGGTCGTGAGCAGGCGCGCGCCCGACGCGCCGAGCGGATGGCCGAGCGCGATCGCGCCGCCGTTGGGATTGAGCCGCGCGGGGTCGGCGCCAAGCGCACGCTGCCAGGCCAGGGGAACCGAGGCAAACGCTTCGTTGACCTCGAAGTGGCTGATGTCGTCCAGCTTCATGCCGGCCTTCTCCAGCACCCGGCGGGTGGAGCGGATCGGCGCGGTCAGCATCAGCAGCGGGTCGTCGCCGCAGACATCGAACGCGACCAGTCGCGCACGCGGCGTCAGGTTCAGCTGCGACGCGCGCTTTTCGCTCATGATCAGCGTCACCGCGGCGCCATCGCTGATCTGCGACGAGTTGCCGGCGGTGGTGCCCCAGCGGATCTGCGGGAAGCGCGCCGTCAGCGCGGCATCCTCGAACGAAGACTTGAGCTGAGACAGGCGCTCCATCGTTGTCTCGGCACGGATAGTCTCGTCGCGCTCGGCGATGACGATGCCGCTTTCACCCTGCACCCGGATCGGCAGTATTTCGCGGGTGAACTGGCCCGCCATGCGCGCTGCCTCGGCACGCTGATGGGACCGCAGCGCGTACTCGTCGAGTTCGCGCCGCGCGATCTCCCATTTGGCAGCCACCAGGTCGGCCGACACGCCTTGGCCGACCAGGCCCTCGGAATAGCGCGCATGGAAGGAGGGACCAAACGGATCGCGCCCGACGCGGGCGCTGCCCATCGGAACCCGGCTCATGGATTCGACGCCACCGGCAATCACGATGTCATAGGCGCCGGCCATCACGCCCTGCGCGGCGAAGTGCACCGCTTGCTGGCTCGAACCGCACTTGCGCTCGATAGTGGTGGAGGGCACATGCTCGGGAAAGCCCGCAGCCAGCCAGGCGCCGCGGCCTGGCGTCGACGACTGTTCGCCCACCTGGCTGACGCAGCCGATGATGACATCGTCCACCGCACCCGGGTCGATCCCGTTGCGCTCTATCAGACCCTGGAACAGCTGCGCCAGGAGCTCGTTGGGGTGGGTCTCGACAAAGGCGCCGCCTGCCTTGGTGCGTCCCATTGGCGTGCGCAGCACGTCAACGATCACTGCATGGTTAGTCATGTGTTCTCCTCTTAAGCCAGTCCCGCAATGAGCTGCCCGTCTCGACTCTGGTTGCTGGGCGTTTCAAAACGCTGCAAAAGGTTCTGGTTAAATCAATAAAATGTCGTATAAAATAAAACCAACGATTCGAATTATAACGAACGTGGATCAAAAAAATAGACTTGATGATAAAAAAATGAGACGGCGAGTCCTCTGGTTTGCTCTTCGTCATCATTAATTTCGCCACGCTGCCGTGCGCCGGGATTGCTTCAGGCCAAGCAGCACCAACACAAGGAGACAAGGCATGGAAAACAAGCGGTATCACCATGGCGCCGTGCGCGGCAGGATCAGCCGGCTGGCAGTGGCGGCAGGCCTCGCGCTCGGCATCGCCGCGCCGGCGATGGCGCAGGCAGTGTCAGACGACATCGTCAAGATCGGCCTGATCCTGGACATGAGCGGCGTCTATGCCGACATCTCGGGCAAGGGCTCGGCTACCGCCGCGCAGATGGCGATCGACGATTTCGGCGGCACCGTGCTCGGCAAGAAGATCGAACTGGTCGTGTTCGACCACCAGAACAAGGCGGACAATGCCGCGTCCAAGGCGCGCCAGTGGTTCGATCAGGAAAAGGTTGACGCGATCCATGATGTGACCGGGTCGGCGGCCTCGCTGGCAGTGCTGCAGATTGCCAAGGAAAAGAACCGGATTACGGTATTCAACGGCCCGGCGACCGAGCGCTTTACCAACGATCAGTGCACCCCCGTCACCGTCCACTATGCCTATGACTCCTATGCGCTGGCCAATACCGTGGCCCGCGCGCTGGTGGCTTCCGGCAAGAAGGACTGGTATTTCCTGACCGTCGATTATTCCGGCGGATACGATCTTGAGAAGAATGCGGCGGCGGCGGTGCAGCGCGGCGGCGGCAAGGTGGTCGGTTCGGTGCGCCATCCGCTCAACAGCCCGGATTTTTCCTCGTTCATTCTTCAGGCCCAGGCCAGCCGCGCCAGCGTGATCGGGCTGGCCAATGCCGGCGGCGACACCATCAACGCGATCAAGGCCGCACGCGACTTCGGCATCGGCAGCGGCGACAGCAAGCAGACCCTGGCCGCGACCCTCCTGTACATCAACGACATCCATGCGCTGGGCCTTGGGCCGACTCAGGGAATGACGCTGGCGGAAGGCTTTTACTGGGACATGAATAATGACACCCGCACCTGGTCGAAGCGCTACTTCGAGAAAGTGAAGCGGATGCCGAACATGAGCCAGGCCGGCGTCTATTCCTCGGTGACCCACTATCTCAAGGCGATCAAGGCGGCTGGCACCGATGAGACCGGCGCGGTGATGGCCAAGATGCGGGAGCTGCCGATCAACGACTTCTTCGCCCGCAATGGACGGATCCGGGAAGATGGCCGCATGGTGCACGACATGTACCTTTTCAAGGTCAAGAGCCCGTCGGAATCCAAATACCCGTGGGATTACTACACGCACGTCAGCACGGTGCCCGGGGACGAGGCTTTCCGCCCGCTGGCCGAGTCCACCTGCCCGCTTGTCAAAAAGCACTGAGGGCAAGGTCATGGATACCATGCTGAACCGGCCGCTGGCGCTGCCGTGCGGCCAGGCGCTGCCCAACCGGATCGCCAAGGCCGCTCTCACCGAAGGGCTCGCCGATCCGGTCACCAACCGCGCCACCGAGCGCCACTGCCGCCTGTACCGCCGCTGGTCCGAAGGCGGCGCCGGCCTGCTCGTCACCGGCAATGTGCAGGTGGATCGCCGTTTCCTGGAGCGGCCCGGCAATGTCGCCATCGACGCCGACTGCGACAGCCAGGCCAGGGAGGCCCTGCGCCGCTTTGCCGATGCAGGCACCTGCGCCGGCAATCATTTATGGATGCAGCTCAACCATCCGGGCCGGCAGACGCTGGCGCAGGTGCATCCTGCGCCGCTGGCGCCGTCCGCCGTTCCGCTCGAACTGCCCGGCTTCGGGCAGCCGGTAGCCATGAGCGAGCGCGATATCCTTGACGTGATCGCGGGCTTTGCCCGGGCCGCCGTGGTGGCGCGCGACACCGGCTTCACCGGCGTGCAAATCCATGCGGCCCACGGCTACCTGATGTCGCAATTCCTCAATCCGCGCGCCAACCGCCGGCAGGACGCATGGGGCGGCGCGCTCGAAAACCGGGCCAGAGCGCTGCTGGAGACGGTACGTGCCGTGCGCAGCGCCGTCGGAACCGACTTTCCGGTCTCGGTCAAGCTCAACTCCTCGGACTTCCAGCAGGGCGGCTTCAGCACCGAGGACTGCCTGCAGGTGGTGCGCTGGCTCGACCAGGAGCGCATCGACCTGCTGGAGATCTCGGGCGGCAACTACGAGCAGCCGCGGATGATGATGGCGGGGCGCATCATGCAGAAGGAAAGCACGCGCCGCCGCGAGGCCTATTTCCTTGAATACGCAGCCGGCATCCGGTCTGCGTGCACGGTGCCGCTGATGGTCACCGGCGGCTTTCGTACCCGGGCCGCCATGGAGGAAGCGCTGTGCAACGGCGAAACCGATATCATCGGGCTCGGCCGGCCGCTGCTGACCGAGCCCGAGGCGGCGCACCGGCTGCTGGCGTCGGAGATGGACGAACTGAGTTCGCCCGAACTGTCGCTGCGCCTGGACCCGCAAGGCGAGGTCATGGATGACCAGGAGCGCGCCGCGGCAAAGATCTGGAGCATACAAGGCTGGTTCGCGGTGCAGATGCTGCGCATGGGCGACGGGCTTGATCCGGACCCGTCGCTGAACGTGCTGCATGCCTTTCGCCAGTACCATGCCAACGAGCGCGGCGCCGCCGAACGCCGCCAGCGCGCCCATGCAAACCCTGTGGAGCAATGCCAATGAATGAGAACACCCTGTTTTCCATGATCGAAGGGGCGCCGCGCGACGCGGTCTGCATGCTGATCCAGGGCCGCGCGGTCAGTTACGGCGAGGTGCGCGACCGCGCCCGGCGGATTGCGCAGGGCCTGCGAGAATCGGGATTGCGGCACGGGGATACCGCCGCGCTGTGGCTGCCCAACCTGCCCGACTGGATCGCCATTGCCTGGGCATGCGCGCGCCTGGGCGTTAGCGTGCTGCCCTTGAACATGCGCTACGGCACGCGCGAGGTCGGCGATTTCCTGTCCCGCTCCGGCGCCCGGGCACTGTTCTACGCGCCGCGCTATCGCGGCATGCGGTACGACGACATCCTGTGCAAGGTCGAGCCCGAATGCATGGCCGCGCTGCGTCTTACCGTCGCCGTCGGCGAGAGAAATGGGGAAGTCTCGCCGCCTGGCGTCACGGCGATCGGCCTGGATGATCTTCTTGGATTTCCCGCCTCCGAGGCCGATGAGGGCCGGCCCGCTGATCCGTGCATCGTCTTCGCATCTTCCGGCACCACCAGCCTGCCCAAATTGATCTCCCACGTGCAGCAGAGCGTGGCCGGCCATGCGCGCGACATCCGCGCCGCCTTCCATATCAATCCGCAATCACGGGTAATGCTGGCCGTTCCGTTCGGCGGCGCCTTCGGCTTCACGATAGTCATCGCAGCGCTCGGCGCGCATGCCACCCTGATCGTGCAGGAACAGTTCGATCCGGCCGAGGCTGCCGCTCTGCTGGCCGCCGAGCGCGCCACCCACATGTTCGGCACCGACGACATGATCGACAAGCTGCTGACCGCTGCCGGCCCGGACGCGCGCTTCCCGTTCCTCCAGGTATACGGGCATGCGAACTTCACGCCGGCTCTCGGCGCCACCCTGCCGGCCAAAGCCGCAGCCCAAGGCGTGCCGCTGCGCGGCTGCTACGGGCTGAGCGAAGCCATGGCGCTGTTCGCCACCCAGCCCGAGGACGGCTCGAATGAACGGCGCGCCATGTCGGGCGGCATTCCGGTCTGCCCGCAGGGGAGGGTGCGCGTGCGCAGCCTCGAAACCGGGGAACTGCTGCCGCCGGGGGAAAGCGGCGAAATCGAGATTTTCTCGCCCCATCTCACCATTGGCTACCTGGGCAATGAAGACGCGACCCGCAAGGCATTCTGCGAGGATGGATTCCTGCGCACCGGCGACCTCGGCTACATGATGGACGACGGCGGCGTCACCCTGCTGTCGCGCATCGGCGATGTGCTGCGCATCGGCGGCTACCTGGTCAATCCGCTGGAAATCGAGGAGACCATACTCGGACTGTGCGACGCCTCGGCCTGCCAGGCGATCGCGGTGGATGCCAACAACAGCGTGCGCCCGGTCGCCTTCATCATCGGCAAGCCCGGATACGTGCATGACGAGCAGGCCCTGATTGCCGGCTGCAGGCAAAGGCTTGCAATGTACAAGGTGCCGATCAGGGTGTTCGAACTCGAGGAATTTCCGGTGACCGACAGCCCGAACGGCAAGAAAGTGAAGAAGAACGTACTCAAGGACATGGCGCTCGAGATGATCGCCGGACAAAAGGAGATGACATGAAGCAGTGGACACTTTGGGAGCTGCCGTTTTTCGGGCCGGAACACAGGGAGCTCGAAGCCGCGCTGCAGCGCTGGCGCGAAAATTTCGGGCAGATCGAAAAGTCGATCGAGTCGCTGCCGCTGGACGACCAGTGCCGCGCGCTGGCGCATGAGCTGGGACGCGCCGGCCTGCTCGACTATGCCGTGCCAGAGCAGGAGCGCGGCAGGGGCGTGGACGTGCGCGCCGCCACCATGATCCGCGAAGCCCTGTCCTACGACAGCCCGCTTGCCGACTTCGTGTTCGCGATGCAGGGCATCGGCTGTGCGCCGATCTGGCTGTACGGCACGCCCGAACTCAAGCAGACTTACCTGGCCGGCCACCGGGAAGGCTCGCGTATCGCCGCCTTCGCCATGTCGGAACCCGACGGCAGCTCCGACGTCGCCTCCATCAAGACCCGCGCGCGCCTTGACGGCGACGATTATGTGATCGATGGCGTCAAGACCTGGATATCAAACGGAGGCATCGCCAGCCAGTACATCGTGATTGCGCGCACCGAAGACATGCCCGGCTCGAAGGGCTTGTCGGCCATCATCGTCGATGCCGACACGCCCGGCCTTGAGATCGAGTCGCGCATCGACATCATCTCGCCCCATCCGCTGGCCACCATACGCTTCGATGGCTGCCGGGTTCCGCGCAGCCGTCTTCTGGGCGCGGCGGGCGAGGGCTTCAAGATGGCGATGTCGACCCTGGACATCTTCCGCACCTCCGTGGGCGGGGCGGCAGTGGGCCTGGCCCGCCGCGCGCTGGATGAAACCGTCGAGCGCATGCGTGGGCGCCGCCTGTTTGGCCAGCAGATGTCGGAGATGGACACGGTTCGCATGAGGGTGGCGGACATGGCGCTCGATCTGGAGGCGGCGGTCATGCTGGTCTATCGCGCCGCCTGGCTCAAGGATACGGCGGGCCGGCCGGTGACGCGGGAGGTGGCCATGGCCAAGCTCGGCGCCACGGAAGCCGCGCAGCGGGTGATCGACTCGGCCGTGCAGCTGTTCGGTGGAATGGGCGTCACCTCGGGCTCCATCATCGAGCGGCTCTACCGCGACGTGCGGCCGATGCGTATCTATGAAGGCGCATCCGAGGTGCAAAAGATCATCATCGGCCGCAAGACCCTGGGCTGACATCGTGACGCTTCCAGACCTCCCAGCCGCAATGCGCGCCGTAGAAATCGGGTATCCCGGTTCCGAGGGCGTTCTGGCGTTATGCGAACGGCCACTGCCGGCAATCCGCGACGACGAAGTCCTGATCCGCGTGGCCGCGGCTGGGCTCAACCGCGGCGATATTTTCCAGCGGCTGGGACGCTATCCGCCGCCGCCGGGCGCCTCCGATTTGCCCGGCCTCGAGGTGTCCGGCACGGTGGTCGCTGTCGGCAAGCACGTACTGACGTGGCGGGCCGGCGATGCGGTCTGCGCGCTGCTGGCCGGAGGCGGCTACGCCGAATACTGCGCCGCACCTGCCTCGCATTGTCTCCCCGTCCCGCGCGGGGTGACTCTGGTTGAGGCCGCGGCTTTGCCTGAGGCCTTTTGCACTGTCTGGGGCGCCGTGTGGAAAGAGGGCCGACTTGCACCGGGCGAGTCGCTGCTGATCCATGGCGGCGCGAGCGGTATCGGAGTTGCTGCCATCCAGATGGCTTCGGCACTTGGCCATCCGGTGCATGTCACCGCAGGCAATGAAGAGAAATGCGCTGCATGCCTTGCCCTGGGTGCCACCAGTGCCATTCACTATGGACGGGAAGACTTCGTAACTTCGGTGCGGGCGGCGACCGGCGGCCGCGGCGTCGATGTGGTGCTCGACATGGTGGGCGGAGACTATGTTCCGCGCGACTTGGAATGCATGGCGGACTACGGCCGACTGGTATTTATTTCCGCGTTGGGCGGCGAAGCGGGGCAGTTCAATATTCGGACAGTAATGCGCAGACGCTTGACCATGACTGGCTCGACGCTGCGTTCGCGTCCGGCGCAATACAAAAGTAACCTTGTTCGCGAACTGATCGATGAGGTCTGGCCGCATATCGAAGCAGGGCGGATACGGCCGGTGATAGACCGCCGCTTTCCGCTCGATGCAGCTGCACAGGCTCATTCATGGATGGAAGCCGGCCGGCACGTCGGAAAAATTCTGCTGACAATCTGATGATGTCGGCAACCAAGCGGTTCAGATAAACAGCAACGAAAGGAGACGACAGCATGACGAAGAAGAGGGTATTGATCACAGGAGCAAGCCGCGGCATCGGACGGGCTGTCATGCGCAGGCTGGCGGACGACGGCTACCGGGTTACCGGCCTGGCGCGCAAGGCGCCCGAGGATCTGCGCGATGACGAGGAGTTTCACTGCATCGACCTGACCGACCTCGACGCTACCCGCGCACTGGTCATGGAACTGGCTTCGGACCAGCCATTCTATGGCCTGGTCAACAATGCCGCGATGGCGCCGACCACCTCGCTTGACGATTGCTCGATTGGGGACATGAACGACGCCGCGCTGCTGAACCTGTACTCGCCCCTGGTCATTACCCAGGCGGCGGTGCCCGGCATGCGCACTGCGAGAGCGGGGCGGATTGTCAACCTGTCGTCGCGCGCCGCGCTGGGGAAAGTAAACCGGACTGCGTATAGCGCCTCGAAGGCAGGCATCATCGGCATGAGCAGGACGTTTGCGCTCGAACTGGCGGAGCACAACATCAGCGTCAACGTGATCGCGCCGGGGCCCATCGCCACCGAACTGTTCCGCACCGCCAGTCCGCCCGACGACCCTAGAACCAAGGCGCTGGTGGCGGCCGTGCCTCTGCGGCGGGTGGGCGCGCCGGAGGAAATCGCCCACGCGGTCGCTTTTTTGATGGACGAGCGCGGCGGCTTCATGACTGGGCAGACGCTTTATATCGATGGCGGCCTGACGATCAGCGCGGTCCATGTCTGATACCAGTTCCAACCCATAACGTGCGATGAAACCGCATATTTTTCGGTGTTGCCATACGAAAAAATCCATCGGTTTCATCTGGCACGTTCTGGATCGGGAGTGGTATGAAGCTGCGGACAACGATCTGCGCAAATCAGGCTGGATGGAGTTTTAGGGCGGTAGAAAAATGAGATAAAATTGCGAAATTTCAAGACTGTTGTTTTGTTTTTTTGCCGCCGCCGAAATGGCGGCATCCCGTTTGATAGAAAGACTTCATGGAACCGGTATCACCTGACATTGCGCAACAAGAAGCCCCGCAGAGCGCCCTCGCACGAGGCATTCGCATTCTGCAGTGCTTCACGACCGAAGAGTACGACCTGAGCGCCAAGGACTTGATCCAGCGTTCCGGCTTGCCCAAGCCGACCGCTTTCCGGCTGATTGGCACCCTGCGTGAACTTGGCCTGCTGCATTACTCCGAGCGACGCAACAAATACATGCTGGCCCCGGGCATTCTGCGGCTGACCGCGCCCTTGCTCGCTTCGATGACAATCCGGTCTATTGCCCGCCCGTTGATGCAAGAGTTCGCCGACTATGCGGAGGGCCAGGTTTCGCTCGCGGTAAGTACCGAAGACCATCACATGGTGTATGTCGAAACCGCACAGGGCCGCCGCAATTCCGTGTTCCGTCCCGAGATTGGCACCATGGTCTCGCTGACCCGCACTGCGACCGGCCGCACGTATCTCAGTCTGCTGCCGGCTGACGACTACTACGCGGCGATGGCCCGCATCCGTAAGGACAATCCGGAGCGGGCGGACTGGGTAGATGCCAAGATGCAGGAAACCCGCCAGGAACTTGAAACCCTGGGCTACTGCCGTAACCAGGGCGAACTGCATCGCAACACCGTCGGCGTCGCCGTGCCTGTCCGCGTGTTGCTCGACGACCAACGCTTCATTTTCGGCTGCACCATCCCCGCCTACCGGCTTAACGAGCAGCCCAAGCTGCTCGAAGACCTCGGCATGCGCCTCGCCACCCTGGTTCAGAACGTTCAGGTCGCACTCGGCGCCCAGCGCACCTGACCGCTTCGCGGCGGACGTGGTCTGCCGCTCCTTCTCCCGCTACTTCTATCCAGCTTCCAACATGCCTTGGCATGGCCATTCACTGGCTTGTCATAGGCTTCCTTCCAATATTCCGATCCTGTAGTCTCATTTTTATCGATATTTATTTTTAAATTTAATAAGTTGACACGTAAAATTGATATCCATAGAATTGGAAGCAGAACAATAATATTAAAAATACGGTATTGCACATCCATACCCATGTAAGTAGTGCGCCATCAGGAGACAAAATGGAGCATCAAAACGGGATCCCTTGCGCGTCCGCCCCGGTCCTTCCGGCACGGCGCACCGTCATCCGCCTGTGCGCGCTGCTCGTGCTAGCGCTCGCCGCCGGAGCGGCGAGCGCCCAGTATCCCGCCAAGCCGCTCACCATCATCGTGCCCGGACCGCCGGGCGGTAGCGGCGACATCGTTACCCGCATAGTCGCCAAGGAGCTTGCCGATTCGTTCAGGCAGCCGGTAATAGTCGACAACCGGCCGGGCGCAAGCGGGGTAATCGGCACCCAGGCGCTGATGCATGCGGCGCCGGACGGCTATACCCTTATGATGGGCAACACCGGGCCGAACGCCATTAACTATTCGCTGATCCGCAAGCTGCCCTACAAGCCGCAGGACTTCACCGCGATCACCGACGTGCTGTTGTTTCCAAATGTGCTGGCGGTGCGCAGCGACTCACCGTTCACGTCAGTCGCTGCGCTGGTTTCGGCTGCCAAGGCGTCGCCTGGCAAGCTGACCTTTGCCTCCTCGGGCATTGGCCAGACCACCCATCTCTCGGGTGAACTGTTCAGCCAGTCGACCGGCGCCAAGATCCTGCATGTGCCGTACAAGGGCGCGAATCTCGGACTGCAGGCCGTAATGTCGGGGGAAGTCGACTTCATGTTCGACAATTTTCCCAGCCTGCAATCGCAGATCGCAGGTGGCCGCTTGCGCGCGCTGGCGGTGACGAGCAAAGAACGCTCTGCGCGGCTGCCGGATGTGCCGACCATGAGCGAAGCCGGCATCCCGGGCTTCGAAATTACCGGCTGGTTCGGTCTGGTCGGCCCTGCGGGATTGCCTTCGGACGTGCGCGACAAGCTGCAGCAGACGGTTGCGGCAATCCTGCGGCAACCGGCCATTCAGCAGCGTTTCGAGCAGCTCGGCGGAAGCACCGGCGGCTCGACCGCCGCGCAGTTCGACGCTTTCATTCAATCGGAAATCAGGAAGTGGGACGCCGCAGTGAAAGGCGCAGGCGTCACGGTAGAACAGTAAGTCAACCAGCCAGCCAGCACACCAACAAGGGACATGGAGCCCAAGGAGACATTTATGAAAGCAAGCAAAACCGGACGCCGGCACGCCATGCGCATGCTCGGCAAGGCAGCAAGCGCTCTCGCCATCGTCCTCGCCGCCGGGGCCGGAGCACCGGCGCTGGCGTCCTTTCCGGACAAGCCGATCACGATCGTCGTACCGTTCTCTCCAGGCGGCTCGACCGATGTACTCGCGCGCTTGCTGTCCAAGCCGATGCAGACTTACCTCAAGCAGCCAGTGATCGTCGATAACCGGGTCGGCGCCGCGGGTGCGATCGGCGCCGCGATAGTTGCCAAGGCGGCACCCGACGGCTATACCGTTCTTTTCGGCGGCGTCGGCACCAATATCGTCAACCCGCTCACCGTTCCCGAGACGCCATACGACCCGCGCAAGGATTTCGCACCGGTGGGACAGGTGTGCACCGTCGACTATGTCCTGGTCGTGACTGCGAACAGCCCGATCAAGTCCTTGTCCGATCTCATCGCCCGTGCAAAGCAGAGCAAGGACAACGTGTCCTACATGTCGACCGGGAACAAAGGGCCGCTTCACCTGGGGATGGAATACCTGAGCAAGATGGCTGGCGTCAGCATGGTGCATGCCCCGTACAAGGGCGAAGCGGCCGCGCTTCCCGACGTTATTGCCGGGCTGGTTGATGTCGGCATGATGACCGTGCCTTTTACCGCGCCGCTCATCCAGGAAGGCAAGTTGCGGGCCCTGGCCAACATCGGCGGCAAGCGCTCCGCGCTACTGCCTGATGTTCCCACCATTGCCGAATCCGGCTACCCGGGATACGAACTGCCGATCTGGATTGGCCTCTCGGTTCCTGCCGGCACGCCCGCCGACCGCATCGATGCGTTGAACAAGGCACTGCTGGAAGCGCTCAAGGATGGCGAAGTCAGGAAGCGGATGGTGACGCTCGGCGTCACCGCGGCGGGCAGCACGCCGACCGAGTTCGCCAGCTTCCTCGAGCGCGAGCGGGCTCGCTGGGTAACAATGATCAAGGAAACCGGCGCGCTGGACAAATAAAAAGTCCCCGTCCGCGCCGGGTAGACCTGCCGGCCCGCCACGGTATCGGAGCCAGGATGTGTCCGGTAACTTTCAGAAGTCCGCCATGGCCGGTCCGCTGGCCGGATTAAAGATCATGGAAATGGTGGGGCCGGGTCCGGCCCCGTTTTGCGCGATGATGTTTGCCGACATGGGCGCGGAGCTTATCCGTGTCGACCGGCCGCGCAAGGTTGGGGCGCCGATGGACGATATCCGCTTTGACATCACCGCCCGCAGCCGCCGTTCGCTCGCGACCGACCTCAAGAAGCCGGGTGCGGCCGACACGCTGCTGCAGCTGATCGGGCGCGCCGACGTGCTAATCGAAGGGTTTCAGCCAGGCGTAACGGAAAGGTTGGGCCTGTGTCCGGATATTTGCCTGGCGCGTAATGCAAAGCTGGTCTACGGGCGCATCACTGGTTGGGGCCA
>Ga0308173_10000711_pt1 | contig 14956 bp, 17 predicted proteins | sample PhyPR1_FD_203716 | JGI IMG/M metagenome (GOLD analysis project Ga0308173, IMG submission 203716) | Soil microbial communities from UC Gill Tract Community Farm, Albany, California, United States - DLSLS.P.R1 | ecosystem: Environmental > Terrestrial > Soil > Agricultural land | place: USA...
TGAGCGCGTAGGCGTCGAACGCGGCGCGCTCGCCGGTGGTCACATAGCCCAGGATCTGCGGCATCGGTCCCGTTCAGGAGGCCACGGAAGCCGGCAGTATAATCCGCGGCGGCGCTTTGGCCGTGCAGTGGATCAGGATGAACACTTGGTGCGGCGTCTTGAAGGCCTCGGCCACGACGTCCTGAGCCTCGCCGTTGGCGTCGGTCAGGCGAAGCGGGCGGGGGCCGGTCATCCGGTTGACCGGCACAAGGCGGCCGAGCTGATCGTCCGGGGTCATGGTGTCCGGCCACCGCATCCCGGCGAAGCGCCGGGCGAAGGCCGGGGAGACGATCGCACGGCGGAGCGTGCACATGAAACCGGCACCCTCGATGGGCTGCGGCGGGTTGAGGACGAGCACTGCGCAGAGCTTGTCGCTGTGGGACACATAGCGTCGGATGGTGGCGTAGACCGACGCACCGTAGCGTTTGGCTAGCTTCAGCGGGACGTTGAGCCCGAAGGCGTGGTCGCGGGCCTCCGCGGTGAAGCCGTCGAGCTGGAACAGCACCTCGGAGGCGAAGACGTTGGCCTCGCGCTCGAACTGCAGCTTCACCTCCGGATCGAGGGTCTTCCGGCAGTCCTCGAAGATGCCGAAGATCGACTGCCAGGGCAGCACCGCGTGGCCGCCTTCGTGCAGCTTCAGGAACGGCAGCTTCTCCTTCGGCGTCTCCGGGTCGATGAAGGCGATGCGGGTCTTGGGATCGAAGACCCCCCAGACCTTGCTGATTGCCCGGAGCAAGGCCTGCCCGGCCGCGGCGGCCTTGCGGCGGAGCTGGGCCAGGTAGCCCTCGTCGAGCGCGATCGGCAGGACCTCGATTTTGGCGGCGCGCAGGATCTCGTCGACTGGGGTCGGGAAGACGCCGACGGCTCCGGCGTTCCGCAGCAGGCGCTCGGCCTCGGCGCGGATTTCCGCGGCCTCCTGCTGCGAGATCGTCGAGTCGTCGGCCAGGCTCATTTCTTCGGCTTCTGGCTCCGCAGGTAGCCGAGGAAGTTCAGCAGCTGCTCCTCCTCGTCGGGCGTCAGCTCGCCCAGGACGGAGGTGGCGACGCGGTTGGCGGGGGTTTCCGACTCGCTGACGAACCCGGCGCGCTCCATCAACAGCGCGTAGTCGACGCCATAGGCGCCCGCCAGGCGGTGCAGCATGACCGCCGAGGGACGCGCGATTTCGCCGTTCTCGAGTTGGCTCAGATAGCCGTTGGAAATCTTTCCTTCGGTGAGTCGCTCGACCTCGCGCAGCGAGTAGCCACGCGAATTCCGAATATCCTTCAGGTACTTACCAAGTTCCGGGGTTTGGGCGTCCTTTGTTGGGGTTGGGCTCATCGCACACCTGCGGCGCAGTTCTTGGGTGGCGTAAGGTAGGCGTCCCGCTAAATTCGTCAAGCAGTGCTCAGGAGATGCTTGACATACTTAGCATCGCTCCACATCTTTAGCGGAGACGGGCCGAGGTGGCCTCGTCGCATCTGCCAACGAGGTCCCTATGGACAGCCATTCCGCCCCTTCCCACGCCGAACCGCCGGAGCCGCACGCCCCCGCCAACGACCTGCAGGTCGAGGTGGAGGTGGTCGAGATCGTCGAGATCGAGATCTTCGGCCGCGAGAACCGGCCCCCGCCGCCGGCCAAGGCCTACAAGGTCAAGATCGACCACGAGAGCTTCATCTTCGAGACCCGCTTCGTGACCGGACGCGACCTGCTCGTGAAGGCCGGCAAGACCCCGCCCGAGCACTACGAGATCGAGAAGCGCGTGCACGGCGGCGTCTATGTCCCCGTCGGGCTCGAAGAGACGGTCGACCTCGGCGAGCCGGGCATCGAGGTCTTCGAGACCTTCCCCCTCGACGAGACGGAGGGCTGAAGACGATGCGCCGGGAATTCGATCTCGGCCCCGAGGACGTCCGGGCGCTCGAGGCGCTCGGACGCTCTTGGGAGACCGTCTGCCTGGCCGGGGTGCGCTGGCTGTTCATCCAACGCTACCCCGTCCCGCCGGGCTTCAACCATGCCGAGGTGACGCTCGCCCTGCGTCTCGACACCTATCCGGGTGGCCTGATCGACATGGCCTATTTCCATCCGCCCCTGGCCCGCATGGACGGCAAGGTCGTCAACAACCTGTCGACGCTCGCGATTGGGACCCGGACCTTCCAGCAGTGGAGCCGCCACTACGGCTGGAAAGAGGGCGTCGACAGCCTCGCCCGCCATCTGCGCCGGGTGCGCAGCTGGCTCACTCATGAATTCCGCAAACGCTAGGAGCCTGCGCCCGATGGATACGTTCCGCCTGACCTCGCAGCAGCACGCCGACCTGCGCGCCCACCTTTTCGACGGCAGCGGCCTGGAGGCCGTCGCCGTCGCCCTTCTGGGCCAGACCGCGCCCGGCGGGCGCCGCGCGCATCTGCTGCACCGGATCGAACCGATCCCCTACGCCGAGTGCGTGCGCGCCGAGGCGTCCGTCACCTGGCCCACGCGCCGCCTGAAGAGCCTCCTCGCCGAGGCGCGGGCGGGCGGCATGACCATCCTCAAGGTGCATTCCCACCCGAACGGCTATCGCGGGTTTTCCGCCCTCGACGACGCCTCGGACCGGGAGTTGTTCGCGGCCGTGGAGCTGAAGGCGCCCGGGCCGCACATGAGCGCCGTCATGCTCCCGGATGGGGAGATGATCGCGCGCTTGGTGATGCCCAACGGCAGCTTCCGCGACGTCGAGCGCGTCGCGGTCGTGGGCGACGATCTTGTCTTCTGGCCGGATCCCACCGCCGTGCTCTCAGACTTCGACCAGCGCCACCGGCAGGCCTTCGGCGACCGCACCACCAACCTCTTGCGCGCGCTCACCGTTGCCGTGGTCGGGGTCTCCGGCACCGGCAGCCCGGTGGTCGAGATGCTGGTGCGCTTGGGGGTCGGCCGCATCCTGCTGATCGAGCCCGACGTCGTGGAGGGACGCAACCTCAACCGTATCTGGGGCGCGACGCGCGCCGACGCCGAGGCGGGCGTCAACAAGGCCCGGATGATGAAGGCCCATATCGAGCGGATCGGCCTCGGGACCGAGGTGGTCACCTTTGAGGACCGCGTCGACCTGGCCGCGGCCGTGCAGCTGATCAGCACCGCCGATGTGCTGATCGGCTGTGTGGACAGCCTGGAAGGGCGGGACACCCTGAACCGGATCTCGGCCTACTACACCCTGCCCTTTATCGATATCGGCGTGCGCCTGGACGCCGACGGCGAGGGCGGGGTGAGCAGCGTCTCGGCGGGCGTGCACTACCTGCAGCCCGGCGGCTCGAGCCTGAAGAGCCGCGGGGTCTACACCGACGCGGGCCTCTACGCCGAGCACCTGAAGCGCACCGATCCGACCTTCTACGCGGACCAGGTGAAGCGCGGCTACATCCGCGGCGTGCGGGTCGACAGTCCGGCGGTCATAAGCGTCAACACGCTGGCCGCGGCCACCGCGGTGAACGAGCTGCTGGCCCGCTTGCACCCTTTCCGCACGGAGCCCAACAGCGCCTTCGCGATCCAGAAGCTGCTGTTGACCCATGGCCGCACGGTGCATCGCGAGGACGGCACCCCCGACGCGGCGCTCGCGGTCCACCTCGGACGCGGCGACTGCACGCCCCTCCTGGGCTGCGGCCGCATCGCGGTCGCGGCATGAGCCCGCTCGCGACGGCGCTTCGCGCGCTCGGCCGCGGCGCCCGGCGCGCATGCGCTGCTTGGCAGGCGTTCTGGCGCGGCGGGCGTGAGCCGCGGCTGCGCGTCAAGCTGGTGGCGGAGCGTCCCCGTCGTCCGAAGCGGGATCGCCTCTATGTCACGCAGCAATCGGGCGGGGCGCCGGCGTTTGGCGTACTCGCCTGTCCCTGCGGGTGCGGCGAGGTCCTGAACCTGCGGTTCTTTGGGGCCCGTCGGCCGCGCTGGTCGGTGACCTGGGACGAGGCGCGACGCCCGACCGTTGAACCCTCGATCTGGCGGCAGGCCGGCTGCCGCAGCCACTTCCACCTGGTGGCGGGTCGCATCCACTGGTGCTGAGCGGCTGATCACGGTTCGTTTGAGCGTTCGGCGTTGCTAGGGGACGCGACGCGCCCCAGCGGTGGAACTGGTAGACGCACCGGATTCAAAATCTACCAAGTCTCCAAGCGGACCTTCCGAACGTCCGCGAGGAGTCAGGAGCAGACTCTGCGTGCTAGCGCCGAAGCAGGTCGAGCGCATCCACGCCAAAGAAGTCCGCGAAGCGCTCAACAATGGCGAGGGTCGGGTTGCGGCGGCCCCGCTCGAGCTGCCCCACGTACGTGGGCGCGAGCTCGATCGCGTCTGCGAGAGCTTCCTGGCTGAGCCCCTTCTCCTGGCGGAGCCGGCGGATGTTCAGCCCCAAGGACTGCGCCAATCCCATAATGGGAGGCGGCTTGAATCTGGCGCGCCCAACCAGTCACTATAGTGATGATTCGACCACCTCGGCCCTGAACGATCATGAAGCCCACCGAGACCATCGACGAAGGTCCTCGCGGGAGCCAAGCGCTCTCCGCCTATGACCGCGCCCAAGCCGCGACCTACCTGCGCCTCCTCGACGCTGCGGAGGCCGGAGCCCCGTGGCGAGAGGTCGTCCGCCTGGTCTTCAGGCTCGATCCTGACTCCGACCCCGAGCGCCTCCAGCGCATGCACCGGGCTCACCTACACCGCGCGGAATGGCTGCGGGACCGAGGCTACCTGGATCTCGCTCAGCCCGCCCGCTCGCGTCCTAGACCCTGAACCGCGCGAGCCCTGCGGGCTCGCAAGTCGCCCTGGACCGCATGGCGGCTTGGGAGCCTGAGGGCTCCGAGGCGGTCAAGGACCGGCGCGCCCGCGCGCCGGCCGCTGCGCGGCGGCGAAGCCGTCCTGGACAGCCTCGGAGTCCCTCAGGCAGGGGCTGTCCATGCGGTTCAGGGTGATCTCTCTTCGAAAGCGAAGCGAGCTGGACGGAGAGCGGCGGCGGAGAGCTCTGAGGCGCCTTCGGCGGAACCGGCCCGTGGGGTGCCTTGATATCTCTCGGCAAACCTGCCGTCGCAGGACCAGGCCCATCTCAGGGGCCGGTGAATTCCCCCACACCCACAGGCGCTTGGGCCCAGAACGGGCCCGCGCCTTTCATCTTGCGGTCGGTCCGAGTAGCGAAGTCCAGGATTTCACAGTGAGGAAAGTGATCACCGAATCAGCTTCGTACGAAGGCGAGCAGTGGGGTGATGTCATGTCCGTCGGCCGCTTTTAGGGCAGCCACGTAAGCCGCGCGCGTTTCCTCCGGCGCACGAAGGTCAGCGCTTCCCCAGGTGAAGCGCTCTCCACCCAGTTGATGGATCAAGAGGTCGGCGGCCAGTCGGGCTTGGCGGCCGTTGCCGTTCGGAAAAGGGTGGATCGCGGTGAGCCGGTGATGGAAGCGCACCGCGATCTCATCGGGCTCGAAAGATTGGTGCTCAATCCAGTATCGAACATCTTCCACCAGACCGTGCAGCTCGATCGCGACCAAGTGGGGCGGCACTCCGATGTTGAGCACGGTCTCGCGGGTCTTGCCGGCCCATTTCCAGACATCCTTGAACATGCGCCAGTGCAGCCGAAGCAGTTGGTCGACATCGACGATAGAAGGCCGCTTGCGTTCGAATGCCCAAGCGTCGGCCTCGGCGATGTTTTCCTGTTCGACGGCGTTGAGCTCGGCGCGGGTGGTGACATAGCTCGGCTTCAGACCGAGCCGCGCATCCGGCGTCAGCGGGGTATTCGCCTCGTCATCGCCCTCCACCAGGGGATCCGGTTCGGACATGGAGACCCAGGCCTCACTCGTCCCAAAGGGGGCGGAGGTTGCTGCGAAGTAGCGCGTCGATGAGGATTTCCCTCTGTCGGCGCTGATCGTCAGGCTCGGCGCCCTGGTTCTCGAGCTGCATGGTGTGGCTTACCCGTCCGAGGCGCTCGTCGGCCTTTAGCTCGGCGCGCTCGCGCAGCATTTCCGTCAGCGGCCTTTTTGGGACTAGGGCGTAGACGAGGGTGCAGTCGAGGCCTTCCGCGGCCCGCCTCAGCGTCGATAAGCTGACGCTCCCGTCCACCTCCGCCCGTTCAAGCGCGACGACGCGGGGCTGGCTGACGCCGATGCGTTGCGCGAATTGCCGTGTGGTCATGCCGAGCGCCTCGCGGATCGCGCGAAGCCATCCACTCGGCGGCCGATCGGGAATGGCTTGCCGGAGCGGCTCAAGTCGCTTGTCGAGGGCGCGGGCAGCGCGGTCGGTGGCGCGGGTCATGATAGTGATCCCGTTATCATGCGTCCAAAAAATGATAATCTATATGCTCTCAAAATGCAAAGGTACGATAATTTTCAGATTATCGAAACCAGCGGTTCTGATAGCAAATAGGCTATAGTCTGGTCCGAGCCACCAGGGCGTCGAAGCCGGCGATCGCTATGCCGCGCGGGAGAACTCCCGACACACTCTCGGGTCCAGAGGCGTCGGATCGCGCTCCGCATCGCCAACCCATCGCCCCCCAATCGACGGCCACAGACGCTCGCCCTCACCCCGCCTCGCCGGCGCCTTCGAGACGATCAGCTGCGAAAGCTTCTCCTGCGCCGCGCGAAGGTGATCCTCGAGTAGCCGGTCCCGCGTGATGTAGCCCTCGTTCACGCCCGGAACGGTGTGGTTCATGAGGAGGTGGATATCGAGCCGCGAGACACCGGCGGCCTGGCCGAGCGTTCGGTAGGTCTGCCGCAGATCGTTGCCCCACTTGAAGAGCTTGGTCCGCGGCTCCTTGTGCTCGATCAGGTGGCCCTCGGCGCTATCCGCCGCGAAGATCCAGGTTTGAGCCGCCTCAGGATGCAAAGCCCGGCTCATCCGCATGGCCCGGCAAAGGCAGCGGATCATCGGCCGCGAGAGCGGGATATCGAACGCCTTCGCCTCGCCGCCCTTCGGGCGCGGGATGTGCAGTACGCGCCGCCTGAGATCGAGGTCCTCAACCCTGGCCCTCATCAGTGCGCCGGGGCGGCTCCCGGAGAGCAGCATAAACAAGTGGAATTCCCGCCGGATCGGATGCCGTAGCCGGCCTGCCTCCTCGAACCACCTCCCCAAGTCCTTCAGCCCCATGGCCGTGTCGCGCCGGATCTCCCGGTTCCAGTCGACACCAAAGGTCGGGTTGTCCGCCGGCAGCTCGCGGTGGGTCTTGCGGGCGTGGTTGTAGATGGCCCGGAGCGACCGCATGGCGCCGTTGGCGGCGTAGGGGCCGTTTCGGCGGGTCATCTCGTCGTGCTTGTCGGCGATGAGCCTGGGCTTCCGCGCCAGCTCGGCGAGCGGCATCTCGAGCCAGTCCTTGAGCAGCCGCTCGACGTGGTCGCGGTAGCCTGCGATCGTCGCCTCGCTGCGCCCTTTGCGCAGCATGTGCGACACCCGGTAGCGCTGCCAAGCCGCGCGAAGGGTGAGCTCGGCGGGCTTGGCCGGCGCGCTCTTCCCCCGCTTTGGGTCCACCTCGCCCTTGGCGATCTTGGCGAGAGCGGCCTTGGCCTCGAGGCGCGCCTCTCGGCAGGTGATCTCGCCCACGTGGCCGATCCTCATCCGGCAGCTGATCCGCTTGCCGCCCCGTGTGTGCTCGGCCTGGACGGAGAAGGTCTTGCGACGGACGCCTATGACCAGCTGGAAGCCGGGAAGCTCGGTGTCGCGGACGTAGTACTGGCCCTCTTCGGCCAGCGAGAGGGTCGCGATCAGCTTGTCGGTCAGCACACCCCTCATGACCCCGCCTCCAGGTTCGCGCCTTCTGACCTTAAGACGTTTCTAGGGTGGGTTTCCGCACCTCCGACCTAAGGCCGGAATAGGACGGGAAATCCCAGCCTAGAGTCTGAATGGCCCGATTTCCGATGATGCGACATCTTACGCCGAAATCCGGAAAGCGTTGCTAAAACAATTTTGTAGCGTGCAATCTCGGGCTATGTCGAAGGCTGGCGAAACGACCTTGAGCGGCTACGAATCTGAGGGTCGGACGTTCGAATCGTTCCGGGCGCGCCATTCTTTCCCTAGAATCAGCACCTTAGGCCGACTCGGCGTCGCCGGGGATTTACAGAGATAGCCTCTTTTGCTCGGATCACTCTGATCTAAGTATCAGAGCTTGCTCGTATTTTCCGCGCCCTTACAGTCTGAGGTTCAGCCTGAAGCGGCAGCCGCACCCTCGCGGGCTGCCATGCCCGGGGGCAAATGTTGCTGTTCTGTTCTTGACGGACTGATCTCGACGTGAGATGATATGGGCGCGTCGATCACTGCGCTGCGCCACCCGCGACTGAGCGGATAAGGCGGCGCACCAAGAGCCACGCACTCCCGACATCACGCGGCGCCAGGGGCGCTGCGCCCGCACGCTCCGCGTGCGGGTCATTCCCCTTCAAGGAGAGCATGCATGGCCTTTGGCCAGATCGATCCTACGCGCCTGCAAGGCGACGCGCTCACCCGCTGGTACCTGCGCTCGCCCGCGGAGATTGAACAGGAAAAGAGGCGGCAGGCTGAGCAGGCCTACAACGCCTTCTTCGGTCAGCCGGAGGGGGTCCAGTCGGACTCCCCAACTGATGGTTCCGATGATGACACAGGTTCTGTCGATGACTCGCAAGCGACGTGGACACAGGTCGGTCCCAGTCGATGGCGCAGCAGCCCTGCGAGCGCGGCTGGCGCGCCGCCCGACGGGAGTCATCAAGTCGCCGCGGCGGCGTCCCCTGCGTTCTGGGATTATTGGTCGCCTCGTGGCTGCGCTAGCTGCCATGGCTACACGCCGCGGACTCTGCCGCCCATTGGCGGTCAATCGCCATTTCCACCAACCTACAGCCCGCGCACTGGCAGCGGTGGAGGATCGGGCGGGACCTCCGGTCAGCCGAGGGACAAATATCCCCAATGCGAGATGCAGGAGCGACAGGACCGCGGAATCTGCGCGCAGCAACCTACGGATCGCGCCAAGGCGGTGTGTAATGCGTCGGCAACAGATCGCCGCTCTTGGTGCGACAATCACGAGGGTGAGATCGGCACGCCCGATCTCAAAACCGCCTACCGCAAGGACGGGCGACGTTGGCCCTAGATCTCAATCGCGCGCCACCCAGGCCTCAAGGCTCTTGTGAATGATCGAAGAGAACGAGAATGCGCTGACGCTTGCGTGGCCGTCTCGTTCGTCGAACGTCAGGATGTTGAGGTACTTCCAGTTCGTGCTCAAACAGGTGGCGGCGAACAGCAGGCCTGATTCGGGAAGAAACAGACTTCCTCTGAAGTCCGGAGCCGGAGCTTCGCGCGAGTGGAGCTGAATCTGCCCGACTTCGTCGAGATCCTCCGGTCCGAACCGAACTTCGGGTCCCACCGGGTTGACCCACAACTGGATGGACCTTCCCCGCTGCGACTTCGGAGCGACCACTCGCCCGCTGAGGATGAAGCACCGCAGATAGGCTAAGCCGCCTTGGAACCTTTCTTCCTCGGGTGTGAGGTCGGAGCACAATCCAACGTGCAGGCCTCCTTCCCAGGCTTCGATCTCGACGAGGAGTTGGCCGTCGAAGAGAGCCTCGTCCTCCGGGCGCGGCGCACCGCCATCTGCTTCCATATCGAAATCCCAGACGCGCGATCACAAATTGCGGTAGGCGGCTACGCCCCAAATATCGTACTCGTTTTGTTTCGCAACTTGCAACGAGTTCCCCGAAATTCCGATTTACGATAAGGGCTCAGCAAGCTGTTGTTGCGCCGGCGGTTTCACATCTGAGGGTCGGACGTTCGAATCGTTCCGGGCGCGCCATTTCCTTCCCGCCTCCCCCACGCCGCAAGATCGTCGAGAACCGTTTCTTTTCAGCCGTGTAGACGGTCGTGCGAGGATTGCCGAAGAAGGGGCGCGAGACAGTTCGGGAGCCTTGGTCTGACGCTCCTATGACCGCCTTTGTGCGGATCGACGTAGCGGCTGCCATCCGCCTTGCAGAAAGAGGTAGGGCGAGGACGGTCGCTTCGGAGCGTTCAGGAGGCTCATCGTCATCGCGACCGATGAACCCGGAGCCAATCCGGTTACCCGGGTCGTCCGCAGACGTCATCGGGCCGGGCTTCTCGCAAAGGAACAGCAGCAACGCCTCGTCCCGCCCCTCGGCGGGATTGAACTGTGGGAATTCGTCGGAGCTTCGTTCGGTTAAGCTTCGAGAGGTAATCGGCCAGTGGCCGAATATGCGGCTGCCCGAGCATAGCTCCGCGCCGCGCCCTCTGAACCTAGTAGCGCATCGAAGGCGGAAGCTCAGAGAGCCTGTCCTTCTTACCCGCCCCGCCGGTCTGCTCGCCAGCAGCGGATGAGTCCCATGGACACGGCCAAAGTAGTCTACCAATCTAACTCGTCTAAGGCATAACGAACGCCGCCTAAGCTGTTTTCTGCAGAGTGACCTTGTATCGGTAAGCACCAGTCTGCTCGATTATGACGAAGTCACCCGGCTGCGCATCGTTGAGCTTGTAAAACGCGCCCACCCAGGCTCGCGCGCGAAAGAACTTCTTGTCCTCGCCGTCAATGTCGGTGCGGACCGGCTCGGGGCCTCCCCAATCGAGGATTATATCGCGCTTGGCGGCCCTCGCTTTGTTGGAACCCCCGATCACGTCGTCAGGGAACTTGTGCACATGGTCCCGCAGGTAGAGGTGGTTGTTGCGAAGATTGCCTTCGGTGATCTGAACTCTCATCGCGTCCCCTCTTGAGTGATCCGTCGGTCGCCGGATTGACGGCTTTTCCACCCGCGTCACAAACGCGGAATTTGCGCTGAACTCCTGACGGGCCAGGAGCGTTGGCGCCGACTCTCGGAAGTCGGCCACATCACCGAGCTGCTCGGTGATGGCATCCGTCGCGTCCTCGTCCAAGGCGACCCACGTGACCGCTCCTCTCTTGTGCCCGCAAAACACCGACTTGGTGAGGCGTCTCACGTCCGCAAGTAGCCAAGGCGTGTTCCACTTCGAGACCTCGCCAGAGGTGATGAGGTCACGGGGGATGCGATGTTTCTCGAAACTGCGAAGCATCTCGGTCGGGCTAAGGGCGTGCCCACGCCGACAAGGCGCGCAAGGCCCCATACACACCCTGTGCCTTTCCGGATCAGCCCGAACCAACCGCGATAAGCGGTGCTGCTCGCACGCATCTCCCAGGTCTTCGACCCGTCCAGGATGTAGCCGACCCATGGATCAGCGATGACGAGTCCTTTGGTGATTTGCATCTCAGTCTCGGTAAGCGATGGTGATAATGGTACCGTCGTCGGCGACGACCATGTAGGTGCGCTTGAGTTGGTCCATCTTCTTTAGCGGCCATGAGCCGAACACTCGTTCAATCTCTTTCCAGGACCGCTTATCGAATGAGTAGCTGTCGGCGCCGAGCCCGGCCCGGCGGCGAGTGCCGAACTCCAGCAAGAGCCACTGCGCGACCTCCGGGATGCTGCGGTCGCGAGCACGCACGGTAGCATGTTGCGACATGGCGAAGGAATTCTCCCTCATGATCACAGCCCCTGGAGTTCGGCTCGGCGGACGCGCTTCCACGTCTGCGCGCTGACGATCCCCCATTTGCCGCTCTCGACGTTCGGCCGCCGCCAACGTGGCGTCTCCATTTTTCGGAGCAGATCGAGGCCGGCATCGTAGCCAGCAACGACCTGCTCCGACCCTTTGGCGCCCACGGTGTACCCGCCCACTTGACCTTTCCCGGCCCGCCGCAGGCTCGGGACGAACATCGTGCCGTCGTTCGCGACGGGAACGAACACGAAGTCCTCGATAAGCCGCTCGGGCTCGGTGGCCTCGAACTCAATGCTCTCGCCCCACTCGGGGTCGAGCGGGTAGAGCGAGGCAACGTGCTTCCAAATGGAAGCGCGGTAATCGCGGGTCGTCAGCCACGCCTCGCATGAGTCCGGGCTGATAAATCCGTTCTTATCTACGACCGGCGCCTCGTCCGTCTTCGCGTAGATGGCATTCTGAATGCGCTTGGGCGTGACGGCCGACAGCAATGCGAGTTCGTGAATAGTGACGGGCTTCCCCTGGTCGAACTTGATCCGGGCTCGGGCGAGATTGCGGGTCACGAGAATCTCGCGGAGCGTGGTGTTGCCGTCAGCAGTCCGAGGCGCGAGCCGTTCAAGCAGGTCGATCTTTTGGCAGACGCTCTCCACCCATGAGGGCATGTCCTGAACGGCTGCGAGCCGGACGAGCAAGTGCTTCGCTTCGGGCAAATGCCGCCGCTCGGAGGTCGCAAAGGCCCAGATTGGCTGAATGCCGTAGTAGCCGAAGGCGTTCAGGTCGTGCAGTTCGTCGAGAAATGGAGGGGTGGAGCTTGCCTCCCAACCGTCGATCACTGCCCAGGTGTCACGCCAATTGATGTCCACCTCGTCCAGCGCGAGCTTGGCCCAATCCCATTCTCGACCGACGCCGTGGGCGATGAGCCGACGCATCGCGGTCATGGCCAGCGGCGCCTCGGCTCCGCCGAAAACCAAGTCGAGTAGCTCCCCCGTAACCGCGAGTGCGCGGATCGCTTCGTCCGGTTCGTGAAACCCGTATTCCTCCTCAAATTCGCTGAGGCGGCTCTCGAAAACATCTCTCAGGGTCTGGCCCACATTTCACCTTGGCAAATCAGATTACTGACATACCCAGAACTTATATCCAGCGTGCTGTCAAGCGCGGGGTGATTGGATTTCGCATTGCCCGGCCCTATGCCAACGAAGAGCCCGAAAGCACCGGCTACAACACGGTCGATCATGGCCCCGAAGAGCCGTCTGGGTAGCGTCTCGCGCTCTGATCACTCCCCCGATAGGCATTGCCCCCTGAAGCGTCTCCACAACGCTAACGCCTTGATACAAAAGGTTTATCGCTCGGCTGTCGTTCGCCGGGTGGGACTAAGAATCTGAAGGTCGGACCTTCGAACCGTTCCGGGCGCGCCAATTTATCTCAATCGTCTCATCACTTCGCCAGCTCGACGCCGGACAAGCGGTTGCTCCCCGGCGCGAGCCGCAGCTTCGAGCGCGTGGCGGCCGGGATGGTGATCCGGCCCTTGCTGGTCGTGGGACTATGGTCATGGCGCGACTCCCGCGCCTTACTTGAGGGGACGAGAGGTCGGGCGCCTCGCGGCGCGTGCTATCAACGGGCGACCGAGGTGAAGGGACGGGGGGCTGAATGGCGGGGCGGCTGGCGATCTTTCATCCGCCGGGGGTGCTGGAGAGCCGGGCGAACCCGTTCGGCAAGGACGTGGCCAACCTCGAGCTCTACCGCGCGCTGGCGCGCCACGGCGGCTTCGACCAGCTCGATGTCCTGAGCGTGCGGCCCTCGGACGAGGCCGCCCTGCGCGAGGCCCTGCTGGAGGGCCGGCGCTCCGAGACGCGCATCGCCGGGGGCTCGATCCTGAACACGGCGCTCTGCGCCCAGGCGGGCGCCGTGCTGCGCGGCCAGCCCTACCTCTACGAGCTGAGCTGGCTGCGCCGGGCCGGCCCGGGCGACGCCGCCTACAGCCTGCTGGGCCTCGTGCACACCATCGCCCCGCCGGCGGTCCGGCAGCTGATCCTCAACGCCTCGCTCGGCCCGACGCATCCCTGGGACGCCATCGTCTGCACCTCGCCGTCGGTGCGCGAGGGCCTGAGCCGCGTCTTCGAGCGGTGGGGAGGCCACCTGGCGGCGCGCACCGGGGGCTCGGCGCCGCAAATCCCGATGCTGCCGATCGTGCCCCTGGGCGTGGACGGCGAGGGCTTCGCGGCGCTGGCCGCGCGGCCAGAGGTGCGCGCCCGCCGGCGCACGGCGCTGGGGCTGGCGGACGATGCGGTGCTGGTGCTCTGGGTCGGGCGGCTCTCGTACTTCGAGAAGGCCTTCCCGCAGCCGATGTTCCGGGCCGTGCAGCGCGCCGCCGCCCTCAGCGGCAGGAGCCTTCACTTCGCCCTGGCCGGCTGGTTCCCGAACGCAGGCGACCGCGCCCATTACCAGCAGGCCGCCGCCGCCCTCGCGCCCGACGTGCCGGTCAGCATTCTCGACGGCAACGACCGCGAGCTCCTGGGCGAGCTCTGGGCCGCGGCCGACATCTTCCTGTCGCTGGTCGACAACATCCAGGAGACCTTCGGCATCACCCCGCTCGAGGCCATGGCCGCGGGCCTGCCGATCGTGGCCAGCGACTGGGACGGGTATCGCCACACGATGCGCCACGGGGTGGAGGCGTTCCTGATCCCGACCCTGGGCGGGCCTGCCGGAGGGCTCGGCGTGGGCATGGCCCAGCGGCACCAGATGCTGGTCGACAGCTATCAGGCCTACGTGGGCGCGCTGGCCCAGCACACCGCCGTGCATGTCGGCCGCGCGGCCGAGGCGCTGGCGGCGCTGGCCGAGGATCCCGATCTGCGCCGGCGGATGGGCGCGGCCGGCCGCGCGCGCGTGGCCGAAGCCTTCGACTGGCCGGTGGTCGCCCGCGAGTACCGCGCTCTGCTCGACGAGCTCGCCGCGATCCGCGCCGCCGCGCCGCCGATGACCGCGCAGCCGCCCGGCGATCTGGCCGGCGGCGACCCCTTCGCCGAATTCGCCCACTTCGCCACTCAGGCGGCGGGCCTCGACCTGCCGCTGCGGGCCTCGCCCGGGCTCACGGCCGAGGATGTGCTCGCCACCGCTGAGATCGGCCTCGACCAGGTGTTCGCCGCTTGGCGCGGCACGCTCGCCGAGTGCGCCCAGGCCTTCGACCTGGTGGCGCAGGGCCGGGCGGCGAGCGTCAGGGAGGTGCTGCTGGCCTTCCCGCCGCAGCGCCGCCGGGCGGTCGAGCTCTCCGTCATGTGGCTGGCCAAGCAGGGCTTCCTCGACTGGCTGGCCTGAGGGCATCCAATCGCCGCGCTCAGGCGTTCCACCGCTCGAGCCTCCGGCGCGAGGCCACGGATCGAGAGGAGTTCATCCATGCGCCGCACTCTGTTGGCCGCCGCCGGCCTGGCGCTCGCCATGACCTCGGCGGCGCAGGCCCGCAGCGGCTGCGAGGCCTATGCCCACAACCGCAAGGTCAC
>Ga0308173_10000712_pt1 | contig 14947 bp, 34 predicted proteins | sample PhyPR1_FD_203716 | JGI IMG/M metagenome (GOLD analysis project Ga0308173, IMG submission 203716) | Soil microbial communities from UC Gill Tract Community Farm, Albany, California, United States - DLSLS.P.R1 | ecosystem: Environmental > Terrestrial > Soil > Agricultural land | place: USA...
TCCTCGTCCTGGCACACGTCGCACCACGACAGGATGACAAGCTCTTTAGCCATTGGTGGGCTCCTCCTTCGGAATCCATGACGGGCTCTGGCTGACAAACTCGATGACCAGCTCACGGGACGTGAGGTTGAAGGTGGACAAGGGCTGAGTCAGCAGCCACGTGCCGAACTCATTCATGCTCTCCAGGATCGTCCCGTCTATGCTCGACTTGAAGCCCGCCCGGCAGTCCGCGCATAGCGTGGCACCCGCCCGTTCTCCGTCCTGGCCACAGATGGCCTTGCCCAGCAGGCCGGTCAACATGTCCAGCTCGTACGTGTGGGCCGTGCCGTCAGCCACGGGTCTTACCCCTCTGCCGTGCCGCCTCCATCTGCGCACCACGCTTCAGCAGCGTGGGGTCATTGACCTGACGCGTCACCGCCTCAATGCGCAGCGCGTCCCGGTCGGCCAGCACGAGGTGGCCGGTCCCGCGCGGGGCGGTGTACCCGTCCGGGTAGCGGTACCCGCGACTGGACTTAGACCCGGACAGGGACAGCGCCTCGTGCCGCTCAGAGCGGCACCGGGCGCACCGTAGGGTCCGCTCGTAGCTGTTGTACTCCCCGTCAAATCTGACGGCGTGGGCACGCCAACTGTGGCCGAAGTCCCGGCACTCCAAAAACTTGTCGGGCAGCTCCTGTGCCCACTCCTGAACGTCACGCTCTGACGCCATCTGCCTGTCTCCCTTGGCTCTGGTTTGGCACACACAAAAGGTGCCGCAGTCAGTATGACCTGACTACGGCACCCTCCGTGCATCGGGGACTCGCGGTTGACTAACCCTTTACCTGAGTCGCCTTGCGAGCGGCCCGCTTGCGAGGCGCGGGCTTGGCTGCCTCCTCCTCGGCCTTGCGGTCAGCCTTCAGCTTCTCCAGCGCCTCGGCGGTGACCGCAGCCGGGCGACGACCCGCGCCACCACGGACGCGCGTTGCGCCCACCTTGGCCATGACCTCGCGGAACGGCTTGTCCTGGCAGGAGTCGCACAGGTCCGCATTGCGGACGTTGCCGGTCCCACCGGCCAGCCGGACGGGGTTGGTCTCCACCTCCTGCCCGCACACATCGCACACGGTGGTGACTCTGGTTACCTTTGCCATTTGATTTCTCCCCTTACCCTCTAGTTGCCCTCGGCGGTGGGCCGGAGCTGGACCACCTTATCGAACTCGTCCTCACCGAACATGTCCTCGCCGCGAATCAGGTCATTGACCAGCTTCTCGTCCAGGGTGATTTGCAGGTAGCCCTCCGTGGTGGAGGTGGACTTGTGGTGCAGCATGGCCGACACCCGGCGCAGTGCGCCGTCGTAGTTCTGCGTGCAAAGCCGGTTGAACAATGCCCGTGCGCCGGACCGGCGCAGGGTGTGGACCCCTTCCATGAGGCTGTTGTCGTCGTCGTCGCGGATCGGGATGCCGAACCGGACCAGGGCACGCTGCACGTTCCGGTGCGGCTCGGCGTTCCAGCGCATCGGGATGCAGTTGCCGCTGGCACGCCGGATCGGGGTGCCACCCCGCTGCCCGACCTGCCCCACCAGCTTGGGTGCCCTGCGGGCGGGCACGAGGAACCACTCGGGCTGGATGGCCCCGAAGGTGTCCCTCGTGTCATTGGCGTACCATGTGAGCCACCGGCGCAGCTCCTGATCGAGCCGGGCGCTGATGCCCATGACGTACCGCTTTTTCTTGGGGTCTTTGTGAACCTGCACCTTGATTTCGCCACGGTCCAGATCGACGTGCTCAATGTGCAGGGTCTTGATTTCGGACTGTCGCAGGAACAGGTACAGGCCGAGTGCCACGACGATGCGGTCGTGGGCGCAGCCGACCTCCTCCCCCGTCAGCGGGTCGATGCTGTGCGCGGCGTCAAGGAGCTTGGCAAAGCTCTCGGGCTGGACGATGGTGCGCTCCACGTCCTCCACGTGCGCCCGGCTCACGGTGGCCAGCGGGTTGTTGGCCCGAGGCAGGTACCTACGGGCGTGCGCCCACTTGATGAACCCGCTCACGCTGTCAATGTGGGAGTTGACGGAGTTGCCGCTGTACCCCTTTCCCCGGTTCGCACCGGGGCCGGTGAGGAAGTGCTTGAACTGCTCGCCGTGCCGCACGTCGAGGTGGTTCATCTGGAGGTTGCCGACCTCCCGCAAAAGCAGCCGGAGCGACCGGGTATTGGTCTTGACGGTGTTGAGGGCCTTGCCATCGGCCTTGCGGTGGACAAGGTACTCGTCAATGGCGTCACTGAGCGTGATTCCAGCGGGCATCTGCTGACCTCCGTGCTGATGTTGTGTGCGGATATGCTGACCGTACCGCAAACCCGACCCCACCTGCAATGTTGTGTTCAAACGCTCAATGCACACACAATCGTACATATCTTTTAGGGGGTCTGACCTGCGGTTTTGTACCCCCTGATCGTAGTGAGGTTTCCGATGTTGTCAAGGGGTGTGCGAGCGGGCTACCTTGTCGGTACCGTCTGGTACGCCCACGAACCGAAGGAGGGGACATGCCAGCAGCCAAGCTCGACGTGCAGCTCACGGAGCGGATGCTTCGCGGTGGTGCGACGCAGGCCGAGGTCATTGCAGAGCACGCACGCCGCAACATCACGGTCCGTCAGTCCACCATCAGCACGGCCATCAAGGATGGCCGGATCAAATACAGCACGAACAGAGGTTTGACCCGCATGGGGGTGCCGTGGAAGCTGCGCCCGGAGCACCGTCACCTGTCCCCGGCGCGCATGCTGCGCATCCAGGCGCGGTACGACCAGGGCCTGCCGCTGAGCGAGACGCTGGAGAAGCAGCGCGAGCGGTGGATCGCCGGGCTCATGCTGGACAACACGGTGATCCACTACGACCCGGAGACCCCCGAGGGGTTCTGGAGGTTCCCGCGCAGGGAGTCCATCGACACGTGGTACGTGCGGGAGCCGTGGATTGACGATGACGGCAACCCCATCCCTCGCCCGGCCTGACCGGGCAAAGCGAAACCCCCCACCGGCACGTCCGGTGGGGGGTTTCTTTGTGCGATGACGGTAACTGCCAGTTAAGGACACCCGATCTTGCCTCCACGGCAGCACTTACCACCGGGTAGACCGTCACCGCAGGGCAAACCCTACGGCCCGGCCCGTCAGGGCCATCCCCCCACCCCCTCCCTGACGGTCGGGGTTGGCCCGTCAGGGACAACCCCCTTGCTCCTCCCTACGGTCGGAAGTGTAACGGCGGACTACGACAACCCCGTAGCGGTCACTGCGTCATTGGGGCTGTCACACCCCGCCAATACACTGAGGGGTACACCACGTCAAATGGCCCACAGTGACTACGCCAAAGATGGTCACAGGCAAACGGCCTCAAACCGTGGACCTACGGTAGATGACGTAGTAACTTCTACGTCATCGGAAGCAGCCGTTACCGAACGTTCACCGAACAAGGGGCAGGCAAATTGCTGGGTGTGCTACAGGGGTCCGTCGTCGGTCCGGGCCTGGGCTCCAATGAGGAGCTGGTGGAGGAGGAGGTCATTGCATGGATCGACGGGTACGCCGCTGAGGCGGGACCGGCTGCGCCTGCGGCGCTGACGGTGGTGCTGGGCTCCAGCCTGTACCTCCTGCACCTGCCCGGTCTGGACCGGGAGCTGGAGACGTGGGACCGCAAGATTCTGGAGCTGGCGTCGCGGCGGATCTTCATTGACGCCGAGGACGACGAGCCCGAGTTCATGGGCCGGGAGGCCGACCTGTACCGACTGCGAAAGCGGGCAGCAGATGAGTAAGACCCACAACAGGCTGAGTTGCCGGGGGGTCATGCTCCTGGGCGGCTGCACCTACGAGGACGGCGGGACATTTGAGGTCCACGCAGAGTGCGACGACTTCGCGGGCTGTGGCTATGACGAGCACCTGAAGGAACTCGACAATGACATGTCGTGGACTATAACGAGCGACCATTTCATTAGCCTGCACAACAGGCATTGGGCCCATTCCCGTGGCGAAAAACTGGAGGAACGAACGTGGGAGATTTAAATATCCCCGAGCACCTGAGCTACAGCCAGGTGTCCACGATCCTGAGGTGTGGTGAGCAGTACCGACTGGAGCGCGGGTTGGGCATCAAGTCCCGGCCCATGTGGGCCGGTGTCGGCGGCAAGGCGGTGCACATTGTCAGTGAGGTCTTTGACCGGGCGCTGATCGAGACCGGCGACGTGATGAGCGATGACGAGGTGCGCGAGGCGTTCGTCACCGCGTTCGACCAGCAGATCAATGAGGACGGCGAGCGGTCCGGCGTGGACCCGAGCCTGTGGTATTGCTCCGGGCGTGCGTCAAAGGCGTATCCCAACAAGGAGGACCACACATGGTGGGACGAGCACGGCCCGTCCTTCGCTCTCGCGTGGAAGTCATGGCGGCTGACGGCCCCGTGGGACGTGTGGATTGACTCGACCGGCAGGCCCGCCATTGAGTATGAGTTTGACGTGGTGATCGGCGGCCAGCGGGTCAAGGGTTTCATCGACCGCATCATGGTCCACAACAACCAGCTCATTGTGCTGGACCTAAAGACCAACTCCCGTGAGCCGGACAATACCCTGCAGCTTGGCACCTACCGTGAGGCGGTGTGGCAGCAGGAGCAGGTCATGGCCGACATTGGCACGTATTGGATGGCCCGCACCGGGGCCACCACCATGCCAAAGGTTTTGACGGAGTGGACTCGCTGGCGTCTTGACTTCACCTACGCCGAGGCGGATCACCGCCGCAAGAACAACCGTCTCATGGCGGCACCGTCGCCCATGTGTTCCGCGTGCGGGGTCCGTGACTTCTGCTATGCGGTCGGTGGCTCAAAGGCCACCGAGGTTCCGGCTCCGTGGTCCAGGCAAAAAGGGTAAATGTTTGGTCAATTGCTTTGACTCTATCCGATATTGTGCAAGAATGAATCATCCAAACGAAAGGTTGTTCGGTGAGCGATAGCTACAAGCTGCAGGTCAGTCCGTATCTCGCGGACGGGTCCATGCTCAACATTCAGGGGGACAACCCCGCAGAGTTTGAGGCAAACCTCCGCTGGGTCGGTGAGAACGCGGCGCGCATTGCCTCCACGGTCTCGCTCATTAAGGGCGTGGGCGCGGTTGCCGAGGTGCTGCCGGTGGCTGAGACCGCCGTGCAGTACGAGCAGCCTCAGCAGCAGTACAACGCCCCTGCGGTGCAGCAGTACCAGCAGGTGGCGGCGCAGTCCGCTCCGCAGTACCAGGCCCCGCAGGCGGTGGGTCCGGTGTGTAAGCACGGCCCCATGCAGCACAAGAGCGGTGTCAATGGCGCGGGCAAGGCGTGGCAGGCATTCATGTGTGGCGCGCAGCGCAATGCGCCGGACAAGTGCGACCCGCAGTGGCTGCGCAAGGGTGAGCCGGGGTACGTCTAATGCCCAAGTTCGTTCTGTACGACTACAGCGACACCGACTACGCGGACATTGCGCTGCTTCCGCAGCACGAGATTACCGCCGATAGGGTGGAGTTCAAGGGCGAGTTCGCAGTGTTCTACGACATGGGCAAATTGCTGGCGGCTTTCCCGGCGCGGGGCTTCCAGTACCTGAAGCAAGAGACGTTTTAAATGCTGACGGCGGGACGGGCCTTCACTAAGTCCACGTCTAACGCCGAGCCCATTCCGCAGGTGGCCACCCTGTCCGAGATGCGGTCGGACGGGGTGGTCCCCAGGCGGGGGCAAATGACCATGATTGCCGGTATCCCCGGCACAGGTAAATCTGCCTTTGCCATGTGGTGGGTGGCCCAGCTTGGACTTTCCACCCTGTACTTCAGCGCAGACATGGATTCCTACACAGCGAACAGCCGCCTTGCGGCCATCCATTCCGGCAATACCGTCAAGTCGGTAGAGCAGGCAATGGATACGGGAATGGGCATGGAGTATTACGCCGATGCCCTGGCCGAGTCCAAGTTCATCTTCTGCTTTGACTCTGGTCCGACGCTGGAGGACGTAGGCGCTGAGCTGAACGCGCACGTTGAAGTTTTTGACGAATACCCCGAGGTAATCGTCATCGATAACGTCATGAACATTCAAGGCTCAGAGGACTACCAGGGCCAGCAGCACATTCTGTCTGAGCTGCATTCCCTGGCCCGCATCACGCGGGCATGGGTGGTGGTCCTGCACCATGCGAGTGAAGTCAATGGCAAAACCCCCTTTGACCCGCCACCTCGCAAGGAAATCAAGAACAAAGTCACCGAGCATCCCGAATTGGTTCTCACGGTGGCCGCTAATCCCCAGACCGGGGAGTACAAGATCGCCTGCGTTAAGAACCGCAGCGATAAGTCCGACCCCGGCGCGCAGTACCCGTACACCTACCGTGCCGATTTGGCCCGGTGTTCGTTCAACAAATACGTTCCCACGCCCCCTGAGCCTGAGCCCGGTTGGTCTCCCGCTCATTGGGCCGACGACTAGGAGGCCGTAATGGGTGAGTGCCTGGTGGGGTGGTTCATGTTTGACCTGCCGATGAAGTATTGGCGGACCATTTACAAGGTGAAGCGGTGGGCACATGACAACTAATGCCGCACGCAAAGCCCGTGGAATGCGGACACAGAAGGTGGTGGCCGAATGGTTCCAAGCTCATGGGTTCCCTCACGCGGAATCGACAGGCAGTGGTCGTCCGGGTGTGGATATTCTTGGGCTGATTGGGTTTGCCGTGGAGGTCAAAGCCCGCAGGGATTTGGCGCTGACGGCATGGTTGCGACAGGCGGCGAAGGAATCCCGTGCCGGTTTGCCTGTGGTTATCCACAGGCCGGACGGGTTCGGTGAGGTCTCTATTGCCGCGTGGCCGGTGACGATGACGCTGGCCGACTTCACCACGCTGATCCATGAGGCCGGGTACGGCACCCCCGAGGTGGCTCCATGAGCCACGTCGGCCCCCTTCCCGACCGGGCCAAGCTCCAAGCAGCTCGTGCACTGCACCACTGGTGGGGCATTGACCGGGTGCGCCTTGCTGAAGCGGGCTACCGCTTCCCCCAGGAGTACCTGTCCTCCCCGCTGTACGACCCCATTGACGATGAGGTGGCGGTGGCCCGTGCCTTTGCCGGTGACAGGGCCGTGTACGCCACGCTGACGCACTACGAGAAGGTGCGGGTACGTCAGATGGTCCGGGCCGAGATGGACACCGCAGAGCCCGATCTGAGCGGCTGCAACCTGGCGCAGTGGTGCAGGCGCGTGGGTGAGGACGTGGACATGGTGCGCCGGTTTGTCCAGCGGTCGCGGGCCAAGGACCGCAAGGCGGCAGCTCGTGGATGAGAAGCCCCAGCTCAGTGTCGTTTTAGATCATTACGATATTGTGTACAGGCCGGGCCGTGTCCGGCAAAAGATTTGCTGCCCGGTGCACGAGGAGAAAGAGCCGAGCTGTTCCATTGACCTAGAGGACGACTGGTTCAACTGCCACGCATGTCATGCGGGCGGGGACGCGTTCTCTCTCATTATGCTGAAGGAGGGACTGGACTTTGCAGCCGCTAAATCCCGAGCTGAAGAAATCACTGGCCGAAGCGGCTTTGGTGTATCAAGCTCAGATGACGGCACGCGGGCTGGAATATTTGGCCCGTCGCGGTCTGGACGAGGCGGTGGCGGCAGACTTCCGTATCGGCCTCGTATCTTCACCTCTTAGCAGCCATGACCACATGGCCGGGCGGCTGGTCATTCCCCACATTGGCCCCAAGGGCAATGTCTATGACCTGCGGTTCCGGTGCATTGAGCATGAGGACTGCAAGGAAGCCGGGTGCAAGTCCAAATACATGGGCCTTCCCGGTGTGCAGACCCGAACCTTCAATACCAGGGCCATTGCCCTGGCCGGTGACGAGCTGCATGTCACCGAGGGTGAGATGGACGCCATGAGCCTGGCCGTGGCTGGCTTTCAGGCCATTGGCATTCCCGGCGTCAATGCGTTGTCCAAGTCCTTTGCCCGCATGGTGGCTGGTTTCTCGCGGGTCACCGTGTGGGCGGACGGCGATGACGCCGGGCGCGGTATGGCAGAGAAGATCGCAAGGTTAGTTCCTATCGCTCGTATTCTGATTATGAACACAGGCCAAGACGTTAATTCAATCCTCGTGGAAGGCGGGCCGGGTGCCCTTCAAAGGCTTAACGCAGGAGAGCCCTATACCGGGCCAGAGCTTGTTACCGCTGGAGTGGCCGACAAATACGCCGGAGACCCCCCGTTCTGAGGATTGCGAATGACGCAGGTAATCCCCATCATCAGCGACATTCAGTATCCGCTGCATGATCGCAAGGCCGTGGATTGTGTGGCCACCTTTGTGGCCGACCTCGGGGTTCCGACCGTGTGTATCGGTGACGAGCTGGACAACACGCAGATCAGCCGCTGGGTCAAGGGCGGGCGCGGGGAGTTCGTGCCCGGTCTCCTCCAGGCCCGCAATGAGATTGGCCCGCTACTGGCGGCATTGCGGGTCAAGCATTTGACCCGCTCCAACCACGGCAATTCCCGGCTGGAGTCCTACCTGTCCGCCGTCCCGGCGCTGGCCGACTTCCCCGAGCTGCGCTATGAGAACTGGATTGGACTGGACAAGTATGGAATCACCTTCCACCGCAAGCCCTACAAGATCGCGCCGGGTTGGGTCGCTGTTCACGGCGATGAGGGCGGCAGCTCGCAGGCTGCCGGTGGTACGGCTCTCCTTCACGCAAAGAAGTGGGGCCGGTCGGTGGTCTGTGGACACACGCACAAGCTCGGCCTCCAGCATGCACATCTTGGCCATTCCGGCAGAACCTTGCACGAGCTGTGGGGATTTGAAGTCGGAAACCTTATGGATCAACGTCAGGCGTCGTACCTAAAGGCTGGGCATGGCAATTGGCAGCAGGGCATTGGCGTTTTGGTTGTCGATGGCAAGAGCGTGACCCCCATCCCCGTTCCGATCAGGAACGGCGTTCTCTACTTTGACGGAAAGCGGTACAAGGCATGAGTACAAAGCTGTACCGGCGTCGTCCCCGCACCGTTGAGGTTCGGGAGGTCACCGCCGACAACCTTGCAGACATTGCCACCTGGGCACACGGGGAGATGTACGGCGGCACCCTGTTCCTTCCCGTGTCCGTGGGCCGTGCCCACGTCAACCCGGTGTATCCGGGCAACATGATTGTCCATGAGGGTGCCAGCTTCACCATCTGGCGGGACCGGGCGTTCTTTGAGGCCACGTTTGAGTCCCTGACATGAGCCCCGAGGACTTCATTGCCGACATGGAGCAGTACGTCCGTCCTGCGGCTGCCTCAGTGGCCCGTAGATACCGCTCAGAGGTCACGTACGGCGATCTAAGCCAGGAAGGGTACATCTGGGCACTCACCCACCCAGGCACCGTTAGAAGCCGTCTAGAGGACGGGAAGCGTGGCGAGTACCGGCTCATCGCGCAGCTCGCCGGGCACATGCAGAAGGTGGCCCGACAGGAGAAGGCAAACAAGGCCGGATACTCCCCCGACGATGAGGTGTTCTACTCCAAGGGCATGATCGAGAAGGCGCTCCCTGCCGTGTGGGACGTGACCCACATGATTCGCCCGCTCATTGAGGGCGAGCCCGGTGACTTCGGGCGCAGCACCAAAGACCCCGCTGCCGGTAATGACTGGCTCGCCACTGTGGTGGACGTCAGGGCCGCGTGGGATGCCACCGACCTGACCGATGACCAGCGCCACGCGCTGGAGCTGCGGTACCGCTACCGGCTGTCCCAGCAGGGTGTAGCCGACGAGCAGGGCACGGCCAAGTCCACTGCCAATGACCGCATCAATAGCGGCCTGCGGGCACTGATTGACACCCTCGGGGGTCGCCGCCCCGAGGGCTGCACTTGGGACTGTGAGTGCCGTCCTGAGCCGGTAGGCACCCGCCGTGCCATTAGCAATGCAACCGCCCGATCCATCACCGACCAGGGGTATGACGAATGACATTCCAAACCGCCTTTGCCCGGTTCTCTGACCCGGACACCTCCCACGAGGCTGCCGCATCCGTGAAGCTGCGGCAGTCACAGGAGAAGGTGCTCGCTCTGCTAAAGCAGGGACCGGCCACCGACGAGCAGCTTGGCAATCGTGCGCTTTTGCGGGCGGTGAAGATCAGCCCGTCAGGGCTGCGGACCAGGCGCTGTGAGCTGGTGGACCTTGGCCTGGTCGTGGACTCGGGCGTGCGGATCACCACGGACAATGGCCGCAAGGCAATTGTGTGGGCGGTGGCAAATGGGGACTGACATTTACACCGACCCCGCCACGCGGCGGTCCTTCACCGCCCCGCCCTACCTGCGTGACCCGGACCCGGTAGCCCACCCGGCGCATTACACCGGCCACCCCTCAGGGGTGGAGTGCATTCAGATCACCGAGCACATGGGGTTCTGTCTGGGCAATGCCGTCAAGTACATCTGGCGGGCCGGTGAGAAGGGCAATCGCCTGCAGGATTTGAAGAAGGCACGTTGGTACATTGACCGCGAGATTAACCGCCTGGAGGGCAAGTGAGTAAGAAGTCCACCGTTGACACGATGCTCGATGAGATTGAGTACCGTGAGCGGGAAATGGCAGCAGAGCGGGCCGAGTACGAGCACGACGCCTTCCTTGGTGAGCGGGCTGGCAATTTCTACCTCTTCGGTGACATTGACGGTGACAGCGCGGAGAAGCTCATCCGTGAAATGGATCAGTGGTGGGCCTCGTGGGGTCACAAGCATGACGCCATTAGCCTGACCATCAACAGCGAGGGCGGCGAGCTGGCCGCAGGGCTGGCCATCCACGATGTGCTGCGGGCGTTCTCCGCTCTCGGGCTGGAGGTGTGCGTGGGTGTGCGTGGTGAGGCGTGCAGCATGGCCGCTGTCGTCCTGCAGGCCGGGGACTCCCGGCTCATTGGGGAGGCGTCCCGCATCATGCTGCATCAGGTGTCATCGGGTGGGGCTGGCACCACGGCGGAAATCCGCCGCCAGTCTGACCATCTGGAAGCCACCGATAAGGCCATTGCCGAATTGTTTGCAAAGCGTTCGGGGAAGTTCTCGGTCGAGTGGCTGGAAAAGGAAATCCTCGACCGGGACCGTTGGTTCACCCCGGCTGAGGCGCTGGAGGTGGGTCTCGTTGACGCAATCGGCTGACGATCTGTGGGACGAGGCCACGGACCTCGCCCTGCAGCGCGGGTGCGAGCCGGACGCCATGTGCTGGGACACCTGCATTGACGATGCGTACGACACCATTCAGGAGCGGCGCGACATGCGCAGCGAGTACCGGTTTAACCAGTGAAACAAGAAAGGCCCGGCCAAATGGCCGGGCCTTTCTGCTTCCCTAGTATCGATAGAGCCGGGCGAATTCCCTCTCTAGCTCTCGGAGTCGAGCCGCGAACCGATCAAGGGCCTCGCGCAGCTCCTGATTCCTCTCACGGAGCCGCTTATTCTCGGCCTTTAGTTCTGCCTTTGTCACTTGCGTTGCTCACCTAGCTCAGTCCAAAGCCGTTCCCAGCCGGGGTGGTTGGTCGGCGGGTCCACCCGCTCGGCCGGGCATCTGAGACAGACTTGCTTGACGGGGAAGATTTCGCTAGTGAAGCCGGGGAACCAACGGTGTCCACGCCTGCGGCACCGCCACCCCCTGAGGAAACGGATCATGCGCCACGTTGTATCGGCAGAACGTTGCTACGGTCAATTCCTGCCTCAAACACGCTGCACGGGCAGCGGTACACGGCGCACCCGTACTTGCCCACGTGCATCTCGGGGCGGTGCCCGCACGCACACACCTTGGCGGTGTGGTCCATGGCCGGGCGCACGGTGTCCACGCTGTGCAGCGCAGCGACAAAGCCACGCATGCCCGCTGTGGCAGCCCGCTCTAACGCCTTCTCCGCGTCACCCTTGGTCCAGTACGGACCCATAGAGAATCCGGCCCGCACGGGGCCTTCCAGCTCGGTGTAGACGCCAAAGGATGACCGCTGCGCCAGGAGCACGGACACGGTTTTGATCAGGTCACGGGCCATCGCCTCCACGGTGGCGTAGTCACTGGACTCCAGTAGGGCAGCCACGGCTGCCAGCTCGTCTTTCCTCGGGGTCAGGGGCACTCGTCGTCCTCCATTGTCTCGATGACGTAGCCCACGGCCACGACCAGGGCAAAAACCACGTACAGCATCACGGTTACGCCGTTCACTGTCACTCCCTCACAATATCGGATGATGACAAAGCAATACCCCCGCCACGGTGGCGGGGGTAGGGCTTTTTACCAAACGCTGACTAGCTATTGAAGGAACGCTGACGCGCGCCCACCTCTACAGCGTGCCGTACCTCGGCCTCGTCCTCGTCCAGCTCGTGCGCCACGTCGCGCACGCTCTGACCGTTGGCGACCATTGACGCAACTAGCGCGTAGTCATTGGGATCAATCATCGGCTCACCAGTCCGGCAAGGTCTCGGTGCCGCCGCAGTGGCAGTCGTCCGCGTGCCACGCCTCCCAGGAGTGGTAGCGCGGTCGCCCGTCATCGCCCAGGTCACGGACAATGACGGTCATCATGTGCCCATTGATTGCACGGTAGGTGAACTCATCACCAATTTGCAGCTCTGGCATTTGCTTTCCCCTTTCACTCGGCCGTGGTGTCGAACGACGCGATGGAAATGCCCTCGTCGTCAACCAGCGAGATACGGTACGGGTCACCCGCCATGCCGCCCACGTCGTCCACACTCAGTTTGAAGTTCCGCAAGCTATTCCAGTCCTCTTGACTGATCGGCTGAATGTCGATGGTGTCGCGGGTCTCGCGGTTGGCCCAATCGTAATGCAACGCCTCGGTTTTGACGAATAGTTGCCTCATTTGCTTACCCTCGGTCTCTTATTGCGAATCTCCACAGTGAGCCGGTCGGCGTCACTGACAAGGAATGCACGGACACCGCCACGCTCCACCATCTGGAGCACGGTAAGGCGCAGCGGGTCCGGCAAACACTCGATCATGTCCACGGTCATCAGCATGTCCTTTGGCTTGCGCGCCGTGGGTACACGCCGTTTGGCATACATGCGTGCGGCGGTGGACGGTGCCACCGTCAGCGCCAAGCTGTTTTGGATGCGCGCCATTAGCTCGCCTTCCGCATGCGGGGTTGAGGTTTCAGGTCGGGTATCTCCCAGCCCATGTTACGCATCTTCTCCACGACATTGCCTTTGTAGCCGATGGTTTGGCCAGCGGTCACAAGGTCAATGGCTCCGACCCGTTGCACGAGCAGGAACGGCAGCACGTTGTGCAGCACGATGGTGGCTTTGACGCCGGTAATGACCCACCGGCCCGTCACGGACACGATATGCACGTGCGCCTCGGGGCAATGCTCCCCGCATCCGGCACGGTTGTAGTCCTTCTTAATCTCGGTAACGCGCGTGTCCGTCATTCCGCCCAGCCATGCCAGGGCGTCCCGGTGTCGAGCCTGCACGGTGAGGTTGGGCAACCGCGTCCCGCCCACGTCGCGCAATGACAACGTGCCCAGCGTGTCAATCAACGCTGCGGCGTACGCCAGCTCAGGCACGGGCAGGGTCACGGTCATTCACCCCCCACTCCAAAGGCACGAAGCGGAAGTCAATGTCGTAGCCCATCAGCTCGGCGTACATGGCCATCGTGTGAATGCGGGTAAAGATGCCGTTCTCAATGCGGTACACGGCGCTTTGCGCTATGCCCAGCATTGCGCCCACGTCCCGCTGCGTGAGTCGGCGTGACATGCGCTCGGCAGCAAGGCGCTGCCCAATGCGCTGCGTCAGCTCGGTTGCGTACCCTGCCTGTGTCATGCCCCCGATCTTGCCACAGTCACCGGCTGAGTCGCGCCATAGCGGGTCACGGTGATTTGCGGCTGCTTGCCTCGGGGTGCCCGGTCGGCCAGGGCCACGGTCACCACGTCCCCGCACACGTCCACCTGCACCACACGCCGGGGGCCAATGCGGTCCCCGGCGCGCAGCTCGCAGGCGGTGAGGCGGCGTCTCACGGCTCGTCGCGGACGATGAGGCGCTGACCCTTGCCCAGCCCCAGACCCACGCCGTAGTTGTCAAAGCACGGCTCGCACATGTATGCCCACGGCCCCATTGCGGTGGCACCGTCGTGCGTGGCGGGCACGATCTTGCCGTAGTGGTGCTTGTGGATGTCGCAGTCGGGCCGCGTGGACACGGTGACCTCAACCAGATCAGCCATTGCATTTCCTTTCATCGGTTTGCTAATCGGACAACACAACGCACGGTAATACCGCGCGCCATGCAATGCGATCAGTTGCTCTCCACGGACCAGTGGCCCACGGTGTTACCGTTGACGTCGAGCAGGTTGCCGCCGTCGCCCTCGTCCAAGTAGGTGTCGCGCACGTTCTTTGCGAGGCGGTCGAGAATGTCCGCCGCCTCGGTGCCGGGGTCACCGGCAAAGGCGTCGTTGTCCATGTCAAAGCTCAGTACGAAACGCATTGTTTTACCCTTTCATCATTTGGCAGGCCATCATCGGCGGTGGAATGCCAATCCACCGGACGCCTCACGGCGTTTCGGCCTTGTCTAGTCCAGCGGCTCGGTGATGTAAACGGCCACGGCACGCGCCCACGTGTCGCACGTCCCGCCGTCCCAACCGCCCATGTCGTACGTGCCCAGCAGCGCGACAAACGCCTCCAGCATGGCCGCGACAATGGGGCCGGTCACGTAGTCACCGTACGGGCCAACGCGCATGGCGTACGCGTAAATTGCGTCTGCGAGGTTGCGCAGCTCGCGCGCGGGGCCGGTGGTGGCACTCGCCGCGCGCACGTGCGCGGCGTAGGCCACGGTCCCCGGGTGAACGTAGTTCGGCAACGGGTACTCGGCCAGGGGCGCGGGAATCGTTGTCTTTGTCATTGCTCTTACCCTCTTTCAATTTGAGCAGGCTGGCTCATCAGCAGCGGAACGCCTAGTCCCACCGGACCGTGCCATAGGGCACGGTTTCGCCTTTACGACTCCCTGCCGTGGCGCTTTCCGTCGCTGGTCACGGCAAGGCCACAGACACGGCAGTTGTCCGCAATGCCATCGCCAA
>Ga0308173_10000713_pt1 | contig 14936 bp, 28 predicted proteins | sample PhyPR1_FD_203716 | JGI IMG/M metagenome (GOLD analysis project Ga0308173, IMG submission 203716) | Soil microbial communities from UC Gill Tract Community Farm, Albany, California, United States - DLSLS.P.R1 | ecosystem: Environmental > Terrestrial > Soil > Agricultural land | place: USA...
GATCCGCACCCTGCGCGACGACGAGCCCATCCCAGGAAGCAAGCCAGCCCGCTACATCGAAGGCCGCGGATACGTCCGGCTGCGCTGGTGGGTCGGGCCCGACGAGTACGTCGAGCAGTACGAGCACCGGATCGTTGGTGGTCGCCCGCCGTCACACCTCGACGTGCATCATCTCGACGGCGACAAGGCCAACAACGACCGGGCCAACCTGGTGGTCCTGACCAAGGATGCACACACCCGGTTGCACGCAGTTCTCGATGAACTCGCCCGCCCGCGGGTGCTCCGGTACAGCGGCTACCGCTGCCGGCGCGATGAGGTGCGGGCAGATCGGAAGTTGACCCAGGCACGCGAGGCGGCCGAGCGCATGGATCGGGTGCTGATCCTCTATGGGCAGAAGATGACTACGGTTCAGATCGGTGCCGAGATCGAGATGCACCCCTCAGGGGTGACCCGCATCCTGCGGGCAGCCGGCGTAACCACCCGACGGAAGGCCGACTACCACCTGCGGCCACTAGATCCCGATGACGTCGTGGCGCGCTACCGAGCAGGCCAGGGCGCGACCCGGATCCGCCGCGAGCTCGGGGTCGACCTCAAGCGGGTGCACGCGATCCTGCAGGAGGCTGGGGTGCAGCTGCGTGGACCCGGCCGTGTCGCAGAAGCCGCTACCGCAGGGACGTAATACGCTCCGTGCTGGCCCGGTCACGGACGGCCGTCATGTGACCGGGTGGGCCCAATGGTTGTCGGTGGCCAACGGCATCGTGGGCCGGTGTGAGGGGCGGGTGGCCCAAGACCTAGCCGAGGGTCGCCCCGCTGGAGCCGGGGCTGGCGGGTTGGCAGCCCGCCGCAGCGACCAGGGCGCCCGCCCCTCCACACCACCCGCCGACCGAGGAGGAACCGATGGACGTGACCTACTGCGACACCGAGACGACCAGCCTGCGCGAGCCGCACCTGCCCACCGGCCGGCGGGTCTGGGAGGTCGCCCTGGTGCGGGTGCCGGAGGACGGCTCCCGGCCGCTGGCCGCGTGGCTGCAGGTCACCGACGTCGACCTGGCCCACGCCGACCCCGAGGCGCTGCGGATCGGCAAGTTCACCGAGCGGTTCGTGCTGGGCTGTGACGACCACGCCGGCTGCGCCCGCGGGTACGGCCCGCTGGGGCGCGCCGTCGCCCGGCCGTGGGGCGACCCGCGGCCGGTGGAGCTGTGGGGCTGCACCGAGGCCAACGCCGGCGAGACGATCGCTCAGCTCACCGCCGGCGCGGTGATCGCCGGCTCCAACCCGATCTTCGACATGGCCAGCTTCGCCGACCTGCTGCGCCGGCACGGGCAGCTGGGCATGGCCGAGGAGCCGCGCTGGTATCACCACCCGCGCGACGTCCCCAACTGGGCATCCGGCTGGCTGCGGGCCCGCGCCGCCGTCACCGGCACCGACGGCAGCCCCGCCGGCGACGGCTGGACCGGCGCCTCCTACTCGACCCGGGTCATCTCCGAGGCGCTGGGCGTCCCGGAGCCGGCCGACCGGCACTCCGCCTGGGCCGACGTGCTCTGGATGATGGACCTCGACGCCGCGATCGGCGGGCCGAGCGCGCGACTCAAGCCGGCCCCGCTGGCCACCCTGGGCGCGTGAGCGGTGCCCGAGCCGATGGTGCTGATCTCGCTGCGCGTCCCCAAGGCGATGCGCGACGAGCTGCGCCGGCTGGCCCGGGAGTCCGGCCAGACCCGCGCCGAGGTGCACCGCGCGATCACCGCCGAGGGCATCCGGCGGGCCCGCATCGCCGGCACCTACACCGCCCGCTACGCCGGCCGGCTGCCGGAGCGCACCGGTGAGTGAGCTGCGCATCGACTACATCGACCTCGACGAGCTCCCCGAGGCAACCCGCAACGCCCGCCGGCACGACCTGGACGCGATCGCCGGCGCCTACCGCCGGCTCGGATTCACCCGGCCCGGGCTGATCGACGAGCGCACCGGCCGGCTGGTCGCCGGCCACGGCCGGCGGCTGGCGCTGCGCCGCGACCTCGACCGCGGCGGAAAGCCCCCGAAGGGCATCCGGCAGACCGCCGGCGGCTGGGCGATGCCCGTGGTGCGCGGCTGGTCCTCCCGGGATGACGCGGAGGCCGACGCGGCTGCGCTCGCGGACAACAAGGTCGGGGAGTCCGGCGGCTACGACGACGACGTGCTGCTGGACATCCTCGGCGACCTGGCCGCCGACGCCCCGGACCTGCTGCGCGCCGCGCACTTCGACTCCGACGACCTCGACCGGCTGCTGGAGTCGGTGAGCATCGGCCGCGAACATCTCGACTACGGCGACGGCGACCCGTTCGACCGGCCGGACCCGGTCGACCTCGACGACGTCGGCAGCACCCGCGAGGAGGAGCCGGCGCCCCGCGAGGACGACGACGGGCCGGGCGCGCTGGACGTCACCCCCGCCTGGCGGACCCTGCAGCCGTGGAAGGCCATCTACCACCGCGGCGGCATCGACGGCGCCCGCCGGGTCCGCGAGTGGTGCCACCGCTACGGCGTGCACACCATCGACCCGGATGAATACTGCGCCGAGCACCCCGACGACGTCGTCATCGACCACCGCCCCGGCCACGGCCCGGACATCCTGACGGCCGGCCGCTGGCTGACCCGCGACGGGCAGACCGGCCTGCTGGAACTGTGGACCCGCGAGGAGTTCGCCGACCGGTTCGTGCCGGCCAACGAGCCCGCGCGCCGCGAGCAGCGCGACGCCAAGCCCGCCAAGCCGGCCAAGAAGGCCAAGACCACCGTGCCGACCGCGGCCGAGCTGCTACGCAACGGCACCGGCGTGCTGATCGGCTCGGTGGGCCCGGCCGGGCTGCAGGTCAGCCCCGTCGCCGACGCGTTAGACACTGCACGCCATGAGTAGGACGTTCCCGGCCAAGTACCCGGGCGAGTGCGCCGCCGGCTGCGGCGACCGCATCGGCGTCGACGACGAGGTCACCTACGTCGACGACCAGCTGGTGCACGCCGACTGCGCCAAGCACGGCGCCCCGCCGCCGCTGCCGGGCCTGTCACCGGTCGGGCGGTTCCTGGCCCCGTGCGCGTCCTGCCACCTGGTGCACGCGGGGGAGTGCTTCTGATGGCGACCGCTACACCCGAGTGGACCGAGGCCGACGAGGCCGCCTCCGGCCACGACCCGCAGGCCTCCGGCTACAACCTGGCCGCCGACCCGCGCTGCCTGTGGGGCTGGGGGCCGCCGGACTGCCGGCACCGGATGGGGCACGCCTGCTTCCGCGCGCTGGGCCACGACGGGCTGTGCGGCGACGAGTTCGAGCAGGAGAGGTGCCCGCGGACCCGGCCGGCCGACTGGGATACCCGCGGCCGGGCGGAGGCCAACCGGTGAGCGACACCGACCAGGACGTCATCCACAAGCTCGTGGTGCAGCTGGGCCCGCTGCCGCAGAAGTTCACCGTGCCGCGCACCGCGACGCTGGTAGCGATCGGACAGGACACCCGGGAGCCGGCGATCGCCGTCTGGTACCGGTTCACCGTGCCGCACGCGGGCTATGACGGGCCGACGTTCGACCAGACCTGGGTGTTCCAGGTCGCCGCCACCGGCCAGCACTTCCCTGCCGATGCGCGGGTGCTGGGAACCGTCGTCTGGCCCGGCTACGCCTGGCACCTGCTCGACCTGGACCGGGCGGTACGCGGGTGACCGTCCCGGAGATCCCCGAGCAGCTGGCCGGCCGCCGCTTCCGCGCCTGCGCGGCTGCGTTCGGCCAGCCCGACGAGTACGACCCGACCTGCTGCCGCTTCCCCAAGTCCTGCAGCCCGTTCCCCTACCCGGAGGCGATCGCGGCCGGCAACGTCACCGACGCCGACCTGGAACCGCTGAGCGACGCGCTGCCGCCGTACTGCCGGCCCTGCGGATTCCGGCACGTCGGCGGCGCCGCCGCGCACGCCTACACCCCGCCGAACCCGGTCGACGAGGCGCTGCGCGGCGTGCCCGGCGCGACGGAGCCTCGGCTCGAGCTGGTCAACATCCGCCGGCTGTGCACCCGGCACGGCATCGGCGAGGCCGACGGCAACGGCGAGCTCCGCTCCACCGTCGCCATGGTCGAGGAAGCTCTCATCGCCCGCCCGCCGACCCCATGACGTTCGAGAACGTCGTCGCCGGCATGGCGGTCGTCGTCCTCGTGATCGCGGCCGCCCCGTGGCCAGGAGACCAACCGAAGGAGATCCGTGACGCTCGCCCTGTTCGCCGACCCCACCGAGTACACCGATCGGCTGGGCGTCACCTGGCGGACCGGCACGGTGCACGAGGCCAATCGGCTGCTCCGCGGCCGGCACTACCTGGGCCCGATGCGCTCCGGCGGGCGGGCCATCATCGTCGGCGACCGGGACGGAGAGATCGTGGCCTGCCAGGTGTGGCGGGTGCCGACGTCCCGGCGGATGCCCTCTGACGGCAGCTGGCTGGAACTCTCCCGCTGGTGCCTGACCCCGGAGGCCGGCAAGGACGCCGGCTCCCGCTGCCACCGCGCCTCGGTGGCGCACCTGCGCCGGCTGGGCGTCACCACCGTGCTGTCCTACTCCGACCCGTCCGCGGGGCACACCGGCGCCCTGTACCGGGCCTGCAACTGGCTGTGGGCCCCCACCTGGCAGCGGCTGCGCCCGCCGCCCACCGGGCAGGGCTCGTGGGGCGGCGGCCCGCAGCAGTCCGTCAAGGACCGGTGGGTGTTCCACGTCGCCAAGACCGATGAGCGCCGGGCGCTGCTGGTCACCGACGACCTGGCCGCCGTGCGCTACTGGCGGCCGCGCGCGACCCCGGCCGAGCTCCGCTGGGCCGCACTGTCGGGCTACCTGCCCGAGCTCCCCGAGGACGACGGCGAACAGACCGTCGAGGCCGCCTGACCTACCCTCCTGTCACTGAGGGGGTGTACGCTCCCCCTGTCCGGGACAGCCACCCGGGCCCACCACCAGGAGGTAGACCGTGCCCAAGCCCATCCCCGCCCCGCCCGAGGGCTACCTGACCTTCGTCAACGGCGACCACGTCACCTACGCGGGTTACACCCACCACGGCAACGACCGGCGGCTGCTGGCCTACGTGCGCGGCGGCTGGTACCCGGTGACCTTCGTGCACCGCACCAACCCCCGCAGCGTCGACCTCGGCTACTCCACCGGCCCGGAGATCAACGACGTCGGCCGGCAGCGGATCGCCCCCGAGCGCGTCGCCGCCCCCGGCGAGACCCTGACCGTCACCTGGGACGAGCTGCAGTCCGGCGACGTCCTGGTCGAGGCCGACGTCGTCGACGACCTCCTCGGCCCGGTCACCATCGCCGGCCGGGGCTACGGCGCCGCCGGCGAGCCGTTCGTCGACGCCTGCATCATCGCCCGCGACGGCGCCAAGGAGATCGTCCGGCGCCGCCCGGACAGCACCGCCGTCGTCCGCCGCGTGAGGAGTGTCCGATGACCGACACCGACGTCCTGGACCTGGAGGCGATCGCCGCCGCCGGCATCCCGGCCGGCCTGACCGCCAGGCTGCCGACGGGGGAGTGGCACACCTACAAGCGCGGCAACCCCGCGGTGCTGCTCTCCTACGGCTACGACGGCGAGGACGTGCAGGGCCAGGAGTGGTGGACCGGCACCCGCTACGTCGACGGCGAGCCGGCCGACGCGTTCTCCTACCCGACCCTGGCCCAGCTGCTCGACCACGTTGCGAGGGAGACCCGATGAGCGAGCACCAGGCCGACGAGACCGACGACCCGACCCCGCCGGCGCCGGTGCTGGACCGGCACCGCGGCAAGGCGATCGAGCTGCTGGGCTTCCGGCGCAGCCCGGCGCACGTCGAGGCGATCGCCCGGGCCCTCGCCGACGCCGAGGCGGAGGCCTACGTGCGCGGCTACAACGCCGGGCACGAGGTCGGCACCGATCAGGGCCGGGGGAGCGCGCTGCGCGCGGCCGCGGACCTGCTCGACGGCGCCCGCAGCGGTCTGACCGACCCCGGCCTGGCCCGGTCCTGGGGCCGCAAGCGCCGGCAGCTGCTCGACGAGGCCATCGAGGCCGGGTGGCGACAGTGAGCACCTACCAGCCCGAGGCGGGCGAGCTCGCCATCATCCGACTGCGCCCGGGGGAGGCCGCGACCGTGCTCGCCGCCGCGGGCCCGGTCGAGGTGGCCGGCATCGACCCGGCCCGCGCGCAGCGCGAGCACGACCTGGCCGTCGAGGCCGGCGGCAAGCCCCGCAAGGGGGCGTTCACCCGGTATGCGTTCGTGCCGCACAACGGCGCGGAGATCGGCTGGGACGCCCAACTGCGCAGCGCCCTCTACGACAGCGCCCCCAACCGGGTCGTGCGCGGACACAGGCTCGACGACGCCGTCTGGGCCGACGCCCGCCGGCTACTCAACGAACACGGCGCCGTCTACGTGACCATCCGCGAGGTGCCCTACTTCACCCGCACCCGGTTCGCCGCGACCGTCGCCCGCCCGGCCCAGGCCGCAGTCGAGGAGGCGCCCGATGCCTGACCGCCCCGGCCCGCTGGACGCGACCTGCCCGACCTGCGGCGCCCTGCCCCGCTGGGGATGCCGCACCGCCAGCGGCCGGCCCGCCACCACACACATCGCCCGCGTCCGGGCGGCCAAGCCGCCGCCGACGCCGGAGGAGCTGGCCCAGCGCGCCCGCGACGAGCGCCGCTGGGAGGCCCAGCGGTCGACGTCGGTGCGCACCACGTTCGTACTGTCCTGCGACTGCGTCCTGCCCACCTCCGAGCCGATCCCGATGCGCGAGCACCCGGTGACCGAGCCGGGCGCCGTCACCACCTGCGACGTGCACAACGAGTACGCCGTCGTCGTCGAGGTCCGCACCCACCTCGTCGACGACATCCCGACCCTCACCCGGCTCTACCTCGCCGCCGGCCTGGACGACTACGAGGCCGAGGAGCTGGCCAACGACCAGGCCGCCGAGGCCCGCGCAGCCGCACGGGCCCGCGTCACCATCCCGGAGGACTGATGGACGTCCTGATCCGCTACCTGCACAGCGACAGCAACGGCACCCGCCTCGCCTGGGTGCAGGACGTCGCCGAGGCCGTGCCGAGCTACCCGCCGCGGTACGCGTTCTCCCCGGTCGCCGCCCAGGCCGAGGCCACCCGGTTCGCCGAGGACGAGGCGCTGGAGCTGCTGGCGTCCTACGCCGGGCGCACCTGGACCGCCGCGGAGCTCGTCCCGGTCGGCGACACCGCCGACGAGGCCGCCGCGACCACCCGCTGACCGCGGCCACTACGCACGCGAGCCCCCGCCCAGCCGGGCGGGGGCTCGCTGCCGTCGGTCGCCGAACGCGCGACGCCCGGGCGCCGGCGCACCGGCGGGGGCGGTCACGATCACTCTACGTTATGACCCGCCGGTCGCCCCGGGATGACCGGGTGCCCGGCTGTTGTCACCCCGGGGCCCCGGTGTCAGCTTTGGCGTCATGGCGGGGCGACCGGAGCGTAAGGGACACGGTAGGCCGAGGGTGCAGCTGCGGGTCGAGCTGCCCCGGCTGACCGTGCGCAAGCTGGGGACGGGGGCGCAGCCGCCGAACCCGGGGAGCCGGCCGGGGTCGACGGGGACGCCGCAGCACTCGTTCCGCTGCCCGGACGAGGTCTGGGGTGCGGCGGTCAACGCTGCGGCGGCGCGGGGGCTGGAGTGGGGGCCGGTGCTGCGCGGGTACGCGGCCGCGTTTGCCCGAGGGGTGGCGCCGGTGTTCCCCGATCCGATGAACCCGCAGGAGCCACCCTACCTGGGGAAGTAACGTAACGTGCTTGGCCCGGAACGCACAGTGCGTTAGGGTCTGTACGTTTCCGTGGGGGTCGGGCATAGCGAGCCGGCCCCGCCAACCCCAGGAGGATGACCGTGACCAGCACCATGGAGCCGCCGACGCGCGAGCTCTCCCGCCCGATCTACCCGCCGGCCCTGGCGCCGGTGATCCCGACGCCCCGCGGCCGGCACCGCGTCCCGGCTCCGATCCCGCCGCCGGCCGTGTCCGTGCCGGAGCCGGTGATCGACGAGGTGACGGTGGGCCCGAACCGGTGGCTCGTGGCCGGCCTGTTCGTCGTCATCATCGCCACGGCGCTGGCCTGGTTCTCCTGGCGCGGCGCGCCCGGCTGGTCGCTGTACGGCATCGCGGTGGCCAGCCTGCTGGGCACCAAACTGGTGCTGTCGCTGCTGCCGGCCGAGCGGTGGGCGCCGGCCGACCCGGCCACCCGGGTGGCGGTGGTGGTGCCGATCTACAACGAGGATCCGGCCATCCTGGCCCGCGGCCTGGCGTCGATCGACGCGCAGACCCACACCCCGGCCTACGTGTGGATCATCGACGACGGCTCGACCGACCCGGCGGCCGGCGAGCTCGCCCGGGCGTGGGCCGCGACCCGGCCGCACGCCGCGGTGATCTACCAGCCCAACGCCGGCAAGCGCGAGGCGATGGCGCAGGCCTTCCGCGACCTGGCCCACCGGGTCGACGTGTTCGTCTGCGTCGACTCCGACACGGTGCTGGAGCCGACCGCGATCGCCGAGGGGCTGGCGCCGTTCAGCGACCCGCGGACCGCGGCCGCGACCGGCACCGTGGTGGCGCTCAACCAGGCGGCCGGGCTGCTGCCCCGGCTGCTGGATCTGCGCTACGTCAACGCGTTCCTGTACGAGCGGGCCGCCTACTCGCGGCTGGGCAGCGTGCTGTGCGTGTGCGGGTCGCTGGCGTTCTGGCGGGCCGACATCATCGACGAGCACCTGGAGGACTTCCTGGGGCAGACGTTCCTGGGGGAGGCCTGCACCTACGGCGATGACCGGCACCTGACCAACCTGTCCCTGCTGCACGGGCGGGTCGTGCTCGCCCAGCGCGCGGTGGCGCGCACCGCCGTCCCGGAGCGCGGCGGGCACCTGGTCCGCCAACAGGTGCGGTGGGGCCGGTCGTTCTTCCGGGAGTCGGCGTGGGCGCTCTCGCACCTGTCCCCGCGGCGGGTGGCCTGGTGGCTGGCCGCGGTGGAGTCGGTGTCCTGGGCCGGGTTCACCATGGGGATGCTGCTCACGGTGTTCGTCGCGCCGGCGCTGACCGGGGAGTTCCGGGCGCTGGACTACTTCGGCTGGGTGTTCCTGGCCGGCTACGCGCGCAGCGTGCACGTGTTCAGCGTGCGCCGGTCGGCCTGGTCGCGGTGGTCGCAGGCGGGGGCGTTCCTGCTGGCGCCGGCCTACGGCATGGTGCACGTGCTGGCGCTGCTGCCGCTGCGGCTGTACTCGCTGGCCACGCTGCGCTCCCGCGCGTGGGGCACCCGCTCGCGCGGCGCCGAGGTGCGGATCGAGGCCGCGGGGTGAGCGCGACATTCTCCTTCCTGGTCGGGCTGTCCCCGGGCCGGCCGATCGTCCCGGACGCCGAGGCGGTGATCGTGCACGTGGCCGAGGAGGACTCGCCGGCCGGCGCGATCCGGGCGGAGGTGCTGGCGGCGCAGATCGCCGGCGGCAGCTGCGCCATGGTGACCTCGACGCGGCTGCTGGCGGTGGAGCTGTAGGGGCTGCTCAGGGACCGGCACGGCGTCGCTCAGGCCGCTGGGCCGCCGACAACCGGCCGGAGTGGGGTGGGGGAGGAGAGGCCCCTGCGGGGGCGCGCCGGCGGTATGTCGGCAGCTGGGAACGCGGGACCGTGACGGGCTCATCCGGGCGGCGCGCCGCACTTGCCCACACAGTGAGACCCTGTACGGTAAGGATTGCGCCGGGACAGCCACCCGGCACCCCAACAGGAGGAGTACACCACCATGAGCAGCTACACCCCCGACCTGGTCGACGTCGTCATCACCGGCGACTGGAACCTCTACGAGGACGGCGGCCGCTACACCGAGGCCTACGTGGCCAAGGAGGACCGCCTCCCGTCGCGGATGGCCGCCGAGCGCGGCATCGGCGGCTACCCGGGCGCGTTCTACGCCACCCCGGCCGTCGTCGAGGCCATCATCGAGCGGCAGAAGCAGCTGCACGCCGAGCTGATCGAGCGGCACTTCCCGGCCGACGACGCGCCGACCCTGGACTGGGACGGGCAGCGGCTGACCTGGACCGAGGCCGGCGAGACCGACGTGCAGGAGCTCGGCGCGTGGGTGCCCGGGCACGTGCGGCTGCCGTCCTGGACCTGGGGGCCGGTGTCGGCCGGCGAGGTCGACTGGATCGTCAGCGAGGACGGCCGGCAGACCGGCGAGCCGCCGGAGAACGCGATCGGCTACGAGGCCACGTGCGAGAAGTGCGGGGAGACCTACAACCCGACCGGCGAGGAGGACGGCTGGCCGAACGCGCCCGAGCACTACACGCGCGCGGACGGCATCGAGTGCGGCGGCACGGGGAAGATCACCGGCTGGTGGAAGTGAGCGACGAGCGGGCCCCGCTGCCGCTGTGGGCGCAGCTGACGCTGACGTTCACGGTGCCGCTGTGGGTGCCGTTCGCGCCGGCCGTCGGCTGGCTGCGCGAGCGCCGGAGGAGCTGAGATCGAGGGGGCGCGCCACGCCGGCGCGCCCCCTCTCCCATTCCGACAGTGAGACCCTGTACGGTGTGTGTGTCGGGACAGCAACCCGGCAGACTCACGAGGAGGAGCCCCCATGACCGAGACCACCGAGCAGGCCCAGCCCGTCGTCGACCTGGTCGTCACCGACCCCGCCGGCAACGAGTTCCACGCCTACGCCAGCGAGTACGGCGATCAGCGCCTGCCCGCCTGGGCCGCCGAGCGCGAGAGCATCGCCGGCGACATCCGCTACCGCCGCTGGATGCGCGTCACCTTCCCGCGGTACAGCAAGTACGACGCCGTCCGCGCCGCGATCGAGGCCGCCCTGCTGCCCTGGGAACGCCTCTACCGGGTGACCGGGGAGCACTGGGGCGGCGAGGACGTCTCCGTCGTCACCGAACTGATCTTCCCGTCGTCGAGCTGGTGCGTCGACTGCGGGCACGACGTCCGGCCGGACCGCTACGGCCGGGTGAGCCCCTACGCCGTGTACCGGACCGGGGGCACCGGCCGGGAGTGGGTGTCGCGGAACTGGTCGCACCTGGACGCGCACCTGGCCGTGGCCGAGGCGCACGCGAACGGCGACACCCGGGCGCACATGGGCATCGACGCCTGCGGCTGACCGCCTCTCCCACCATCCCCACCGGCCGGCCCGGGAGCCCCCGGGCCGGCCGGCCCAACCACCAGGAGGAACCCGCCATGCACGAGCCCACCGAGCCCACCGTCAACGAGCACGGCGCCGAGACTCACCCCGCGTTCGGGATGATCTCGGCGCACCGGATCTCCAGCACCCCCGGACAGGTGCTGTTCGACTCCGACATCACCCACCAGCACACCGTGCGGATCTCCGTGCAGCGCGCGACCCGCGGCCGCGACCTGCACCGCGACTGGATCCACGAGACCGGCCGCGACCTGATCGAGGTCGAGCTCTCCGAGGCGCAGTGGGCCAGCTTCGTCTCGTCGATGAACACCTCGGGCGTGCCCTGCACGCTGCGCAAGACCGAGAGCGACTGGAACCTGCCCGGGCTGGTCTACGACCCGCGGCTGGCCCTGTCGATGGCCGAGACCAAGGACGCGGCCGACCGGATGTTCCGCCAGGCCCAGGCGGCGCTGGAGGCCTACGAGCAGGCGGTGGCGGACAAGGCGCCGGCCAAGGAGCGCGCCGCCAAGCTGCGCGAGCTGCGGACCGCGCTCAACAACGCCGAGCCCAACGTGACCTATGCGGCCAAGAGCCTGTCCGAGCACGCCGAGAACGTCGTGCAGAAGGCCCGCGCCGACATCGAGGCCATGGTGGGCGCCGAGGCGCACCGGCTGGGCCTGGAGGCCGGCCAGGCCCAGGGCCTGCTGGAGCTCCCCGCGGTGCCGGGGGAGTGACCGTGTCCGCCGCCGACCAGCAGCGCCGGGAGACCTGCCCCTGCCTGTGCCACGAGTCCGGCCCGCCGGACCTGCACACCGCCCCCGGGACCACCTGCCCGTGCAAGCCGTTCCGGGGGATGCGGTTCGCGCACGGCCGGTTCCGCCAGTCACTGCCCGGCCTGCGCATCGACGAGCAGCCGGCCGAGGTGTGCCGGGTGACCCGGGTGACCGGGACGACGGTCTACTACCGCACCCGCGACGGCGAGGGTGGCGTCTGGTGCACCGGGCGCGACACCTTCACCGCCCGCGTCGCCGAGGTACTGCCCGACGCCTGACCGCTCCGCACCGCCGGCCCCGTCCCATAGACCTATGGGGCGGGGCCGGCGTCGTTGAGGGGGGATACCGTGCCCGGCGTGCGTATCGAGGAGCTGCAGACCCCGCCCGCGATCGACCGACTACCCCGCGACAAGCACGGCCGGCCGATCCCCTGGTTCGTGCACGTCGACGAGAACGGCGCGCCCGACTTCCGGGTGATCCGCCGGGGCGGCATCACCGACGCGCTGCGCTTCGAGCTGTGCTGGGTGTGCGGCCGGCACCGCGGTCGGCACGCCGCGTTCGTCATCGGCCCCATGTGCGCGGTCAACCGGGTGAGCGCCGAGCCGCCGGCGCACCTGGAGTGCGCCCTCTACTCCGCGCAGGCCTGCCCGTTCCTGACCACCCCGGCCATGCGCCGCCGGGAGCGCGGCCTGGACGAGATGGGCGTGGTCGACCCGGCCGGGGAGATGATCCCGCGCAACCCCGGCGTGGCCCTGGTCTGGTCCTCCCGCAGCTGGTCGACGTTCCCCGACCCGGACGGGCACCTGCTGCTCGACATCGGCGATCCCACCGCGACGTCCTGGTGGGCGCACGGCCGGCCGGCGACCCGCGAGGAGGTGCTGACCAGCATCGAGAGCGGGCTGCCGCTGCTGCAGGCGGCCTGCGACCGGGACCGCCGGCCGGACCTGGCCCGCGCCGAGCTGGAGCGGCAGATCCTCACCGCCCGCGACCTGGTGCCGGTGTGAGGATGCTCGCCGCCACACCGACGGGTGACACGCTGCGCGTTCGCGTCGGTGCCCGTCGTCACACTGGCCGGGTGCGTATCTTCCTCGCCCGCGCCCGGGACGTCGTCCTCATCCTCACCGGCGGTGGGCCGGCGCTGCTCACCGACTGGTACGACGCCATCCCGCCGCAGGCGATGCGCTGGCTGCTGGCCAACGTCGCCCGGCTGCGCGCCGAGGACGTGCACGAGTGGCTGTGCGACGCCGGGCTGTGCCCGTGCGGCGTCGACCTGGACGTCGAGGGCATCGCCGGGCTGCCGGCCGGCGAGCTCGAGGCGGGCGCCGCGCTCGCGGTCGCCGTCTGATGGCCGAGCTCCCCCCGGTCTACCGGGCGTGCAAGCACCCCGGATGCCTGCGCAAGGTCGCCGGATCGGCGCTGTACTGCTGCGGCGGCTGCGCGGCCGCCGCCGGCCCAGCCCCGTATGACCCGGAGGGCTACCACTCCGGCGCCTGCGACGAGCGGGCCGCCGAGCGGGGCGAGTGGACCCCGCGGGACCGGCCGTGAGCCGGCTGCCCGACGGCCGAGAGGTGCTGGCCCGCCTGGAGCTGCCGCTGTCGATGACCGTGGCCGGGCAGCTGATGCGCGCGATCGCCGAGTGCGCCGAGTCGCTGGGCTACACCGACGTCGTGGTCACCACCGACGGCGGCTGCCGGATCATCGGCAGCCCGCCCGGCTGGGCACCCCCCGAGAAGAACCCGCGGAGCGGGCCGGCTGCGCCGGAGGAAGGAGCGCCTACGGCGCCGAGCACCTGACGTCCCGGCACGCTACGGGCCGGCCCTCACGATCAAGGGCCGCAAACCATCTTCCGGCGCGCTCGTCCCTCGCTTACTTCGCCGCAAGATCGTTTGCTTCCCCCCTTGAGCCGTGAGCCTCCGCCGGCCCTAGGCGGCGCAGATCGCGGGCAGGGCCAAGGCCCCGCCCCACCCACGCCGGGACGAACACCCCCGACACCCGAGCACCACCCGATCACAGGAGGAACCACCATGGCCGGAGAGCCGATCACCACCATCGTCGGAACGCTGGGCAGCGACCCCGAGCTCCGCTTCACCCCGTCCGGCGCCGCCGTCGCCAACTTCTCCGTGGCGCAGACCCCGCGCACCAAGAACGCGAACACGCAGGAGTGGGAGGACGGCGAGACCCTGTGGGTCCGCTGCAACGTCTGGCGCGAGATGGCCGAGAACGTCGCCGAGTCCCTGACCAAGGGCACCCGCGTCATCGTGCAGGGCCGCCTCAAGCAGCGCACCTGGGAGGACAAGGAGGGCAACCGGCGGCTGTCCATCGAGATGGACGTCGACGCGATCGGCCCCGAGCTGCGCTGGGCGACCGCGAAGGTCATCAAGGCCCAACGCGGCGGCGGCGGCGGAGGCGGCTACATGGCCCCGGCCGGCGCCGGTGACCCGTGGTCGACCCAGGCCGGCGCCGGAACCGGCAGCGACGACCCGCCGTTCTGACCCGCTCGACCCGCCCGGGCCGGCCCGCTGCAGCCGGCCCGGGCGCGCCCCGACCTGCAGCACCCCGCGGATTGCCACCGCACCCCACAGGAGGACACCGTGCCCCTTTTCGTCACCCTCACCTATGACCCGTCCGAGCAGCGCACCACCGTCGAGATGGCGGGCTGCGAGCCCTACACCGCGCCCGAGCCGGACGGCATCCTCGGACTGTGCTCGACTGGCTGCCTGCTCTCTCGCTGCGGATCGACCGTCAGCTACCGCATCCGCCGGCCCCGGGCCGCCGACGTCCGGGACGCCCGGTGAACTCGCACCGGCGCCGCCGGCCGCTGCCCGCGCCGAGCACACCGGCCGGCCCGCCGCTGCTGCCGCTGCCGACGCCCTGGGCGCGCGAGCGGATCGACGCCGGCCGGGCCGCCGGGCCGCTGCCCGACTACGGATCGGCCGAGTGGCAGGCCCTGGCCGGCGATGACCCGCGGAAGCTGGCCGCCGCCCTGGTCGCCGCCGAGGTGCACCGCTACGAGGCCGCGACGCTGGCCGAGCGGCTGGCCGCCGAGCTGGCCGAGTTGCGCTACGCGGCC
>Ga0308173_10000714_pt1 | contig 14931 bp, 15 predicted proteins | sample PhyPR1_FD_203716 | JGI IMG/M metagenome (GOLD analysis project Ga0308173, IMG submission 203716) | Soil microbial communities from UC Gill Tract Community Farm, Albany, California, United States - DLSLS.P.R1 | ecosystem: Environmental > Terrestrial > Soil > Agricultural land | place: USA...
CGTCGTCCACGAGCTCCTGCACGAGCATCTGCGGGTCGCGGCCGCTCGGGCCGAGCTCGGCTTCGTCCAGGGTCACGAGCGCCGTCACGTAGGGGCGCCGGTCGCCGACGACCAGCGCCTGCGAGACGAAGCGCGATGACTTGAGGGCGTTCTCGAGGTTCTGCGGCGCGATGTTCTTGCCGCCGGCGGTGATGATCAGGTCCTTCTTCCGGTCGGTGATCCGCAGGAAGTCCTCCTCGTCGATCTCACCGACATCGCCGGTGCGGAGCCAGCCGTCCTCGGTCAGCGCCTCCGCCGTCGCCTCGGGATCCTTGTAGTAGCCGGCGAAGACCGAAGGGCTGCGGATCAGGATCTCGCCGTCGTCGGCGAGCTGGATTTCGGCGCCCTCGACCGGCCGGCCGACGGTGCCGATCCGGAAGTCGCCGGGCTCGTTGACGGTCGCCGAGCTCGCCGTCTCGGTCAGGCCGTAGCCCTCGATCACCGGCACGCCGAGCGAGTGAAAGAACTCCATGACGTCGGTCGAGAGCGGCGCGGCTCCAGATACGCCGACCCGGAGGCGGCCGCCCAGCCGCTCACGCACCTTCGCGAAGACGACCCGGTCGGCCAGCCGCTGCTGCAGCGCGAGGGCGGCTCCCACGGCAGCTCCCTCTCGCCGGGCGCGGCTCGTTCGGGCGCCGACACCGAGCGCCCAGAGCCCGATCCGGCTCCGCAGGCCGCCGGCGCGCTCGATCTCGCCGAGCACGTTCGCATGCACCTTCTCGTACACCCGCGGGACCGCGGGCAGGACCGTCGGCCGCAGTGTCGCGAGCGCCTCCGGCACCCGTGCCACGTCGGCGACCAGCCCGATGGTCGCCCCGCGATGCGTTGCGGCCTGGTGCGCGAGCCGGCCATAGCTGTGGGCCAGCGGCAGGAAGAGGAGGACGGTGTCGTTGGGTCGGTGCATCCCCTCCACGACGCGGATCGCCGCGGTCACGAGGTTGCGGTGGGTGAGCATGCAGCCCTTCGGGGGCCCGGTCGTGCCGGACGTGTAGATCAGCGTTGCGAGGTCGTCCTCTTCGACGGGCTCCGGCCTCAGGTGCCTTGCGAGGCGCCCGTCCGACTCGAGCTTCTCGAGCCAGTCGAAAGGGATGATCTCGCGCAGGTTCGGCAGAGAGCCGCGAACAGAGACGAGCTTCCGGGTCTGCTCCTCGTCCTCGGTGAAGGCGAGTACAGCCTCGCAGTGGTCGAGTATGTATTCGCATTCCTTCGCGGAGCTCGTGGGATAGAGGCCGACGACGACGGCGCCGATCGACATCACCGCCCAGTCGAGCAGGATCCACTCGAGTCGGGTGCGCGAGAGGACCGCGACGCGATCGCCGTGGCGCACGCTGCGCGCGAGCAGACCCTGCGCCAGCGCCGAGACGCGCTCCGCGGCCTCGTCCCACGAGACGGGCCGCCAGCCGTCCGCCGTCTCCTCGAGATACGCGGGCCCGGCCGGCGCGTCGCCGACGGCGTCGCGCCAGAGCTCGGGCGTGGTACGGCTCGCCATGGGAAGAATCGTATGCAGGGAAGGCGATGAAAACCGAGAACTCGGGCAGTCCCCAACTAAACTGGGATTCTCATGCGGACCATCTGGAACGGATCAATCAGCTTCGGCCTTGTCAACATCCCCGTCGGGCTTGCTCTCGCGACCCAGCGGCAGGACGTCTCGTTTCGCACGCTGCATCGCGAATGTGGCACACCGATCAAGCAGAAGCGTTGGTGCCCGGTGCACGAGCGCGATGTCGAGCCAGACGAGCTCGTCAAGGGCTGGGAGTTCGCGAAGGGCCAGTACGTCCTCGTCGAGGAGGCCGACCTCGAGGCCGTGGCGCTGACGCGCTCGCAGTCGATCGAGATCCTCCGCTTCGTCCGGCTCGAGGACGTCGATCCCGTCTTCTTCGACCGCACCTACTACCTCGCGCCGGCCGACGCAGACGCGCAGCGGAAGCCGTACGTCCTCCTGCTGCGGGCGATGGAGGACTCGGGGATGGCCGCGGTCGGCAAGTTCGTGCTCTGGGGCAAGGAGAACCTTTGCCTCATCCGTGCCAAGGCCGGCGCGCTGCTGCTCGAGACGTTGTTCTTCGCCGAGGACGTTCGCGCGCGGGACCAGATCGAGGAGGCCGTCGCCGAGACCGAGGTGCAGAGCGCGGAGCTGAAGCTCGCCGAACAGGTCATCTCGAGCCTGGCCGGGGAGTGGACGCCGGAGGACTTCGAGAACGACTACAGGCGTGACCTGGCGCAGATGCTCGAGGCGAAGCTGGCCGGCCAGGAGATCGTCGCGCCGGAGCCGGCCGCCGAGGCGCCCGTCATCGACCTGATGGAGGCGCTGCGCCAGAGCGTCGCCGACGCACAGAGCCGCCGCTCCGAGGTGGGCTCCAAGGACGGGAAAGCCGCCTCGAAGGGCGGCTCCCGGTCTCGCCGTAAGGCGCCGGCGAAGAAGTCCGCCTGACGCCCGAGTGCTGGTGCAGCGTGCCTAGGCTGCCGACTGCTGGTGCTGGGCAGCCAGCTGCTGCTGCGTCATGGTGAAGAGGTACTTGTCGATCTTGCCCTGATAGATCGGCACGCCCTCTTCGACGCACACCCGGATCACCTCCTGCCTGTCGAGACCAAGCTCCTTCGACAGTTCTTCGGGCGTGAGGTGATTCGCCATAGTGGGGGCTCCTTCCCTGGAACGAAAAAACCCGCCGCGCGCAACGCGCTGGCGGGCTAGATCGCACCCTTGCTTGTCGTGGTCGCGGACATCACTCGGCCCGCCCTGCAGAAGCATCCATTACCCGAAGAATATGCCTCAGTGGGGACAGACCGCAAACACCGGTTGGAGGGATTCGAGGAACGCGAGCTCGAGTGGCTCGGAACGCGGCTTCGTTACGCCGCCGGAGGGGACGGTCAGCCGCTCGTCCTTGTTCACGGGCTCGGCGGAACGATCGAGAACTGGCGCGCGCTCGCGCCGCCACTCGCGGCCGAGCACCGCGTTCTCGTTCCCGACCTGCCGGGACACGGGCGTTCCGAGCTGCTGCCCGAGGCGCGCGATGTCGATGCGCTGGCAGAAGCCGTCCTCGGGATCGCCGCCGCGGAGGAGGCCGGCGACGCCGTTTGGATCGGCCACTCCCTCGGCGGCGTAGTCGCGCTCCGAGCCGCGGCGCTGAATCGCGACGCGGTTCGCGGTCTCGTCCTCGCCGCAGCGGCGGGCATCGGATCGGCGACGCGTGCCGCCCAGGTGACGCTCGCTGTGCTCGGCGTCGCGAAGCCCGGGCGCTTGATCGCGCCGTACCGCCGCTCCTGGGCGCGCTCGCGGCTCGGCCGCCGGGCCGCGTTCGGCTGGTGGGGCGTTGCGGATCCCGACGCCCTCGAGCCCGAGCTCGCCGAGGCCTTCCTTGAAGGCCCCGCGCATCACACCGACACGGGCCAGGCGGGGCGCGCGCTGCTCGTCTCGGATCCGCGCACCGAGCTCCATCGCGTCACGTGCCCGTGCCTCTGTCTCTGGGGGGCGAGTGACAACTGGGTCCACGTCGACGACGGAATCGAGTACGCGCGCCGCCTGGGAGCACCGCTGCGGACGATCGCCGGCTGCGGGCACCTCCTGATCGGCGAGAGGCCGGACGCCTGTCTCGCGGCGATCCGCGGTTTCGTGGCCTCTCTGGGCTAGGACCGGGCTAGACCGCTGCGGGCGCCTCGAACGGGATCACCTCCCCGCCTTCTTCCTCCTCGCGCCTTGGCCCGCCGCCGAGGAACTCGACCCGGCGGGCGACCACCTCGAGAGCGCTTCGCCGCTTTCCGTCGTCCTCCCACGAGCGGGACTTGAGCCGCCCGTCGACGGCGATGCGCCGTCCCTTGCAGAGATACTCCGCGCACAGCTCGGCCTGCCGGTCCCAGGCCGACACGCGCACGAAGTCCGCGCCTCCATCCCGGCTCGCGCGGTCCACCGCGAGCACGAAGCTCGCCACCTTCTTGTCCGGCCCGACCTCGCGCAGCTCGACCTCGGTCGCGAGGTTGCCGATCAGCGTCACCACGTTCATGGCGTGGACGGTAGGCGGGAACCCGTCACGGCACGGTCAAGGCTTTGTGCCGATTTGCAGATAAGGTGGCGCTGCGATGGGCCTCTTCTCGGGACTGACCGGCTTCGGTGGCCGCGACATGGCTGTGGACCTGGGCACCGCGAACACGCTCGTCTACGTGCGCGGACGCGGCATCGTCCTCTCCGAGCCCTCGGTCGTCGCCATCGACCAGCGGTCGGGCGAGGTGCACGCGGTCGGCGTCGAGGCAAAGCGGATGCTCGGGCGGACGCCCGGGACGATCCAGGCGATCCGCCCTCTCAAGGACGGCGTGATCGCGGACTTCGACGTCACCGAGCAGATGCTGCGGCACTTCATCCAGAAGGTGCACCAGAACCGTTTCGCGCATCCGCGCGTCGTCGTCTGCGTCCCCTCCGGCGTGACGGGCGTCGAGAAGCGGGCGGTGGAGGAGGCGACGCTGTCGGCCGGCGCGCGCCAGGCGTATCTGATCGAAGAGCCGATGGCCGCCGCGATCGGCGCCGGGCTTCCCGTCGCCGAGCCGACCGGGAACATGATCGTCGACGTGGGCGGCGGCACGACCGAGGTCGCCGTGATCTCCCTCGGCGGGATCGTCGTCTCGCAGTCGCTGCGCGTCGGCGGCGACGAGATGGACGAGGCGATCATCAACCACATCAAGCGCGACTACAAGCTCCTCATCGGCCAGCAGACGGCGGAGGAGATCAAGCTCGAGATCGGTTCCGCGTGGGACCTGCGCGAGGAGCTGCAGGCCGAGGTGCGCGGCCGCGACATGCTCACGGGCCTGCCGAAGACGGTCATCCTCACCTCGGAGGAGGTGCGCCGCGCGCTCGACGAGCCCGTCACGCAGATCATCGAGGCGATCAAGTCCACGCTCGACAAGACGCCGCCGGAGCTCGCCGCGGACATCATGGATCGCGGGATCGTGCTCGCAGGCGGCGGCTCGCTGCTGACGGGGCTCGACGAGCGCCTTCGCCACGAGACCCAGATGCCGGTGCACCTCGCGGAGAGCCCGCTCACGTGCGTCGCGGTGGGCTCGGGCCGGAGCCTCGAGGAGTTCGAGGCCATCCACCGCAGCAACAAGGCCCGCTCCCGCAACGGCCGCCACCGCTACTAGGCGCAAGCCGATCAGCTCGGTCGGCGGGTGCCCGCGGTAACCTGTTGCGGTGGCTCCACCCAGTCGCAGCGCGCGCGCGGCAGTTCTCGCCTCGTCGGTTCAGCGCTCGAAGCCCACGCCGTATCCTTCGCGGGCTCGTAGCGCGCTCATTCGCCGGGCGATCGTCGTCGCGCTCGTCATCGTCGCCCTGACGTTGATCACGATCTCGTTCCGCTCGCCGACGGCGGGAGCGCTCCACGACGTGCAGGGTGTCGGCTCGACGGCCTTGCGCCCCTTCCAGATCGCCGCGACCCGGATCGCACAGCCGTTCCGGGACGCGTATGACTACCTCCACGGCCTCGCGAACGCCAAGTCCGAGAACGAGAGACTGAAGAAGATCAACGCGGCGCTCCGGGAGAAGGACCTCCAGAGGGCGGCGCTGGCGGCGAGGGAGCCGGCCCTCGTGAGGCTCCTGCACTTCGAGCAGGGCTCGACCTTCCCGAGCGACTATCGCGCCATCAACGCAGCGGTCATCTCCCCGTCCGGCGGCCCGTTCGCGCACACGCTCGCAATCGAGGCCGGATCGTCGTCCGGGGTGCGCCTCGACTCGCCCGTCGTGAGCGGTGACGGCCTCGTCGGGATCGTCTCGAACGTCTTCCCCGACACGGCAGTCGTCAGGCTGCTCGCCGATCCGGACAGCTTCGCCGCCGCCCGTGACGTCGACACCCAGGTCCGCGGGATGATCCACACCGGGCCGGGCGGAACCCTGATTCTCGACCAAGTCTTGAAGCAGCGCAGGGTGGAAGAAGGCGACAAGCTCGTCACCGCCGGAACGCGCAACGCGCAGTATCCGGACCTGTATCCATACGGCATCCCGATCGGCACGGTCACGTCGGTCAGTGCCACGGACACGGCGACGTACCTTCAGGTGCAGGTGCAGCCCTTCGCGGACCTCGGCTCGCTCGAAGCCGTGGCGGTGCTCGTCCCGAAGAAGCCCCGCCGATGACGCTCGGCGACGGCGTCAAGGCCGCCGCCCTGCTCTTCGTCGCAGCGGTCGCCCAGGTCTCGATCTTCTCGGAAGCTCATGCCTTCGGCGCCGTCCCGGACGTCCTGCTCGTCTCGCTCGTCGCCGTCGCCCTGCTCCGCGGCAGCGTCGCCGGAGCCGTCGGCGGCTTCTTCGCGGGCCTCATCGTCGACACCGCGTCGCTCGGCACGCTCGGCCTCACGTCGCTCGTGCTGACCCTCGCGGGCTACTGGATCGGGCGCTACGGCGAGACGACCGGCCGCGACCGCGCGCACGCGCCGTTCCTCTCGGTCGCGGTCGTGACGGTTCTCTACCAGCTCGGGCTGCTCGTCGTGCACTTCGTGCTCGGGGAGAGCGCGCCGGCCGGTGCGGTCGTTCGCAGCCTGGTTCCGGCGATCGTCCTCAACTTGATCCTCACAGCTCCGATCTACGCAGTCGCGCGGCGGCTGCTGCGGCCGGTCGATCGGGACGCGCTGACGACGGAGGTGCAGCTCCTTGGCTAGCACCACCACCCGGCCCCCGGCGCCGCGTCCGTCACGGCCCACGCCGTCGGAGCAGCCCGGAGCCGAGCCGTCCTCGGTCGAGCCCTATCGGCTGACGCCGAAGCTCGCGAAGCGCGTGGCGCTGCTCGGAGCTCTCGTCGTGATCGGCTTCGCAGCGCTCCTCATGCGGTTGTGGGCGCTGCAGGTGCTTGCGGGGTCGCACTACGCGGCCCAGGCCCACGCCAACCAGGTTCGCACGGTGCGCGTCCAGGCGCCTCGCGGGCCGATCCTCGACGCGAGGGGGAGGATTCTCGTGACCAACAGGCCGGTCACGTCGGTCGAGCTCTCGCCGGCGGGCATGCCGAAGGCCTACTCGGAGCGAGCCGCCGAGGTCCGCAGAATCGCCCATGTCGCGCGTGTGTCGGTGCGCCACGTGACCAAGCTGATCGTGGCGCGCGAGCGCGCCGGCGACCTGCTCGATCCGATCGTCGTCCGCACGGAAGCGACGGGCTCCATGCGGACGTATCTCGAAGAGAGGGCGGCGGCGTTCCCGGGACTGACGCTGGCCCAGAGCTACGTCCGCACCTACCCGGATGGATCGCTCGCGGCTCAGCTGCTCGGCTACGACGGCCAGATCCCCAAAGGGGATCCGAGGCTCGGCAAGGACGGCTACGAGCCTGGCGACGTGATCGGCCTGACCGGGATCGAGCGTGGATTGGACATGTACCTGCGTGGCGTGCCCGGGTTGGCGCGCGTACGTGTCGACTCGCTGGGCCGCCCTCGCAGCTCCCGGCTGCTGAAGACGCCGCCGACGCCCGGGCAGACGGTGCGCCTGACGATCGATGCACGACTGCAGGTCGCCGCTCAGAACGCTCTCCAGTACGGCATCCAGCGCGCGCACAACGCCGGCCAGTGGGCGGCTAACGGCGGAGCGATCGTGGCGCTGAGCCCGAAGACCGGGTCGATCCTCGCGCTTGCCTCCTCGCCGTCCTACGACCCGTCGGTCTACAGCGGACGCGTCACCACCCGCGAGCTGGCCGCGCAGGGGCTCACGCCGGGCACAGCAGTGGCCCGGAACTATCCGGCGCTCGACCGTGCCCTCGACGGCACGTATCCACCGGGCTCGACCTTCAAGCCGCTGACCGCGATCGCGGGCCTCGAGGAGCATCTGATCAAGCCGTACGCGTTCTATCCGTGTACCGGTACGTACACCGCTCCGACGGACCTCTCGAAGCGCGTCTGGCACAACTGGGACCTCTTCGTCAACCAGGGGATGGATCTGCCGACCGCGATCGCGCAATCGTGCGACACCTATTTCTACCGCCTCGCCAACAAGTTCTACTTGCTGCCGAAGGACCGGGGCCAGCCGATCCAGCGCTGGGCTCGCGCCTTCGGGTTCGGGCGGACGAGCGGCTCCGACCTCACCCCGCAGGCGCCCGGGCTCGTGCCCACGACGGGGTGGAAGCACCGCACGTTCTCGCGGCACCTCGATCCGACGAACTGGCAGGTCGACCAGCTCTGGAACCCGGGCGACTCGCTCAACCTTGCCATCGGTCAGGGCTTCCTGAGCGTGACGCCGCTCCAGATGGCCCGCTTCTACGCCGCGATCGCGAACGGCGGGAAGCTCGTCACGCCGCACATCCTGATGGACGTCGAGAACCCGAATGGGACGATCGTCCCCACCGCCGCGCCGTCTGCACCCAGGCCCGTGCCGGGGCTCGATCCGGCCAACCTCAACATCGTCAAGCAGGGCCTCTTCATGGGGACGCAGGACTCCCTGGGCACGTCCTACGGCGTATTCGGCAACTTCCCGGTCCCCATCGCCGGCAAGACCGGAACGGCGCAGAAGGCCATCCACGTTCCGGGCTACACCGGAGAGGCGGACCAGTCGTGGTGGTGCGGCTATGGTCCCGCGAACGACGCAAAAATCGTCGTCTGCGCCGTGATCGAGAACGGTGGCGAGGGCGGGGCGGCTGCGGCGCCGGCCGCCGAGCGGGTCTTCGCGAAATACTTCAACGTCCAGCCGACGCTGCCGGGATACATCCACTCCGACTGATGAACGACTGATGCTCGAGTACGCGGGATCACAACGGGCAGGGCTGCGCGCCGAGCGCGAGGCGCCGCATTTGCTCGCCGTCGTCCGCTCGATCGACTGGGTCCTGCTCGTGGGAGTCGGGGGGCTCGTAGCAGTCGGGCTGTGGGGCGTCGCGGGTGTCACGAAGTTCGCGGTCCCGAGCGACCCGAGCTACTACCTCAACCGCCAGATCCTCTACGCGTGCGTGGGCGGGGTGGTGCTCGTGGCTGCGGCGCTCATCGATCCCGATCTCTACCGGCGCTACTGGCGCGCGATCTTCGTCGGCACCGCCGTGGTCATCGCCTTCGTCCTGCTGGTCGGGCACGCGGCGCACGGCTCGACGCGCTGGATCAGCCTCGGCTTCTTCACGTTCCAGCCATCGGAGTTCGGGAAGCTGCTCTTCGTCCTCGCCATCGCGGGGATGCTGGCCGAGCGCCAGCGCGACCTGACCCGATGGGAGACGACGCTGAGGATCGTGGGCATCGGGCTCGTGCCCGTGCTGCTCGTCTTTGTCCAGCCCGACCTCGGCACGGCCCTGGTGTACCTCGCGGCGCTCGGGGCGATGCTCTTCGTCGCGGGAGTGCCGTGGCGACACCTCGCCGTGCTCGGCTCCGTCGTCGTGCTCCTCGTGGTCGGCGTCCTCTGGGCAGGTCCTGCCGCCGGGGTCAACGTGCTCAAGGGCTACCAGCAGCAGCGCTTGACGTGCTTCACGCATCCGGCGACGTGTCCTGCTGCCGCGGGCTACAACCTCAAGCAGTCGGAGACGACGCTCGGGTCGGGCCAGTTCCGGGGACGCGGCACGAACGGCTCGACGCAGGTCAAGTTCGGCTTCCTGCCGGAGAGCGGAACCGACTTCATCTTCGCCGGTTTCGCCGAGCAGCGAGGCTTCGTCGGGGCCGTGATCCTGCTCGGCCTCTACCTCCTGGTGCTCTGGCGCGGACTACGGGTGGTCACCGTCGCGCGGGATCTCTTCTCGGCGATCGCGGCCGGCGGCATCGTCATCGCGCTCTTGTTCCAGATCTTCATCAACGTCGGCATGACGATGGGAATCGCGCCGATCACCGGCATCCCCTTGCCGTTCGTCAGCGTCGGGGGCTCGTCGCTGATCGCGAACCTCGCGGCGATGGGCGTGCTGCTCGCGATCCACGCGCGCGGTCGCGTGTCGCGGTACTCGCGACGCCGCTGATGCTCGAGCTGCCGGTCTCCGCGGGGCCGCTCCGGAGGCTCCTCCTGGAGATTGCGAGGTCGGAGCGGGGCGAGCACGTCCTCGCGGTCGGCGGTCCGGGCGAGCACGCGCATCTGCTGCGGCAGCAGCTCCTCCGAGGCGGAGCGGACCGTGGAGCCGTCCGTCTGGGCGGTCCGGACGGCGCCACCGCATACGTGCACGTTCTCGCAGGTGAGCTGGACGACGAGGATGTTGCGATGCTGCGGCGCGCGCGGCGCACGACCCTCGGGCCGATCGCCGTCGCTGTCGGCTTCCCTGACCACACCACGATCCCGTACGTGCTGGCGACAGATGTCGTGCGGGTCGGCTCGGGCCGGGCCTTCCCGCTCGCCGAGATCGCGCAGGCGATCGCGGCGCGGCTGGGCGAGCGCGGCGCGCCGCTCGCCGCACGCGTCCCGCTGCTCCGCGACGCGGTCAGCGAGCAGCTCGTCACGTCTCTTGCGCGGAAGAACGGGATCGTTGCGGCCGCCGTCTGGCTGGGGGCCGGAAGCGTCGGCGGCCGAGCCGCCCACGCCCGGCCGCAAGGGTGGGCGGGCGCGGACTTGCCGGTGCTCGCGCTGAACGAGTTTCGGCTCGTGCTTCGGCTCGCGCAGGCCTATGGAAGCCCCGGAGAGGTCGGCGATCGTCTGCCGGAGCTTGCGGCGGCACTCGCGGCCGGGTTCGGTCTACGGGGCCTCGCGCGCGAGCTCCTCCGCCTCAGCCCCGGCGCCGGCTGGGCGCTCAAGGCTGCGCTTGCGTACAGCGGGACGCGTGCGGTGGGCGAAGCTGCGCGCCTCCGCTTCGAGCTCGCCTCTAGGCCGCGGCCGGCCGGAGCCGCGCGCGCCGAGCCCTGATGGCGCGCAGCCGTTGCGACAGACGGGCCCAGGCCCACGGCTCGATCTCGTGGTAGCGGCTCTCCGCCTGGCTCCGAGTCGCCTCGAGGTACTCGAACCACGCATCAGCCTCTTCGATCATCAGGAGCTCTTCGGCCTCGCGTTTCGCCACCACCGTCACCTCCCGGACGTGAGTTGGCCCGATCGTAGGTCCGGGCTCGGACGGACCCCGGGGAGAACGGTTGCTACCCTGCGTCCGTAGGCCATGCCAAGCCTTTTCATTGACAACGAGCGCGCGCGCACCTCGCCTGAGGTAGCTGCCGCGCGCTCCCACGAAGGAGCAATTACTTGCCCTGGTTCCGTTTCCGGAAGAAGAAGTCTTCCGACGACCAACGTTCTGACGTACCCCAGCTCGAGGCGAAGCCCGAGCAGCTCAGTCAGCCCCGGCTGACCGACCCGGCCGCGAGCGCGGCCGATTCCGACCCGACCGATCCGACCAAGCCGAAGCGCCGCCGCGGCAGCCGTGGTGGGCGCGGGCGCAAGAAGCCCGGTTCCACCGCCGGCGCAGCCACGCCGGAGCGGAAGGAGAAGGCCGAGCCGAAGCAGCAGCAGCGGCGCGAGCTCTCGCAGCGGCAGGAGCGCCGCCGCGACCAATCGTCCCGCCGGCGCCGCGAGCCGCAGCGCCGCGCACCGCTTCCCGCCGCAAAGCGCGAGCTGATCGTCTCCGTCGACGTCGGCGAGCGCGACGTCGCCGTGCTCGAGGACGGCCAGGTCGCCGAGGTCTACCTCGAGCGGCCGGAGCGCCGCTCGATCGCAGGCAACATCTACCTCGGCCGCGTCGACAACGTCCTGCCCGGCATGGAGGCGGCGTTCGTCGAGATCGGCCTCGAGAAGAACGGCTTCCTCTACGTCGACGAGATCGTCAGCCCGGAGCTCGAGAAGGGGCACGGGCGCAAGATCCAGGACCTCATCTCGCGCGGCCAGACGATTCTCGTCCAGGCCGTCAAGGATCCCATGAAGACCAAGGGCGCACGGCTGACGACGCAGATCTCGCTGCCGGGCCGGTTCGTCGTCTTCGTCCCGCAGGGAGAGGGCCTCGGCGTCTCGCGCCGCCTCGACGACGACGAGCGCAACCGGCTGAAGGACATCCTCAAGCGCCTCGAGGTGAAAGAGGGCGGCGTCATCGTCCGCACCGCGGCCGAGGGCGCGTCCGAGGAGGACATCGAGCGCGACCTCGTCTTCCTGCAGCGGCTCTGGCGCTCGATCGAGGCGAAGGCGAAGACCGCGAAGGCGCCGGAGCTCGTCTATCAGGAGGCCGAGCTGCCGCTGCGGGTCGTCCGCGACCTCTTCACGGGCGACTTCGAGAAGGCGTACATCGACGACGAGCGCACCTACAGGCGCATCGTCGGTTACCTGAAGAAGACGTCGCCGCACATGGTCGAGCGCGTCGTCCGCTACAAGGACAAGACACCGCTCATGGAGGCGTTCGGGGTCGAGCAGGAGATCAAGTCGACGATCGGCCGCCGCGTCGATCTCCCCTCCGGCGGTTACCTCATCTTCGACTACGCCGAGGCGTTCACCGTCATCGACGTCAACACCGGCCGCTTCGTCGGCGGCCGCGGGAAGAACGCGGGCGGCCGGCTCGAGGACACGATCACGAAGAACAACCTCGAGGCGGTGAAGGAGGTCGTCCGCCAGCTGCGGCTGCGCGACATCGGCGGGATCATCGTCATCGACTTCATCGACATGGCGAACCCGAAGAACCGGGGCACCGTGGAGGAGGCGCTGCGCACCGAGCTCGAGCGCGACCGTACGAAGACGTACGTCGTCGAGATCTCGCCGCTCGGCCTCGTGGAGATGACGCGCCAGAACGTGACGGACGGCCCTCGCGAGGTGATGACGCGCAAGTGCCCGACCTGCGGCGGCGACGGAATCGTCTACTCCGAGGCTTCTGCGGCGATCGACGTCGAGCGGCGGTTGCGCGCGCTCGCCGTGAGCTCGCGGGCGCAGGCGTTCCGCGTGGAGCTCGCCGACCCGATCGCGAGCGCGCTCGTCGGCCCCGGCGCGCGCCGGCTGATCGAGCTCGAGGCGCTCACGAAGAAGCGCTTCTTCCTCGAAGGCAAGCCCCAGACGCACCTCGACCACTTCGTCGTCCTCAGCGAGGGCAAGCTCGCAGACCTGGCGCCGCCGGCGCCGGTGGGGGAGGACGCGGAGGTCATGCTGCAGCTCGTCGAGGTCGACCGCTACGACGGCGCTGCCGCCGTGGGCAAGCTCGACGGGCTCGACGTCGTGGTGGCCGACGCCGCCTCGCTCGTCGGCAAGCGCGTCAAGGTGCGCGTCGAGCGCGTGCTCGACGGGCGCGCCTACGCCGTCGCGATCCGCAAGACCAAGGCGGCGCCCGAGCCGTTGACTGCCGAAGGCGAGGCCGAGAAGCCGACGCGCAAGCCTCCGGCGCGGAAGGGCGCAACGGTCACGAAGGAGTCCGAGCCTGCTGCCGAAGAGCCGACCGTCGAGGCTGACGAGCCCGAGGCAGAGACCGAGGGTGAGGAGACTCCTGACGCCGAGGAGACGCCAGAAGCCGAGGAGGCTTCGCCGCAGGCGCCTGCCGCCAAGAAGAAGACGCGGCGCGGGTCGCGCGGCGGCCGCAAGCGGAAGAAGACGCCCGTGACCGAAGAGGCAGCAGACGCCGGCGCAGCAGCCGAGGCCTCGTCCGAGGCGTCGCGCGGAGTCACGATCCACATCCCGGGCGACGATCTCGGCCGCGGCGGGAAGGCGAAGCCGGTGGAGGAGGCGCCCGCCGAGCCCGAGCTCCAGACGACGGAGGATTCCACCGCAGTCGAAGTGCCCGCGCAAGAGACGCCTGAGGTGTTGGATGAGCCCGGCCGCGCGCCGGCGGCTTCGCCGACGGCGCCTGCAGCCAAGAAGAAGACGCGGCGTGGCTCCCGCGGTGGCAAGAACCGGAAGAAGAAGCCGGCCGCCGCGTCCCAGAACGGTGCCGAGGCTGCTACCGAGGCCGAGCCGGCGGCCGAGGCGGATTCGTCGCCGGAAAACGGCGACTTCGACTACGTCCCGATGTCCGAGTGGGCCGACGAGTTGGACACGAATCGTTAGCTACACTGCCGAATCGCGGGCGCCCAGCCCGCGTTTCCACGCCATGAGCTCCTACGCGATCATCAGTCTCGGCGGCAAGCAGTACCGCGTCCAGGAGGGCGAGCGGCTGCTCGTCGACCGCCTGCGCGCCGACGAGGGCGCGACGCTCGAGCCGCGCGTCCTGCTCGTCGGCGGCAACGGCGCGCCGGATCTCTCACCGTCCACAACGGTGACCGCGCGCGTCGTCGGGCACGAGCTCGGCAAGAAGATCCGGATCGGCAAGTACCGCCGCCGCACCGGCTACAAGAAGCACACCGGCCACCGCAGCAAGCTCACGCGGATCGAGATCGAGTCGATCGGCGCCGCCAAGCGCGCAACGAAGTTCGCGGCGAAGCCGAAGACCGAGCAGGCGGAGGAGCCGGCGGCGAAGGCAGAAGTGAAGGAGGCCGCGGCGCTGCCGGAGGGCTACGCGTCGATGACGATCGCGCAGCTTTCGGAGGCGGCAGGCGGCTGGAGTCGCGAGGAGGTCGAGGCGGCGCTCGAGCACGAGCGCTCCGGCAAGGCCCGCAAGGGCGCGCTCGCGGCGCTCGAGGAGAAGAAGTAGATGGCGCACAAGAAAGGACTCGGCTCGTCGCGGAACGGCCGCGACTCGAACCCGAAGATGCTCGGCGTGAAGCTCTTCGCCGGCCAGGACGTGACGGCGGGGATGATCCTCGTCCGCCAGCGCGGCACGCGCTTCCGCCCCGGCCCGGGCGCCGGGATCGGCAAGGACGACACGATCTTCGCAATGCGCAACGGCAAGGTCGCATTCCGGACGAGCGGCGAGCGTCGCTTCGTCTCGGTCGAGCAGACCTAAGTATTAGCCAGGAGCTCGCGAGCACGGCCGGCGTCCGCGGGGCGGACGACGATCTCGCGCGGCGACCCGAGCGAGACGAGGCCGTCTCCGGCGCCGGCCGCGAAGCTGGTCGGGCGGTGGTAGCAGGCGATGTTCTCGGTGCGCAGCAGCTGACAGGCGAGCTCGGCCTCGGGCTCGCTGCCGACGATCGTGACCGCGACCTCGTCCGCCATCCGGCCACTCTACG
>Ga0308173_10000716_pt1 | contig 14903 bp, 11 predicted proteins | sample PhyPR1_FD_203716 | JGI IMG/M metagenome (GOLD analysis project Ga0308173, IMG submission 203716) | Soil microbial communities from UC Gill Tract Community Farm, Albany, California, United States - DLSLS.P.R1 | ecosystem: Environmental > Terrestrial > Soil > Agricultural land | place: USA...
AGGAAATAGTCTTGAGCACTGCGCACGCGGGAGCTCACAAACCGCTGTCCTCGTCGTCGATCAGCCGGCGCCAGCCGTCGTGACCGAGTCGCCGGAGCGTTTCGATGTTGCGCAGATAGATCGAATCCGTATCGGGAAAAGCTTCGATCGCGCGCTCGACGCTCGCCTCGCGCAGCAGATGGAGCATCGGGAACGGCGAGCGGTTGGTGTTGTTCTCGATCGCGTCTTCGCCTGCATCCGCGAATCGGTACTGCGGATGGAAGCTCGCGATCTGCAGCTCGCCTTCCAGCCCCAGATCGAAGAGGCATCGATCGGCTCGCGCCAGGAATGCGTTGTACGAAACAAACTCAGTCAGCACCCGTGGGTGGATGAGGAGCGTCGTCTCTCGCAGCTGCGGCGTGAGGTCTTGCAGCGCGAGCGCTTCGCGCGCGAGGTCAGCGAGAAGAAGCTCCTCGTTGCGAGCCTCGCTCACCGAGTAGTGGATGAGCCCCAGCTGATGGACCGGCGCTGCGAACGGGCATAGACCCAAGCCCAGCACAGCGCGCTCCAGCCATTGCCGGGTCCTGGCGATGGCACGCTCGTCACCGATGGGCGCAACGTCGTTCATGTGGGCGGTTGATCCGGACACCGGATGCGGCAGTTGGATGCAGCACGACCCGCGCGGCGGCACGGGCACACCGACGGTGGCGCGCCGAGCGTAAGCCGCGAGTCAGTCTTGATTCGAAGCGCACAATGTGTTCACAAGCTGCACATCTTAGCCGAGTTGTCTTGCGTCAAAACTCGTCCGCTTGCGCATTGACGCATGTTTGCGAAGATCGTAGGCTCGCGCAGCATTCCCAACTCACGTCCGGCGCTCTCTTCAACGGTGTTCGTCAACAGCTCTCGTTTGTGCAAGCGTACACAAGAGCCGCGCGTCGAGTTCCCTTCAGAAGTGCAGCAGTCGAGCCGCTCGACTCCATGGAGCGTTCGCATGTCACTTCAGCGTCTTGCACTTGCTTTTTTCCTGCTCACCGGCTGGACCGTCGGCATGTGCGCCGGCGCGACGCCGTACTTCGCGTCGCTCCCTGTCGGTGAGTGGGTCGACATCCCGAACTCCGCCCTGGGGCTCAGCCCGCTCTTCGGGCCTTACCCACCCGAGACGTGTGTCAACGGCATCGAAGGCCGCTCGAGCATCTACGACTCGTGGGGCAGCGGTGCGCTGGACACGAATGCCGACCGTCTCCTGATCCGCGGCGGCGGTCACGGGGCTTACGCCGGCAACGAGATGTACGCCTTCGATTTTCGTACGCTGCAATGGGAGCGGCCGTTCGACGGCAGTCCTGCCGACACGATTCCCTGCCCGCCCCCCGACGACAAGGATTACGAGACCTATCCGCCGTCGTCCCCCGTGGACGTCGAGGGCGCTGGCCTGGGCTCCAATCCGAACCGCGTGTGGTTCGTGGGCGATACGCAGGCGGACGGAACGCTCCATCCGAGCGCCCGCCACGCCTATGGTGGCTTCTTCTTCGACCCCGACCTCAACACCGCCAATCAGATCGGAGGCGCTCACTACGCGCAGGGCGGACGCTCGAATTCGGTCTGGTCGTATGACTTGACGAGCCGTCGCTGGCAGCGCATTCCGGACATACCGGAAGGCGATTATGGAGACGTCGGCGCTTTCGATCCCCTGAGTCACAGGATCTATCACGTCGGCAAGATGACCTTCAACGTCTTCGACGACACGGCGAACGCGTGGACGACGTTGAACGACAACCCCGGCCCCGTCGACGAGTGGGGCAGCGACGACCGCAGGGTCGCCGCCATCGTCCCGGAGCGGCGCTGGATGATCGTGCTGGGCCGCGGCCAGATCTGGGTCTTTCATCTCGACACTGGCCAGATGTGGGTGCAGCCGACCACGGGTCCGTCACCGTCTTACCCGGCCAGCATCGCGCACGTTCCGGGCAGCGATACGGTCCACATCTGGAGCGGCACGACGCCGACGACCCTGTTCGAGCTCGACCTGTCGACCTGGCGCTTCTATCCGATCACGCCGACGACGGGCGCAACGCCCTTCGTCAGCGGCAACTTCCGCACCCTCAATCGCTTCGGCTATGACCCCGAGCAGGGCGTCTTCTATGTGACCGACGCCTGGGACGCTCCCATTTCGGTGTTCAAGCCGAGCTTCGCGCCGGCGCTCGAAGGCAACGTCGACCGCGTCGATTGCACGTCGATCGGAGGCTGGGCATGGGATGCGCGAAAAGACGGCACACGGCTCGGTGTCGACATCACGAGCGACGGTGTGTTGATCGGCGCCGTGGTCGCAAACATGTTCAGCCAGGCTCTGCTGGACGGCGGCAAGGGCGACGGAAGCCATCAGTTCAGGTTCGACGTTCCGCGCTCGTTGCAGGACGGTCACGCACACGCGATTCAGGTGAAGTACAGCGGCACGAGCACTGTCATTCCCGCCTCCGTGAGCACCCTGACCTGCGCGGGAGCGCCGCCGCCTTCGGCGCCGACCGGACTCGTCGCCAGCGGGGGCGGATCGCAGATCAGCCTTTCCTGGAACGACACGAGCAACAACGAGACGGGCTTCCGCGTCGAGCGCAGGGCGGCGGGCGAGAGCACGTACTCCACGCTCGCGCTGCTCGGACAGGACGCGCACAGCTACGACGACCAGGACCTGCCCGCAATGACGCAGTTCTTTTACCGCGTCTTCGCTTTCGACAACGGCGGGGATTCCCTGCCGTCGAACGAGGCGAATGCCACCACGGGCGCATCCCATCCCTTCGTCAACGGCGGTTTCGAAGCGCCCGATGCGAATGGCAGCTATGCCTATCAGCCGGACGGCGCCATCTGGACGTTCACGGCGGGCGCGGGCATCTCTGCGAACGATACCGCCTTCACCAACGGGAATACTCCGGCGCCGGAAGGTCAGCAGGTTGCCTTCCTCCAGCAGAGCGGCAGCGTGTCGCAAACGGCCGATATCGCTGCCGGCCAATACGCAGTCAGCTTCATGGCGGCGCAGCGGCGCAATTACGCGGTCTCGAACCAGGTGATTGCCGTGAAGGTCGATGGCACAGCCGTCGCGCAGTTCCAGCCGACGCTGGACTACACGCGCTTCACTACGCCGCCGTTCACGCTCGCGACGGGCGGCAATCATGCGATCACGCTCACCGGGCTCGCGCCCACCGCCGACTTCACCGCCTTCGTCGACGACGTCCGCATCGTCGCCTTGACGGGGAACAGCCTGTCGAGCTCTGCCAACCCGGCGATGACGGGATCGGCGCTGACGTTCACGGCCTCCATCTCGGGGATCGCACCGACGGGCACCGTCAGCTTCACGGATTCAGGCGTATCGCTTCCCGGTTGCACGGATGTGCCGGTCGAGGGTGTCGGCAACAGCAGGGCGGCGAGCTGCACGGTGACCGCCGGTGCGGTGGGCAATCACATCATCCTCGCGCAGTACGGTGGCGATGCGAACAATTCGGCTTCGGGCAGCGCTCCGCTGGTGCAGGTTGTGAATGCCACGACGGCGGTGTTTGCGAACGGCGGCTTCGAGACACCCGACCTCGGCGGCGGCTATGCCTACGGGCCTCCGGGCAGCGGCTGGGTGTTCTACGCCGGTGCAGGGATCAGCGCCGACAACACTGCGTTCACGGCCGGCAATGGTCCGGCACCCGAAGGCCGCCAGGTCGCGCTGCTGCAGGGCGCCGGTGCGATCTCGCAGGCGGCTAACTTCAGCGCCGGACGCTACGTGCTGACGCTCACCGCTGCTCAGCGGCTGAACTACGCCTTGGGCACGCAGGTCATTGCAGTCCAGCTCGACGGTTCGACTGTCGGCCAGTTCGAGCCGCCGGCCGGGCCCTACGCGGTGTTCAGCACGCCCGGCTTCAGCATCACGAGCACGGGCAATCACACGATCAGCCTGGTCGGTGCGGGCAGCGGCAGCGACTTCACCGCCCTCGTCGACGATGTGCGGGTCGTAGCCGAATCGACGACGACGCTCGCGACCTCTGCCAATCCATCCACGGCCGGGTCTTCGTTGTCGCTCACCTCGACAGTCTCGGGCGCATCGCCGAGCGGCATCGTCTCCTTCATGGACGGCGCGACGCCGATAGCAGGCTGCGCCTCGGTTGCACTCGCCGGAAGCGGCACGACGAAGACGGCAGCCTGCAGGACCGCCGAGCTTCAGGTCGGGATGCACAACATCGTGGCCTCGTACGGGGGCGACGGCGCTAATGGCGGGTCCAGCAGCAGCGTCGTCACGCAGTTGGTCACGGGCAATCCCTCGAATGTGCCTCCCGCCGTGACGCTGACGGCCCCCGGCACGGGCGCGAGCTACGTGGCGCCGGCGAGCATCGCCTTGAGCGCGACCGCGAGCGACAGTGACGGTACGGTCACCAAGGTGGAGTTCCTGCAGGGCAGTTCAGTGATCGCCACGCTGACGACCGCGCCCTACACGTTCAACTGGACCAACGTCGGTCCCGGTAATTACAGCCTGGCCGCACGAGCGACGGATGACGGCATGGCGGTGACCACGTCGGCCGCGGTACTGGTCACTGTCAGCCCTGCTGCACCGGGCCTCGTCAATGGCGGCTTCGAGACACCGGACCTGGGCGGTGGCTATGAGTACGGACCCGCGGGCGCGACGTGGACGTTTGCAGCTGGCGGAGGAATCAGCGCGAATCTAACGGGATTCACCAGCGGCAACGGTGCCGCACCGGAAGGTGGCCAGGTCGCATTCATCCAGGCAAGCGGCAGGATCGCGCAGACCGCAAGCATTGCTGCCGGCCAATACACACTGAGCCTGATGGCTGCGCAGCGGCAGAATTCGCAATCCGGAACCCAGGTGATTGCCGTGCAGGTGGATGGCGTGACCGTAGGCCAGTACCAGCCGCCGGGCGTCGCTTACAGCAGCTTCACGAGCGCTCCGTTCACGATCACCAGCGGCGGCAATCACACCATCACGCTGCTGGGCGTGGGCAGCGGCAACGACTACACGGCGTTCGTGGACGACGTACGGCTCGTGAACTGGAACGGGCCGGTGAACACGACGACTACCGTGGCGAGTTCGAGCAATCCAGCCTTTGTGGGAGCGACCTTGACGTTCACGGCGACGGTCAACGGCACCTCACCCACGGGTACGGTCGCGTTTGCGGATGGCGGCACGATCCTCGCCGGATGTGCTGCGGTGCCTCTCGATGTCACCAGCAGCACGGCAAGCTGCAGCACGGGCAGCCTGTCGGCCGGCACGCACACCATCGCTGCCGCTTACGGCGGCGACGCCAGCAACCTGTCATCGGGCAGCAGCGCGATCTCGCAGGTGGTCAGCGCCACGGCACCGACCTTCGGGAACGGCGGCTTCGAGACACCGGATCTGGGCGGCGGCTTCGAGTACGGGCCGGCCGACGCGACATGGGTGCTCGCGAACGGAGCCGGCATCAGCGCCAACGACACCGGCTTCACCAGCGGCAACAGCGCTGCACCGGAAGGTAAGCAGGTCGGCTTCCTGCAGGTGGGTGGCAGCATGGTGCAGACAGCGAATATCCCCGCCGGGGAATACACCTTGAGCCTGCTGGCGGCGCAACGGCAGAATTCCCAATCCGGAACGCAGGTGATCGCCATACGCGTGGATGGTGTCACCGTCGGCCAGTACCAGCCTCCGGGCGTCGCGTACAGCAGCTTCACGACGGCGCCGTTCACGATCACCAGCGGCGGCAATCACACCATCACCCTGCTGGGCGTGGGCAGCGGCAACGACTATACAGCCTTCGTCGATGATGTCCGGCTGACGATTCACTAGCGTTGGAGGCTGCGTTCGCCGGTCGCGTAAACTTGCCGGATACGCTTCACCGGGAGACGTCATGAAACTTTCCTCCGAGCAGGTCGAGCGCTTCGAGCGCGAAGGTTATCTGTTCTTCCCGTCGCTCTTCGCGCAGGACGAAATCCAGGTCCTGCTCGACGAGGTGCCCGCCCTCTACGCACAGCGGCGGCCCGAGAACGTCCGCGAGCGCACCGGCGACGTGGTGCGGACCAATTTCGCGGCGCACTTGTACAGCGCGCCGTTCGCGCGTCTCGCAAGGCACCCGCGCATGATCGAGCCCGTCGTGCAGATCTTCGACGAAGACGTGTACATGCACCAGTTCAAGATCAACGGCAAGATGGCTTTCGACGGCGACGTGTGGCAATGGCACCAGGACTACGGCACCTGGAAGAACGATGACGACATGCCGGAGCCGAGAGCGATGAACGTCGCGATATTTCTCGACGACGTGAATGAGTTCAACGGGCCGCTGATGTTCATCCCTGGCAGCCACGAGCTCGGCGTCCTCGACGCCGCCCATGACACCTCCACCACCAGCTACCCGCTGTGGACGATCAATCACGACACCATCGCGCGGCTGGTCGAGCGCGGCGGCATCGTCGCGCCGAAGGGTCCGCGCGGCTCGATGATCCTGTTCCACTCGTGCCTGGTCCACGCCTCGACGTCGAACCTGTCGCCGTGGAATCGCGTGAGCGTGTATCTCAGCCTGTGCGCAGTTTCCAATCACATCCGCCGTTTCAAGCGCCCCGGCTACATCGCCCATCGCGACTTCGCGCCCATCCACTGCCTGCCCGACGACTGCCTGCGCAAGGACTATCCCGTCGACCTGCCGTGGAAGTCGGGTACGCCGCAGCGCGATCTCGAGCCGGCGCTCGCTGCCTGAGCATCGCGCGCCGGCTCACGCCTGCCACACGCCATAGCCTTCCTCGCGTAGTCCGATGGCAAGCTCCACTTCCATCTCGCGTGCAGCCTCGTACGGCATGGGATTGAGGAAGTCGTAGAGCTCGGGCAGCAGGCGCAGCCCGTAGTCGCGAACGTAGCGGTTGGAGCGGATGCCGGCCTTGTGCTTGTCGAAGCGCTCGTCCGGAGGCAGCCCGGTCATGCCGACGTAAACGCAGTCCTTCGCGCCGGCATAAGCCGGATTCGCGCGCGAGAAACGGCGCTCGCTCAACACCTGCCGCGAGAGCAGCACGACATAGACACTGTGATGATGGCGCGCGGTTCGAGCAGGCACGCTCGACTCTACTACGCGGCGTTGGCGTGGTCTCGTTCCATGATTCTGCTGGGGATGACGAGGGAGAGGGCGGCCGTTCGCCGGGGCGGCAGCGCCACGGCTGGGGGTGCGAGCCGCAGAAAATCCGCGACCTCCTCGCGCCGCGCGATCGTGTCGGCATAGCCCATGCGCATCAGCGCGCGGCAAAACGGCTTCTCGAACAGCACGTAGCTCGAGAGGGTGCTGCCGCTGCGGCGCATCGCGCCGATGCCGCGCAGGAAGAAGCGCACGGGCCAGGGCAGGGCCCGCACGTGGCGCTGCGCGAGCTGGTCGATCTCCTGGCTCGGTGCGAGCACCAGGCAGTCGATCTGCTTCAGGTCCATCGTCTCGCCGTTCGCTGGCTTGCCGATGCGCGCCACGGTGCGGTTGATGCGGTGCAGTCGTTCGATGTCGGTATCGAGCGCATCGATGAAGATGCTGTTCAGCGCGTGTCCCGCGATCTGTGCGAGCGAGGGGCACGGATGGCTACGCGGCGTGCGAGCCGCCACTCCATCGTCGACGCGACTGACGGCGACCACCAGCACGCGGCTCGCTCCGAGGTGTAGTGCGGGACTGATCGGAGCGATCTGTCGCATCGAGCCATCACCGAAGAACTCGCCACCGATCGCAACGGGAGGGAAGACGAAGGGGATCGCTGCCGAGGCCATCAAATGGGCAACGTCGAGCTCGGTTCGCATGCCGATTCGCCTCGCCCTGCGCCAGCCCTCCGTCAGGGGCGCAGCCTGGAAGAACGAAATGGAATGACCCGAGCTGTAGCTCGAGGCGGTGATCGCGAGTGCCGTCAGCGCACCGGCGTCGATCGACCTCTGCACACCGGTGAACTGCAGGCGATTGCTCAGCAGATCGGCGAGCGGTGCATTGTCGAGCAGCGATACCGGATTACGCTTGCCCAGCCCGCCCACGAGCACGGCTGCAAGCCAGCGTGCGCCGCAATGCGCGATGCCCAGTGCATCGGCGCGGTAGACATGACCCGCGTGGAAGTTCTTCCAGACGGTGACCAGTCGGCGTACGGCACGACGGAAGTTCGTGGCGTCGGCGGCAACCGCTGCGGCATTGATCGCACCCGCCGAGGTTCCGACGACGACCTTGAACGGGCTCGGCGCGCCGACAGGCACCATTTCGGCAAGTGCGCGCAACACCCCCACCTGATAGGCAGCGCGCGCACCCCCGCCGGTCAGGACCAGTCCGATCTTCTCTTCCGGTCCTGCGCCTGCATCCACCCGATCGCCCCTTGCGGGAAGTCGATGAGTGCTTTATCGGCTGCGGGCCTCCGTCCTTGAGGACAAGTTGCGGCAAGCCCAGGCGGTACTCCGTTCACGCCGGTACTTCGTAGATGGGCCTGCACTCGACCACGGCCTTCACCGAGCGGGCGATGAAGCACTCGTCGTGAGCCTTGTGATGCATCTGCTCGAGCTCCGCGGCGGACGGCACTTTCGCTCCGGAAAAGCTTGCGCGCGGCTGCAGCAGGACATGGGTGATCGACTGCTTGCCGTCGGCGCCGGCGGTCACTTCACCTGCAGCCTGATCGACATAACGGTCGACGCGGAAGCCCCGGCCGGCGGCGATCGAAAGAAACCACAGCATGTGGCAACTCGACAGCGAGGCGACAAACGCTTCTTCCGGATCGACGGCGTGCGGATCGGAATAAGGCTCCGCCACCACCTGCGGCGACGATGAGCCCGGCACGGTCAGGCCGCCGTCGAAGCACCACTCGTGGCGGCGGCTGTAGCGTAGATCGGTGAAGCGCTGGTCGCCGCGCGACCAGCGAACCGTGGCGGAGTAATGCCCCATGAGCAGCAACCGTGCGTGAGAGTCGGACTCGCATGGTAGGGCGAGCCCTGCACGCTGTCACGCCTGGGGGCGGGGCCGGCGTCAGCGCATGCTCTCGCTCCGCGACATCGCCGGGGCCGGGCGCTCACCCATGCCCGCTGCAGGTGCGACGCTGGACTGGCGGCCTGCGGGCTGCCCGGCAGGCCGGCCGGTGATGCGCTCGAACTCACGCACATCGTGCGCGCAGAACATGTCGATCTCGTGCCCATGGTTGCGGGCGAGCTCGCGCAGCCGGTCCTGGTTCGACAGGCGGGAGCGCCGATCCTTCTCCATCATCCACTGATAGAAGCGCAGCCCCGGCGTACAGCGCGGATGATCGAGATCCATTTCGGCGTAGTAGAAGTAGGCGTCGCCCGCATAGAGCAGCCAGTCGTCGCTGCGGCGCAGGGCGATCGCCGCGTGACCGAGAGTGTGGCCAATCAGCGGCACCATCAGGATTTCGGGTGGCAGTCCCTTCAGCTCGCGCACGCTGTCGAAGCCGAACCAGCGCTCGCCTTCGGCGCGATAGGTGGTCCAGTTGGCCTGACTCGACCACTGCTGCGGCCGGTAGCGCATCCGGTCGAGCATCGTCTCGCGGGCTTCCGCGGAGCTGCGTTCGGCGCCGAGCATGTGCACCCGGGCATGCGGGAAATCGTCGAGCCCGCCTGCGTGGTCGAAATCGAGATGCGTCATCACGATGTCGGTGACGTCGCGCGGATCGTAGCCCATGCGCTCGATCTGGCGGATCGCGGTCATCTCCTCGCGAAACTCCGGGCTGGTGAGAAACAGGAAGAAGCCGCTCAGGCGGCTGCGCGGATTGGCGACATCGCGCAGCCCGAAGCCGGTGTCGACGAGCACCAGGCGCGACTCGAATTCGAGCAGCAGGCAATGACAGGTGAGACGGCCGCGCACGCCCGCCGTCATGCCGTCCATCAGGACGCCCCCCAGGGGACAGCTGGATACGCAGTTGAGGTGATGGATTCGCATGACAAGGCTCGCACGGCAATCGACCGGCACAGTTCAGCAATAGCTATGCCGGAATGCTTCTTGCAAGCCACGTACGACGCCTGTCACACCTCAGAGGAGACCCACGTGAATACTTTGCTCAGCAAGATGTCGCCGACTGCCACGAACATGATCCGCATGGACCACAGCCACGTGCTGATGACCTTTCACAAGTACGAAATGGACGCGTCGCCCGGTACCAAGCAGGCGCTGGTGAACACCGTGTGTCTCGCACTCGAGATTCACGCCCAGCTCGAGGAGGAGATTTTCTATCCCGCGATGCGACAGTCGGCGGGCGATGGTGACGTCGTTGCGAAGAGCATTCCGGAGCACCAGGAAATGAAACGGCTGATCGGCATCCTGCGGGCGATGGAGCCGGGCGGTGCCGAGTACGACCAGACCTTCATGGAATTGATGCGCGATGTGATCCACCACGTCGCCGACGAGGAAACGATCCTGCTTCCCGACGCCGAACGGCGCATTCCCGATCGCTTGGGCGAGCTGGGCATGGAGATGACCAAGCGCAGGCTCGAGCTCACCGCCCCGCGCGCCGGCGAGATTGCGCTGAACACGGCTCGGGGCATGCCCGCGAGCTCGATGCTGATGGCGGCCGGCGCAGTCGTCGCCGGTACCTACCTGATGAGTCGGGTCTGGTCGACGCGACGGATGTGACCGCACGCCCCATCCAAAGGATCTTCACGGCCGCTGCGGCGGTCGGCAGAAGACGGCGGTAAGCGTTACCACGGCGGGCGCCTTGTCTCGCGCCCTAGCGCCCGTCGTGACCGGGATCAGAACTCGAGGCTCTCCGCGATCGCCTTGATGCCCGCTGCCGCACAGGCGTCGTCGGCCTCGCCACCCGGCGCGCCGGAAACGCCGATCGCGCCGAATGTTGCACCGCCTGCCTCGATCACCTGGCCTCCGGCGATGCCGGCGAAGCGTGGCAGGTTGCGCAGGCCGCTCATGGGCTTGCCGGCCTGAGTCTCGCTCGCGAGCGCCGACGTCGGCTGCCGGAAGCTCGCAGCCGTCCATGCCTTGTTGAGCGCCACGTCGATGGTGTGTGCGCCGGCATAACGGTCGCGCACCAGCACCTGTGCCAGACCGGCGCGGTCGACGACCGCCACCGCAACCTGGTAGCCGGAGGCGCGACACGCGCTCATCGCCGCGCGTGCCGCCGTCAACGCGGTTTCCGGCGTCAGCGAACGCGTGCCGAAGCTTGCGGGCTCATCGACCGCCTGCTTCGATTCCGCGGCCCGCACCTCCTGCACCTGACCGGCACTCCACAGGCCGGCAGCGATAAGCATCGACCCTTGGACCCACGCTGCAACGGCTTGCGACCTCACACCAGCTTCACGTTCTTCAGCGGCAGGTCCCGCACCGGCTTGCCCGTCGCTGCATGGATGGCATTGAGCACGGCCGGTGTCACCACGCAGATGGTCGGCTCGCCCACGCCGCCCCAGAAGTCGTAGGTCGGCACGATCACCGTCTCGACCTTCGGCATCTCGGCGAGGCGCAGCACGTTGTAGGTGTGGAAGTTCGTCTCCTTGATGCGGCCCTTCTCGACCGTGCATTCACCATACAACGCAGCGCTCAGTCCGTAGGCGACCGAGCCTTCGACCTGGGCAGCGATCTGGTCGGGGTTGACGGCGTGTCCGCAATTGAGCGCCAGCACCATCCGATGCACTTTCAGCTTGCCCTCGTTGCTGACCGATACCTCGGCGACGGCGGCAGAATAGCTCCCGTAGCCCATGAACTGCGCGATGCCGCGATGCACGCCGGGCGGCAGCGGCTTGCCCCAGTCGCCTTTTTCCGCGGCTGCATTCAGCACCGCGAGGTGCTTGGGATGCTGGCTCATCAGCGCGCGACGAAATTCGAGCGGATCGACGCCGGCAGCGCGCGCCACCTCGTCCATGAAGCACTCCATGTACACGCCGTTCTGGTTGGTGTTCACGCCGCGCCACGGTCCCACCGGGACATGCGAGTTGCGCATCGCATACTCGATCAGCAGGTTGGGGACCGTATAGCCGAGCTGGGCGTCGCCCGGCGCCGAGTAATACCCCTGGAGCTGGCGGTCGTCCTTGCCGTCCTTCGCCTGTGGCGAGTTGAGGAAGGCATTGATCGACTGTCCGGACACGCGCACCTGCAGCGCGGTCAGCTTCCCGCTCGCGTCGAGTCCCGCCGACAACCCGCACTTCGAGATCGGCCGGTAGAAGTCGTGCGTCATGTCCTCTTCGCGGCTCCAGATCATCTTCACCGGCGTGCCGGGAAACTGCTTGGCGATGGCGACAGCCTGGCGTACGTAGTCCTGCGCACCGCCGCGACGCCCGAAGCCGCCCCCGAGCGTGTGCTTGTAGACGTCGCACTTGTCGAGCGGCAGTCCCGACTCCTCCGACAAGGCCGCGAGCGCCGCTTCCGCGTTCTGCGTCGGCACCCACACCTCGCCGCGGGTTGCGGTGATCTTCGCCGTGCAGTTCATCGGCTCCATGGTTGCGTGCGCGAGGAAGGGCGTGCTGTAGACGGCCTCGACCTTCTTCGCAGCGCTCGCAAGCGCTGCCGGCACGTCGCCTTCATTGCGATGCGCGTACACGTTCGTGGCGGTCAGTCCTTCAGCGAGGGACTCGGCAATGGTCGCGCTGGTGCGTGATGCGTTCGGTCCTTCGTCCCAGACGATCGGCAGCGCTTCGAGGGCGCTCCGGGCGTGCCACCAGGTGTCCGCCACGACAGCGACCGTCGTGTCGTTGACCTTGACGACCTTGCGCACACCCGGTCGTCCGGCGATCTTGCCTGCGTCGTAGCTGACCAGCTTGCCGCCGAATACAGGGCAATCCTTGATGGCTGCGCACAGCATGCCGGGCAGCTTCAAGTCGATCGCATAGACGAGGCTGCCGTCGAGCTTGGGTGCGGTGTCGAGCCGTTTCATCGGCTTGCCCGCGATCTTCCACGTCTTCGGGTCCTTGAGCTTGATGCTCTTGGGGTCGGGGGGCGTCAGCTTGGCGGCGGCGTCGGCAACCTTGCCGTAGCTCGTCGAGCGCTTCGATCCTGCATGAGTGATCACGCCGTCCGATACCGTGAGCTCGCCCACCGGCACCTGCCACTGGTCGGCGGCGGCCTGCAGCAGCATCAGCCGCGCGACCGCGCCGCCGCGGCGCACATAATCTTCCGACGTGCGTATGCCGCGGCTGCCGCCCGTACCCATCTCGCCCCACACCCGTTTGCGGGCAAGATTCTCGCCGGGCGTCGGCAGTTCCGTGGTCACCTTGTTCCAGTCGCACTCGAGCTCTTCGGCGACAAGCTGCGCGAGTCCCGTCAACGTGCCCTGGCCCATTTCGGAGCGGGCGATGCGGATGATGGTCGTGTCATCGGGCTTGATGAGCACCCAGGCGTTCACTTCAGGGCTGCCGCCGACGATCGGCTGAGCCTGGGCGACGCCGATGCCCGCAAGGCTGACGGGAAGCTGGAGACCGAGTGCCAGTCCGCTGCCGGCTGCAGCCGAGCCGACGATGAATTTGCGGCGCGAGGGGTCGGCCAGCTTGCGATGGACGAGCTTGCCACTGGCCCTCACGGGACGGCTTGTGCGTGCGTGCTGTTTCATGGCGAGTCCCTCCTCAGGCTTTCGACTTGAGCGCTGCCGGCGTTGCCGCCCCGCTCACTTCGGTCGCGGCCATGTGCACGGCGGCGCGAATGCGTTGGTACGTGCCGCAGCGGCAGATGTTGGTCATCGCGTTGTCGATGTCGCTGTCGCTCGGATTCGGGTTCTTCGAGAGCAAGGCAGCGGCGGCCATGATCTGTCCGGACTGGCAATAGCCGCATTGAGGCACGTCGATCGCAGCCCAGGCTTTCTGCACCGGGTGGCTCACGTTCTTCGAGAGCCCTTCGATGGTGACGATGCGATCGCCCGGCTTGATGCTGGACACCGGAACCGAGCACGAGCGCCGGACCTCGCCGTTGATATGAACGGAACACGCACCGCACTGCGCGACACCGCAGCCGTACTTGGTTCCCGTGAGCCCGATCTGTTCCCGGATCACCCACAGCAGCGGTGTGTCCGCTTCGACTTTGACCGTGCGGGTCTTGCCATTCACGTTGAGCGTTGCCATGGTCTCCTCTCGTGCGATGTGTGCCGCTCGCGGGCGGTGCGCCTGTCGGCATCGTGCAGGCTTGGGGGAAGCCAGCGGTCCGATTCGATCTGTGAGCTTAACGCATCCGGGGGGCGATCGGCAGCCTTCCCACGAGAGGCGTTCAGGTCGGGTTCCGGTGCGGCGGGCCTCGGCCGCTGCCTTCTTCGCCGACGGTCTGCCGCGCGTAGATCGCACGCACCGTATCGATCGTGTCGGCGTCGGCGGCGCTCTTGTCGGGCCGATAACCCTTGACGCGGGCGAAGCGCAGGGCGAGTCCGCCGGGATAGCGTGGGCTTGCCTGCAGGTCGTTGAACGTGATCTCGACCACCAGCTCCGGGCGAACACGAACGCTCCACGCGTCGCGGTCCGACTCGCGCGCCAGCAGCTCAGCCGTCTGCCATTTCAGCATCGCGTCGGTCATGCCCTTGAAGGTTTTTCCGAGCATGACGAAGCCGCCGCTGGCGGGATCGCGGGCGCCGAGGTGCAGGTTCGACAGCCAGCCCTGTCGCCGTCCGTGGCCCCATTCGGCCGCGAGCACGACCAGGTCCAGCGTGTGGCTGCGCTTCACCTTGAGCCAGGACGCGCTGCGCGCGCCCGGCTCGTAGGCGGCGTCGAGCGATTTCACCATCACGCCTTCGTGTCCGCGCGCGATGGCGTCGTCGTAGAAAGCCTGTGCCGCGGCAACGTCGCTCGTCACCAGCCTCGGTGTCAGCAGCTCCGCGGGAAACACGCGGCGCAAAGCTTCGAAGCGCGCCGCTGCCGGCTGTGCGATCAAGTCCTCGTGCGCGAGCTGCAGGCAGTCGAAGAAGAATACCGACAGCGGCATCGAGGCACGCATGTCGTCGATCTCGAGCATGCGTCCGAAGCGCCGCATCGTGTCCTGGAAAGGGTAGGGCGC
>Ga0308173_10000717_pt1 | contig 14901 bp, 16 predicted proteins | sample PhyPR1_FD_203716 | JGI IMG/M metagenome (GOLD analysis project Ga0308173, IMG submission 203716) | Soil microbial communities from UC Gill Tract Community Farm, Albany, California, United States - DLSLS.P.R1 | ecosystem: Environmental > Terrestrial > Soil > Agricultural land | place: USA...
TCACGTCGACCCCCGGGTGCTTGCCGACGTCCTCGGCGAGGAACTCCTCGATGAGGGGTTCGGCGTTCCCCAGCTCCCGGGCGTAACGGTCACCCACGAACCTGCTGGCGTACGGCGGGCCGGGGGAGAGCGTGTGGAGCACGTGCAACGCGGTGAGGGGGAGCGACTCGCGCTCGGCGTGCTCGAAGGCGAACTCCAGCGCCGGCTTGCACTCCTCGGAACCGTCGACGCCCACCACCACGCTCTTCGCGTCGGGATTGGACTGCTCGCGCACGACCACCACCGTGCAGGGCGCGTGCGCGGCGACGTGCTGGGTGACCGACCCGGCGAAGGCACCCGAGATCCGGCCGTGTCCGCGGCTGCCGAGGACGATGACCGAGGTGGGCTCCGCCGCGACGATCAGGGCCGGGGCAGGACCGGCGTCGACGACGTCGAGGGCGTCCGCGTCGAGGGGCACTCCGGCGACTGCGGTGCGGGCGTCGGTGGTCGCCTCCGCGATCCGGGCGCGCTCCCACTCCTGGTCGAGCTCGGTGACCTGGCGCAGCCGCATGTCACCCGTGGCCAGCAGGACCCGCACGGACGCACCGGTCGACCGGGCGAACCCGGCACCCCAGGCGAGGGCGCGCTTGGCGTCCGGCGAACCGTCGTAGCCCACGATCACAGATCCGGGTTGCGTAGCCATCGCAGGTCACCGTCCTTCCGCGGGTTCCGGATCTCCGAGGCCTTCCTCCTCGGGGAGGACGACATCGTTGATCATGGCCTCGATCTCCTCGGCGGGCAGGGCGACCGACATGGCCCAGTAGTAGATGACGGTGCTGAACGCCGCCACCACGACGATGTCCCACCAGAGCGGGATCCAGCCGCCCGGGCCGAACGTGCTGGCGTAGACGATGATGCCCATGCCGACCAGGTACGGCGGCAGCCACATCGCTGCCCGCCAGTTCAGGACGGGCGGGTGAGGGTTCAGGTTGAAGATGCGGTTGGCGGCCAGGATCACGTAGCCGATGAGGATGGCGACGCCGAGCTTCCAGTCGGTGTCCCAACCGGACCAGAGGATGATCAGGCCGGCGACGGCGAACGCCGCCGGGGAGAGCACCTCGGCCCACGGCAGCCGGTAGGGCCGGGGCGCGTCGGGCAGCCGACGCCGGAACACGCCCAGCGACAGCGGCGCCCCGGCGTACATCAGGACGCTCGCGCTGGTGATCAGGCCGACCAGCGACTGCCAGCTCGGGAACGGCAGGAAGCAGATGCAGCCGGCCACGAACGCGGCGATCAGGCCCACCCACGGGACGGCGCGCTTGTTGGTCCACTCGAACACGGTCGGCACGTAGCCGTTGCGGCTCAGCCCGTAGGAGACCCGGGAGCTGCCGGTGGTGTAGATCAGGCCGGTGCCCGCTGGGGAGATGATCGCGTCGGCGTAGAGGATCGCGGCCAGCCAGCCGAGGCTGACCAGCGTGGCGACCTCGGCGAACGGTCCGGTGAAGACCGTGTAGTACGCCGAGCTGGCGGTGGAGGCCCAGGTGGGGCCGATCGCGCTGGACGGCAGCGCGAGGAGGAAGGCGACCTGCAGCAGGACGTAGATGATGATGCCGAGGATGATCGAACCGATGATCGCGATCGGGATGTCGCGGCGTGGGTTCTTGCTCTCGCCGGCGAGCTGGTCGGCCTGCTCGAAGCCGAGGTAGCTGAAGATGATGCCGCTGGTGGAGACCGCGGCCAGGATGCCGTGCGCCCCGTCGGGGTTGAAGCCGTTGGCGGCGGTGAAGTTCGACGTGTGGAAGTTGGTCACCGCGAAGACGAAGATCGTGAGCAGCGGGATGGCGACCTTCCACCACGTGGCCGCGCTGTTGGCGGCCGCGAGCCTGCGGATGCCGAGGAAGTTGATCGAGGTCAGGATCGCCATCAGCAGCGCGGCCACCAACAGGCCGCTGGTGGTCAGCACGCCGGTCTTGGGATTCAGCCAGCCGTGCGCGAAGGAGTAGTGCTGGCTGTAGGTGATCATCGCGAAGACCTCGATCGGCGCCACCGTCGCCGCCTGCAGCCACGAGAACCACCCGAACGACGCGCCGGCGAAGCCGCCGAACGCGTAGTGCGGGAAGCGGGCCGTCCCGCCGGAGACCGGGTACATACCGCCGAGCTCGGCGTGCACCAGCGCGAGGACCATGATCACCACGCCGGCGATCAGCCACGAGATGATCGCCGCCGGGCCGGCCGTGATCAGCGCCTCCTTGGGGGTGAACAGCCAGCCCGAGCCGATGATCGAGCCCATCGACGCCCAGGTCAGGCCGACCAGCCCGACCTCGCGTTTGAGCGACGTGGTGTGTCGCGCCGGAGCGCCTGCTGGAGCTGCCATCCTGGGACCTCCCTCGACTCGGAGAGGTCTGGCCACGAACGGGTCAGACGTTCCATGGTACGACCGTTGGGGCTGGTGGGGACCTGCCGAAATTTGGGGACGCTGTCGGCCCGCACGCCCCTCATCCGCCGCGGGCGATGCCCGCCGTGCGGCCCGCGACGAGCATGGACCAAGACAACTTCGCGTCCCAGGAGGCAACCCCATGGCCAAGCAGGAGAAGGACACCCTCTACGTGATCGCCGCGGCCTACGACGACGTCGACGCGGCCGTCGCGGACTACGAGGCGGTCAAGGCGCTCTACCGCGAGGTGAAGGTCTCGCACGACTTCGACGCCGCCGTGATCTCCAAGGGCGAGGACGGCAAGGTCCACATCGTCAAGAAGCACGAGCAACCGACCCGGCACGGCGCCGCGAAGGGCCTCGGTTGGGGCCTGGCCGCCGGGGTCGCGGCCGCCCTGTTCCCGCCAGTCGCGATCGGGATCGCGACCGCCGGCGCGGGAGGCGCCGCGATCGGCGCGGTCGTCGGCCACGCCACGGGCGGCATGTCCCGCGGGGACCTCAAGGACCTGGGGGAGACCCTGGACGCCGGGCAGGCCGGCCTGATCGCGGTCTACGAGACCAACATGGCCGACCAGATCGCCGCCAACATCAAGGCCACCAACCGGATGATCACCAAGGCAGCCGACCTCGCGGCCGACCAGCTCGCGGAGGACCTGAAGGCCGCGGAGAAGGCCGACAAGGAGGCCACGACCTCCGCCTGACCCGGCACCCGGTCCGGGCCGGGCGCTAGCCTGCGCTGCGTGAACGACTGCGTCTTCTGCTCGATCGTGGCGGGGGAGGTCGCGGCCGACGTAGTGCTCGAGACCGACCAGGTGATGGGCTTCCTCGACCGGCGGCCGGTCTTCAAGGGCCACGTGCTCCTGGTGCCGCGGGAGCACGTGGCGACCCTGCCCGACCTCCCGGCCGCGCTGCGCGACCCGTTCCTCGCCGCCGCCCAGCGCCTCGCCGGTGCGATGGTCGCCGGACTCGGCGCCGAGGGATCGTTCGTGGCGATGAACAACACCGTGAGCCAGTCGGTGCCGCACCTGCACCTCCACGTCGTCCCGCGCACCAAGGGCGACGGGCTGCGCGGGTTCTTCTGGCCGCGGCACAAGTACGCCGACGACGCGGAGCAGTCGGCGTACGCCGCGCGCGTGCGGGCCGCGCTCGACCACCCGTGAGACCGACCGGCCCGCCGCCGCCCTAGGGTGTGGCTCGGCAGGCTCGAGCACCGAGCGCACCCCGCACACCGAGATCAGGAGTCATCATGGGCCGTTTTGACGGACGCGTCGCCGTCGTCACCGGAGCCGCTCGCGGCATCGGTTTCGGAACCGCCACGCGGTTCGCCGAGGAGGGTGCCTCGGTCGCGATCATCGACCTCGACGAGACGGCGGCCGCCGAGGCGGCCGGCAAGCTGCCGCTCACCGACGGCGCGAAGGCGGTCGGCATCGGCGCCGACGTCAGCAACGGCGACTCCGTGGACGCGGCGGTCGCGCGCGTGGTCGAGGAGCTCGGTGGGATCCACATCCTGGTCAACAACGCCGGCATCACCCGCGACAACCTGCTGTTCAAGATGACCGAGGACGACTGGGACCTGGTCATGAACGTCCACCTCAAGGGTGCGTTCCTGATGACCAAGGCCGCCCAGAAGCACTTCGTGGAGCAGAAGTACGGCAAGATCCTCAACCTCTCGAGCGTCTCCGCGCTCGGCAACCGCGGCCAGGCCAACTACTCGGCGGCCAAGATGGGCGTGCAGGGCTTCACCCGCACCCTCGGCATCGAGCTCGGCCCGTTCGGCGTGAACGCCAACGCCATCGCCCCCGGCTTCATCGCCACCGAGATGACCGACGCGACGGCCGCCCGCCTGAAGATGGACGTCGAGGAGTTCCGCCGGCTCAACGCCGAGGCCAACCCGGTCCGGCGCGTCGGCTTTCCTGAGGACATCGCAGCCGCGGCCGCCTTCCTGTGCAGCGACGAGGCGTCGTACATCACCGGCCAGACGCTGTACGTCGACGGTGGCGCCAAGCTGGGCTGACTTCGGGGTGACCACCGGATCGGTGTGACCTGGGTCGCTCCACGGGCGAGATCGTCCCCCAGACGGGGGAGACGCGTTGGATCGCGGCACCCGCCTGTGTCTTAGTGGTGCGGTCGCGTTCGCGACCGAGCCCGGGTACGCCGAGTCCTGCCCGCCCGAGTTCGTCCCCCGAGATGTTGCGGGCAGGAGTGGGGGACCCACAGGTTCCACCGCCGCACCTCGCGTGCGGCTCGGGGTGAAGTCGACGCCTACTCGGGCGGGCCCGGCGGAGGACTTTCCACCTCCAACCCGACAGCTGACCTCACAGGCGTGGGAAAGGCCCGTTCCATGTCTGCACGCCTGCGCGCCCTCGTTGCGCTGCCCGCACTCCTGCTCACCCTGCTGACCGGCGTGGTGGCGACCGGCGTCTCGACCGCCCCCGCGGCCGACGCCGCGACGCACCACAAGGCGCACCACGCGCCGTCTCGCGTCGCTCGCATCATCCACGCCCGCAACATCGCCCTGCACCAGATCGGTCACCCCTACGTCTACGGGGCCGCCGGCCCGAAGGCCTTCGACTGCTCCGGCCTGGTTTTCTACAGCTACCGCCACGCCGGGTTCGCCGTGCCGCGCACGTCCAGCGAGCAGGCCGCGCACGCCCGGCACATCCCCAAGAGCCACCTGCGCACCGGCGACTTCATGTTCTTCACCGACGGAGGTGGCGTCTATCACGTCGGCATCTTCCTGCGCTGGCAGCACGGGCACGCCCTGATGCTCCACTCGCCGCGTCCCGGCGAGCACGTGCAGCGCGCCGTCCCGTGGACCAGCAGCTGGTTCGCCGGGACCCTGCGAGGCATGTGACCCGGGTCCGGCTGATACCTTCCGGACCGTCCCGGGCGGGCGCGCCTGCTGTCTGCGGGCGCGCTCTCCCGTCACACTGAAGTCAACCTTTTCACTAGACGAACGGAGCCCACCGTGCGCCGTGCCCCCCTGTCCGCCGTCATGCTGATCGCCGCGAGCCTGGTCCTCGCCGGCTGCGGCGGCGGTGACGACGCCACCACCGGGAGCAGCACGCCGGCCTCGCAGAAGGTCGCCGGCGGTTCGACGCTGGACTCGACCTGGCCCCTGACCGGGCTGCCGGTCTCGGGTGACCAGAGCGCGTCCCAGGCCCACCCGGTGCTGGTCGCCAAGATGGACAACACCGAGGCCAGCTCGCCCCAGATCGGCCTGTCCAAGGCCGACATGGTGGTCGAGGAGCTCGTCGAGGGCGGCCTGACCCGCCTCGCGGCGTTCTACTACTCCACCATCCCCGGCACGGTGGGCCCGGTGCGCTCCATGCGCGCCAGCGACATCGGCATCGTCTCGCCGGTCAAGGCCGACGTCGTGACCAGTGGTGCCGCCTCCCGCACCATCGCCCGGATCAAGGGCGCCGGCATCAACTACTTCACCGAGGGCTCCAAGGGCTTCGCTCGCGACAACAGCCGCAGCGCGCCGTACAACCTGTTCGCGAACCTCACCGACGTCGCCTCGACGATCAAGCAGGCCGACGCCCGCCCCGCCGACTACCTGCCGTGGGGCAGCGCGAAGGACATGCCGAAGGGCCAGCCGGCGAAGAGCATCGCCGCGACCTTCTCCGGTGGCCACACCACGAACTGGACCTACAGCAAGGGTGGCTACGTCAACCAGAACACGTACGCCGCCGACGGCGACGAGTTCCCCGCCGACACCGTCCTGGTGCTGCGGGTCCAGGTGGGCGACGCCGGCTACCTCGACCCCGCCGGCAACCCCGTCCCGGAGACCAAGTTCACCGGTCAGGGCCCCGCGATGCTCTTCCACGACGGTCGCCTGGTGAAGGGGATGTGGAAGAAGACCGCCCTGGGCTCGCCGCTGTCGCTCTCGACCAAGGCCGGCAAGCTGAGCGTGCCCGCCGGCCACACCTGGATCGAGCTGGTCCCGGCCAACGGCGGCAACGTCACCTACAAGAAGTAGTCACTACTCGCGCAGTCACTCCCCGGAGGGCATGTCCACGCCGGCGTCGGCCAGCGCCTGGAAGCCCGCGAGGATGAACCCGATCGCCGTCTCGACCCTGGTCGCGGCGGCGATCGGGTCGTCTGCGCCCGAGACCGACTCGCCGGCCGTCGACATCGCGCCGAAGAAGATCCGGGCGAACGTCTGGAGCATCGCCTCGTCGAGCTCCCAGGTGCCCGCGCTCAGCACCGCCCGCACGATCTCGAGGACGTTCGCGAACGTCGAGCGCTCCTCCTGCTCGCGGTAGCGCTCGTAGCCGAGCACCGAGGGCCCCTCCTGGATCACGATCCGGCGGTAGCCCGGCTCCTGGACGACGCCGAGGAACGCCCGCAGCCCGGCGCGCGCCTTGTCCCACGGGTCCTGGTGGCCGCGCAGCGACTTCTGGATCCGCTTCGACGCGTCGGCCTCCACCCGTTCGAAGACGGCCTCGAAGAGGGCCTGCTTGCCGCTGAAGTGGTGGTAGAGCGCGCCCTTGGTCACCTGGGCGCCCGCGACGATCGCGTCGAGGGAGGTCGAGGCGTAGCCGCTGGTGGTGAACAGCTCCTCGGCCACGTCGACGAGCGCGCGCTTGGTCGATGCGGAGTACTGCTGGCGACGGCTCGCTCCGGGGACCTTGGGGACGAGCTTGGAGACCGAGGACTTGCTCACTTGCGAAGTGTAGGGACCGGAGGGTCTCCGCGGGTGACTGGCATCACCGCGCGTCTCTTTGCATACCGTGAGTACGTGACCGTACCGTGGGTACGTACTAACGGTATGTGAGCAATCGAGAAGGAGCCCCCCATGACCTGGACGTCCTTTCACCGCCGCGGAGAGATCCTCCGCACCGTCACCGCAACCGCCGACCGTCGTCGCGACGGCGTCCTCCCGATGGACGTCGACGGCGTGGCCGAGACCTTCGGCGACGAGCTGTCCCTGCTCGCCGCCCTCCAGCTGCGCTGGCACACCCGGCTCTCGGGCCGCATCGAGCGCGAGCTGATGAACCAGCCGATGGACCTCGAGGCAGCCGTGACCGCTGCCTGGCAGGGGACCGCCGAGGAGCTGCCCGGCATCCGGGCGATCATCGACCACTACCGGGCCGCGCCCATCGACGACGCGATGGCGGCCGCCATGGCCAAGTCCGCCGCCAAGGAGCACGCCCTGCTGGCCGTGATGGCCGGCCGGGTGAGCGCCGAGGACGCGGCCGCCGCCCGCGTCGGCGAGGCGATCGAGGCGTCGGCGCGAGCGACCTACCGTCCGATCCGTCCGGAGGCGGACCCGGCCACGCCGGGCCTGCTGGACCGGATCAGGGCCGCGCTCGCGGCCTGAGGCCCGGCCGGTCGACCGGCGACTGACGGCGACCGGCAGCACGACCCGCCCGGCGGTCCGAGGTGGTGCCACCCGCCGCCGGGTGGGCGATGATGGGCTCATGACCGAGGTGAGCGCCGGCATGCTGCTGGTGGCCACCCCTGCCCTCCTCGACCCCAACTTCGTCGACACCGTCGTGCTGCTGCTCGACGTCGACGAGAACGGCGCGCTCGGCGTCGTGCTGAACCGGCCCTCGGTCGTCCCGGTCGCCGACGTGCTGGCCGACTGGGGCGAGGTGGTCGCCGAGCCCGAGGTGCTCTTCCACGGGGGCCCCGTGAGCACCGAGGGCGCGCTGGCGGTCGCCATGCTCCGGGCCGACGACGACGTCCCGGTCGGCTTCCGCGAGGTCTCGGGCCGGCTCGGCCTGGTCGACCTCGACACCCCGGTCGAGCTCCTCGACGGCAGCCTGTCGGGGATGCGGATCTTCGCCGGGTACGCCGGGTGGGGCGCCGCCCAGCTGGACGACGAGATCGCCGAGGGCAGCTGGTACGTCGTACCCTCGCAGCCGCTGGACGTGTTCCGGCTCGACCCGACCGAGCTGTGGCGCGACGTGCTGCGCCGCCAGCCCGGTGAGCTGGCGTGGCACTCCACACGTCCGGCCGACCCGGACCTGAACTGACACCTGCCTGAACTAGAGTGGGGCCCTGTGACCACCATCGGATTCTCGACAGAGACAGACGTCCGCGAGGACCGACGTACCGTCCCGACCGATGAGGGGGACCACGAGCGGTTCTCGCACTTCGTCGACAAGGACAAGCTGACCGAGGCGATGGTGATGGGCACGCCCGTCGTCGCCCTGTGCGGCAAGGTGTGGGTCCCCAGCCGGGCCCCGGAGAAGTACCCGGTCTGCCCGGAGTGCAAGGAGATCTGGGAGTCCATCCACGACGACTCGGGCGAGGGTGACGAGTGACGGGACGGCCTGACGCCGACGACCCTGCCCAGCTCGACCTCAGCCCCGCACTTCCTCCCGCCTACCCCGACCGCGCGGCCTGGGGCACGGCGCCGTCGCTGCGAGCCTGGCAGACCGCGGCGATGTCGAAGTACTTCACCGAGTCGCCGCGGGACTTCCTCGCGGTGGCGACCCCGGGCGCCGGCAAGACGACGTTCGCGCTGTCGGTGGCGGCCGAGCTGCTCGGCCGCCGCGTGGTCGACCGCATCACGATCGTGGCGCCCACCGAGCACCTCAAGGTCCAGTGGGCCGAGGCCGCGGCGCGGGCCGGCATCCCGATCGACCCGACGTACGCCGCGGGCAAGGGCAAGACGTCCGGCGACTACGTCGGGATCGCCGTCACCTACGCCGGTGTCGCGGTCAACCCGCTCGCGATGCGGATCCGCACCGAGCGGTTCAAGACCCTGGTGATCCTCGACGAGGTGCACCACGCGGGTGACGCCCTGTCCTGGGGCGAGGGGGTGCGCGAGGCCTTCGAGCCGGCCGCCCGACGCCTCGCACTGACCGGTACGCCGTTCCGCTCCGACATCAACCCGATCCCGTTCGTGACCTACGCGCCCGGTGACGACGGGATCCCGCGCTCGGTCGCCGACTACGCCTACGGCTACGCTCACGCGCTGGCCGACCACGTGGTGCGCCCGGTGCTGTTCATGGCCTACTCCGGCGAGATGCAGTGGCGCACCCGCGCCGGCGACGAGATCGCGGCCCGGCTCGGTGAGCCGCTGACCAAGGACATGACCGCCCAGGCCCTGCGGACCGCCCTGGACCCCACCGGGTCGTGGATGCCGTCGGTGCTCGCCGCGGCCGACAAGCGGCTCTCGGAGGTGCGCCGGCACGTGCCGGACGCCGGCGGGCTGGTCATCGCCAGCGACCAGGACTCCGCCCGCGCCTACGCCAAGCTGCTGCGTCAGATCAGCGGCGAGGCGCCGACGGTGGTGCTCTCGGACGAGAAGGCGGGCTCGAAGAAGATCGCGACCTTCACCGAGAGCCTGGACCGCTGGATGGTCGCGGTCCGGATGGTCTCCGAGGGCGTGGACGTGCCGCGGCTCGCGGTCGGCGTCTACGCCACGACGTACTCCACGCCGCTGTTCTTCGCCCAGGCGGTCGGCCGCTTCGTGCGGGCCCGCAAGCGCGGCGAGACCGCCTCGGTGTTCCTGCCCTCCGTGCCGACCCTGCTCGGGCACGCCTCGGAGATGGAGGTCCAGCGCGACCACGTGCTGGGCAAGAAGATCACCGACGAGGGCGACATCTTCGCCGCGGAGGACGCCCTGATGGCCCAGGCCAACGCCTCCGAGGCGGCCTCGTCGGAGCTGGAGTTCTCCTTCGAGGCGCTGGGCTCACAGGCGACCTTCGACCGCGTGCTCTACGACGGCGGCGAGTTCGGGCACTCCGGCGAGGTGCACGTGGGGTCGGAGGAGGAGATGGACTTCCTCGGCATCCCCGGCCTGCTCGAGCCCGACCAGGTGCGTGAGCTGCTGCACTCGCGGCAGAGCGAGCGGGCGCGCAAGCAGAAGCGCGCCACCGGCGTCGCCGAGCCCGACACCGTCGCCCAGCTCTCGACCCACGAGCAGCTCGCCGTGCTCCGGCGCGAGCTCAACGGGCTGGTCGCCGCGTGGCACCACCGCACCGGGCAGGCACACGGCATCACCCACGCGGCGCTGCGCAAGGAGTGCGGGGGACCGGCGGCTGCGGTCGCGACGGCCGACCAGCTGTACGCCCGGATCGACCGGCTGCGCGAGTGGGCGACCCGGAAGTCGTCCTGACCGCGGTCGCCCGCCCTAGACTCGGCGCATGCCGGCCGAGACCTCGCAGACCCTCGACCGCGGACTCCGCGTGCTCGACCTCCTCGCCGCGTCACCGGGTGGCCTCACGGTCACCGAGCTGGCCGCTCGGCTCGAGGTCAACCGCACCGTGGTCTACCGGCTCGTGAGCACGCTGGAGCAGCACGCACTGCTCCGCAAGGACGGTCGCGGCCGGATGCACGTCGGGCTCGGCGTCCTCCACCTCGCCTCGGCCGTCCAGCCGGTGCTGCGCGACCTCGCCGTACCGGTCCTGCGGGCGCTGGCCGAGCGGGTCGGCTGCACCGCGCACCTGACGGTCGCCGACGGCGAGGAGGCGCTGGCGCTCGCCGTGGTCGAGCCGTCCTGGACCGACTTCCACGTCAGCTACCGGGTGGGCTCGCGGCACCCGCTCAGCCAGGGAGCGGCCGGCAAGGCGATCCTCCTGGGCCGCGCCGCCCGTGCGGGGGCTGCGCCGTACGAGGTGACCGAGGGTGAGCTGCAGGCCGGTGCGCGTGGGCTGGCCGCGCCGGTGCGCGGCGTCGACGGCCTCGAGGCCAGCGTCGGCATCGTGACCCTCGGCGACCTCGACGTCGCCGCGATCGGCCCGCTGGTCGCGGCGGCTGCCGCGGAGGTCGCCTCCCGCCTCGCCTAGCTCGTGCTCCGGGCCAGCGGCAGCACGCGGTAGGGCACCTGGGTGGCGAGTGCGATGACCGTCGAGCTGCGCACGATCGCGGGGTCCTTGAGGACCAGGTCGATGACCCGCTGGAGGTCGGTGTTGGACCGGGCGACCACCCGCGCCCACATGTCGCCGGCGCCGGTGATCGTGTGCGCCTCGAGCACCTCGGGGATCGCCGCCAGGTGTCGGCTCACGGCCTCGTGACCGCCGTGGTCGCTGGTGTCCTGGCGGATCTCGAGGGTGAGGAACGCCGTCACCGGGTAGCCGAGCGCCTCGGGGGAGAGGTCGGGACCCCAGCCGGTGATCACACCCCGCTCGACGAGCTTGTCGAGCCGGGCCTGCACGGTGCCGCGGGCTACGGCGAGCCGGCGCGAGGCCTCGAGCACGCCGATGTGGGCGTCCTGCGCGAAGACATCGATCAATCTGCGGTCGAGTTCGTCCATGACCGGCCTTCCGCTGGACAGGTTGCACAGTGCTTCGTCGTACTGTTGCACACTCTGTCCCGGCTCGACAGGCTGTGCCCATGACGTCCACCCAGGAGACCCAGTCCACCGGCGGTGCGCTCACCGCCGACGAGCTCAAGGCCGACCTGACGCTCGACCAGCTCCAGCAGCTGGTCGGCCTCGTCGAGTACGACGAGGACAGCGACGTGTTCCCCGTGACCGGATGGGACTCGATCGTCTTCGTCGTCGGCAACGCGACCCAGACCGCGCACTACTACCAGTCGGCGTGGGGCATGCAGCTCGAGGCCTACTCCGGCCCCGAGAACGGCAACCGCGACCACAAGTCGTTCGTGCTGCGCTCGGGCTCGATCCGCTTCGTGATCAACGGCGCGGTGGACCCCGACAGCCCGCTGGTCGAGCACCACCGCAAGCACGGCGACGGCGTCGTCGACATCGCCCTCGAGGTGCCTGACGTCGACAAGTGCATCGCGCAGGCGCTCCGGGCCGGTGCGACGGTCGTCCGCGAGCCCGAGGACGTCACCGACGAGCACGGCACGATCCGCATCGCCGCGATCGCGACGTACGGCGAGACCCGGCACACGCTGGTCGACCGGTCCCGGTACGACGGCCCGTACCTGCCCGGCTACGTCGCCGCCGAGAGCACCTGGGTCAAGCGCGACGGCGAGCCGAAGCGGCTCTTCCAGGCCCTCGACCACATCGTCGGCAACGTCGAGCTCGGCCACATGGACGAGTGGGTGGAGTTCTACAACAAGGTGATGGGCTTCGTGAACATGGCGGAGTTCATCGGCGACGACATCGCCACGGACTACTCGGCGCTGATGTCGAAGGTGGTCGCCAACGGCAACCACCGGGTCAAGTTCCCCCTCAACGAGCCGGCGATCGCGAAGAAGAAGTCGCAGATCGACGAGTACCTCGAGTTCTACCGCGGCGCCGGCGCCCAGCACCTGGCGCTCGCCACCGGCGACATCCTCGCCACCGTCGACGCGCTGCGCGCCAACGGCGTGGAGTTCCTCGACACCCCGGACTCCTACTACGAGGACCCCGAGCTGCGCTCGCGGATCGGCCAGGTCCGGGTGCCGATCGAGGAGCTGCAGAAGCGCAAGATCCTTGTCGACCGGGACGAGGACGGCTACCTGCTGCAGATCTTCACCAAGCCCCTCGGCGACCGCCCCACGGTCTTCTTCGAGCTGATCGAGCGGCACGGCTCGCTGGGCTTCGGCAAGGGCAACTTCAAGGCGCTCTTCGAGGCGATCGAGCGCGAGCAGGACAAGCGCGGCAACCTCTGAGCGGCTGCGTCTGAAAACATGTAACGCTCCGTTAGGGAATCCGGGGACCCGCTACAGCAGGTACCAAGTTCCCCTGACGGAGCGTTACATGTGGTCCGGTGCTCAGCCCATGTCGCCGACCAGCTCCGCCTCGGCCTCCTCCTCGCTGTGCGGGGCCGGGGGGCCGCCGTGGAGAGCGCGGCTGATGGTCGGCGAGCCCGCGGCCACGATGACGACGCCCACGGCGACCGCGATCGCGCCGAACCAGAACGGCGCGTGCACGCCCACGTGCTCGGCGAGCTTCAGCGCGACGAACGGGCCGATCGCGCCGCCGGTGAACCGGACGAAGGAGTACGCCGCGGACGCGACCGGACGCTCGACGGGCGCGGCACCCATCACGGCCTCGGTGACCAGGGTGTTGTTGATGCCGATGAAGGCGCCCGCCACGACGATGCAGGCGGTCACGACGGTCTCGTGCTCGGCGAGCAGCGCCATCACCGCGAGGTCGACGGCGAAGAGCCCGAGCACCGCGGTCAGCGTGCGCATGGTCCCGAACCAGCGCTGCAGCACCGGCGCGACCCACACCGAGGTCACGGCGAGGAGCAGGCCCCAGCCGAAGAACGTCCAGCCGATCTGCATGATCCCGTAGGTCGGCAGAGCGAACGGCCCGGCGGCCAGCAGCGTGAAGAAGCCGAGGTTGTAGAAGACCGCGACGAGGCCGAGCAGCAGCAGGGCCGGGTAGCGCAGCGCGCGGAACGGGTCGGCCAGCGACGTACGACGGCCGGTGGGCGGCGTCGCGGGCAGGAAGAAGGTCGTGGCCACCAGCGCGATCGTCATCAGGACCGAGACGCCGAAGAACGGCCCGCGCCACGACTGCTCACCGAGCACGCCGCCGATCAGCGGCCCCGACGCGATGCCGAGGCCGAGCGCGGCCTCGAAGAGGATGATGGCCTGGGCGACCGAGCCCTTCGAGGCGCTGACGATCGTCGAGAGTGCCGTGGCCACGAAGAGCGCGTTGCCGAGGCCCCAGCCGGCGCGGAAGCCGATGACGGCGCCGACGCTGCCGGAGGAGCCGGCCAGGCCCGCGAAGACGATGATGAGCACCAGGCCGGCGAGCAGCGTGCGCTTGGGCCCGATCCGGCTCGAGACGACGCCGGTGACCAGCATCGCGATGCCCATGATCGCCATGTAGCTGGTGAACAGCAGAGAGACCTGGCTGGGGCTGGCCTCGAGCTTCGCCGCGATCTCCTTGAGGATGGGGTCGACCAGGCCGATGCCCATGAAGGCGATCACGCAGGCGAACGCCACCGCCCACACGGCGCGGGGTTGCTTGAGGAACGAGCCGGACGACGCCTCGGGCGCGTGGCCCGTCGTGTGGCTGGACTCGTGGGTGGTGCTGGGGGAGGTCACAGGGTTCCCTTCTCGGTGGTGCGCGGCCGGGCGGCCGTGGGTTCGGTGGCGAGGACGTCGCGGAGCACGGCGACGGCCGTGGCGAGGTCCTCGAGGTTGTGGTGTCCGTGCTCGGCGAAGCGTGAGGCGACCAGCTCGCCGTTCATCCGGCGCACGCGGCGCAGCTCCTCGCGACCGGCCTCGGTGAGCGAGACCAGGCTCCCGCGCGCGTCGGCCGGGTTGGGCTGCTTGTCGGCCCAGCCGCGCTCGACGAGCCCGGTCACCGCGCCGGAGGTGGTCGGCTGCGAGGACCGGTCGGCGACGGCGAGCTGGCTGACCCCGAGGGCGCCGTACTCGTCGAGGAGGGAGAGGATCCGCACGCTCGCGGGCTGCTCGATGTTGCGGCGGACCGCGCGCACCAGCCGGGCGGCATGCACCACGAGGTCGCTGCTGAGCTCACGGAGGTCGCCGGAGACGTCGGGGGAGGACACACCCCAAAGATTACATCGGAAACCTATGTAAGTGAACGTGAGCCGTCCCACGCGCCGTGCCGCCACTGTCGGTCGGTTGCGGCATGATCGCGACGTGGCCACCTACATC
>Ga0308173_10000719_pt1 | contig 14883 bp, 27 predicted proteins | sample PhyPR1_FD_203716 | JGI IMG/M metagenome (GOLD analysis project Ga0308173, IMG submission 203716) | Soil microbial communities from UC Gill Tract Community Farm, Albany, California, United States - DLSLS.P.R1 | ecosystem: Environmental > Terrestrial > Soil > Agricultural land | place: USA...
GAACATGTCACGGAGACAGCTCACAAGTCCGAGGTCCTATTCGTCAGTGGCGAAGTCCTCTGCCACGACGGTCCATCAGGTCGATATTTCATGTGCGACAAGGAGACGCTGAGGCGTGCACAGAACGATGTGGGGTACGAGATACTTCACAGTGACTACGCGACACTCAGCTTCTTCTACAAGAAGGTCGGCCTCGAACCAACCAGCACCTCGGACGAGTTCGGATGGAACTCCGAGAATCCATGCGAGCTCCTCTTCTCCACCACAGAGACTCCAGATGGGAGGCCGTGCCTGTCCTACGACTTTTCAGTCGTACCGGTACGTAACCCCTGGATCTTTCACGCCTGACGAAGTGTGTCCATGTCCTGACTGCTGCGAAGACAACTCGCGGTAAAAACACGCCCTTAGATGAGACCACCCTCTATATCTTAGGAGTTTGACATGGCACGCAAGAAGCCCTACACCGTCACCCTCGGAATCATCGACATCATCCTCGCCTGCCTCACCGGCGGCGCCTGGCTGCTCGTCGTGCTCGTCCGAGAGTTGTACATGCGCGGCTGAACCGCACACCATCCTCAAAAAACTGAACAGAGACCCTCAGCCTGAATCCATCCACGGATTCAGGCTTTATATTTGCAGAAAGGACTGGCTCATGATCAAGACCCTCCTTGACAAGGAGAAGCGCGAAGACCTCAAGGAGAAGGTCGAGGTCGCCTTCGCTCTCTTCACCATCGCTTCGTACGTGTCCTCGCGCATCAAGAAGCGGCGGGAGGCAGAGGAAGCCGCAGCCGGCATCCAGTCGTAGCACAGCAACACAAACTCATATTCACTACGAAAGGCACGAAATGAGCATCGCAACCATTGCGCGGAGGAGCCAGAAGGTCCTGTCGGACCACTCTCCGGCCATCCTCACAGGCGCAGCCATCGCGGGGACGATCGTCACGGCGATCTTCGCCGGACGAGCGGGGTACAAGGCGGGATATTCGGTCGCCTTGGACGAGGCCACCGGAGGAACCAAGGCGAACGAGAGCGACAAGGACCGTCGTGTCCGCATCGCCAAGGACACCTGGAAGCTGTACCTGCCCTCGGCGGTGACCGGAGTAGGCACCATCGCGGCAGTCGCAGCAGCCAACCGCATCAACACCAACCGTGCGGCAGCGCTGGCGGCCGCCTACACGATCACGGACCGTGCCTTCTCGGAGTACAAGTCGAAGGTCGTGGAGACCATCGGCGAGAAGAAGCAGACCGAGATCCAGGACAAGATCCTCCAGGACCGCATGGACGAGAGCGGTGAGCGCAGTGCGCTCGTGATGATCGGTTCCAACAACGTGCTGTGCTACGACGCCTTCAGCGATCGCTACTTCCAGAGCAGCATGGAAGACATCAAGAAGGCCCAGAACGACACGAACTACGAGCTTCTCCACAACATGTACGTCTCGCTCTCGGAGTTCTACAGCCGACTCGGGTTGCCCTCCACGGGCTACTCGGACGAGCTCGGATGGACCAGCGACAACAAGGTCGACCTGCACTTCTCTTCAACGATGACGCCGGACGAGAGGCCCGCGCTGTCGTTCACATTTCACGTCGACCCGATCAGGAATTACCACAAGTCGCACGCATGAAGAGATGCGTTCGGAGATGAGCCGGTATGTCTTTCTGAGATTCTCTTAGAAGGCGACGACTGCTGGTAAAGCACGTGCAGGGGGGAACATGAGGGGTGCGCATTCAATCACGCACAATCCATTCAATGGGAGTTACACAAAATGACAAGTATCAAGCGAGAGGCGACCAAGGACGCGGACGAGTACGCCATGGCCAAGATGTTCTACGGTGAGGGAGCGGGCGTTCGACGCCGCCTCATCGGCCAGACGGTCCAGTTCAAGATCGCCAACATCCCTGGCTACGAGGACGCTTTCCAGCGTGAGCTGGCGAAGCAGGACTTCGCGAAGCTGTCCCGCAAGGCTCGGCGCGAGCGGAAGGTCATCGACACGCGCGCCGCAGTCAACAAGAACGGCAAGGCAATCGTCCGGGGGGACTACCGTGCCCTGTCTCTGCCGCTCTTCCTCGTCGTCAGTGCTGGATACGTGGCGCACCAGACGGGAGCTGACAAGAAGGCGCTCGAGTTCTCCAAGAAGGAGTACGCGAAGACCAAGCGCTGGATCGGTCAGAAGCGATACGAGTGGAAGCACCGCCACGACCCCAAGGTCATCGAGGTCGGCGCTACGGGTCCTCGTACGTAGCATGCAAGGAAGGGCCAGGAGACGACAAGCTCGTCTGGTGATGCTTACATCCTGGGAGCGGGAGATGGTACCCCGCACACACAACACAACTATATTTCAGGAGAATCAGATGGACGACTTCACCCGCTACCCCGTTCGCCCCACGCCGCCGCTTCGGCTCGAGATGCCGATCGCCTCGGACGAGATCCCCGAGGGGCGAGAGCTCCACAGCTACACCCGCAAGGAGCCGATCGACGACGGCAAGTACATCCTCGTCACGAAGCACAGCGAGCACCTCGAGAAGGTGCAGCAGCCGCTCACCCCCGAGGAGAAGGCTGCTCAGGCTCGCGAGACGAAGATCATCCTGTCCGTCCTCGGCACGATCGCCGCCGGCTTCTTCGGTCTCGTGGGCTACACCGTCTACAAGGACGAGCAGGCCTACAAGAAGCGCACGGGCGAGACCGAGAAGCCCAAGAGCTGACTGCTGTGATCTGGATCTACGTCACGGCGGTTGAGCGCACGTTCAGTCACCCCAGGACGGTGGTCCACAAGATCATCCAAGGTCCGGTCGAGGAAGAGGTCGCGGCTGAACTGGCAGCTAAGTACCCGGACGACATCTATTTCTACGCGGATCTCGTCGAGCCGGGTGAGCCTCCGGAGCTCATCCTGCTCGCATGAAAAACACGGCCTTAGATGAGACCGTTCACACCTACTGGAAGGACACCGGAATGACCACCGAGACCACCCCCACCGAGGTTCCCTCGATCACGACCCTCCCGCCCGCTTCCGAGACGAAGAAGAGCCGCAACCCCTTCATCAAGAAGAGCGACACCGCACCCGCGGACGCCACCGAGACCCCCGCCCCCAAGGCGAGCAAGGTCCCGCACGGCGTCTACACGGCCGGCGTCCTCCTCCTGGTGGGTGGGGCCATCGGCGCCTTCGCCTCCAAGCTCGGGAAGAAGACCGAGAACCTCGAGGGTGACTCGTCGGACAACACCGACGTCGCCTGAACAACTGAACATCCCGTAAGGGAGCCCGTAAACCACGGGCTCCCTTTCTGTCTCTCCTATATTTAAGGACTATAACAAATGCTCTACATTGTCATCAGCCTCGCAGTCACGATCGCTCTACTGAGCGCCTTCATCATCTGGATGGCCTACCGGATGAGGAAGAACATCGAAGTTCAGGCCAAGGTCACCTCCGAGATGCTCAAGGAGCAGGCGGAGGACCACAGCAAGCTCTTCCGCAAGCAGATGATGAGGCACCAGAAGTGCCAGCAGCACAACGCGGCGTTGATCCATGACATCGTGGAGCAGAAGGAACTGATTTCCAGCCTCGAAGCCTCAGTCGAACTCCTCAACGCGGAGATCAACCGACTCGAGGAGATCAACGAGCTGGAGCACGGCATCAAGAAGACCCTCTGAACACCTACTGACAAGGAATCCATTTTCACATGAAGAACGTCTACGAGACCCCGCTGCGGTACAAGAACTTCAACGGGGTCGAGCGCACCACGAAGGTGCACTTCCACCTGACCCCGCGTGAGTTCACCGACTGGATGGTCGAGAAGCCGCACGCGGCACAGGACCTGATGAACACCTTCAGCAACTTCGAGGAGATCGACGGCGACGCCACGACCGATCAGAAGATGTCGATGCTGCGCCTCGTCAAGATCCTCGCGGAGCTCAGCTACGGCGTTCCGGACGAGGATGGTGAGGTCTTCGACAAGTCGGGCCTCAGCAAGTTCATCTACTCGGCGGCGTACGACTCGTTCCGCATGTTCCTGTTCGAGAACATGAACGAGCTGAGCACCTTCGTCAGCACCCTTCTGAACCAGGAGGTCATCGCGGAGTTCTCTCAGCGCATGGAGGCCATCAACGCGCAGAACGCTCAGAACGAGATCGCAGCCGCGCCGGCCAAGCCGGCGGAGCCCAAGAAGGACCCGCACAACATGTCCCGCGAGGAGCTTGTCGCGGCGATGCAGCAGCGCAACCAGCAGTACCAGCAGTAGCAAGACGTCGAGGATGGGAGTACGCAGGCTGACCAAGGCATCCTTTCGGTGGGTGGTCTCAAACCTTGGTCATATTCCGGATGCGTGCTTCAAACGATCGCCGGTGGTGAACAACGGCCACGAAAAGGCGCCCTACCTCGCAATGGAAACACGCTCTACTATGGAAGCCCGATCATGGGCTTTCATTTTCTCACCCTCTATTCCGAAAAGGAAAGACAATGGATCAACTCCCCAGCAACAGCCACTCCGCACGGAGCAGCTCCGAGAAGGAGCCCCGTGAGGCAGTTCAGCGCGTCGTGCAGGGTGAGGTCGTCGTGCGTAAGAAGCCCCGACTCAAGCGTCTCACCGGCGCCTTCTTCGCAAACCGTGCAGACGTCGTTGCCGAGATGGTGACCAAGGACGTTCTGCTTCCTTCTTTCAGGAACCTCCTCGCTGACTCGGCGTACTCGTTCATCGATCGGATGATCTTCGCCGACGGGCGAGGTCGTGCAAGCTCTCGCAACTTCGTTCAGGGTGTCGTGACCAGCATCGGCTCCTACGGTCTTCAGCAGCCGCCGCAGACCAACTACGCCGGCATTGGTCGAGGTGCCCCGCAGCACCAGCAGCCGGCTCTGTCGCACACCGCTCGTGCTCGGCATGACTTCCGTGAGGTCGTCATCCCGACCCGCCTGGAGGCGGAGGCGGTTCTCGACGCCCTGTTCAACCGCATCGCCATGTACAACGCCGTGACCGTCGCGGACTTCCTCGAGCTGTGCGGTGTCACAGCCGAGTGGACCGACGACAAGTACGGATGGAGCGATATTCGAGGCACCGGCATCCTTCGTGTCGGCCCCGGATTCGTGATCGACCTGCCCGCCCCAGTCGTTCTCGACTAACACTCACCAGAAAGCACGGACATGGCACACACGAACAACGACGGCAAGCACGTCGAAAGCATCATCAACCGCAAGATCTGCACTCGGCACTCCGCCCCGCTCGGGATTCCGTGCTTCTCGCTGTTCTCATCTGTCGTCGACTACCTCTACCCCGCCATCTGCAACCACCGTGCGGTGGCGGCGGGAGCGAACGGGAAGATCACCGAGTCCTCGTTCCAGATCAAGCGCAAGCAGGAGACCCGCTTCAAGGCCAAGGGCCGACCGTGAACGTAATGCTGATGCGATCTGAGATCGCTAAGGCATATTCCAGCGATAGCTGGCGCAAGAAAGTGAAGGCGATGTCTGACAACCAGTGCGTCGCTATCTACCGTCGATTCCAACGAGAAGGAACCATCAAGTGAACCTCACCAAGACCGCGGCCTCCACGGCCCTCAAGCTCCGCAAGCACTCACCCAACATCCTGTTCGTCACCGGTATCGCCGGCACCGTCGCCACCGTGGTCGTCGCCTGCCGTGCGACGCTCAAGGCGCAGAAGGTGGCGGAGACCCACAAGGCCGAGATCGCGAAGGCTGACCTCCTTCTCGAGGAGGGCAAGACCCGCGGCTACAACGTCGAGGCGCACAAGCAGAACATCATCGGCATCTGGACTGCCACCAGCGTTCAGTACACCAAGCTCTACGGGCCGGCCTTCATCCTGGGCGTGACCTCGATCGCCTGCCTCACCAAGTCCCACCAGATCCTGACCAGCCGCAACACCGCTGTCATGGCTGCGTACGCCGGCCTCGACGGTGCGTTCAAGCGCTACCGCGGTCGCGTCGTCGAGGAGCTGGGTGTCGAGAAGGACACCGAGTTCGCTCACGGCAAGGCGACCAAGGAGATCGTCGAGTACGACGCCAAGGGCAACCCGATCGTCAAGCAGGTCACGAACGCGCCGAAGGACGCCAAGACGGCCTACGGCCAGTGGTTCGACGAGACGAACCGGCACTGGGACAAGGACCACGGGTACAACCACACGTTCCTGGACAACCAGCAGAAGTGGGCCAACCTGGAGCTGAAGCGTCACGGACACCTGTTCCTCAACGAGGTCTACAGCATGCTCGGCATCGAGCACACCGCGCAGGGCGCTGTCGTCGGCTGGATGTACTACGGCGACGAGAACTCGGACGGCTACATCGACTTCGGGTTCAACCGTTACCCCGACTTCGTCGCCGGCTTCGAGCGTTCGGTGTTCCTCGACTTCAACGTCGACGGCGTGATCCTCGACAAGCTCCCCCAGAAGTGAGGTAGACATGAGACTCACAACCATCGCGGCGTCGCTGTTCTCAGCAGGCGTCGCAACTCTCATCACGGGCTACGTGATGGAGAAGGCAATGCTGAAGGAGTTGGACGAGCGCCTTGAGCGAGAGCTTGAGGCGTCCGTCAACTTCCTGGTCACCACCGAGAAGGCGGAGCCGACCGAGGAGTACGAGGAGCACCAGCGTGTCGTTGGCAAGCTGACCTCCCTCGAGAAGCCCCCGCTCGATGAGATCGTGAAGAAGAACCAGAAGACCCGGTACGACAACGTCCTCAAGGGCGCGAACTACGTCGAGCCGGAGCCGGAGGTCATCCCTGATGGCGAGATCGAGGTGTGTGACACCCTCGGGGATATTCACGTGATCTCGACCGAGGAGTTCATGGCCAACGAGTCTGGGTTCCTCCAGTCCTCGATGACATATTTCTCGGATGGTGGTGTACTCGACGAAGACGGCGAGCTAGTTGTCGACTTCGAGGACATGATCGGCACCAAGCCCCCGTTCGGAGAGCTGTCCGGTGAGCCGCACATCGTATATCTGCGGAACACCAAGCGGAACCAGGAGTACGAAGTCATCTTCGACGAGGCACGCGCCGAAGATGTTCTCGCCGAACCGGGCTCAATGCCATGACCCCCGAGCCGCTCGACGAGTTGTACTTCCAGTGGCTCTATCGTCAAGTGGCTGACCTGCGCGTGAAGAACCCCGCTCGCACCTATTGGACCCTGCTTCGGCAGCTTCATAGCAAGGAGTTTCTCTGGTCCGTCCCTAACGATGACAACCGTTTAGAGGACGGAAAGTTCCTTCGGTACGAGTTCCTCGAGGACCGACCACCAGCAACCGCAATCGCAGACAACCGGTGGCTCAACGCCGGCTGCTCGATGCTCGAGATGATGATCGCTCTTAGCAGGCGGCTCTCCTTCTTATCTGGGGGAGCCGCCTCTGAGTGGTTCTGGCACCTGATGGACAACATCGGGATTCGCGAATGCAGCGACGCAGTGAAGTACAACCCCCACATGGTTGATCGTGCGCTAACCCGCGTGATCACCCGCCACTACGACGAGGACGGGAACGGAGGATTGTTCCCGCTAAGGAAGCCGAAAGTTGACCAGCGCAGTCTCGAGCTATGGGACCAGATGAACTGCTATCTGATAGAAAGGGGGTGACAGTGGACTTCTACCGACTCGTCACCAAGCAAGTCAAGCAAGATGTAATCATGTACCCGAACTTTCGGGTAGGTGTCAGCCAGGACCTTCTTATTCGAGGCGGCATGTTCTATGCCGTCTGGGACGAGGAGCAGGGGCTGTGGAGCACGGAGCCGCATGACGTGGTCCGGCTTGTAGATGGTGACGTTCGTAGAACAGCCAAAGAGTTGGGAGCAATCCCACACACCCTCGAGTCCTACGACAGCGGGGTATGGACCAAGTTCCTGAAGTATTGCAAGGAGGTTGGTTCATCCCCGTTCTCGTTGGACACGAAGCTCACGTTCAAGGACGATGAGGTCAAGAAGACCGACTTCGTTAGCAAGCGACTTCCATATTCCCTAGGCAAGGGAGATCATTCGGCATGGGACGAGATTGTCGGGACCCTATACTCGCACGAAGAGCGAGAGAAAATCGAATGGGCAATCGGGTCTGTAATCGCTGGCGACAGCAAGAGGATTCAGAAGTTCTTCGTTTTCTACGGGTCTGCAGGTACTGGTAAGGGTACGATCCTCAAGGTCATCGAGAAGCTCTTCCAGGGCTACACGTCGACCTTCGATGCCAAGTCCCTGGGTAGCAGCACGAGCGCCTTTGCTACGGAGGCGTTCAAGAACAACCCCCTCGTGGCGATCCAGTGGGATGGTGACCTCAGCAGGATCGAGGACAACACCACCTTGAACTCGATCATCTCTCACGAAGAGATCATCATCAACGAGAAGTTCAAGGGCACCTACGCGCTGGTGATCCAAACCATGCTGTTCTTGGGAACCAACAGCCCCGTGCGTATCACTGACGCGAAGTCTGGACTCCTTCGTCGACTGATTGATATTCACCCCACCGGGAATCTGCTGATGCCTGAGCGTTACCAGATGCTCATGGAGAAGGTGGACTTCGAGCTGGGTGCTATCGCTCAGCACTGCCTGGAGGTCTACAGGAAGGGTGGCCGGTCTCGCTACGAGGCGTACCGACCGATCGAGATGATGGTGCAGACGGACTACTTCTACAACTTCGTCCTTGCCTCGTACGACATATTTGTCGAGCAGGGTGGAGTGACCGCAGAGCAGGCTTGGGCCATGTTCAAGGAGTTCTGCGCAAGCGAGAAGATCGACTCGAAGATGCCGAAGTTTAAGTTTCGGGAGGAGCTTAAAAACTACTTCAAGGCATACCACCAGCGAACCAAGATCGGTGATGAGTGGGTGTGGGCTTGGTACGCCGACTTCGACAAGAGCAAGTTCGTGCTGAACGAGCAGACTGAAGAACCCATCCCGCTTCTTGAGGTGGGAGCCACGGAGTCAATTCTTGACAAGATGCTGGCTGACTGTCCCGCGCAGTACGCCACCGAGCAAGACACGCCGTCGATGAAGTGGGAGAGGGTCAAGACGACTCTCTCTGAGATCCAGACGAATGAGACTCACTACGTCAAGGTCCCGCAGAACCACATCGTCATCGACTTCGACCTCAAGGATGAGAATGGGAACAAGTCCCTGGAGCGAAACCTTGCGGCAGCTAGTAGATGGCCTGCCACCTACGGAGAGCTTAGCCGAGGGGGAGGAGGTGTGCATCTCCACTATATTTACGATGGAGACGTCAGTCTGCTCAGCCGAAATTTCGATGATGGTATCGAAGTCAAGGTCTTCACGGGCAACAGTTCGCTTCGGCGACGACTGAGCAAGTGCAACAGCCTGCCGGTCGCGACTATCAATAGCGGTCTTCCGCTTAAGGAGAAACAACAGGTGCTTTCGCAGAACACCATCCAGAGTGAGAAGGGCCTTCGGGAACTGATCGCTCGGAACATCCGTAAGGAGATTCACCCGGGGACGAAGCCGTCGATCGACTTCATCCACCATATTCTCGACGAGGCACACAAGTCGGGGATGGCGTACGACCTTACGGACATGCAGTCGGACATCATTCGGTTCGCGATGAAGAGCTCCAACCAGGCAGACCGTTGCTTGGAGATCGTGACGAAGATGAAGTTCAAGTCCGACACAGAAGTTGAGATCAGCGAAGCGGATGCGACAGACGAGCGCATCGTCTTCTACGACGTCGAAGTTTACCCCAACCTCTTCGTCGTTTGCTGGATGTTTGATGAGGACGATGCACAGGTCGTTCGCATGATCAACCCGTCTACCCAGGACATCGAGCCCCTTCTCGGGCGAAAGCTTGTCGGCTTCAACAACCGGAAGTACGACAACCATATCCTCTATGCTCGTTACCTTGGGTACGACATCGAATCGCTGTACAACATGTCTCAGAAGATGATCAGCAACGTCCCGGGCTCCACGTTCGGGGAGGCCTACGGCCTTTCCTATGCTGATATTTACGACTTCAGTAGCAAAAAGCAGTCACTGAAGAAGTTCCAGATCGAGCTTGGTCTCAAGCACAAGGAGATGGCTCTCCCTTGGGACGAGCCGGTCGATCCGGAGCTGTGGAACGAGGTCGCTGACTACTGTGCGAACGACGTAGTCACGACTCGTCAGACGTTCCACGCTCGCTCGCAGGACTTCGTTGCACGACGAGTCCTGGCGGATCTGAGTGGGCTGACGGTCAACCACACGACCCAGCAGCACACCGCGAAGATCCTGTTCGGGGAAGACAAGAACCCCCAGGCCAAGTTCAACTACACGGACCTGGGCAAGGACTTGTTCCCCGGCTACAAGCACGAGTGGGGTAAGAGCTACTACCGAGACGAGGTCACCGGGGAAGGTGGGTATGTTTACGCGGAACCCGGAGTCTACGAAAACGTTGCTCTACTGGATGTCGCAAGCATGCATCCTACCTCCATCGAACTCCTCAACCTCTTCGGTAAGGAGTACACGAAGAACTTCAGCGACCTCAAGACGGCCCGACTGGCAATCAAGCACCGCGATTACGGGACGGCCCGAAAGCTTCTCGATGGGAAGCTGGCTCCTTATCTCCGTGACGAGAAAGATGCTGAGGCGCTTTCCTACGCTCTGAAGATCGTGATCAACATCGTCTACGGTCTGACGAGCGCGAAGTTCGACAACAAGTTCCGCGACAAGCGCAACAAGGACAACATCGTGGCCAAGCGCGGAGCGCTGTTCATGATCGACCTCAAGCACTTCGTTCAGGAGCGTGGCTTCACTGTTGCTCACATCAAGACGGACTCGATCAAGATCCCCAACGCAACAGAGGAGATCATCCGGGACGTCATGCTCTTCGGTGAGAAGTATGGATACACCTTCGAGCACGAGGCTACGTACGACAAGTTCTGCCTCGTCAACGACGCTGTCTACGTCGCTCGTAAGGGCGACAAGTGGGAAGCCGTTGGTGCTCAGTTCCAGAACCCGTCGGTCTTCAAGACGCTCTTCTCCAAGGAGGAGGTCACTCTTGACGACATGGCAGAGACCAAGCAGGTGGCCAAGGGTGCGATGTACCTCGACTTCGATGGTGCAAACAAGCCCATGGCCTTGAGCGACGGAGACATGCGCTTCGTCGGTCGTACTGGGCGGTTCTGTCCTGTGGTAGAAGGGGCTGGTGGGGCCTTGCTCTACCGGTTCCATGAGGGCAAGTTCTACGCCGTCGCTGGAACCAAGGGATATTTGTGGAAGGAAGCCGTAACTGTTACCAGTGAGGCTGAGATCGACAAGAACTACTTCCAGAAGCTCATCAACGACGCGATCAAGACAATCGAGAAGTTCGGATCGTTCGAGGAGTTCGTATCATGATCGTTCCGCTCGTGACCTACGAGAACGGTGTTCGCCAGGTCATCGGGGAGGCAGACGTCTCCCCCGACGGCAAGGTCAACGCACAAATCACTGCGGAGGGTGTAGAGCTCAGCGAGGTCCTGAAGGCCGGCATGGTCTTCGGGGTCTCGCTGGGCCCCTTCCGCCATATTCCCAAGGAGAACTGATGGACAGTAAGAGGCACCGCCTCAAGATGGAGGTCCACCGCAACGAGAAGCGCATCGAGGAGTGCATGGCTGAGGCCGAGATCCTCGAGAACCGAAACCTAGAGATCAAGAAGGAGCTGGCTGATGGCTGACAATCTGAAGGGTATCCCCTTCTCGACCGACGACGAGGGCATCGACTTCGTCTTGCGGGCTAAGCAGCTCGTCCAGGAGCAGATCAACGTCGCCGGCATCGGTACGTGGCGGGGCGAGCCGATCGTTCCCATCGAGATGAGCGAGATCTACGTGGTTTGGTTCGCGTTCATCCTGGGCAGCTGGAAGGCCTATATCTCCACGTCTCGGCCCGATGGTCGAGTCTGGGAGGTCACGCACAACCGGCAGAAGGGTGAGACCTACGTGGACTCGTACCTCAAGACCCACAACGTCGCGGTGGCCGACTGATGCTCCCCTGGCATGACATGATCCTGGCTCTCGCAGGATTCATCGGCGCTGAGCTCGGGCATGTCGTACGGAATCGGCTCGACCAGCCCCACCGCTGGAAGTGCCGGTGGCCCAGCTGTCAATTCGCCATCAGGTCGAACAGCAAGAGCACCATGCAGTACGCAAAGAACCTGCACCAGAAGAATCACGCGTCAGACCCCTCGCGGTAAAAACACGTCCTTAGATGAGACCATCCCTACTTTCTAAGGATCGACATGAAGACGTTGAAGAAGACGCTGTTCTACGTCGTTACCGCCTTCGTCCTGTCCATCATGGCGTTCGTCGTGGCCACCACTCTGCTGGTGAACCACTTCGACACGACCGTGATCACCAAGACGACGGAGTGCGACGCGAACAACCACTGCACGACCGAAACGACCCGCAAGTAGCAAGTCCCGCCCTAACCCCAATCACGGGGTTAGGGTCTGCCTATTCATATTCGAAAGGAAACACCTTCTAAATGCCTCCCTTCCCGCTTGGACAGTGCCCCCTGCCGCCGTCCAACATCGTCATCGAGAACGCCAAGTTCGTGTACAACCCCAACTTCGAGGGCCGCGAGGAGCGCTTCAACGAGGCCGGCGACCGGTACTTCAACGTGCGCATCCCCGACAACATCGTCCAGGCTGTCGAGAAGGACGGCTGGAACGTCAAGTGGACCAAGCCCTCCAAGACCGCGTCGCCGCAGCAGGCGGCCGAGCACGTCGCCGAGCCGTACCTCGAGGTCGCCATCGGCTTCAAGTACCGGCCGGCCAACATCTCCGTCTGGGAGGACGGTAAGGAGACTCTCCTTACGGTGGACGAGGCCCACGGCATCGACACGGTCAAGCTCGTCGACAAGATGCAGTTCGAGACCTTCGACGTCGTCATCCGCGGCCGCAACTGGGAGAACGACAACGGCTGTGGCATCAAGGCATGGCTGCAGACGTTCGTCGGCGTCGTCGAGACCGACGACATCCAGCGCAAGTACGCTCGGATGCGCGAGAACTGATCTTGTTCAAGAAGTACACCCGTCTTCCGTCCCAGGTGACAGCTGGGCGGTACGACGGGACCATCGACTGTGCCGATCAGATGATCGCCATGGTCAAGAAGCACAACAACCTCTACGACCTATATTTCGAGGACGACACCCACCTGGTCCTTCGCGGACCGGATGGGACGAACGACCTCCTCGAAGGCTGGTGGCTCGTAAAGGGTGGTCATGACTTTGAGGTCATGACGGACGAGCAGTTCAAAGACAACTACTGGCCGAAGGAGTAACCATGCTTCCTGAAGAGATCGAAAACCGCTTCGGGCACCACCCCGCGTCGATCGAGGGACCGAACCCGAGAGAGCGCGCACACCAGGAGATCCGTCTGCTCTTCAAGGAGCTGGCCTTCGACCTGGACACCATCCTCCCCGAGGGTCGGGGCAAGTCTGTGATGTTCACGGAGCTGGAGACGGCTTCCATGTGGGCGCACAAGGCCCTGGCGCAGCGAGCATGATCGGAGCGCTGCTGGTCGGCGCTTTCATCATGCTCGTCGGTGTGTTTCTGGGGGCGGCCTTGATGGTTGGCTCCCAGAACACTCCGAAGCAGCGGGATGAGAGCATCGATATTCCGTGAAGATCCAGTTCGCTCGGGACGAGCACGGAAACATCAAGAAGAAGCAGCCCTGCCAGACCCCCGGCTGCAACTGGCCGAACTGGCACGTCTGCCTGGTAGGTAAGCCGGACACCTTCCCGCAACTCCTCAATGAGGAGGAGAAGGACAAGCGCGAACGGAGATTGCCTGGACCTCGTACCGAGGCCCACCGTGAGGCGATCGCCGAGGCACAGCGAGAGCGATGGGCTCGAATCAGGGCCACGTACCGAGTCCGGGATGAGCTGATGATTCAGCGATATTCCGAGGGCGCCGTCAGCGTGGCAATGCTCGAGAAGGAGTTCGACATTGGCAAGCGAGTCGTACTCCGAGTGCTCAAGGAGGCCGAAGAGGCCGGCAAGATCACCCGCCGTCCGCCTGGTCTCACCCTGGCCAACGGCGCGCGGTAGTGAACGACGATCGGTGCACCCATATTCCCACGAGTCCGGGACAAAAGGTCTGCACCTGTCTTGATACACGCATGACCCTGCGCTTTGCACTAGAGCTGGAACGCGCAGTGGTGGACTACTTGCTCCAGTCGCATGGACTCACTAGAGCCGATATTCCACCGATCAACACCCTACCCCACACAAAGAATCGCGCAAGTCATTGCGTAGAAAGAGACGGCATACCAATGTCTGTTGAGACCACCAAGTTCCTCCGCAAGTCGTTCCCCGTGGACGCCGTGCAGGTCGACCCGACCAACATGAAGGACGTCGCCAAGTGGTGCGGCGGCAAGATCATGGACGACGGGGAGAAGGAGGGGCACCTTTCTCGGGAGTACATCAAGGTTCGCGTGGCCTACCCGGTGGGCGACCGTCAGACCCAGGCCTACCTGGGCGACTGGGTCCTGAAGAGCGGGCGCTCCTTCAAGGTCTACACCAACTCGGCGTTCCAGAAGAGCTTCGTCAAGGAGTCGGTCGACGCCTGATGAGCGCCGACCTCTTCCAGGAGTACCGCGGAATCAACGCTAGGGATGGCGTTGCTGCAGCCGCGGTCGTGACGAAGGAGAACGTCAAACGGCTCTCCCAAATCACTGGGGGAACTGCTGTGTGGCACAAGATCCGCGGAGGCAGCATGGTCCTCAGCGAGATCCTGCTGCATCGGGAAAGCGCCAAGATGGGCGACTACATCGTCGCCGATCGGGACCACTCGTTCTTCGTCTGCAAGAAGGCGAAGTTCGAGGAGCGATATTCCCTCAAGGGTCCCCTGCGGGACCCCGTCGTCTGAGCGACGCTAAACAGCCCTTAGGCTCAGAGCGAGTGGGGACCGTCCATGGCTGGACGGCTTAAACGACCGTAGGCATACATACGGCGCCCAC
>Ga0308173_10000720_pt1 | contig 14872 bp, 16 predicted proteins | sample PhyPR1_FD_203716 | JGI IMG/M metagenome (GOLD analysis project Ga0308173, IMG submission 203716) | Soil microbial communities from UC Gill Tract Community Farm, Albany, California, United States - DLSLS.P.R1 | ecosystem: Environmental > Terrestrial > Soil > Agricultural land | place: USA...
CGTCAATCCGCGCGTGCTGGCGGCGTGCGTGGCCGTGCTGGCGATCCATGCCGCCCTGCTGGGCGTCGCGCTCACGATGCGTCACGAGCCGCCGCCCCGCCCCGTCGAAGCGAAGGCGATCACCGCGCAGTTGATTAGCGAGACGCCTCAGCCCGCGCCGCAGCCGGTCGCGGTCGAATCGCCGCCGACGCCGCAGCCGCCGAAGCCGGTTCCGAAGCCGCAGCCCAAACCGAAGGTCAAGCCCAAGGTCGAGCCGAAGCCCACGCCGATGCCGGTAACGGAAGCGCCGTCGCCGATCGCCGCGCCCGCGCCCGATCCGACGCCGACCGCTCCGCCGCAGCCCGCGCCGCCTCCGCCGGCGGCGCCCGCCATCGGCAAGCCGACGATGGATCTCGCCGCGCCGAAGAACGTCGCGCATCTGTCGTGCAACATCGCGCAGCCCGACTATCCGGCGATGTCGCGCCGTCGCGGGGAAACAGGCACGGCAATGGTCAAGCTGACGGTCGGGCTTTCCGGCAAGATCGAAGACGTGAAACTGCAGAAGAGCAGCGGCTCCTCGCGCCTGGACGACGCCGCGCTCGACGCCGTCCGCTCGAGCGCCTGCACGCCCTATAAGGAAAACGGCGAGGCGATCCGCGCGACGGCGACGGTGCCCTTCGTTTTCAGCTTGAACGACTGAACGTTTTTTAGATACAGGAAACAGAAATGCAAAACTACGGAATTGCGCACGTGTGGGCGCAAGGCGATTTCGTGACGCGCGGCATTGCGCTCGCGCTCGTCATCATGTCGGTGCTTTCGTGGACGGTGATCGTCGTGAAGGCATGGAACGTCGTGCGCCTGAAGCGTCTGACGAAGAACGCGGAGCAGGCGTTCTGGCACTCCGACGATTTCAACGACGGCATCAAGAAGCTCGGCAGCCAGTCGTCGAGCCCGGCCGACAACCCGTTCCTTGCGCTCGCGCTCGCCGGCCAGGAAGCGGCCGAGCATCACCATCAGACGCAGCCGCATCTGCACGACCGCATGGACGTGTCGGACTGGATCACGCGCTGCCTCAAGGACGTGATGGACGAAGGCGTCGGCCGCATGCAGTCGGGCCTGGCCATTCTGGCGTCCATCGGCAGCACGTCGCCGTTCGTCGGCCTGTTCGGCACCGTGTGGGGGATTTATCACGCGCTGCTGACCATCGGCGCGACGGGCCAGACCTCGATCGATCAGGTCGCGGGGCCGGTCGGCGAGTCGCTCATCATGACCGCGTTCGGCTTGTTCGTCGCGATTCCTGCCGTGCTCGGCTATAACGCGCTGACGCGTGCGAACAAAGGCATCGTGACCAAGCTCAACCGCTTCGCGCATGGCCTGCATGCGTTCTTCGTCACGGGGGCGAAGCTCTCGTCGCGAAAGCCCGCCGCGAACGGTCAGGCCGATAGCCTGCGTCTCGCGACGCGCGCCAGCTAAGCGGAGGTCCTCATGGCCATGAGCCCATTCGCCAGCGAAGAAGACGACGGCATGATGAGCGAAATCAACATGACGCCGCTCGTCGACGTCATGCTGGTGCTGCTGATCATCTTTCTGGTGACGATTCCCGCGATGCATCACGCGGTCAAGATCGATCTGCCGCACGCGAGCAGCCAGCCGCAGGACGAGAAGCCTTCGCACGTGAACGTCGCGATCCAGGCAGACGGCACGATTCTCTGGGACGATCAGAAAATCGACGACGCGACGCTGAACGCGCGCATCGCGCAGGCGGCGCAGCAGACGCCGCAGCCCGAAATTCACTTGCGCGCGGACCGCAAGGTGGCGTACGAACGTGTTGCTGATTTAATGTCGGCGGCGCAGGCAGGCGGCCTGACGAAGATCGGTTTCGTCACGGAGCCGAAAGGCGGGAAGTAGCAGCACCGCGAGCAGAAAGTAAAAGGCCTTCATCGTCAGACGAAGGCCTTTTTTATTGCGCGCTCGGCGCATTCGGGCGAGGCGATTACTTGGGGCTCTAATAACCTGAACCCGCTGAATCACCGCATGCGGCAGCCGTGTTCGACACGGACAGCGCGATCAGCCCTATCAGGCTAACTATCAGAGTAGCCGTCAGTTTTCGCATAAGAAGCTCCTTAGCGAAAGGCATCCCAATATAACGCCGTCATTTTCGCGGGACAAGATCTTGTCCGATTGAATCTGACCATCGCAAGCGCGCGCTTCAATGTCTCAGACGATGCAGCACGCCCGGGCGATCAAACCGTTTCCTGTTCGGGCCGCTCGATGACAGGACATTCTCCGGGAAAGCGTCTGCCGTCATCGATCGACTCGACGAGAAAATCGACGAACGCGCGAATGGCCGGCACCATGCCTTGCCGCGACAGAAAAACCGCATAGAGTTGCGGCGACGGAAACGTCCAGCCCGGCATCACCGGCGACAACTGGCCGCTGCGCAGCGGCGCGCCGTACATCATCTCCGGCAACGCGGCGATGCCGACGCCGCGCATCACGGCTTCGCGAATCATCGACAGGTCCGCCGTGACGAGACGCGGCTCGTGCTCGTACTCGTGGCGCGTCCCGTCAGGCGCGATCAGACGATAGACGTGCCGGCCATCCGACGACGGCATGTCGAGCGTGTCGTATTGCGCGAGGTCCGCGACGGTCATCGGCGGCGTGTTCGGCTTCAGGAGCGACGGCGCGGCGACCAGCATCTGCTGCGTGCGCCATAGCGGCCGCGCGACGACGTTCGAGCTCGCAGGCGCTTCCGAGCGCACGCGCAATGCGACATCGATCGCGTCCTCGAACAGATCGACGACGCGGTTCGTCACGCGCAATACCACGCGCACTTCGGGATAGCGATGCATGAAATCGGGCATCACGGAGGCAAGAAACGTCTGCGCGATGGTCACCGGGACGCTTACGCGCACCGTGCCGCGCGGCGAATCGCGCAGGCTTTGCACGACGTTCACCGCCGCCTGCGCCTCGGCGAGCATCGCCTGACAGTGCTGATAGAAAAGCTGACCCGCCTCGGTGAGCGCGAGCTTGCGCGTGGACCGCTGCAACAGCCGCACGCCGAGCGAGGCCTCCAGTTCCGACACGCGCCGCGACAGCCGCGACTTCGAAATGCCCAGCACGCGTTCGGCTGCGGAAAATCCGCCGTGCTCGACCACGTGCGAGAAGTACATCAGGTCGTTGAGGTCGTGCGAATCGGCTTTCATTTTCGGTAGTCGCTTGGTGTCTTCGGCCCGGGCCGTTGTTTATCGCAGCAGGACAATGCTTTGCGCCGCAGCGTCTTTTACCGCCAAATACGGGCCATATAATAGCTCCATCGTTCCAAATTTAGCGCCATTCCCCTATTGGCGACGCGAGGCAAGGACACCATGAGCCGCACCATTTCGAGCATCATCCCCGCGACCCGCACCGTCGAAGGCGGCGGCTTCGTTGTGTACCGACCGTTTCCGACGCGCCTTCTGATGGACTTCGACCCGTTCCTGCTGCTCGACGAAATGGGTCCGGTCGACTACGCGCCCGGCGAGGCGAAGGGCGCGCCCGATCATCCGCATCGGGGCTTCGAAACCGTCACCTACATGCTGGAAGGCGAATTCGGCCACAAGGATTCAGCCGGCCACTCCGGCACGCTGCGCGCGGGCGACGTGCAATGGATGACGGCCGGCGCGGGCGTCGTGCACAGCGAGATGCCGGGCGAGGCGTTCACGCAGCGCGGCGGGCGCGTTCACGGACTGCAACTGTGGGTCAACCTGCCGCAACGCGACAAGATGATCGCGCCGCACTATCAGGAGATTCCGTCGGCGAACATTCCGGTCGCGACCAGCGAAGACGGCAAGGTGCGCGTGAAGGTCATTGCCGGTGAGGCGCTCGGCGTGAAGGCCGCGATCGAAACGCGCACGCCCATTCTGTATCAGCACTTCTCGCTGCAGCCGGGGGCGAAGGTCGAGCATCGCGTGCCGCGCGACTTCCGCGTGTTCGCGTATGCGCTGTCCGGCACGGCGCTGTATGGTCCGCAAGCCCAGCCGGTGCGCGCGCAACAGATGGTCATCTTCCGCGACGACGCCGACACGATCACCCTCGCCGCCGGCGATGAACCCGTCGAACTGCTGCTGCTGGGCGGCGTGCCGCTCAAGGAGCCGGTCGTGCGCTACGGTCCGTTCGTGATGAACACGGAAGACGAGATCCGTCAGGCGGTGATCGACTATCAGTCGGGCCAGATGGGCGCCATCACGCACTGATTCAAAAGCGTAAAACGGCGCGGCACGAACGAGTACATTGCGTCACAATGGCCGTTCGTCCCGCGCCGTTTCGTTTTGTCCGGCGGGTCCGCTCCCTACTCGAGGAAAAGCGCATGTCCGCTCCTGTCGTGACCGCCAGCATCGGCGAGGCTGAGTTTCGAACGCGCCTCGACGACGGCACGCACACCTGGTTCGCCGATGAACCCGTCAGCCTCGGCGGCGCCGATTCCGGCCCGCAACCGGCCGCCCTTCTGCTGTCGAGCCTGGGCGCGTGCACGTCGATCACGCTGAAGATGTATGCGAAGCGCAAAGGCTGGGCGCTCGAATCGGTGAGCGTCGAGTTGTCGATGAAAAGCGCGGACGGCGGCACGGTCATCGACCGTCGCATCAGCGTGACAGGCGCACTCGACACCGAACAGCGGGAACGGCTCTTGCAAATTGCCAACGCGTGCCCGATGCACAAGGTCCTGTCCGGCGCGATCCGCATCGATTCCGGACTCGCCGAAGCCTGACGGCCTCGCAGCGGCATCACGAACGTCCAAGGAAACGTCGTTTTGAATTTTGAACACCTGATCCAGATCAACGATCCGCACAACCCGCTCGTCGCCTCGCTGACGCGCGAGCAGTTGTGGGAAGGCCTCGTCTTGCGGGCCGAGCAGCCGCAATTATTCGTGCTGGGCCTCGATAGCTGCGCGATTCTCTCCCGCGACGGCGACGTCATGGAGCGCGAGCTGCATTACGGCCAGGCCGTCGTGCGCGATCGCGTCACGCTGTATCCGAACGACAGCGTGCGCTACGACATCCTGCCGACCGCCGAACACGTCGGTGGTTCACTGACAATGGCGATCGAGCAGCCGGATGCGCTTCAGCTCTTCCTGCGCTTCACCTACAGCACGACGCTGCCGGAGAACGATCATCCGACGCCGGACGAGCGGCAGACGCAGGAAATCGTGAAATCGGCGTATCGCGAGTCGGACATCGATACGGTGCGGCTCATTCGCCAGTACGCGCATGGCCGCACAGGCGAAAGCCCGCTGCACTGAGCAGATGAAGCGCGGCTATCGGAAGTCGCGCTTTGATCGGAAAGTCTGCTTGCAAATAGGAATGGTTATCATTTACTATAGGTCCATCGAATCAACGAACGCACCTTCCGACCGACATGACCGACACGCTGCGATCCTCCACGCTCAGGCTGCGCCGTCCGGCTGTTCGCGACGCGGCTATCACCCGCCCCAAGGCGACGCCCGCCCCGGCAGCCGATGCCAACGCCGAGCGGTCGCTGCGCAGCGATACGCTGCTGCAGGGCCGCAGTCATGTCGCGATCGTGCATAACGGGGAGACTTATCAATTGCGCGCCACGCGTCTGGGTAAGCTGATCCTGACGAAGTAGCGGAAAGAACAGAAGCACGTACCGTGTATTGTGGGGACCACCTCGCCAGGAGGTGTTTGGCCTTAGCCAGCAAGGACGACTTGCACGCGAGAATTTAGACCCCTTCGTGCAAACACCAGCCAGTCGTCGATAGCAAGCGAAGCCGTTTTTTTTGGTTCCTGCCGAATGCGCCTGCATGGCGGACGTAGAAGACGAAACGGCACGCTTTCGTAAAGAAAGCGTGCCGTTGGTTTTTTGCGGCGAACGCCTCAGACGTTCTCGATACCCAGCGCCCCGATGCCCGCGCGGGCAATCTGCGCATCCTGATCCGACTTCACGCCCGACACCCCCACCGCCCCGACGATATCCACGCCGACGAAAATCGGCACGCCGCCTTCGAGCATCGCGGTCATCGGTGCGGACAGGAACGCGGTGCGTCCCTGCTTGATGGTGTCCTCGTAGGCTTTCGTTTCGCGGCGGCCGAGCACGGCGGTGCGCGCCTTGCCCGTCGCCATTTCGACCGTGCTCGCGCCGGCGCCATCCAGCCGATGCAGATGCAGCAGATGCCCGCCTTCATCGACGATGGCGATCGTCACGTTCCATTGATGCTGCTTCGCGAAAGCCTCGGCGGCGGCGGCCATGGCTGTCACGTCATCGTCGGTCAGTACGGGTTTCGTTCTCATTGGCTCGCTCGCGGTCCGGTTAGCGTGAAAAGCCCCAGAACATCAGATACCACGCGCTGTCCGCAACGGCCAGCGCTGCCACGAACCATAGCATCGCCGCGAAACGAGGAACAAGCGTCGTCGCGTAGCGGCCGGTCACGCGCCACGCGAGCCACGCGCTCCATACATTGGCGACGCCGAGCAGCCCCAGGCGCAAGCCCGTGACCCACCACAGCGGAACATGTTCGGCGCGCAGCAGCGAGACCGTCGTCGCGGAGAGGCCGAGAAACACGCCGACGCCTGCAATCGGAATCAGCGCGAGCGCCAGATGATGCAGCCGCCTGGCGCTGCCCGCGCCGAGCATGCGCGCGCCCCCGGCGAGAAGCGCGAGCAGCGCCGTGCCATAGACGAGACCCGTCGCGACGATATAACCGACGACCAGCGAGCCGTCGAGCCACGAGAAGACGTCGTTCTGCTCCGGGTAATGCGTGAACAGGAACCACGGCGCGTTGGCTTCGAGCGGCCAGAGAATATCGTGGTCGATCAGCCAGCCCGCGAAGAACTGCTTGAGATCGACGAACCACGTGCTCACGGTCCAGTGAAACGCGCCGATCGCGATGCCGAGCAGGCCATAGAGAATGAGCGCGGTGTCCCACGGATTCGCCGCCTTGTCGCCCTGATTCACGACTTCGTCGGCGGGCGAGCGCCACGACAGCGCGATGGCGTCGCGGTGACCGCTGCATCGTCCGCACATGTGGCAGTCGGCGGCGCCCTTCATGTTGCGCAGCGGCACGAGCGGCGCGCAGTTGATCGGGATCACGCGATGCCCGTGCTCGCCCTTCGTGTACGAACGCCGCCAGGCGTCCTCGTCGACCTTGTAATGGAACGGTGCAAGGCGCGCGAGCAGCGAGAACACGCCGTTCACCGGGCACAGATACTTGCACCACACCCGCTTTTCACGGCCGTACAACGCGCCGATGATCATCGCCGCGACGGTCGATCCGCCGAGCACGAGCAGCACGGCCTTCGGATATTGATAGACGCTGACCATCTGGCCGTAGATCGTCGTCAGACCGAACGCGACGAAAGGCCAGCCGCCCCAGCGCATCCAGTGCGGAATGGCGCGGCCCCGGCCGAAGCGGCTCGCGAACTCGGTCAACGCGCCTTCGGGACACAGCACGCCGCACCAGACGCGGCCGAGCATCACCATCGACAGCAGCACGAACGGCCACCAGATGCCCCAGAACACGAACTGCGCGGCGAGCGTCAGATTGTTCCAGAGATGCGCGGAGCCGTCGGGCAGCGGCATCACTGCAGGAACCAGAATCAGAAAAGCGTACACGGCCACCACGACCCACTGGATTCCGCGGATCGTGCTGCCGTGTTGTTGCATCCATTGGCCGGCTTGCTGAAGCCGGCTCGGGATTCGCACACCTTGTTGCATCTCGGAGCTCATGCTGGGCGGCCAGCCGCCTTTTGTTTTTGCGCCATCTGGTTGTTCGAACGGCGCATCAGGAGATAGATGACGATCCAGTACAGCGCGTAAGCGACGAGATTCATGCCGGCGGGATGCGCGCGATAGCCGGTGAGCGTCGCGACGAGCGAGCCGAAGGTGGTGGAATCGTCGAGCAGCGCGGACGTGTTCCATACCTGATTGACGATGACCGGCAGCACTTCCATGTCGATCAGCTTGTCGACGCCCGTTTCGAAAAGACCGGCAGCAAGGAACAGCAGCATGATTTCGGTGACGCGGAAGAACGAGCGCCACGAAAAGATCTTGCCGCCGAGCTGCAGCACATAGAACGTGAGCAGCGCGAGCGCGAAGCCAATGACGATCGCCACGTACTGCGACGCCGGCACGTGACCGGACTGCCCGAAACCGACGCCATAGAGAAACACGGCCGTTTCGCTGCCTTCACGCGCGATCGCGAGCGCGACCAGCAGCGCGATGCCCCACCAGTGCCCGTCCTGCGTGCTCTTTTTCAGCGACGTTTCCATGTCGCGCTTGAGCGTGCGGCCGTGACGCTTCATCCACAGCACCATCTGCACGATCAGCACGCAGGCGATCAGCACCATGCCGGTCTGGAAGTAATCCTGCGCATTGCCGGACAGCACTTCGGTGAAACCGATAAGCGCCGCTGCGAGCGCGATAGCCGCTAGCAGCCCGGCCGCGACGCCGAACCACAGATAAGGCAGGCCGCGGCGCGCCTGTTGGTCGCCGTTTTTCAGCCACGCATGCAGGATGCCGACGACCAGCAACGCCTCGACGCTCTCCCGCCAAACGATGAAAAGGACCTGCCCCATAACACAAACCTCCTGCGGTTCTGCTTCACTACCGCCGCGCGAAAAGATCGCGCGGCAGGAACATCACTTCGCGACGATGACGCCTTGCGCCGTCTGGTGGAAATCGTCGAAGAACTTGTATTCGCCCGGATCGAGCGGGGCGATCACGACGAACGAATCGGCCCCCGGCGCGAGCACTTTTTCCTTTCGCAGCTGCACGCTTTCGAATTCGGCGGCGCCCTTGCCGACGTTATGCACTTCGATCTTGATGCGCTGCCCCGCCGGCACTTCGATGCGCACCGGGTTCAGCTTGCCGTCGTTCATTTCCAGCTTGAACGTCGGCAGATCGGCGGCCTGCGCGATACCGGCGCCCGTCCCGAGCACGGCGGACAACGCGATCGCAACCACCTGGCTTCTAAGTTTCATGCGTACTTCCTGAGATGAACGCGCCCGGCATTTGAAGACAGCCGGGCGCGCGAATCAAGCGCGCGGTCGCGCGATGCTCAATACCCGCCCTTCTTGCCGATTCCCGCGAACGGGAAGTCGTACTCGATCGTGTAGGGCTTGAACCACGGGCCGACGCCCGTTTCCTTGTCCGTGTGGCGGCCGAAAGCCATATGGCCGGTTTCGGCCGGCGGGGAAACGTGCAGCTTCAGGTGATACTTGCCCGGCCCGAAGAGCTTGACGTTGTCGCCGTAGTGCGGGCCGTCGCTGGCGACCATCGCCATCAGGTCGCCCTTGATCGTCTGCGTCGTGCCGACCTTCGAGAGTTCGTACGTGATGTTCAGGTACGGCATCCAGTCGCCTTCCGCGAACCCGGTCGGATTGTTCTTGACCGCGTGGATATCGGCTTCGAGGTGGATGTCCGAATCCGACGCCTTGCGCATCATGCCTTCCGGCGACATCGTGATCGGCTGAAGATAGACGGCGCCGACTTCCATGCCGCCTTCGATGTGCTGCTTTCCGATCGGATACTCGGCAGCGGAGGCCGCCATCATCGCCGTGAGACCAGCAGCGGCGACAAGGCCGCGCATCAACGTAGAACCCATCAGGTACCCCTTTTTTTATGGATCGGCTCACGCGTCAATTACTGCCGCGCGGCCACGCTACAAAAACGGCCGATCATCCCGCTACCATGAACGGTAATACGAACCATTCTCAATGTTTGTCAGTTTAGCATCGTTCGATGGACGCAACAATTTGAAGCGGCTTACAAACCCAGTCGCAGTAAGGCTTTTCGGGCGGCCCGGTCACGGACGGAAAAGGCGAAAAAAAGCGGCGGACCTTACGTCCGCCGCCCGGTTTCGCTTGGAGCCTTGTCTGGCGTCACTTTCCGCCAGCGCCGCTCACATGGTCGCCCACGTTCGCGCCGAAGACACGCTGCCGCAGCAGCGCCAATTGGTCGCGGGTCTGCGCCGCTTTCTCGAATTCGAGATTCTTCGCGTGATCCATCATCTGCTTTTCGAGCCGCTTGATTTCCTTCGCGATCTGCTTCTCGGTCATGTCCTCGAACTTGGCGCGCGCCTGCGCTTCCTTCAGTTCGGCGCGCGCGTCGTCGGCGCTGTAGACGCCATCGATGATGTCCTTGATGCGCTTCTGAACCCCGCGCGGCGTGATGCCCATCGCCTGATTGTGAGCGATCTGCTTTGCGCGCCGACGCTCGGTTTCGCCGATCGCGCGCCGCATCGAGTCAGTCATGTTGTCGGCATAGAGAATGGCTTTACCGTTCACGTTGCGCGCCGCCCGGCCGATGGTCTGGATCAGCGAACGCTCGGCGCGCAGGAAGCCTTCCTTGTCGGCGTCGAGAATCGCGACGAGCGACACCTCCGGAATATCCAGCCCTTCCCGCAGCAAGTTGATGCCGACGAGCACATCGAAAGTGCCGAGCCGCAAGTCGCGGATAATTTCGACGCGCTCGACGGTATCGATATCGCTGTGCAGATACCGCACTTTCACGCCGTGGTCCGCGAGGAATTCGGTCAACTGCTCGGCCATGCGCTTGGTGAGCACGGTGACGAGCACCCGTTCCTGCGCCGCGACGCGCACATTGATTTCGGAGAGAACGTCGTCGACCTGCGAGCGCGCGGGCCGCACTTCGATCTCCGGATCGACGAGGCCGGTCGGACGCACGAGTTGCTCGGCGACCTGCCCTGCTTTGGCTTTCTCGTAATCGGCGGGCGTCGCCGAAACGAAGATGGCCTGGCGCATCTTGCGTTCGAACTCGTTGAACCTGAGCGGCCGGTTGTCGAGCGCGGACGGCATGCGAAAACCGTAATCGACGAGGTTCTCCTTGCGCGCGCGGTCGCCGTTGTACATGCCGTTCAACTGGCCGATCAGCACGTGCGATTCGTCCAGCAGCATCAGCGCATCGGGCGGCAGATAGTCGACGAGCGTCGGCGGCGGCTCGCCGGGCGCGGAGCCCGAGAAATGCCGCGAGTAGTTCTCGATGCCCTTGCAGAAGCCAAGTTCTTGCAGCATTTCCAGATCGAAGCGGGTGCGCTGCTCCAGCCGCTGCGCTTCGACGAGTTTGCCCTCGCTATAGAAAAACTCGAGCCGGTCGCGCAGTTCCGCCTTGATCGTCTCGATCGCGCGCATGACGGTGTCGCGCGGCGTCACATAATGCGACGACGGATACACCGTGAAGCGCGGAATCTTGTTGCGCACACGGCCAGTGAGCGGATCGAAAAGCTGCATCGACTCGATTTCGTCGTCGAACAGTTCGACGCGCACGGCCATTTCCGCGTGCTCCGCCGGAAAGATGTCGATGGTGTCCCCGCGCACGCGGAACGTGCCGCGCTGGAAGTCGGCTTCATTGCGCGTGTACTGCATCGCAATCAGGCGCGTGATGATGTCGCGCTGGCCGAACTTGTCGCCGGTGCGCAGCGTGAGGATCATCTTGTGATACTCGGATGGATTGCCGATACCGTAGATCGCCGAGACGGTCGCGACGATCACCACGTCGCGCCGTTCCATCAGGCTCTTGGTGGCCGAGAGCCGCATCTGCTCGATGTGCTCGTTGATCGACGAATCCTTCTCGATGAAGAGATCGCGCTGCGGCACGTACGCTTCCGGCTGGTAGTAGTCGTAGTACGAGACGAAGTACTCGACGGCATTGCGCGGGAAGAACTCGCGGAATTCAGCGTAAAGCTGGGCCGCGAGCGTCTTGTTCGGCGCAAAGACGATGGCCGGCCGGCCAAGCCGCGCGATGACGTTCGCCATCGTGAAGGTCTTGCCCGAGCCGGTGACGCCCAGAAGCGTCTGGAACGACAGGCCGTCCTCGACGCCTTCGACGAGCGTGGAGATCGCGGCGGGCTGATCGCCGGCGGGCGGGTAAGGCTGATAGAGCTGAAACGGCGAGCCGTCGAAGGTGATGAACTTCGACTCGTCCAGCGCGTCGGGCGCTTCGATGAGGGTATCGGACATGGGTACCAGAGTCTTCGCCGGGACAAACACTTATTCTAGCGGCTGCCGCAAAACTGGCGCAGCGCCCGGGCGGTGGGCGAAATCGGGCGCGGCATCCGTGCTGTGCGGCTGTCCGCGCGTCGTTTCAAGCACATTGGGCTGGCCCGCGTGATCTCAAGCGCCGCCGGGCGGTTCGCGGCCATTTCCGGCGATTCGACCGGTAAAAAGCACGCAATCGCACCGCACGCCGACGAAACCGGAGCGGGATTCGCTACAATGTGCGACTGGGCTCGCCGGCGCGAAATGACGTTCCACACGCTTTCGCCGCCGCCGACGCCCGCGCGCCGAGCCAGCTTTCCGGCCATCGAGGCGCGACGCGGTCGAGAAACTTCGCCGTCCGCACTCCCTGCCGCACGTCCTTTCCTCACTGCCGATAGATCATGTCTCTTTTCTCTGCCGTCGAACTCGCCCCCCGCGACCCGATTCTGGGCCTCAACGAAGCCTTCAACGCCGATCCGCGCCCGACCAAGGTCAATCTGGGCGTCGGCGTCTACACCAACGAAGAGGGCAAGATTCCGCTTCTGCGCGCCGTGCGCGAAGCCGAGAAAGCCCGCGTCGACGCCGCGCTGCCGCGCGGTTATCTGCCGATCGACGGCATCGCCGCTTACGACTCCGCCGTGCAAACGCTGCTGCTCGGCAAGGACTCGCCGCTGATCGCCGCAGGCCGCGTCGTCACGGCGCAGGCGCTGGGCGGCACGGGCGCGCTCAAGATCGGCGCGGATTTCCTGAAGCGCGTGAACCCGAACGCGACCGTCGCCATCAGCGATCCGAGCTGGGAAAACCATCGCGCGCTGTTCGAAGGCGCGGGCTTCGAAGTCGTCAACTATCCGTACTACGAGGCCGCCACGCACGGCGTGAACTTCGAGGGCATGCTCGCCGCGCTGAATGGCTATGCGCCCGGCACGATCGTCGTGCTCCACGCGTGCTGTCATAACCCGACGGGCGTCGATCTGACCGCCGCGCAATGGGCGCAAGTGGTCGAAGTCGTGAAGGCGCGCAACCTCGTGCCGTTTCTCGACATCGCGTATCAGGGTTTCGGCGAGAGCATCGAGGCGGACGCCGCCGCCGTGCGGCTCTTTGCCGCGGCTGAACTGAACGTGTTTGTGTCGTCGTCGTTCTCGAAGTCGTTTTCGCTGTACGGCGAGCGCGTCGGCGCGCTGTCGATCATCACGACGTCAAAGGAAGAATCGGCGCGCGTGCTCTCGCAACTGAAGCGCGTGATCCGCACGAACTACTCGAACCCGCCGACGCACGGCGGATCGGTCGTCGCGGCGGTGCTGGCATCGCCCGAACTGCGCGCTACGTGGGAACAGGAACTGGGCGAAATGCGCGACCGCATCCGCGCGATGCGCAACGGTCTCGTCGAGCGTCTGAAGGCGGCGGGCGTCGATCGCGATTTTTCGTTCGTCGATACCCAGCGCGGCATGTTCTCCTACTCCGGGCTGACCGCTGCGCAAGTGGACCGTCTGCGTGAAGAGTTCGGCATCTACGCCGTGAGCACCGGCCGCATCTGCGTCGCCGCGCTGAACACGCGCAATCTGGATGTCGTCGCGAACGCGGTCGCGAGCGTCCTCAAGTAAGCGCCGTCTGCCGCAAATAAAAATGGCGTCCTTCGGTTGGAGGACGCCATTTTTTGTGGGCGATGCCGGCTCGCTAAAGCGTATGCGGGGCGGTGTGCGGAGCGGGCGTCACGGCGTCGTCGGCTTCGACGAGACCGTACGAAATCGCGCGAGCCAGTTCCGCGCTCACGCTTCCGACGTCCACTTGCTGACGGCGCGCAGCCGCCGATTCACGCTCCTCGGCGTGCATGCAGAAGGTCAATGCGGCGATGAGCAGGATGGCGAGAGGCCAGTAAGTCGATATTGTCTTTCTCATGAGACTGTCTTCGGTTCGATGTCGCTGCGGGCGATTTGCCCATTTGTCGACGGTTTGGATGTTACGCAATCGACCGTTGCTGAAAAAGCCATCGAACAGAGAAGGTTCGTTGCGTCTCTAGCAACAAGCAAGTTATCGGCCAGTTTCGCTGATTGATGTAACAGGCCAAGTCAGGCCGTCATAAAGGCTTACAAAGTTGTCGGGGACATCGGGCAGCGAGCGGTGTCTTAATGCTTATACGTGCAACCAATATTTCAACGGTCATGAAAGTCGCTGGCTTAGTAGTCTTCTCCTCCGCGCTGCTGTTGGGCGGATGCGCGGCTTACCCCGATGGTCCGATGTACGGCGGCGGTTATCCCGTGTACGACGATCCCGGATACGCGTCGTATCCCGCCTATCCCGCTTATTACGGCGGGCCGGTGGTGCAGCCGGGCGTCGTCATTGACGGCGGTTACTATTCGGGGCCCCGACGCTACTGGGATGACAGCCCCGGTTATCGCCGTCCGCCGCCTGGCGGCTGGAATAACCGGCCGCACGGCGACGGGTATTCCGGTCAGGGCGGTCGCGGCCGTCACGACGGTCAGGACGGCGGCCAGCCGCAACGCGGCGGCGGCGGTCCTCCGCCACAGGCGAACGCAGCGCCGATGCCGCAGGCAGTGGGCGGCGTGAGGCCGCATCCGCCGCAGCAGCAGCCGCCGCAGCAGCAGCAACAACCGCAGCAGGCTCCGTCGCGCGGTGGCGGTAGCGGTGGCGGTGGCGGCAACCACGGCGGGAACGACCGCGGCTTTCTTGGGCGGACTGGCGGCTGATCGTCCGCGCGATAGTGAAAAAAAGGCCGCGCCGGATCATGCGATCCGGCGCGGCCTTTCCTTTTGCACCACGCCAATCAGCCGATATGCGACTGCTGCGCTTTATACAGTTCGCGGAACGTGCGGCCGACGGGCGCGGGCATGTCGCGCGTGTCTGTCCATCCGGCGCCGAACGGAATGCGCGATAGCTTCTTCTCC
>Ga0308173_10000721_pt1 | contig 14855 bp, 16 predicted proteins | sample PhyPR1_FD_203716 | JGI IMG/M metagenome (GOLD analysis project Ga0308173, IMG submission 203716) | Soil microbial communities from UC Gill Tract Community Farm, Albany, California, United States - DLSLS.P.R1 | ecosystem: Environmental > Terrestrial > Soil > Agricultural land | place: USA...
TGAGCGCGCGCCTGGTTGCGCGCCACCGCCTCGCGTCGCTGTTCGTGCGCGACGACGCGGCGGACTGCGGCCGACTCGGCCGGCCCGAACAGCACGCCGAGCGAACCTTCGACCACAGCCACCGCGAACACCTGAGCGAGCCAGAATCGTCCGAGGGCGAGCGAGACGGCGAGGCTCGTCGACGCGAGCGCACGGCCGAGGTCGCACGCCGCGAGCAGCCGACGTCGCGGCAGCCGATCGGCGAGCGCTCCCGCCGGCAGGCGGAGCACGAACGTCGTCCCGGCGAGCACGGTCCCGACGAGCCCCGCGTCGACCGCCGAGCCGGTTCCGATCAGGACGACCAGCGGGTAGGCGAACGACGAGATGCTAATCCCCAGGTTGGAGACCGCCTGGCCGGTCCACAGCGCGACGTAGTCGCGGTTGCGACCGAGCGGGAGCGCCGGCACGCTCACCGGCCTGGCCGTGAACTCCGCCACTCGTCCTCTGTCGGCAGCCTCCTCTTCTTCCGCGCCTCGACGACGCACTCCATATGGGCATGGCGGCGCTTCGAGACGTCGCCTTCCGGTGCGATCAGCGCGTGCGCGCTCGTCGCGTGCAGCATCCCGTCGCAGAGCGGGCAGACGTAGCTCGCCGCCTTCAGGTTCTGGGCCGGACGCATCGTCCACCAGCGCGGCTCCATGCGCCGACGATAGCTTCGCAGGCGGGAAACACGGGTAGAATGACGAATATGCCCGTGTTTCCCGTCCTCGAGGATCCGCTCAGTACCGATGCAAGGCCTGTGAATGCCCAGCCTGCCTCGCATTCGTCGAACGCGCACCCGGGACACGGCCATCGCCGTGCCGACGCCGCCTGCGGCGCCCGCTGAGCTCAGCGCAGCCGGCCTCACCTGGATCCACCTCGACAGCCCGCCGCTCGAGCACGCGCAGGAGCTGGCCGACCGCTTCGGCTGGCATCCGCTGGATGTCGAGGACGTCATGTCGAAGCGCCAGCGCCCGAAGGTCGACGACTACGCCGACGAGGGCTATCTCTTCGGCGTCCTCCACTTCCCGGTCTACGACCGTGCGATCCAGCGGCTGAACGCGGGCGAGCTCGACGTGTTCGTCGGGCCGGACTACCTCGTCACATTGCCAACCGTCGAGCTGCTGCCGGTCACGCGGCTCTTCCACCGCTGCCACGAGGACGAGCTCTTCCGCGAGCAGCTCTTCTCGCGCGGCTCCGGTCGTCTGCTGTACGAGCTGCTCGACGATCTCTTCGACTACTGCTTCCCGATCCTCGACAAGATCGGCTACAAGCTCGACTCGCTCGAGGACGACATCTTCGAAGGGCGTTCTCAGGAGGTCGTCCGCGACATCTCGAACGTCAAGCAGGAGATCATCAGCTACCGGAAGATCATCAAGCCGGAGCGCACCACGTTGCGCCTGCTCGAGCGGCACGTCGAGCGCTTCCTGCCGGAGGAGCTCGAGCTCTACTTCGAGGACATCGTCGACGCCGCCGAGCGCATCTGGGACATGCTCGACAACTACAAGGAAGTGATCGAGGCGCTCGAGACGACCAACGAGCAGATCGTCTCGCACCGCCAGAACGACGTGCTGAACGTCCTCACGATCATCTCGACGATCATGCTGCCGCTGTTCGTGATCACCGGCGTCTTCGGAATGAACGTCCACTTCCCCGGCGAGAACACGAGCACCGCGTTCTGGGTGATCACCGGCGCGATGGTCGCCTCGGTCATCGCGATGGTCTGGTACTTCCGCTTCAAGCGGTGGTGGTAGGGCCCTAGGCCGACCCCATGCCGAAGCCGCTCTGGGCGCCGTGGCGGCTCGAGTACGTCGAGCATGCCGACGAGCTCGACCGTTGCATCTTCTGCGAGCCCGAAGAGGAGCTGCTCGTCCACCGCGGCGAGCACGCGCTCGTCGTGATGAATAAGTTCCCCTACTCCTCCGGCCACCTCCTCGTCGCGCCGCGCCGCCACCTCGGCGACTACGGCGCGCTCTCGCCGGAAGAGGCGGGCGAGGTGCACGCGCTCGCCGCGCGCGGGATCGAGGCGCTTCGCACCGAGTACGGCCCGCACGGCTTCAACCTCGGCTGGAACATCGGCCGGGTCGCCGGCGCCGGGATCGAGGCCCACGTCCACCAGCACGTCGTCCCGCGGTGGAACGGCGACACGAGCTTCATGCCCGTCCTCGGCGACGTGAAGGTGCTTCCGGAACATCTGCTGCGGACCGCGGAGCGGCTGCGGCCGCACTTCGCTACAGCAGCGTGAAGCGGATCTCGGCGTAGGGGAACCAGCCGTCCTCGCGCGCGGTGGCGAACACGTTCGTCGAGCTCGCGAGCGCGTGTGCGGCGGCCGAGACGGTCTGCGGGTCGGCGGCGAGCTCCTCGTCACCCTCGACCCTCGTCGCCTCGACGAGCCCGTCATTGCTCCGCGCCATGGCGAGGAGCCTGGAAACGGCTTCGTCGTACGTCATCAAGCGGGCGATGGGGCTCGAACCCACGACCCTCAGCTTGGGAAAGAGACGAAACGTTCCCGCCGGGTCAGCCTGTGTCCACCCGCGTCAGCTTTCAACAGCCTACAACGCGCTGGCGCTGCCGTGGACTACCCCTCATTCCCGCCACGTCCCAGCCTGTCCCGTTAGATGTGCGTTAGACCGGCGCATTCCTTGCGACTGTGCCGCGGCCACATGCCTAAAGAGAAAAAGGTGAGACGACGGGCGGCCGGGCTCTCCGGACACGCTGGCATCCAGCGTCGTGAGTGGCGGCCGCCCCCGCCTCGCGTATTGCTGGCCTCGCACCGCAGTCCGAGGCCAGCAACCTGAGCCGCCCCTCGGACGGCCACCTTTCGATCAGCCGAACTCCGCTGCCGCGCAGCTCGGGCAGTAGAAGCCGAGCGCCGGCGGCTCGTCCAGTTCGGGACCATCGGTGCGGTACGCGCGCCAGCCGGCCCAGCGGAGGCCGCTCAGGCATCCGCACTCTTCGCAGCTCACGATGCGCGCTTCGCGCTCGTCCAGCCGTATCCCGGCTGCTCTGTCCCTCATCCCACTCGAAGCATGCGCACGCCGCTCGCCGGCGTCTACTGGCCGGAGGGTGCGGCTTCTACTGACCGGAGGGTGCTAACTCGAACGAGTGACAGCCTGCGGGCCGACGCCAGCCGCCCGTTCAGCGACGGTCGAGACAACATCGCGGTCGAGTGCGTCGGCTGGGACCCCGAGCCAGGCAATCAAGCGCCAGAGCCCCGGACATTCCAGGCGGCGGCGTGATTCGTCGCACGGTGGACCGCTCCGAGTTCGAACGCGCGGCTGACCGCACCAACTACCTCGTCTCCGATCCGGGGCGGCCGGCACCCGGCCAGAGCGGTCGACGGCTTCCACCTGGTCGACGGCGTTAGACGAACGTTAGATCGCGCGATCCGGCCGACAACGAAAATGCGGCGGGATCGGCATGGTTACATCAAGCGGGCGATGGGGCTCGAACCCACGACCCTCAGCTTGGGAAGCTGATGCTCTACCAACTGAGCTACGCCCGCGTCTACGCGCCAGTTTAGCGGCGCAAGGATCCGGCTCCTGCGGCATCTACATCTGTGCGGGGGAACAGGGAGACCGATGGCACGCGAGGGGCGGCTGAAGCCGCAGCAGCCGCCCCTCGCAGCTTTTCTAGGCCGGGACCGACGCGCCCTCGTAGACGTCGATGAACCGGAGATAGTTGCGCGCGATCTTCTCGACGGCCGCTTCGCGGTCGAAGCCGTCCGGGTCGGCCGCGTAGGCATTCACGGACTCGGCGAAGATCGACCGGCCGATCGCGAAGCCGATGTAGCCCTCGAGCCCGGCGCCGGCGCGAAGCCACTGGTCGACCTTCTCGTCGGAGGCGCCGCGGCCGAGGACGACGCACGACACGTGGTCGCGCCCCTCGCGCCGGGCGAGCTGCGCGATCTCGTTGCACGACTCGCGGTCGTCGATCCCCTCGATCTTCCAGATGTCCGCCTCGACGCCGCCGTTCTGCAGCTGGAGGATCGCCTCCATCATCAGCTGCGGGCGGAGCTCGGTGTCGTAGCGCTCCGTGCTGCCGCCGACCTGCTCGAGCTGCGCCTCCTCGGCCGGGACGAGCAGCTCGAACAGGAACTTGCGGTGATGCTCGTGCAGCCACTCGGAGAGGCGGCGCAGCATCTCGATCTGGCGCTCGTTCATCGCCCGGTCGCCTTCCGGGTTGTAGCGGACGAGGACCTTCGAGAAGTCGGGGTCGAACTCCTCGATCTTCTCGCCGAACTGGTCGCCGTACTCGAAGTCGAACTCGTTCTGGCCGGACTTCTCGACCGGCATCGACAGGTTGTAGCCACCGGCTTTCGCCTCCCGCGCGACGTCCGGGCCGTACTGCGCGTCGACGAGCACGCCCGCGAACTGCTTTGGTGCGCCGAGCTCCACGGCGCGCTGGAAGCCCTGCCAGATCAGCGTCTTCGCGCCGGGCACCCGCTCCTTGTCGCCCACCATCTTCTCGAACGACCCGCGATGGTCGAACGCGAGGATGTACAGCCGGTCGTCGTAGCCCAGCTCGTCCAATCCGATCCCCATCAGTACTCCCTTCCCGTGAAATGCGTCAGCTTGCTCAAGTTGTGGCGCGCCTCGATGCGCCGGACGGTGCCGGAGCGCGACCTCATCACTAGCGAATCCGTGACGGCGCCGTCGCGGACGTAGCGCACGCCGGAGAGCAGTGCGCCGGTCGTGACGCCGGTTGCGGCGACGAAGACGTTGTCACTCTTCACGAGGTCGTCGGTCGTGAGCACGCGATCGAGCTCGTACCCGGCCGAGACGAGCGCATCCCGCTCCTCGTCGTTCCGCGGCCAGAGCTTTCCCTGCATGCCGCCGCCGAGGCACTTCAACGCGGAGGCCGAGATGACGCCCTCGGGCGTCCCGCCGACGCCGTAGAGGACGTCGACGCCGGTGCCCGGGCGTGCAGCGGCGATCGCGGGCGCGACGTCGCCGTCGCGGATCAGCGCGACGCGTGCACCTGCCTGGCGCAGCTCGCCGATCAGCTCGTCGTGCCGCTCCCGCTCGAGCACGGTGACGCGGATGTCGGTCACGCGCTTCCCCTTCGCCTTCGCGACCGCGTTCACGTTCTCGGTCGGCGTCGCGTCGATGTCGATCGCATCGACCGCGTCGGCGCCCACCGCGATCTTCTCCATGTACACCGCCGCCCCGGGAAAGAAGAGCGACCCGCGCTCCGAGGCGGCGATCACGGCGATCGAGTTCGGCTGGCCGAACGCACAGAGCCGCGTCCCCTCGAGCGGGTCGACGGCGACATCCACCTCGGGGCCGGTGCCGTCGCCGACGTCCTCGCCGTTGTAGAGCATCGGCGCCTCGTCCTTCTCGCCCTCGCCGATCACGACGACGCCGACCATGGAGACGGTGTCGAGCATCGAGCGCATCGCGTCGACCGCGGCCTGGTCGGCCGAGACCTTGTCACCGCGCCCGATCCAGCGGCCCGCGCCCATTGCCGCCGCCTCCGTGACGCGGACGAGCTCGAGCGCGAGGTTCCGGTCGGGAAGCGCAGATGCCGCCATCGGGATGGGATCCTAGAGTGAGCCGGTGCGCCTCGACTGGGAGATCGCGAAGCGCGGCTGGCGCCGCTACGCCGCCTATCCCTGGGCGACGGTGGCGGGCGCGTTCACGAACACGGTCTTCGGCTTCCTGCAGGCGTACATCCTGCTCGCCGTGTATCGCCACCGCGCGAACGTCGGCGGCTTCGACCAGGCGGACGCCGTCACGTACGTCTGGCTTGCGCAGTCGATGATCATGACCGTCTACATCTTCAGCTGGTGGGAGCTCGCCTGGCGGATCCGCGACGGGTCGATCGCCACGGATCTCGCCCGTCCGCTCGATCCGCAGCGCTACTGGCTTGCGTTCGACCTCGGCCGCGCGCCGTACCACTTCCTCTTCCGCGGGCTGCCGCCCTTCGTGATCGGCGCTCTCGTCTTCCAGCTGCACTGGCCTTCGCCGCTCGACGCGCTGGCGTTCGTCGTGAGCCTGACGCTCGCGGTCGTCGTCAGCTTCGGCTTCCGCTTCCTCTACAACTCCGCAGCCTTCTGGCTGCTCGACTTCCGGGGCATCGTGACGCTCTCGACCACGGTGGTCATCTTCTTCTCGGGGATGGCGATCCCGATCCGCTACTTCCCGCATGCGCTACGCGAGCTCTGTTACGCGCTGCCGTTCGCGGCCGTGATCCAGACACCGGTGGACGTGTGGCTCGGCAAGCGCTCGGGGCTCGATCTCGCCGGGGTGCTCGCACTCCAGGTCGTCTGGGCGCTCGCGCTGCTCGGGCTCGGCAAGCTCGCGCTCGGGCGGGCGACGCGCAAGCTGGTGATCCAGGGTGGTTGACGGGATCCTCGTCTGGCGGCGCCTCGTCGGCGCGCAGATCCGCTCGCAGCTCCAGTACCGCATGTCGTTCGCGCTCGACATGACCGGCACGTTCTGGATCTCGTTCATCGACTTCTTCGTCGTGCTGACGATCTTCCACAACGTGCCGCGGCTCGGCAGCTGGACGGTGCACGAGGTCGCCTTCCTGTACGCGCTGTCGGCGATCACGTTCGCGGTCACCGACCTGCTGATCGGCCACCTCGACCAGTTCCCGCAGAAGATTCGCGACGGCAACTTCGACATCGTCCTCGTGCGGCCGCGCGGGACGCTGCTGCAGATCGTCGCCTCAGACTTCGCGACCCGCCGCGTCGCACGGGTCCTTCAGGGCGTGATCGTGCTCGTCTACGCGCTGTCGGGTCTCCACATCCACTGGACGCCGGCACGCGAGGCGGTGCTGCTCGCGTCGCTCCCGAGTGCGGCCGTGATCTTCTCGTCGATCTGGGTGGTCGGCGCGTGCATCGCGTTCTGGACGACCGACGGCGGCGAGTTCACGAACGCGTTCACCTACGGCGGCACGACCATGGCGCAGTACCCGTTCGACATCTACTCGGCCTGGCTGCGGCGGTTCCTCGGCTACTTCGTCCCGCTCGCGTTCGTCTGCTACTTCCCGGCGCTCTACGTGCTCGGGAAGCCCGACTTGCTGGGTGTGCCGCACTTCTTCGACTTCCTCTCCCCCGCCGTCGCCCTTGTCGCAGCGTGCATCGCCGGGTCGATCTGGCGATTCGCCGTCCGGCACTACCGGAGCGCCGGCGGATGATCGAGGTCGAGCAGCTCTCGAAGCAGTTCGTGGTGCGCCGCGGCCGCTTCCGCCGCGAGCAGCACGCCGTCGAGGCGGTCAAGGAGATCTCGTTCCGCGTCGAGCGCGGGGAGCTCCTCGGCTACCTCGGCCCGAACGGCGCCGGCAAGTCGACGACGATCAAGATGCTGACCGGCATCCTCGTCCCGACGAGCGGACGGGTCACCGTCGCCGGTCTCGAGCCGTCGCGGAAGCGCATCGAGCTCGCGCGCCGCATCGGCGCGATGTTCGGCCAGCGGATCCAGCTCTGGTGGGACCTGCCGCTCCTCGACTCGTTCCAGCTCCTGCGCCACATCTACCGCGTCCCGCCGGAGCGCTACCGGCGCAACCTCGACCGTTTCATGGAGGTGCTCGAGCTCGACTCGTTCATCCACACGCCGGTGCGGCAGCTCTCGCTCGGGCAGCGCATCCGCGGCGAGCTCGTGGCCGCGATGCTGCACGGCCCCGAGCTCCTCTTCCTCGACGAGCCGACGATCGGGCTCGACGTCGTCGCGAAGCAGCGCGTGCGCGACTTCCTCGTCGAGATCAACCGCGACGACGGGGTCACCGTGATGCTGACGACGCACGATCTCGGCGACATCGAGCGGCTCTGCAACCGCCTGCTCGTGATCGACCACGGCAGCCTCATCTGGGACGGCGGCATCCCGGAGTTGAAGGAGCGCTACGGCGGCGAACGCGTCCTCGTCGTCGATCTCGAAGCTTCGGCTCCACCGCTCGCCGTCGAAGGCGCGACCGTTCAGCGCGTCGACGGGCCGCGCCAGTGGCTGCGTTTCCGCGGCTCGGCGTCCGAGCTGACCGCTCGCGTCGCCGCGGCCGCGCGCATCGTCGACCTGCAGGTGCAGGAGCCGGACATCGAGGAGATCGTCCGGCGGATCTACTCCGAACCTGGTTCTCGGGCGTAGCCCGAAACCGAGTTCAGCCCTGCGAGCCCGCGGACAGCTCGGTTGCCGCCGAAGGCGGAACCGAGTTCGATGTCCTTCGTCGCGAAGCTCACAGCGAAGAGACAGGCAACTCGGTTCAGCCCTCCGGGCTGCAACCGAGTTCTTCCGGATCCCGGCGAACCCCGCGGACAACTCGGTTGCCGCCGAAGGCGGAACCGAGTTCGATGTCCTTCGTGGCGAACCTCACCGCGAAAGACAGGTAACTCGGTTCAGCCCTGCGAGCCCCGCGGACAACTCGGTTGCCGCCGAAGGCGGAACCGAGTTCGATGTCCTTCGTCGCGAAGCCCACGGCGAAAGACAGGTAACTCGGTTCAGCCCTCCGGGCTGCAACCGAGTTCTTCCGGATCCCGGCGAACCTCGCAGACAACTCGGTGCCGCCGAAGGCGAAAGTCTGCAACCTGGTTCCGGCTGCGCCGGCAACCAGGTTGATGTGAGTGCGCGGCCTTCGAGACCGCGCACTCACATCCGCTGAGGCGCGTCCACTCCCACCAGATCCAGGCAGCGGGCGATCACCTGCTGCGTCGCACGGCAGAGCCCGAGCCGGAACGCCTGCTCGGGGACGTCGAGCACCCGGCACTGCGTGTAGAAGCGGTGATAGTCGTCCGCGAGCCGGATCGCGTAGGCTGGGACGAGCTGCGGGCCGCGACGCTCGGCCGCCTCGCGCGCGGTCGCCGGGAAATCGGTCAGCCGCTTGATCAGATCCTTCTCCTCGCCTGCGAGCGGGCCGGGCGGAGGGCCGCCGATCTCGTTTCCCTCGGCCTTCCGCAGGATCGCCGCAATCCGCGCGTGCGCGTACTGCACGTAATACACCGGGTTCTTCGCCGACTTCTCCGCGGCCAGGTCGAGGTCGAGCTCGATCGTCTGGTCGGGCCCGCGGTTCACGAGGTACCAGCGCGCGGCGTCGACGCCGACATCGTCCATCAGCTCGTCGAGGAACACGACGTTGCCGGCGCGCTTCGAGGCCTTCGCCGTCTCGCCGCCCTGCGTGAGATGGACGAACTGGTACAGCAGGACCTCGACGCGCTCGGGGTCGTAGCCGAGCATGCGCGCGATCGCCGAGTACCAGCGCGCGGTCGCATGGTGATCCGCTCCCAGCACGTAGATCGCGCGGTCGTAACCGCGCTCGAGCTTGTCGACGAGATACGCCACGTCGGCCGCGCGGTACGTCGGCGCGCCGCCCTTGTCCGCGGAACGGACGATCACCCAGTCCTGCTCGTCCCCGTACGCCGAGGAGCGGGCCCACAGCGCACCGTCCTTCTCGTAGGTGTCGAGGCGCGGCAGAAGCTCCGGCAAGCGCTTCTCCAGCTCGCTCTGCAGCATCCAGCCGTCGAAGTGGATGCGGAAGCGCTCCATGGTGGCCTCGATCGACGCGAGCATCTTCGGCACGGGGTCGCCTTCCGCCGCGGCCAGCTCGACGACGTAAGCGCCGCGATAGCCGTCCTCCGGCACCGGCTCCCCGCGGCGCAGCGCGTCGACCGAGGCGCGGAAGCGGTCCATCTGCGCGCCCGCGTCGTTGTAGTAGTACTCGCGCTCGACCTCGTGACCGCCGAACGCAAGGAGCCGCGCCACGCAGTCGCCGAGCGCGCCGTTTCGCGCCGCCGAGACGACGATCGGCCCGGTCGGGTTCGCGGAGACCATCTCGACCTGCACTCGCTTCGGCTCCTCGGCCCACCCGCCGCCGTAGCCCTCCCCCATCTCGCCGAGCGCCTCGAGGAAGAACGGGTCAGCGAGCCTCAGGTTCAGGAAGCCGGGCCCAGCGACCTCCGCCGACACCACCTCGTCGAGCGCGACCACCTTGCCGGCGAGCTCCTGCGCAATCTCGCGCGGCGGCCGCCCGGCCGCCTTCGCCGTGCGCAGCGCGACGTTCGTCGCGAAGTCGCCGTGCTCGGGATCGCTCGGGCGCTCGAGCTCGAGCCCGGCGCCGGCGAGCTCGGCGATCCGTTCGGCGAGACGGTCGATTGCGTAGGGCACGCCTCTAGTATCGTCAGCTGATGGACAACGATCGCGAGGAACGGCGACTCAACATCCACATGGATCCCGAGCTGATCGGCGGGGTCTATGCCAACTTCGCGAACATCACGTTCTCCGACTACGAGTTCACGATCACATTCGCGCGCATCGACCACGAAGTCGAGGAGGGCGACGTGCCGGGGGCGGTCGTCACACGCGTGAACATGTCGCAGCAGTTCATGAAGGAGCTGCTCGCCGCCATGCAGGACGCCTACTCGAAGTACACGACCGTCAAGGGGATCCAGGACCTCCCCGAGACGGATGATCGCTAGCCCACCTGCGCGCCATCGCGATGCGCTGCATCAGCGTCGGATGGTTCTCGAGCCAGAGATAGTCGAGGACGCCCGGGTCGGGATCCTGCAGGCTCGTCTTCTCGAAGTTCTCGAACAGGCGCTGCGCGGAGCGCGGGTCGTGGGTCGCGTTCAGCGCCCGCCAGTCCGCCTCGCCCTCGTAGGCGCGTGAGACGGCGTTCTCGACCGGCGTCACGAGCAGCGTCAGCACCGTCAGCACGAGGAGCACGAACGGCAGATTCGCCGGGTCGCCGACTCCGCCCCGGCGGCGCGTCAGCAGCCCGAGGAGCCACAGCACCGGCAGCACCACGAGTGCCGACCAGCCGATTGCCTTCAACACGTGCCGGCTGCGGACGTGCCCGAGCTCGTGCGCGACGACCACGTTCACCTCTCCGCGCGAGAAGCGCCCGTCGAGCAGCGTGTCCCAGAGGACGACGTGCGTCGAGGGGCCGAAGCCGACGGTGAAGGCATTCGCCTGGCTCGTCCAGGTCGAGACCTTCTGGATTCCGACCGGCGTCCCGGAGACGTGCTCGACCCGCTCGAGGCGCTGGATCTCCGCGGCGAGCCGGGGATCTCGGACCGGCTGTGTCGCGTTCAGCCAGCCCGAGACGAACGCGAAGAAGGCCGCGATCACGACGACGACCGGGCCTGCGAGGAGCCACCAGCGGCGAGGGAACCTGCCCGCGAGGCCGACGACGAGCACGATTCCGGCCATCGCGGAGACCGCCTCGGAAAGGAGCGTCGACCACTGCGAGCCGAGCCACGCGAAGACGTCGAACGGTCCGAGCCCCCAGTGGTGCTGCCACCAGAGCCCCGCGAGCCCGAACGGGATCGACACCGCCCAGAGCGTCACGAGCAGCACCATCCCGACGACGATCGCGGTGCCGATCCGGCCGAGACCGATGCTCCGCGCGCTACGCGGCAGCGTGCGCACGAGGACGGCGAGCGCGACGAGCTCCGCGATCACGCCGAGCGCCCAGAGCACATCCTCGCCGCGGCTGTAGCTGCGGGCCCGCGAGAGTGAGTGCGCGTTGAAGAAGGTTCGCTCGTCCAACCCGGCGAGGCGAAGGGACGGCACGCTCGTCCGCGTCAGGAGCCACGCGCATACGCACCAGAGCGCTGCTGCAATGGCTAGCGTGGCGACCCTCGCCATGCGCGCTGCGGTCATCTCGGACATCCACGGCAATCTTCACGCACTCGAGGCGGTACTGGCAGACATCGACGGCGAGACCGTCGACGAGATCTGGTGCCTCGGCGACGTCGTCGGGTACGGCGCGCGCCCGAACGAATGCTGCGACATCGTGCGCGATCGTGCAACCGTCGCCCTGTGCGGGAACCACGACCTCGCAGTGCTCGGCGCCCTCGACGTCGCCGACTTCTCGGGCGACGCGGGCACGGCAGCACGCTGGACGGCGACGGTGCTCGGCGAGGAGCAGCGCGCGTGGCTCGGATCGCTCGAGCCGCTCGCGCGTCGCAGCGACGCCGAGCTGTACCACGCGAGCCCGCGCGACCCGGTATGGGAGTACGTCCTCAGCGAGCAAGTGGCGCTGGAGTCACTGCTCGCGACGCGAGCCCCGGTCGTGCTCGTCGGGCACAGCCACGTCGCGCTCGCCCTCTCCTGGGACGGGTCGGAGCTCACGGGCGGCACCGCCCCGGAGGGCTTCGAGGCGCCGCTCGGCGAACGGCGCTGGCTCCTCAACCCCGGCTCGGTCGGCCAGCCGCGGGACGGCGATCCCCGGGCCGCGTGGCTCCTGGTTGATCCCGGCGCCAGGCGGGCAACGTTCCGGCGAGTCCCGTACCCCATCGCCGACACGCAGGCCGAGATCCGCGCGCGCGATCTACCCGACGCGCTCGCAGAGCGGCTCGCCCACGGCGTCTGACAGGAGGTTTGGCATGGCGGAGTTGACGAATCTGGAGTCGAAGCTCGGAGAGGTCGTCGGTCTCGCGCTCGCGGCGCAGGAGGCGACGCAGAAGGTCGCGAAGCTCGCTTCCGAAGGCGGCGACGAGAAGGTCGTCGGCACCCTCGACCGGATGCACGACGAGGCGAAGGAGACCGCCGAGCGCGGCACCGAGGTGGCCGGCTCGTTCGAGGGCAAGAAGACCGCGATCCTCGACGAGGCGCGAGAGGTCAAGCAGAAGGCGCAGGAGATGATGAAGAGCTATCTCGACCAGGCGTCGGACGCGCTCGACGGCTTCGAGTTCCTCACCATGGCCGAGGCGGGCGAGGTCGGGCACTGGGAGATCCTCGGCACGCTGAACGAGCGCGCCGGGAAGAGCGAAGTCAAGGAGCTCGTCGACTGGGCGCTGCCGATCCAGAAGCGCCACCTCGAGACCGTGCGCTCGACGTCGCTCGAGCTCGCGTCCGAGGAGGATCCGAACGAGACGTCGTAGCCTGGTCCTCGGCGCCGTCGCCGCGCTCGCTGGTTGCGGCGGCGGCGCGGGGCCCCGGCTCACGCACGCGGACGCGCAGGGCCTGATCGCACTCACCCACCGGATCGCAGGCGAGGGTGCCTGCTCCCAGTCGCGAGACATCCCGCGTCTTCGTGCGCGCGCGATCGCGCTCGTCAACGCGCACAAGGTGCCGGCTGCCCTTCAGGACACGCTGCTGAGCGGCGTCAACGCGCTCGCCGCGCAGACGCCGGTGTGCCTCCCGAAGGTGAGCGCCTCGCAGGTGCCGACGACACCGGTCACCCAGCCGGCGGCGCCGGTGCGTCCGAAGCCCCAGGGCCACGGCGGCGAGCACGGTCACGGCCCGGGTCACGGCCACGGCCCTGGCCACGGTCACGGCAAGAAGCATTGAGCGGCTACCGCATCGACCGCGAGCTCGGCCGCGGCGGCATGGCGGTCGTCTACGCCGGCCACCAGGAGCAGCTCGACCGGCCGGTCGCGCTGAAGGTGCTCGCGGCGCATCTCGCGGGCGATCCGGAGTTTCGCGAGCGCTTCCTCCGGGAGGCCCGCATCGCCTCCCGTCTCCACCACCCGAACCTCGTCCGCACGTTCGACATCACCGAGCTCGACGGGCTTCCGTGCATCGTCATGGAGCTCCTGCCCGGCGGGACGCTCGCGGGCGGCCGGCTCACGCATGCCGAGGCGGCCGCGGTCGCCGACGGGCTCGCCTATGCGCACGCGCGCGGCGTCGTGCACCGCGACCTGAAGCCGGCGAACCTGTTGCGGGCGGCCGACGGCGAGGTGAAGATCGCCGACTTCGGCATCGCCCGCGCAGTGGAGGAGACGATGGTCACTCAGGTCGGAACGGTGCTCGGAACGCTCAAGTACCTGGCGCCGGAGCAAGCGGAGGGTCGCGTCGCCGGTCCGGAGGCGGACGTCTACTCGCTCGGCGTCGTCCTCGACGAGTTGCTCGACCCGCCGCTGCCCGGGCTCGTCGAGCGGTGCCGCGCCCCGGAGCCGCACGAGCGGCCGACGGCGGCAGAGGTGGCCGAAGCGCTCGGGGCCGAGCCGACGGCGGTGATGCGGAAAGGCGTCCGGCGCCTCACGCTGTCCGACACCCTCTTGGCGTGCGGAGCGTTGGTCGCGATCGTCGTCGCGGTCGTCCTGGTGCTCACGAATCGCCACCACGCTCCGGCGAAGGTCGAGCCGGTGCCGCACGCCACGACGCCCACGCAGGAGGCGCGGAACCTCGAGAGCTGGCTGCGGCGCTACTCGGACTAGAGCTGGATCACGTCGGCCGCCGGAGCCTCACGCCCGCCGTCGAACGTGATTCCCTGCCGCCCGAGCGCGACCTGGACGTCTTCACGCGCTTTGAAGATCCGCCACTTCACTGTTGCAAGGGTGATCTCGAGCGAGTCGGCGATCTCGTTGTACGAGAGCCCGACGACGTCGCGGAGCAGGAGCGCCATCTTCAGGTCGACCGGGAGCGCTTCGATCGAACGCCAGAGCGCGTCGATCGCCTCGACCCGCTCGACCGGCTGGTCGACCGCCTCGAGCTGCGGCGCGTCGTCCAGGTTCACCGGCGAGACAGGACGCCGCTCGCGGGCGCGGAGCTCGTCGAGCACGCGGTTCTTCGTCACCTGGAACAGCCACGTCGTGAACTTGCACCGGAGTGAGAATCGCGGCAGTCCCTGGAAGACGCGAAGGAACACCTCCTGCGTCAGATCCTCGGCGAGCGCCCTGTCCCCGTTCGTCAGCCGCAGGACGTAGTTGTAGACCGGCGTCTCATACATCCGCACGATGATGGCGAAGGCCCGCTCGTCTCCGCGCTGGGCCTTGCGCAGAATCGCCAGATCGGGCTGGGGGAGTGACAAGGGCCCGGAGTATAGCCCGCTTGATCGTGGAAATGATCCCGCTCAGCGGGGATTTACGACGCTCTGACCCGTCATCGCACCGGGCTTCCGAATTCCCAACAGTTCCAGCACAGTTGGCGCCAGATCGGCGATTTCGCCGCCGTCCCGTAGCT
>Ga0308173_10000723_pt1 | contig 14822 bp, 11 predicted proteins | sample PhyPR1_FD_203716 | JGI IMG/M metagenome (GOLD analysis project Ga0308173, IMG submission 203716) | Soil microbial communities from UC Gill Tract Community Farm, Albany, California, United States - DLSLS.P.R1 | ecosystem: Environmental > Terrestrial > Soil > Agricultural land | place: USA...
ACAGGCAAGTTTTTAGACCATGGGGTCATTTATCCACTGGAACCTCGACGAGACACGGAGGGCGCCGCGAGAACACTTCGTGGGTTGATCGAAAAACATCAGGTACGGGCGATTGCGATCGGTAACGGAACAGGGTCGCGCGAGGCCTCCGCGTTTGTCCAGGATTTCTTGCGGGAGGCCAATCTATCGAACGTCTTTTCGATTGTGGTGAATGAATCGGGGGCATCTGTTTACTCAGCTTCCGAGATAGCGCGGCAGGAGTTCCCGGACCTGGACCTCACGGTTCGCGGGGCCATTTCAATCGCACGCCGGTTGCAAGATCCCCTTGCAGAGTTGGTGAAGATCGATCCCAAGTCGATCGGCGTAGGACAGTATCAACACGATGTTGATCAACGCAAATTGAACGCAGCACTGGAGAGTACAGTAGAAAGCTGTGTGAATCGAGTGGGGGTCGATCTGAATACGGCCTCCTTCGCGTTGCTCCGGTACGTGGCAGGGATTAATGAGCGCGTGGCACAAAAGATAGTTGAGTTTCGCAATGAGAATGGCGCGTTTCGCTCGCGCGTGCAGTTGAAGGCCATCTCCGGGTTCGGGCCGAAGACGTTTGAACAGGCGGCGGGATTTCTGCGGATACGCGGGGGCGACAACCCCCTTGATATGACAGCGGTTCATCCGGAGTCTTACTCGGTGGTGGAGCGTATTGCCGCATTCCTCAATACCGAAATTGGAGATCTGATTGCGAAGCCTACGCTAGTCAAAGGCGTTGATCCCGAAAAATTTCAGTCGGAGGGCGCGGGCCTTTACACGTTGCGGGATATTTTGGAGGAACTGCGCAAGCCCGGGCGAGATCCACGCGAGCAGTTCGTTGTCCCTCAGTTTCGTTCCGATGTGAAGGAGATCACCGACTTAAAGCCGGAAATGGTTCTGGAAGGCACCGTCACGAACGTTACCAACTTTGGAGCATTCGTTGATGTGGGCGTCCATCAGGACGGGTTGGTGCACGTCAGCGAGCTTTCCACACGGTTCATTAAAGACCCAAACGAAGCCGTGAAAGCAGGACAGATTGTGCGAGTGAAGGTGCTGTCGGTAGACCCAAAATCGCGCAGAATCGCTTTGTCGATCAAGGCTCTGCAACAGAGTGATTTGCCCAAGGTGAAGCATGCCCCAGAAACCAGGAGGCCGAATCCGAAAGCACCACCGGCATCGATGGACGACAAGCTAGCGAGGTTATCGGAACGGTTTCGAACCCGCTAGTTAATACGGCTGGCGATGCACAGGGCGTCAAGGAAAGTGACGCCAGAACAACTACTGCTTCGGCTGCGCTCTGCGCCGAGCAGTAGTTGTGTTCGAAGTCGAGACTCCAAGCTGCCGCAATTGCTGCTGCGCTTTGCGGGCGTCATCGGTGCGAGGATAGGTTTCCGCCAGATCTCGAAATTCCTGGATAGCGCGACTACGCTGACCGGCCTTCAGCAGCGCCATGCCCTTCATCAGGTGAGCATCCGGCGTTTTTGGATTTTGGGGATAACGCTCCAACACGGAGTCAAACGCTTGTACCGCCCCGTTATAGTCGCCGCGATTATAGGCGATTTCGCCGATATAGTATTGCGCGCTGGGGGCGAGTTCCGTATTTGGGAAGTAGCTGAGATACTGCTGAAACTCCTGCAGCGCCAGATCGGCATTGCCGGTCTGGAGATCACGCCGCGCGTCGGTATAGGTCTTGTCAGCACTCATCCCGGGAGGAGGCGCCGACGCGGATGGGCCAATCTGCCCGCTGGAGGCACCGGGAGCCCCACTCGCGGCACCAGGAGCACCGGGCGCGGGCGGCGGAGACTGCATAATCTGCATTTGATTTTTCAGATCCGTCATCTTCGCATCCATGCGTTCCAAACGAGAATTCAGGTCAGCGAGGGAATCCTTCAGGGAGCGCATGTCGTCGCCCATGGTGTCCACCTTGGTGCTCAGGCCATTGACGGGCGCAAGCGACTTGCCGACTCCATTGCTTACAGACTCCTGGAGATTGTTCATGGCGGCGTTTGTTTTTGCCGAGTTCTCCTGGGTTTGCTGCAAGAGGACCTTCAAAGCCGCGAAGTTTTGATCGAGCGTTCGCTGCATCGTGTCCATCTTGTCCTGCAGCAGGGCAACATCGCGCTGAAGTTGAATCATCTCCTTGCTCGCCCCAAAAGAAAGCGCCGAGCAGGTCAGCGTCAACACAGCGATGCGTATAAACTTCATTCAAATTACTCCTATGGAGAGGACGGACAACCGATCCGTCCTCATTACCATTGTTTCCTTATTTTAGAGACTACTGCGCTGCCGAGAAGTGAGCGCGGCGGTTTCTGGCGTAACATTCCTCCGTCGCGTCGGTGCACAGCGGCCGCTCCTTGCCGTAGCTAATGGTCTTAAGCTTATCGGCAGGAATCCCCATTGCCATCAGAGCATCCTTAGTTGCAGTGGCGCGCCGATCACCGAGAGCTAAATTGTACTCGGCCGAACCACGCTCGTCGCAATGGCCCTCAATCGTAACGGCGAAGCTAGGATCTTGGGCAAAGATGGTTTTCAGCGCCGTAGCGTCGGATTGCAGGGTCGCTTGATCAGCTGGCCGTATATCGCTCTTATCGTAGTCGAAGTGAAGGTCTTGCACTTGACTGGCCAGGATCTCCGCCGGGGTTTGGCTGGGAGCTTTGGCAGGCGCTTCCGGTGGAGGGGGCGTACTGACAGTCACGGTTGCGTCAGCCTCGCTGGATCCGCCTGCATTAGAAGCAGTCAGATGATAGGTGGTTGTGCTTGTCGGATAGACGGCGCGACGCCCGTCGGGACTCACCTGGCCAATTCCCTCAATCTGGATGTTGTTCGCATCGCTTACTGACCAGCGCAAAGAAGCGGGCTGACCACTATTGATGGTGGAAGGCTCGGCGTTGAAGTAGTTGATGGTTGGCTTAGCCGGAGCTTGAGGCGGCGGCGGCGGAGGTGGGGGCGGGGGCGGCGTCTTCTTATGGCAAGCAGCCGACATCACTAACAACAGCGCGGCAGCCGCTGTCAGCGAAACTCTACGATTCGTCATTTTTCTGATCATTTCTCCTAGAAGACTTACTCACTTTACACTACGGATCTACTGCTCTGCATTCACCCAAACGGGCTTTTCATTGCTGCCTGCTTCGGTCAACGGATGCTTTCCAGTGCCATCCGCATTCATCACCCAGATCTGAGATTGCCGTCCACGCTTGGAAGCATAGACGATATGGGCTCCATCAGGGGCCCAACTTGGGTTTTCGTTGCGTCCTTCGTTTGCCGTGAGCTGAGTGACCTGCTGCGAGGAAACGTCCATCACAAATATGTTGTAGTTTCCGGGCTCAAACCCTCTCGTCCAGGCAAACGCAATGTGATCGCCGTCCGGGTTCCAGGCGGGGTTCGTTGCCTCCCCGGTACCCGCTGTCAAGCGCCGTACATCGGCACCCTCCATATTCATGTGGTAGATCTGCGGAAACCCGGAACGACCGGAAACATCCACCATGTCGTTTCCGGTCTTCGGATTGATCTTTGGCTCCACCTCGATGGCTCCCGACGAAGTGATACGGTGCAAGTTGCTGCCGTCCACATTCGACATATAAATTTGAGGGGCGCCTCCGGCTGCGGTTGAGGAAAACACAATCTGTTTCGAATCGGGCGTAAAGCTGACGAAAGCATTCATTGACGCACGCTGGTTATAGAAGGGCAGTTTGCGCCCTGTGTCGAGGGAAAAGATGTATAAGGCAGGATAGCCAGCCACATAGCTGGTAAAGGCCACGCGGCGGCCGTCCGGGGAGACCGAAGGGAACGTAGAAATCGAATTGTAATGAGTCAATTGTTTCTGGTCGCTACCGTCCCAGTTCATGGTCCAGATCTCCTTGTGGCCGGAGCGGTCCGAGACAAACACGATTTTGGTGCCCACCAGACTCTTGCCACCAAACTGAGCGAGGATATCGGCTGCGTACCGGTGGCCCGCATCGATGGCCCCGGTCTGATCGAGCGTCGCGGTGTAAATCTTGCCAAAGACCTGCGCCTGCTGGATGCTCGGCATGGTGGGAGCGGCGCTGTAGAACCAGCCGAATACGACAAGCTGGCCTTTATTTTCGCCACCATAGCCGATTCCGAGAAAGTTCGTGGAGACCGGCGGGAGGCTCCAATCGGTAAGGCGGTTTCCTTGTGGCGTGACAGTCCGCGCGGTGGATGGCGCAACGCCTGGGATCAAATCTGAAGGCTGCTGCGGAACCTGAAGTGGGTACAACGTTTTCGGGACATAATTGATCAGCGGCGAGGCCTGGAGATCATTTAGAACGGTCGTATTGAACGTGTTCATGAGGGGCGCAGCACCGCCGGAACCGCGAAAATCCGGCACAGCCACACGAGGTTTACCAGGATGGCTCTCAATGACGCCAGTGACCTGCTGCTGCATTGCAGGAAGGACGCCCGCGCTGCAAACGAGAATGAGTAAAGAGATAAGTAAGCGCATCAGCGTAAGTTGAATGTGAATTGAGCGGATATATAGCTATCGGTGATCTGCGGCGGCAGCGCCGGCATGGGGTTGGACTCGTAGACAGCTCGTAGAGCCGTATTGTCGATGGTCGGGTTGCCACTGGATTGCACGACCTGGGGATTCCGGACGCTGCCGTCGCGCATAATCGTGAAGCTCACAATGGCCGGTGAGGATTGGCTACGCGCATCGAGCCCATTGGTGCGCCAATTTTGGGCGATTCGCTCACGGATCAGCTCGGCATACCAGCCGAGGCGGTTTCCCAAGGGTGAATTCGGTCCAATTCCCACCTGTCCCGATCCGCTCTGTCCATACATAGGACTCGACACGGCTTGACGGGTACGGCTGTAAACCTGATTCTGCGGAGCGGGCTCCAAATACTTTTGCTGGCGCTGGGGACGCTCGGCCTGATGCTTGGGTCTTTGTTTGTCAGGAATTTCAATAGCTTTGTCGGGCTGCTTCTTTTCTGTGTCCTGCTTCGCGGGCGCGGTACGAACCTGCGACTCGGTATCGTTTGCCACAGGATTGGGCGGAGCATCGCGCCGCGGTATCGGGATGTTGTGAACCGGGGAGACGGAATAAGAAGGACCGCCGCCCGGATTGATGTCGCCCAGGTTCTGATGAGTCCGGTTCATCCAGAACCAGCTGAAGACGAAGAAGCCGACAACCGCGAAGTGGAAGAACAACGAGCCGAGGAAAGGACCGCCTACCGGATCCCGCTGGTCTAAGATATCCACCGGCTCTCGCATGCTAGCGCCGTTGACGGCTCGCCGAGTCGATGGGTGCAGTCACCATCTTGACATCAAACTTCGCCTCTCCCAGTTCAGCCACGATTTGAGCGATCGGGTCCCAGGGAGTTTCCTTATCCGCACGAACGTAGACGGAGGTGGCGTTATGGAACCGCTGGTGAATCCCCTCGGCCAATGCGTTAATGTTGATAGGTTTATCGTTCAGATATGACTCGCCGCTCTTCGTAATGCTGATGACCGGTAGTTCCTTGGCCGTATCACGGACCGTTTTGACCTTAGGAACGTTGATGTCCAGACCGAACTCCATCACGTTCGCCGTAATCATAAAGATGACCAGCAGAACCAAAACGACGTCCACTAGCGGGACTATATTGATCTCAGACACCGGGGCAGGGCCGCCGAAGCGGCGTCCGCGCCGTCCGCCTTCGCTGAAAGAAAACGCCATAGGCTATCCCTCAAAGTCCCGTTCCGCCAGGTTTTGAAACTCGATGGCGAAGTCTTCCATGCGGGTTCCCAATTCTTTTATACGAGTCCCGAAAATGTTGTAGAAAATTGCTGCCGGAATGGCGGCGATCAAGCCGACAGCAGTGGTTAACAGCGCTTCCGAGATTCCAGGAGCGACCGCACGCAGGCTCGCGCTGCCCGCATTACCAAGTCCCTGGAACGCATCGATAATTCCCCAGACCGTGCCGAACAAACCGATGAACGGCGAGGTGGACGCCACGGTAGCCAGCCAGTTCATCCGCATCTCCAGCTTAGTTACTTCCTCACTGATCCCCAACTGCAGGCTTCGTTCAACGGAAGGCTTGTTGACGAGGGCGCCGCGCTGGTTCACCTGGCGCTCCACTTCCCGGTAGCCGAAGTCAAAGACAGTGACCAACGGCGCGGAGTTGAATTGTTCGCTGGCGAGAGCAACAGCCTGCAGACTGTTGGCTTTGCGAAAGGCGCGAAGGAAACTACGGTTTTCGCGCTTAGCTTTCCCGAACACGCTACTCTTGGAGAAGACAATCGTCCAAGAGACCAGCGAAAAGATAACCAGTAGTGCGATGATTGCAAGAGGAACCGGTCGAAGGTTCAGAAAAAGGTCCCACAGACTCAGGTCCGCGAGAAACAGCAAAACGGGCAAATGAACAGCGTCCTTTCGTTACCTCGTCATTATTATATGAATCCCCGCAATTTTTGCAGGATTACTTGCGATTAAAATAGGCTAACGTTCATCTAATTTTCCCAAAGCAGTCTCTTATACTTCGTTCACATGCTAGTAGAGCTGATCGTCGAGAACTATGCAGTAGTGGAGCAAGCTCGCATTCGGTTTGGAGCAGGGCTTAACGTGCTTACCGGCGAGACGGGAAGCGGAAAATCCATTGTTGTCGATTCACTCGGCCTGTTGCTGGGGGCCCGTGCCTCGGCTGAAATGATCCGCAGCGGCGAACCTAAGGCTCGAGTTTCGGGCATTTTCGCAGTGGAAAGGACGCCAGTGACATTAGCGTTGCTGGCCGAGACGGGAATTGAGCATCCTGACGACGAGGAGCTCATCGTGGAGCGTGAAATTGCGGCCAGCGGAAAATCGCGAGCCTTTGTGGCGAACAGGCCTGTAACAACGGCGTTTTTACGGCAGCTTGCCCCAGCTCTCGGAGATATTCACGGGCAGAACGATCAGCAACTTCTGTTTTCGGCACAGGCGCAGCGCGAACTGCTGGACGACTATGCGAGTAACGGCGAGCTTTTAGAGCAGGTGACGAAGGTTTTTGGGGAATGGCGGGCCACAGGCGAGAAGTTGCGGGAACTGTCTGAGAATGAGCAGGAAAAACTAAGGCTTCTGGACCTCTGGACCTTTCAGCGTAAAGAGATTGAAACGGTGCAGCCGCGCATAGGTGAAGACGTGGAGTTGGAGGCCGAACGCCGCGTCCTACAGAATGTCACCCGGCTTCAGGAAAGCGCGGCGGCCGCTTTCGAATTGTTGTATGACTCTCCCGAAAGCGCAAGGACCCAGATCCGGCAGGCACAGAAGCGCGTTGACGAACTCATTCGCATTGACGGTAGCCTTGCCGAAACGGGTAGCGGTCTGAAACAAGCAAGCGTCGCCTTGGAAGAGGCGGCATATGCTTTGCGCGACTATTTGGGCAAGCTGGAGGGTGACCCGGCGCGTCTGGAAGAGGTTGAAACGCGCCTGGAAGCACTCGACAAGTTGAAGCGCAAATACGGCGGGACGCTGGAGGAGGTGCTGGCGTTTTTGGCCGACGTTTCTCGCAAGGCGGACGAGGTGGAGAATGCCAGTGAGCATAAGACAGCCTTGGAAGCTCAGCAGAAGCGCCTCGGGGACCACTATGAGGTTCTTGCGGGAAAGCTGAGCGAGGCGCGGAAGAAGGCGGCGATACGGCTGAGCAAGCAGGTGGAGGCCGAACTGCGAGGCCTTGCAATGGGCGGAACTCAGTTTCAGATCACGGTCGAGCCAGGAATATGGACGTCCTGCGGCTTTGACGAAGTTGTCTTCCTTGTGTCGCCCAACCGCGGCGAGGAGTTGAAGCCGCTCGACAAGATCGCCTCTGGAGGAGAACTGTCGCGTATCGCCCTGGCATTAAAGACCGCAATGGGCGAAAGCGACGCTTCTGAATGCGTCCACACCTTGGTGTTCGATGAAGTGGATGCCGGTGTAGGCGGGGCGGCAGCGGCGGCAGTGGGCCGACGGCTAAAGACTTTGTCAAAACACAATCAAGTTATCTGTGTAACTCACCTGGCGCAGATTGCCGGCTTTGCCGATCATCACTATGCGGTGTCAAAGCGGGAGAAAAAGGGGCGCGTCACAACCGCGATTGAGGAACTCGGGCACGACGAGCGGGCGCGGGAGATTGGCCGGATGCTGTCTGGGGAACAAATTACGCCGGAAGCATTGCGACAGGCGGAACAGCTGATGCAGGCCGGAGCGCTGGCTAGCTAATCAGATTTCGCATCATTAAACCGGATACCTACCGGCCAGAAATGCTCTCCATAACGAGGGAGAATTAGCAGATGCCTTCATTAAGCGCCGAAGAAGTAGACAAGTTGAACCGGTACTGGTATGCAGCCAACTATCTGACGGTCGGACAGATTTACTTAAAAGACAATCCCCTTCTGGAGCAGCCGCTATCGCCGGACGACATCAAACCGCGACTGCTAGGCCATTGGGGCACAACGGCCGGGCTGAATTTCATCTATACGCATCTGAACCGAGCGATCCGGGTTCATGACCTGAACATGATCTACGTCATTGGACCGGGCCACGGCGGACCAGGGATCGTGGCACACACTTATCTGGAGGGCTCGTACAGTGAAATCTATCCCGCCATCGAGCGCAACCGCGATGGAATGAAGCGCCTGTTCCGACAGTTTTCCTGGCCATACGGCGTGCCGAGCCACGTTGCGGCCGAAGTGCCCGGTTCTATCAACGAAGGCGGCGAGTTAGGCTACTCACTTCTGCATTCCTACGGCGCCGCGTTCGACAATCCGGATCTGGTAGTGGCCTGCATTGTTGGCGACGGAGAGGCCGAGACGGGCGCGCTGGCCACGAGCTGGCATTCGAATAAGTTTCTCAATCCGGCAAAGGATGGCGCGGTTCTTCCCATCCTGCATCTGAACGGATACAAGATCGCTAACCCCACGATTCTGGCGCGGATTTCTCAGGAAGAGCTAAATAGCCTATTCGTGGGTTATGGTTACGCTCCGCGCTTTCTCGAGGGCGATGACCCGGCGACAATGCACCGAGCCATGGCAGAAACGATGGATGAAATGATCGGAGAAATCCGCGCCATCCAGCATCGCGCCCGCAACGATGGCAACTCCACGCGTCCACGCTGGCCGTTGCTGGTATTGCGGACTCCCAAGGGTTGGACAGGCCCGAAGGAGGTGGACGGAAAGCCTGTGGAAGGCACGTGGCGCGCTCACCAGGTGCCGGTCGACGACGTCCGGAAGAATCCAGAACATCTGGCAATCCTTAATTCGTGGATGCGGAGTTATCGGCCGGAAGATCTCTTCGACACGGATGGTAAGCTGCTGCCGGAACTTGCCGAACTCGCGCCAACCGGCCATAGGCGAATGGGCATGAATCCCCATGCGAACGGGGGACTATTGCTGGAGCCGCTCGTACTGCCTGATTTCCGCAACTACGCTGTGCAGCTTCCGAATCCGGGCGGCGTAGAGATCAGCGCCACTCAAGTTCTCGGAAATTTCCTGCGAGACCTGATGAAGTTAAGTCTCAGCAAACGTAATTTCCGCCTGTTCGGGCCCGACGAAACAGTGTCCAACCGGCTGGGCGCCGTACTTCAGGTGACCAGCAAAGAGTGGATGGCGGAAATACTGCCGGTCGACATCGATCTCACGACCGATGGCCGGGTGATGGAGGTTCTAAGTGAGCACATGTGCGAAGGTTGGCTCGAAGGGTATCTTCTCACCGGCCGCCACGGCTTTTTTTCCTGTTACGAGGCATTCATCCACATCATCGACTCCATGTTCAACCAGCATGCGAAATGGCTAAAGACCACGAGAGAGCTGGCGTGGCGGAAGCCGATCGCCTCGCTTAACTATCTGCTGTCGTCGCACGTATGGCGTCAGGATCACAACGGTTTTTCGCATCAGGATCCCGGCTTTATCGATCATGTGGCGAACAAGAAATCTGACGTGGTGAGGATCTATCTGCCGCCTGATGCCAATACGCTCCTCTCCGTAGCGGACCACTGCTTCCGCAGCCGCAACTATGTAAATTTGATCATTGCCGGAAAGCAACCGGCGCCCGTGTGGCTGGATATAAACTCCGCCATTGCGCATTGCACCAAAGGAATGGGGGTCTTCGAATGGGCAAGCAACGACGATGGCGACCCCGATGTCGTAATGGCATGCGCTGGAGACGTTCCGACTCTTGAGACGCTGGCGGCGGTCACGATCTTGCGCCAGGACGTGCCAGACATTCGCATCCGGGTGGTCAACGTAGTGGATCTATTGGCGCTGGAGCCTTCCAGCGAACACCCACATGGATTATCCGACGAGGACTTCGATGCCCTGTTTACCACGGACCGTCCCATCATCTTCGCGTTTCACGGGTATCCGTGGATGATTCACCGCCTTACGTACAAGCGGCATAACCATGACAATATCCATGTGCGTGGATACAAAGAGGAAGGTACGACCACGACACCGTTTGACATGACGGTTCTAAATAATCTGGACCGGTATCAGCTGGTCTTTGATGCGATTCGCCGAATTCCAAGACTGCAGTCCATAGTCGGCAGGGCAAATGAGCAGCTCGAAGCGAGAATTCAGCGGCATAAAGAGTATGTGATGGAACATGGTGAAGATCTGCCGGAAGTCCGCAACTGGAAATGGCAGTCGTGACGAGGATCACGCAAAAGCAATCTATTTTGGCCTTGAATTGCGGGTCATCATCGCTCAAGTTCGGCATCTATGAGGCCACCGAATGGGTAGCAGATCTGGTGGGAGAAGGCGAAGCCGAGGAAGTGGGCCGGGCAAATGGAAGTTTCCGGCTCACAGGCGCTGGGCAGTACGCAGGGTGCCACTTGGAAGAGCAGCGGCCATATCCTGACCACGCTGCGGCCTTCATGCATGCACTTGAATCGTTGAAGCGTTTTGCATTCCCGATTCCGCAAGCCGTTGGGCATCGTTTCGTGCATGGCGGCCCGGGCATCCGCGAGCACGTTAAACTTACGCCGAAAATCTACGAACAGCTGCGTGAAGCCATCCCCTATGCGCCACTACATATTCCGCCGGCACTCTCCGTGTTGGACGCGGTTCGGCAGCAACTGCCCGACACTCCGCAGGTGATCTGCCTGGACACTGCCTTCCACCGCAACATGCCCGAAGTGAGCAGGTTCTTTGCGCTGCCGTATGAAATGGCCGAACACGGAATTCAGCGTTATGGATTTCATGGTTTGTCCCTTGAATCGGTCCTTGCGCAATTCGATCCAGTGCCAGACCGCGTAGTGGCTGCGCACCTTGGAAACGGGGCTAGCGTCACAGCAATTCGAAATGGCACGTCGATGGACACCACCATGGGATTGACACCCACTGGAGGCATCATGATGGGCACCCGGTGTGGCGACCTTGATCCGGGAGTCATGATTTACCTGCTACGAAACGGATATTCGACTGGGGACAAACTAGAGAGCCTGGTTGACAAGCACTCCGGGATGTTGGGCATTTCAGGCACGAGCAGTGACGTCCGTGAACTCCTGCGAGCACGCGGGAGGGATTCCCAAGCGGACCTGGCGTTGAGGATGTTCTGTTATCAAACGCGCAAGGCTATTGCAGCGATGGGGGCCGTGCTGGGTGGGATCGACCTGCTTGTGTTTACGGGCGGAATCGGCGAGCATGCAGAGACGCTACGGAACGAAATTTGCGCCGGTTTACATTTCATGGGTCTCGACCAGTCGAGGATCCAAGTACGAACCTCCGAGGAAGACACGCAAATTTGTCGGATTACGGTGGGGCTAGCGAGCACGTAACGAGTCGTTGGAGCGAAGCACCCGACCGCCAGGCTAGAGGAGCCGAAAGAACGGCTGAGCGATGCGTGCGAATCGCGCCATGTAAAGCTCTATAGTGTATCCATGAGGCACACTTCCGCCAGCTTTTTTGCGCTTGTGGCGCTTTTTATGATCTTCCGCCCTATGTGGGCACAGTCTGAACGTATCAATTCACTACACGCCGAAGCCAGTTCCGCGGAAGCAAGCGGCAATCTCGCCACAGCTATTGAGAAGTATCGCGAAATCGTGAAGCTGGATCCCCGCCTCGCCCCCGCTTACAACAACCTTGGCGCTCTGTACTTTAAGCAAGGCGATTTCAATGATGCCGTCGACGTTCTTGAAAAGGGCTTAAAAGTTAACCCGAACATGATCTCGGCTTCCGCCCTGCTCGGGATCTCCTTGTATCGAATGGGTGAATACAGGAAGGCCCGGCCGCGCCTGGAAGCCGCTGTGAGGGCAAATCCGGCCGACAGCAATGCAGAGTTCACACTTGTAGACGATCTCACGAAGCTGGGAGATTTTGAAAACGCGGTGGTTCATCTTCAGCGGCTGTCGAAGCGGGACCCCACCAATGGACGAATCTGGTACTTGCTGGGCCGGGTCTACATGCAGCTGTCAGAACAGGCGCTCAGCAAACTCAACCAAGTCGATCCCAATTCGGTGTGGGCACATGAGATCTCGGCTGAAGTGATGGAAACTATGAAGAACTATGACGGCGCGATTCTCGAGTACAAGAAAGCGGTCGAGATGGCTCCCCGGCAGCCGGGCGTGCATTACAAACTGGGTGATGTGTACTGGAGCCTTTCGCAGTGGGACAACGCCGCGGAACAGTTTGAGCTGGAAAAGGAAATCGACCCGCAAAACTGTATGGTGGACTGGAAACTCGGGGATATCTTGCTACAGAAGAGCGCGGAACCGGAGAAGGCATTGACTCTCGTCAATGAAGCCTTGACGACCTGTCCAAACCTGACGGAGGCGCGCGCTGACCGAGGCCGCGCGCTACTGAAGTTGCATCGGGAGCGAGAGGCCATTCCCGAGCTACTAATGGCCGAGAAAGCCAATCCCGCCGAACCGAGCAACCATTTCTTGCTGGCCCAGGCATACCGCGCAACGGGACAGACGGAAGAGGCCAGAGCTGAAATGAAATCCTTTAGTGACCTGGAGCAGAAGCTACGAGAGACTACTGCCGAGCGTGCGAGTGAAGTGATCAAGAACAACCAGACCGCTCATTAGGTTGAAAAACGATTATCGCCGTATACGTCGCAAGATAGGCGAAATTGCCGCTCGGGACTCTTCGATCCCCCAGTACGAGGTGCCTGCGAAATATGCCAGTCCATATATGGGGAGCACTACGGCTGCTGTTAATAGTGGATAATTCGTTCCGATAAGGCGCTTGACTGAATAACCGAGAGTGGCCGAAACAATAGCCATGGACCAAAGCCTCAGAAGGAAATCAGGAGGAAGTGGTGTTGCTCCGATCTTGTCTCGCAGTCCACGCCGTAGCAGCGCGAATTCTACCCAGCCGGCGATACCGGCCGAAGCGGTCAGTCCAGCCACGCCCCATTCCTGGTGAATCCCCAGCCAGCGCGGCAGTGGCAAGGCAAAGATATAGCCCAAGATTGTCGTAAGAACCACGCGAATGACAGCGAAGCGGAGCGGTGTCCTCGTATCGAAGAGGGCATAAAATGCCGATGAGTAGAGCCGTCCCAGCGAGGTGGCCAGCAGGCCCACAGAGGAACCGGCAAGCACAGCCCAGACATAGGCCACGTCCGCATGGCTGAAACGCCCCGTTTGATATAGAGCAGCCACGACGACATCACCCAAGATGAGAAAGGCAACCGCCGAAGGGACTATAAGGAAAGCGATGCGACGCAAACCGGCCGATAATCGGTTGCGAAGAAACGCAGCGACCTCTTCCCTGCTTCCGACCGCGCTAGACAGCGCCGGAAGCTCGGCTGCTGACACAGACATACTAAACAGACTGATCGGTAGCACGGAGATTATCTGTCCGTATCCCAGGCTCGCGACGGCGCCTAAAGGCAGCCAGCTGGCGATCATGGAATCGATGAAGGCGCTGACCTGCACGACGCCGCGGCTCACGAATACCGGACCGAAGTTGCGCATCACGGCACGAACGGATGGAGAGTGTATGTCGAGGAGCGGACGAAAATGGGGCAGTAACTGAAGCACCTTCGGCAATTGCACAAGAAACTGCAAAGCGCTCCCAACCACGTAGGCCCAGACAAGATACACGACCAACTGCGATTGGCCTACCTGCGCTCCGAGCAGAATGAGCGCGACGATCATTGTGCAATTCATGGCAACGGGCGCCATATAGGACAGCAAAAAACGGCGGTGACTGTTTAGGATGCCAAGGCACCAAGCGCTCATGACCAACAGTCCTGTTCCAGGGAACACGACTCTCACCAGCCTGATAGTCAGATTTCGCCTTTCTCCCGCGAAACCAGGTGCAATCACGGCAATCAAGTACGGTGTCAGCACAATTCCTGCCAGGACGAGCGCCGCGCAGATCAGCAGGAGAATTCCGAAGATTGCCGCTGCCAGATCCTCGGCCTCTTCATCATCGTGAGTGGCCCGGAGTTTGGAGTAGACCGTAATAAACGAAGCAGAAAGGACGCCCTCACCAAAGAGGTTGTTCAGCAGGTTGGGAATTCGTATGGCAGCACGGAAGGCATCCGCCACGATCGACTGGCTGCCAAGGTAATGAGCAGTGACACGCTCACGAAGCAAGCCGGTCAGTCGGCTTATCAGTATGCCCAGCGCCACCAGGGACGAGGCGCCAACCGACCTAGCCTTGCTCGTCGGAATGGGATCCAGTTTTGAATTTTCAGCCGGTTGGCTCGACAGCTTCGGGTGCCGGGAAATGCGAATTCGAACTTGCAAGTGAGAAGTCTACTGTCTGAGGTTAACAATTGTTGGGAATTACTAAGATGCCACGGTGCATCCAAGAGGAAGATCAGGCTCTGTAATGAGACTCCATACTTTAGCGTTGCAGTGGATATTTTCAGGAATTCTTTCTCTGTGCCCTATCTG
>Ga0308173_10000724_pt1 | contig 14817 bp, 11 predicted proteins | sample PhyPR1_FD_203716 | JGI IMG/M metagenome (GOLD analysis project Ga0308173, IMG submission 203716) | Soil microbial communities from UC Gill Tract Community Farm, Albany, California, United States - DLSLS.P.R1 | ecosystem: Environmental > Terrestrial > Soil > Agricultural land | place: USA...
TCGCGGCCGTCGCGCTTCGCCCGGTACAGGTGGGCGTCCGCCCGGCCGAGGAGCTCCGCCGGGGTGGGTTCGGCCGAGACCGCGGTGCTCGCCGCGCCGATGCTGACCGTGATCGTCATGGCGCCGGTCAGGTCGGCCCAGGGGTGGGCGGCGACGGTCCGGCGGACGGCGTCCAGCTGCCGGACCGCCGTCCGGAGGCCGTGGCCGACCAGGACCAGCAGGAACTCCTCGCCCCCCATGCGAGCTGCGAAGCTGCCCTCCCGGAGGTCCTCCTGCAGGAGCCCGGCGACCGTGCGGAGCACCTCGTCGCCGACCTCGTGGGAACAGGTGTCGTTGACCAGCTTGAAGTAGTCGAGGTCGAGCAGGGCCACCGTCACCTCGGGGGCACCCGCGGTGCGCCGCAGCAGCTGGGGGAGCTGCTCGTCGACGTAGCGGCGGTTGTAGAGCCCGGTGAGCGGGTCGCGCAGGGAGAGCTCGCGGTAGCGCCGGCTCTGCCGCCGCGCCTCGGTGGTCTCGTACATCGCCTGCAGCGCCCGGGCGCGGGCGTCCCGCTCGGCGGACTGCAGCTCCATGAGCTCACCGACGTACCGCTTGTGCTCTTCGAACGCCGCGCGGAAGTCGCCGCCGGCGGCGTGCAGCTCGGCCTGCTCGCGCCGGGCCCGCACCCGGATCGAGGTCAGCCCGTGCTGCTCGCAGCGCCGGACGCTCTCGTCGAGGCTCTCCTGCGCCGCCGCCACGTGGCCCATCCGGCGCCGGATCTCGGCGAGCGTCAGCAGGAAGTCCGCCCCCGCGTCGCCGACCAGCGAGGCGGCCAGGGTCTCCGGGTCCAGCCCGAGGAGCATCGCCTCCTCGGCCTCCTCCAGCCGGCCGAGCCCCAGGAGGGCGCGCGCGACGGTGTCCAGCCGCCCGCTGTGCAGCGGGAATTCGTGCGCCGCCGCGACCGCCTGCATCGTGGCGCTCACCTCGAGGGCAGCGGCGAAGTCGCCCCAGAGCGTCTCGGAGTAGGCGCGGTTGTTGAGCACCATGAGCTCGCGGTCGACGTCGCCGAGCTGTTCGGCGATGCCCTGGACCTCGGCGTACCGCTCGCGCGCGGCCTCGTCGCCGTTCAGGGCCAGGCAGTCGGCGAGGCGGGTGAGGTGGTCGACCCGCAGAGCCGGGTCGGCGTCCTCGTCGAGCAGGTCGACCGAGCGGACGGCGTGCTCCAGCGCCACCGACACGTCGCCGAGCTCCTGGAAGATCGCCGACAGCACGAAGTGGCTGCGGGCCACGGTGGCGCGGGCGTCGTTGTCGGTGGCCCAGCGGTGCACGTCCTGGGCGATGCGGCCGGCCTCGGCGACGTGCCCGCGGCGGCGGAGCAGCTCGGCCTTGACCAGCAGCGCCCGTTGCTCGAGGCCCGGCAGGCACAGCTCGCGGGCCTCGGCGGCCGCCTGATCGGCGCGCTGCTCGGCGCCGCCGCGATCGAACCGCGACACGAGCTCCAGCTCCTCGACCGTCGCCCGCAGTCGCCCGGCGCGGGGGTCGGGGACGGCGGCGAGCGCGGGCAGGCGCTCGTCATCCACCACCGGGGAGCTGTTCACACCCGGTCCATCGGCAGGTCCGCGGGGCTCCTTGAGCGTCTCGCCTGCACGTTCACCCCCGTCGGGGGGCACGCTCACATGTTCTCGGCCACGTCCTTCAGCGCGTGCAGCATGGGGCTCCAGCCTCCGGTGATCATGCCGTCGGCGGCCTCCTGGCTGCGGCTGTTCCCGTGGGTCAGTGTCAGGCGGGTCCGGCCCCCGTCGAGCGGCGCGAGATCGTAGGTCACGTGGTGGTAGTTGGCCGGTTCGTCGGCGTCCCCGGTCAGCGGGCTCCAATGGGTGACGGCGAGCCGGCGCGGGGGGTCGAAGGCCAGCACCTCGCCCTTGTCCTCGTACTGCTTGCCCTCCCACTCGCCGCGCCAGACGACCGGCGAACCCACCGTCCAGTCGCTCTCCACCGCCGTGCCGTGCATGTACCGGGCGACCAGCCCGGGCTCGACGAGGGTCTGCCACACCCGCTGCGGCGGCGCGTCGATGTCGATGCTCGTGGAGGCGGAGAACACCTGCGTCATGCGGCGGATCCAAGCACCGGTCAGACCACCGAGGGGCGGTCCGGATCGGCGAAGTCAAGCCGCGCGGCCTGGAACCGGTCTTCCAGCGCTTGCAGACCGTGCTCGACCTTGTAGTTCCGTTCCGTTCGGGTGATCGGCAGCAGCCAGAGCAGCCGCGCATGACCGCCGTCCCAGTCGCAACTCTCCAGGTCCGGCCCCCACGGGTAGGGCAGCGAGATGAGTCCGTGGTCGCAGGCGGAGCCGGGAAGCCAGGGTTCCCCCAGGTCGACGGTGTGGCCCAGGTCGAGGCGCTGGTCTTGAGGACCGGCGTGGAAGTAGGCGTTCCGGGCGAGCAGTTCGACAGCGCGCATCGTGAACCCGCGCGTCGCCAGCACGAACTCCAGGCCGTGCCCGTCCCGGTGCCTCGCCTGCCAACAGCCGGTCGTCACGTACGTCCAGGCGTTGCTGCCTCGCGGACCAGGGGCGACGGCGTGGACGCGGAAGCCGGGAACGCGCTGGTAGAGGGGCCCGCTGTCCCAGGTGAGGGTCTCGACGTCGTGCCCCGCGAAGAACTCGTGGACGTGCTCGTCGACCGCCTCGGCCGGGTCGGTCGTGTGCTGGCGGCTCACCCGGTCTCCGCGGTCAGAGGGGAGTGACGTACGCGCCGCTCAGGCCGCCGTCGACGAGGAACTCGGCCGCCGTGATGAACGACGCGTCGTCCGAGGCGAGGAACGCGACGGCGGCCGCGATCTCGTCGGGCTCGGCGAACCGCCCGACGGGGATGTGCACCAGCCGGCGCGCGGCCCGTTCGGGGTCCTTGGCGAACAGCTCCTGCAGCAGCGGGGTGTTGACCGGCCCGGGGGAGAGCGCGTTGACCCGGATGCCCTCGCGCGCGAACTGCACGCCGAGCTCACGTGACATCGCGAGCACGCCGCCCTTGGAGGCGGTGTAGGAGATCTGACTCGTCGCGGCGCCCATCCGGGCCACGAACGACGCCGTGTTGATGATCGAGCCCTTGCCGCGGGCCTGCATGTGCGGGATCGCCGCCTTGCAGCAGAGATACACCGACGTCAGGTTGACCTCCTGCACGCGGCGCCAGGCGTCCAGGCCCGTGGTGAGGATCGAGTCGTCGTCCGGCGGCGAGATGCCGGCGTTGTTGAACGCGATGTCCAGCCCCCCGTGGGTGTCGACGGCCGCCTGGAACAGGGCGTCGACCTGCTCGGGCGAGGTGACGTCGACCTGCACGAACAGCCCACCGACCTCGTCGGCGGCGGCCTTGCCGGCGGTCGGGTCGACGTCGCCGACGACGACCAGCGCGCCCTCCGAGGCGAACCGCCGGACGGTGGCCAGTCCGATGCCGCTGCCCCCGCCGGTCACGACCGCGACCCGGTCCACCAGCCGCCGCACCACTGCCTGCTCCGCCACTGTCAACCTTCCGTCGCGATGAACACGTTCTTCTCGTCCGTGAACGAGTGCAGGGCGTCCGGGCCGAGTTCCCGGCCGAGCCCCGACTGCTTGAAGCCGCCGAACGGGGTCGAGTAGCGCACCGACGAGTGGCTGTTCACCGACAGGTTGCCCGCCTCGATGCCGCGCGCGACGCGGAGGGCCCGACCGACGTCCCGGGTCCAGATCGAGCCGGAGAGCCCGTACTCGCCCTCGTTGGCGATCCGCACGGCGTCGTCCTCGTCGTCGAACGGGACGACGGCGACGACCGGCCCGAAAATCTCCTCGGTGACCGCGGGCGCCTTCGGGTCCACCGGGGCGAGCACGGTCGGCGGGAACCAGAAGCCGGGCCCGTCGGGTGCGGTGCCGCGGAAGGCGACCGGGGCGTCGTCGGGCACGTAGGCACGGACGCGTTCCCACTGCCCGCGGCTGATGAGCGGCCCCATCTCGGCGGTGTCGAGCCCCGGGTCCTCGACACGCACGCCCTTGACGGCCGGCTCCAGCAGCTCCATGAACCTGTCGTACGCCGAGCGCTGGACGAGGATCCGCGAGCGCGCGCAGCAGTCCTGCCCGGCGTTGTCGAAGACGGCGTACGGCGCGGTCGCCGCGGCGCGTTCCAGATCGGCGTCGGCGAACACCACGTTGGCGCTCTTGCCGCCGAGCTCCAGGGTCACCCGCTTGACCCGGTCGGCGCAGCCGGCCATCACGCCCTTGCCGACGGCGGTCGACCCGGTGAACACGATCTTGCGGACTCCCGCGTGCTCCACGAGCCGCTGCCCGACCACGGAGCCCTTGCCGGGCAGCACGGTGAAGACGTCCTCGGGCAGCCCGGCCTCCAGGGCGAGCTCGCCGAGCCGGATCGCGGTGAGCGGGGTGAGCTCCGCGGGCTTGAGGACGACGGTGTTGCCGGCGGCCAGCGCCGGGGCGAACGCCCAGCCGGCGATCGGCATCGGGAAGTTCCACGGCACGATGACTCCGACGACGCCGAGCGGCTCGCGGAACGTGAGATCGACGCCGCCGGCGACCGGGATCTGCCGGCCGAACAGCCGCTCGGGTGCCGCGCTGTAGTAGGTCAGCACGTCGCGGACGTTGCCGGCCTCCCAGCGGGCGTTGCCGATGGTGTGCCCGGAGTTGGCCACCTCCAGCTGCGCGAGCTCCTCGATGGATTCCTCGACCTTCTGGGCGAACCGGCGCAGCAGCCGGCCGCGGTCGGCGGGTGTCACCGTCCGCCAGCTCTCGAAGGCGCGCCGCGCGCGGACCACGGCGTCGTCCGTCGCCGCGACGTCCGCGAGCGGGACGGTGGTGAGGACCTCCTCCGTGGCCGGATTGACGACGTCGAAGGTCGTTGTCACAGGCGCTCGAACCCCCGGATCCGCTCCCAGTCGGTGACCGACCGACCGAAGGCCGCCAGCTCGACGGCGGCCATGTTGCCGTAGTGCTCCACCACGTCGTCGCCGAATGTAGTGCGCGCGAAATCGCTGCCCAGCCACAGGTCCCGGGCCGCGCCGAGGCTGGCCGGCACGTGTTCGGCGTCCGGGTCTCCGTAGGCGTTGCCCTCGAACGCAGGTTCCAGTTCCAGCTCCTGCTCGATCCCCGCGAAGCCGGCGGCGAGCAGCGCGGCGGTGGCCAGGTAGGGATTCACGTCGCCGCCGGGGATGCGGTTCTCCGGGCGCAGCGAGGCGCCGTGGCCGACCAGCCGGAACGCGCAGGTGCGGTTGTCCCGGCCCCAGCGCAACGCCGTGGGGGCGAAAGAGCCCTCGACGAACCGCTTGTAGGAGTTGATGTTCGGCGCCAGGAACAGCGTCAGCTCGCGCATGTAGCGCAGCTGCCCGGCGACGAACGACCGGCCCAGGGCGGACATCCCGTCGCCGTCGGCCATCACGAGCGCGCCGTCGGTGCCCCGGACGCTGCAGTGGATGTGGCAGGAGTTCCCCTCACGCTCGTCGAACTTGGCCATGAACGTCAGTGCGACACCCTCCTGCGCGGCGATCTCCTTCGCGCCGTTCTTGTAGATCACGTGCCCGTCGCAGGCGCGGCTCGCCTCGTCGTACCTGAAAGCGATCTCGTGCTGACCGAGGTTGCACTCGCCCTTCGCCGACTCGACGACGAGCCCCGCCCCGGTCATCTCGTTGCGGATGCGCCGGAGCAGGGGCTCGATCCGGGCCGTGCCCAGCATCGAGTAGTCGACGTTGTACTGGTTGGCCGGAGTGAGGTTGCGGTAGCCGGCGCTCCAGGCCTGCTCGTAGGTGTCGCGGAAGACGATGAACTCCAGCTCGGTGCCCACGAACGCGGTGAGCCCGGCGTCGGCAAGCCGCGCCGTCTGCCGGGCCAGGATCTGCCGGGGGGAGGCGACGACGGGGCTGCCGTCCTCCCACCGCAGGTCGGCCAGCACGAGGACCGAGCCCGGCTGCCAGGGGATCGGCCGCATGGTCGACAGGTCGGGCTGCATCACGAAGTCGCCGTAGCCGCTGGCCCACGAGGACATCGCGTAGCCGTCGACGGTGTTCATGTCGACGTCGACGGCGAGCAGGTAGTTGCAGCCCTCGGTGGCCTCCTCCAGGACGACGTCCAGGAAGTACCGGGCGTGCAGCCGCTTGCCCTGCAGGCGGCCCTGCATGTCGGTGATCGCGACGACGACGGTGTCGACCTCACCCGCCTCGACCTGCCGGCGGAGCTCCTCGACCTGCATGACCGGCCGGCCGTCAGGCAAGGCTTTCCAGCTCCCGCTCGGCCGCGGCCAGCTCCTCCGGCGACCCCTGCACCTTCGGGCCGGTGAACCAGTTCTTCGCCGAGACCAGCCACCAGATGCCGGCGAAGCCGAGGACGACGAGGACCGCGATCGGCGTGTAGTTGAAGTTGGCCGCGCTGATGGGGCTCGCCGTCGGCAGCATGAACAGGATCGTGATGAAGACGACCCAGATCACCGCGATGGCGCCGATGGGCCGGCTCCAGCGGCCGAGCGTCCACGGTCCGGGCTCGAACGCGTCGCCCTGGCGCAGCCGCAGGTACGTCGGCAGGACGTAGGCGACGTAGAGCCCGATGACGGCGATGGACGTGACGGCCGCGTAGGCCGTTGCGTTCCAGAGGTAGGGCAGGCCGAGGACGAACGCACCGCCGGCGGCCAGCCAGATGGCTCGGGTCGGCGTCCGCGTGCGCGGGTTGATGTGGTGCCAGACGCGCGACGCGGGCAGCGCGCCGTCCCGCGAGAACGCGAAGATCATCCGCGAGTTCGCCGTCACCGACGCCATCCCGCAGAACAGCTGCGCCCCGATCGCGATCAGCAGCAGCAGCTTCCCGCCGGTCGCGCCGACGGCGTCGATGAAGATCTGTGCCGGCGGGACGCCGGTGGCGGTGCCGGTCGCGCTGTCGTAGCTCTGGATCGCGAACGTGAGCCCGATCAGCAGGATCCAGCCGGCGACCACCGACACGACGATCGACATGACGATGCCGCGCGGGCCCGAACGAGCCGCGTTGTGCGTCTCCTCGGTCATGTGCGCCGAGGCGTCGAAGCCGGTCAGCGTGTACTGCGCGAGCAGCAGGCCGATGAGAGCCACGTAGAAGCTGGAGGCGAAGCCGGTGTTGTTCACGAAGTGCCCGAAGACGAACGACGCGGACTGGTGCTTGTCCGGCACGAAGGCGAGGACGCCGACGATGACGGCGACGCCGACGACGTGCCACCAGACGCTGACGTCGTTGAGCCGCGCCACGATCCGGACGCCGAACTGGTTGAGCGCGCCGTGCAGCAGCAGGATCAGCCCGAACAGCAGGATCGTGTGCCACGGCCGCGCGTCGAAGCCGAACTGCAGGTCGAGGAACGCGTTGAGGAAGAACGCGGCGCCGAAGTCGATGCCGGCCGTGACCGCGACCTGGCCGAGGAAGTTGAACCAGCCGGTGAACCAGGACCAGGCCGCCGAGTTCTGCTTCGCCAGCTTCGCGGCCCAGTAGTAGAGACCCCCGGCGGTCGGGAAGCTGGAGCACACCTCGGCCATCGCCAGCCCGACGAACAGGGTCATCAACCCGACGAACGGCCACCCCCAGACGATCACCGCCGGGCCGCCGGTGTTCAGCCCGAAGCCGTAGAGGGTGAGGCAGCCGGACAGGATCGAGATGATCGTGAACGACACCGCGAAGTTGGAGAACCCGGACATGTGCCGGGCCAGTTCCTGGGCGTAGCCCAGCTGGTGCAGGCGGGACGTGTCCTCGTCCTGGGCGTCGGGCCGCTCCGGCCGGGTGGCGGGCTCGGTGCTCATGCGCGTTCCTACCTTCGGGCGGACTCGCTGCTGGCCGAATGATCAGCGGGAGGACCCTAGGGCGACGGAAACGCGCACCACAAGGGCGTGCGACCGCTGTTTCCTGCCCGTTACCTGCTCGTCGAACGGGCGGCACCGACCAGGGCGGCGAACAGCCGGTGGTCGTCGTCCGCCTCCGGGTGCCACTGGACGCCGAGGCAGAAGGCGCGGCCGGCCACCTCGACCGCCTCTACGAGGCCGTCCTCCGCCCACGCCGTGGCGGTCACGCCGCGGGCCAGCCGGTCCAGCGCCTGGTGGTGATGGCACTCGACGGTCACGCCCGACCCCAGGATCGCGCCCACCGCACTGTCCGGGTCGATGCGCACCTCGCGCTCGGCGTACAGCCCAAGGCCCAGCTGGTGGGGCTGCGCGCCCGGCATGTCGGGCACGTGCTGGATCAGCGTGCCGCCCAGCACCACGTTGAGCAGCTGCATCCCGCGGCAGATCGCCAGCAGCGGCAGCTCACGGTCGAGTGCCGCCTGCAGCAGCGCGATCTCCGAGGCGTCCCGCTCCGGCCGGGTGGCCGTCGTGTGCGGGCCGGCCTCCTCCTCGTACCGCGCGGGGTCGACGTCGGCCCCGCCGGCGAGCAGCAGCCCGTCCAGCCGGGCGACCACGTCGGCGCTGATCGCGCCCGTCGGCAGCAGGACCGGCTCGCCCCCGGCCCCGGCGACCGCGTCGGCGTAGTTCGCCGGGAGCAGCACGGCCGGCACGTCCCAGTAGCCCCATCGGGCCTGCTCGCGGTAGGTGGTGATGCCGATCAGCGGACGCACGGGCTCAGTGTTCCCCCTCGGCCAGGTCGAGCGCACGCACCAGGGGCACGCCGGGCCGGTAGGCCAGATGGAGGTAGGACGGCGCGTCGACCACGGCGAGGTCCGCCCGCGCGCCGACGCCCAGGTGACCGACGTCGGTGCGGCGCAGCGCCGCGGCCCCGCCCGCGGTGGCGGCCCACAGCGCCTCGGCGGGCGTCATGCGCATCTCGCGGACGGCGAGCGCGAGGCAGAACGCCATCGAGGACGTGAAGCAGCTGCCCGGATTGCAGTCGGTGGCCAGGGCGACGGTCACGCCGGAGTCCAGCAGCCGGCGGGCGTCCGGATAGGGCGAGCGGGTGGAGAACTCGACCCCGGGCAGAAGCGTGGCGACCGTCGTCCCGCCGGCCAGGGCGTCGACGTCGGCGTCGGTGAGGTGGGTGCAGTGGTCGGCGCTGGCGGCGCCCAGCTCCACCGCCAGTCGCACGCCGGGGCCGGCGGTGAGCTGGTTGGCGTGCACCCGGAGGTCGAGCCCAGCGGCGCGGCCGGCCGTCAGCACGGTGCGGGCCTCATCGCCGTCGAACGCATGCGCCGACCCGGGCTCGCAGAACACGTCGATCCACCGTGCGTGCGGTGCGCAGGCGTCGAGCATCGGGCCGCACACCAGGTCCAGGTAGTCGCCCCGGTCGATGCCGGGTGGCACGACGTGTGCGCCGAGGAACGTCGTCTCCGATGTCACCTCGCGCGCCAGCCGGAGCGCGCGGGCCTCGTCCGCGACAGTCAGGCCGTAGCCGCTCTTGACCTCGACCGTGGTGGTGCCCTGCGCGCGCATCTCGGCGACCAGCCCGCGCAGGCGAGTGCGCAGCTCGTCGTCGGAGGCCGCGCGGGTCGCGGCCACGGTCGAGGCGATGCCGCCGCCGTCGTACGCGACGCCCGCCATCCGCGCCTCGAACTCCGCCGCCCGGTCGCCGGCGAACACCAGGTGGGCGTGGCTGTCCACGAACCCGGGGATCACCGCGCGCCCGCCGACGTCGATCCGCGCGTCTGCCGCCGGGGCGTTCTCCGCGGGCCCGACCCAGGCGACGAGGCCGCCGTCCACCACGAGCGCGGCGTCGGCGAGCGTGCCGAGCGACCGGTCGTGGGTGACCAGCTCCGCGATGCCGGTGACCAGGGTCGTCATCGCTGCTCCCAGAGGGGTTCGATCGCGTCGGCCAGGAGCCGGCCGACGTCGCCGAGCACGTGCCGGCCGCCGGAGACGATCACGCGGCCGTCGGCGACGACGGTGTGCACGTCGGCCGCGGTGGCCGCCATGACCAGCTGATCGGGCGCCGCGCCCGCCGTCCGCGGGCTGTCCAGCCGGACGGCGACCAGGTCGGCCCGCTGTCCCGGCGCCAGCCGCCCGGCATCGGCCCAGCCCAGTGAGCCGTGGCCGGCGACCGTCAGCGCCTCGACCAGCTCCGCGGGTCGGAACCGGCCCCGCTCGCCGGTCACCAGGCGCTCGGATGTCTCCAGGAGCCGGGCTTCGCCGAGCAGGTCGATCGCGGCGTGCTGGTCGCTGCCCAGCGACAGCGGTGACCCGGCGTCCCGCAGCCGGCGGAAGGGGCCCACGCCGTCGGCCAGGTCGGCCTCCGTGCTCGGGCAGGCGCAGACCCCGGTGCCGGTGCCGCCGAGCGCGGCGACGTCGTCGGCGGTCAGGTGGGTGGCGTGCACCGCCGTCGTGCGAGGACCGAGGGCGCCGGCCCCGGCGAGCAGCTGGGTGGGGGAGCAGCCGTAGAAGCTTCCGCACGCCTCGTTCTCGGCCGGTTGCTCGGAGAGGTGCACGTGCAGCGGACGACCGGAGGCCGCCGCGACGACCGTGGGCAGCTGGCCGGCGGGCACGGCCCGCACCGAGTGGACGGCGGCTCCCAGCCGGAGGCCGGGGCGCTCCTCGAGGCCTGAGACCCGGGCCGCCCAGGCGTCGGCGTCGCCGTCGGAGAACCGCCGCTGGACGTCGTTCAGCGACTGATGGCCGCCGCCCTCCAGGCCGCCCGCGAGGTAGCACGCATCCAACAGCGTGAGCCGGACGCCGGCGTCGGCCGCGGCCTGGACCAGCGCCTCCGACATCGCGTTCGGGTCGGCGTAGCGGCCGCCGCCGGCGGGGTGGTGCAGGTAGTGGAACTCGCCCACGCAGGTGACGCCGGCGAGCGCCATCTCCGCGTAGGTGGCGCGGGCCAGGGCGAGGTAGCTGTCGGGGTCCAGCCGCGCGGCGACCGCGTACATCCGCTCCCGCCACGTCCAGAACGTGCCGCCCTGGTCGTGGGTGCGCCCGCGCAGCGCCCGGTGGAACGCGTGCGAGTGCGCGTTCGCGAAGCCGGGGAGGACGACGCCGGCCAGCCGGGTGTCGCCGTCGGCGGGCGCCGGGGCGCGGTCGACGGCGGTGATCCGCCCGTCGCCGACCGTGATGCGGACGCCGGGCACCGGCCCCGCCCCGAGCTCCGCGTGCTCGCACCAGAAGCTGGTCACGCCAGCGCCTCGGTCACCCGGGTCAACGCGTCGACGCCGGCGAGGCAGTCGTCGGTCTCGGCGTGCTCGGCGGGGGAGTGCGAGACCCCGGTGGGATTGCGGACGAACAGCATGCAGGTCTCGATGCCGGCCGACGACAGGATCCCCGCGTCGTGCCCCGCGCCGGTGGGCAGCACGGGGGCGTCGAGCGTCTCGGCCAGGCGGTCGCGCAGGGCAGCGTCGAAGTCCGTCGACGGTGTCCACGACTCCTCGACGGGATCGATCCCCGCGGCCTTCCCGACCGCGGCGACGACGGCGCGGACGTCGGCGGCGTCGGCACCGCGGGCGTCGAGCCAGGCGGTCACCGCGGACGGGATCGCGTTGACGCCGTTGGGCCGCACCCGCACCTTGCCGACGGTGGCGACCGTGCCGTGCCGCTCGGCGGCGGCGCGGGCCTCGAGGACGACGGCGGCCAGTGCCAGCATGGGGTCGTCGCGGTCGGCCAGCCGGGTGGTGCCGGCGTGGTCGGCCCGGCCGACCAGGTCCAGCCGCCAGCGGCCGTGCGGCCAGATGGCCGACGCCACGCCGACCGGGGCCGCCTGTTCGACCAGCGCCCGCCCCTGCTCGACGTGCAGTTCGACGAACGTGCCGATGCGGCGCAGGGTCTCCTCGTCGCGGCCCAGCAGGGCGGGGTCGTGGCCCGCGGCGGCCATGGCGTCGGCCATCGTCGTCCCGTCGTCGTCGGTCAGCGCCCGCGCGCGGTCGGCGTCGAGGACTCCGGTCAGCAGCCGGGAGCCGGCGCAGGCGACGCCGAACCGGGCGCCCTCCTCGTCGGCGAAGCAGGCGATGCCGACCGGGCGCCGGAAGGCGCTCCGGTCGAGCCGGTCGAGGGCGGCGAAGGCGGAGACGATGCCGAGCGGGCCGTCGAAGGCGCCGCCGTCGGGAACGGAGTCCAGGTGGCTGCCCAGCACGAGCCCGGGCCCGTCGGCGTCCGGATCGCCGTGCCAGGCCCAGAGGTTGCCGGCCCGGTCGGTCACGACGTCCAGGCCGCGGCCCTCCGCCTCGCCGCGGAACCATTCGCGGAGGGTCGCGTCGGTCGCCGTCCAGGCGTACCGGCGGTAGCCGCCGGCGCCGCCGTCCCGGCCCACGGGGGCCAGGTCGGCCCACATCCCCTCGAACGTCACCCTTCCGCCATGGGCACCCGCACGCCCCGCTCCTCGGCGACCTGGGCGGCCAGGTCGTAGCCGGCATCCACGTGCCGGATCACGCCCATGCCCGGATCGTTGCGCAGCACCCGCTCCAGCTTCTGCGCGGCCAGCAGCGTGCCGTCGGCGACGGTGACCTGGCCGGCGTGGATCGAGCGGCCGATGCCGACGCCGCCGCCGTGGTGGATCGACACCCAGGTCGCCCCCGACGATGCGTTGACCAGCGCGTTCAGCAGCGGCCAGTCGGCGATCGCGTCGGAGCCGTCGGCCATGCCCTCGGTCTCCCGGTAGGGCGACGCGACCGAGCCGGAGTCGAGGTGGTCGCGGCCGATGACGATCGGGGCGCTGATCTCGCCGGAGGCGACCATCTCGTTGAACCGGAGGCCCGCCACGTCGCGCTCGCCGTAGCCGAGCCAGCAGATCCGGGCCGGCAGGCCCTGGAAGGCGACCTTGTCCTGGGCGGCGCGGATCCACCGCTGCAGGTGGTCGTTCTCCGGGAACAGGTCGAGGACGGCGCGGTCGGTGGCGGCGATGTCCTTCGGGTCGCCCGACAGCGCGGCCCAGCGGAACGGCCCCTTGCCCTCGCAGAACAGCGGGCGGATGTAGGCGGGCACGAAGCCGGGGAAGGCGAAGGCGCGCTCGAAGCCGCCCTGCCGGGCCTCGTCGCGGATCGAGTTGCCGTAGTCGAACACCTCGGCGCCGGCGTCCATGAACCCGACCATCGCCTCGACGTGCTTCGCCATCGAGGCCCGGGCGCGGTCGGTGAACTCCTCGGGCTTCTTGTCCGCGTAGTCGTGCCAGTCGCCGGGGTCGATGCCCTCGGGCAGGTAGCTGAGCGGGTCGTGCGCGGAGGTCTGGTCGGTGACGATGTCGATCTCGACGCCGCGCCGCAGCAGCTCGGGGAAGACGGTGGCCGCGTTGCCGATCAGGCCGACCGACAGCGGGGTCGACGCGCGCTTGGCGGCGAGGCACCGGGCGACGGCGTCGTCCAGGTCGTCGGCGACCTCGTCGAGGTAGCGGTGCTCGACGCGGCGCTTCAACCGGGCGCCGTCGACGTCCACGATCAGGCAGACGCCGCCGTTCAGGGTGACGGCGAGCGGCTGGGCGCCGCCCATGCCGCCGCACCCGCCGGTCAGGGTCAGCGTGCCGGCGAGGGTGCCGTTGAATCGCTTGGCGGCGACCGCGGCGAAGGTCTCGTAGGTGCCCTGCAGGATGCCCTGGGTGCCGATGTAGATCCACGAGCCCGCCGTCATCTGGCCGTACATGGTCAGACCGAGATGCTCCAAGCGGCGGAACTCCGGCCAGGTGGCCCAGTCGCCCACCAGGTTGGAGTTGGCGATCAGCACGCGCGGCGCCCACTCGTGGGTCTGCATGACGCCCACCGGCCGGCCGGACTGCACGAGCATCGTCTCGTCGTCCTTGAGCGTGGTCAGGGTGCGGACCATCGCGTCGAAGCTCCGCCAGTCGCGCGCGGCGCGGCCGGTGCCGCCGTAGACGACGAGGTCGTCGGGACGCTCGGCAACCTCGGGGTCGAGGTTGTTCTGCAGCATCCGCAGCGGCGCCTCGGTCTGCCAGCTGCGCGCGGTCAGCGTGGTGCCGCGCGGGGACCGCACGGGTCGTGCTCCGTCCATGGTCGAGCTCCTGTCAGGTGAGGGGGATGCCGGTGGCGGTGAGCAGGGCGCCGCTGGACACGAGGCCGACGACGGTCTCGATCTCAGGTGCAAGGTGACGGTCGGGGCCGGGTCCACCCACTCCGGCGGCCCGGACGGCGTCCCGTACAGCGGCAGTAGGGACGGCCGGCTCCAGGGGGGAGCGGAGGTCGAGGGCCCGGGCGGCGGTGAGGATCTCGACGGCGAGCACCCGGGTCAGCCCGTCGACGGCCCGGCGCAGCTTGCGTGCGGCGTGCCAGCCCATCGAGACGTGGTCCTCCTGCATCGCCGACGACGGGATCGAGTCGACGCTGGCCGGAACCGCGAGCCGCTTGAGCTCGCTGACGATCCCCGCGGCGGTGTACTGGGCGATCATGTGGCCGGAGTCGACGCCCGGGTCGCCGGCCAGGAACGGCGGCAGGCCGTTGCTACGGGCCTTGTCCAGGAACCGGTCGGTGCGGCGCTCGCTCATGCTGGCGACGTCGGCGACCGCGATCGCGAGGAAGTCGAGGACGTACGCCACGGGCGCGCCGTGGAAGTTGCCGTTGGACTCGACCCGCCCGTCGAGGGTGATCACCGGGTTGTCGATGGCGGCGGCCAGCTCGCGGCCGGCGACGGTGGCGGCGTGGTCGAGGGTGTCGCGGGCAGCGCCGTGCACCTGCGGGGCGCAGCGCAGCGAGTAGGCGTCCTGCACGCGCGTGCACTCGGGCCCGCGATGGCTGGCCATCACGCCGCTTCCGACGAGCAGCGCCCGGAGGTTGGCGGCCGAGTCGGCCTGGCCGGGATGCGGGCGCAGCGCCTGCAGGTCCTCGGCGAAGACGGCGTCCGTGCCGAGCAGCGCCTCGACGCTCATCGCGGCGGCGAGGTCGGCGGTGGTGAGCAGCCGGCGCAGGTCGGCCAGCGCCATCACCAGCATGCCGAGCATGCCGTCGGTGC
>Ga0308173_10000725_pt1 | contig 14815 bp, 11 predicted proteins | sample PhyPR1_FD_203716 | JGI IMG/M metagenome (GOLD analysis project Ga0308173, IMG submission 203716) | Soil microbial communities from UC Gill Tract Community Farm, Albany, California, United States - DLSLS.P.R1 | ecosystem: Environmental > Terrestrial > Soil > Agricultural land | place: USA...
CGAGGACGATCGCATCCTCGGGCTGGAGCTGGGCGCCGACGACTACGTGACCAAGCCGTTCAGCCCGCGTGAACTGGTGCTGCGGATCGAGTCCGTGCTCCGCCGCCGCGTGCTGGCCGATCCGCCCGATGTCCTGCGGGCGGCCGGCCTGACCGTCGACTGCGCCGCCCGCAGGGCCACCAAGGACGGCGCGGAGCTGCTGCTGACACTGCGCGAGTTCGATCTGCTGGCCTACTTCCTGCGCCATCCCCGGCAGGCCCGCTCCCGGGAGCAGCTGATGAACGACGTGTGGGGCTGGGACTTCGGTGATCTCTCGACGGTGACCGTGCACGTACGGCGGCTACGCGCCAAGATCGAAGCCGATCCGGCCGCACCGCGGCTCATCCAGACCGTCTGGGGTGTCGGCTACCGCTTCGACCCCGCCGGAGCGCCGTCATGAGCCCCGTCCTGCTGATGGCCGCTTACGCCCTGGCCGGGGCGGCCGTCGCCGGGCTGCTGGGCGCCGGTGCGCTCTGGCTGCTGCGCGGCAAGTCGGTCGCGGTGTCGCTCGCGGTCGTCGTGGTCGTGGCGGTGACCGCGATGCTGTCCGGCACGCTGAGCGTCGCCTGGGCGATGTTCCTGTCCACCCATGACCTGTGGGTGGTCACCACGATCGTCGCGATGGCGGCGGTGGTCGCGCTGGCCGTCGCGCTGCCGCTGGGCCGGTGGGTGGTAGGCCGCAGCCGGGCGCTGGCCCGGGCCGCGCGCACCTTCGGCGAGGAGGGCGGATTCGCGCCCCCGGGCGGTGTCGTCACCGCCGAGCTGGCCGAGCTCAGCCGGGAGCTGGCCGAGACCAGCGCCCGGCTCACCGAGTCGCGCCACCGGGAGCAGGCGCTGGAGCAGTCCCGCAGGGAGCTGGTCGCCTGGATCTCGCACGACCTGCGTACCCCGCTGGCCGGGCTGCGCGCGATGTCCGAGGCGCTGGAGGACGGTGTGGCGCCGGACCCGCAGCGCTACCTGCGGCAGATGCGGGCCGAGGTCGAGCGGCTCAACACGATGGTCGGCGACCTGTTCGAGCTGTCGCGCATCCACTCCGGCACGCTGAGCCTGGCGCGTTCCCGGATCTCCGCGTACGACCTGGTGGCCGATGCGATCGCCGGCGCCGATCCGCTCGCCAAGCAGCAGGGGGTACGGCTGGTGGACGAGGGGGTCGAGGACCTTCCGCTGCATGTGGACGGCAAGGAGATGACCCGGGTCCTGGGCAACCTGCTGATCAACGCGATCCGCAGCACCCCGGCGGACGGCACGGTCGCGGTGGCGGCGGCGCGCATCGAGGACGGTGTCGTCCTGTCGGTCACCGACGGCTGCGGCGGCATCCCGGACGCCGACCTCGGCCGGGTCTTCGACACCGGCTGGCGGGGCAGCGAGGCCCGTACCGCGCCGGGTGGCGGGCTCGGTCTGGCCATCGTCCAGGGCATCGTCCAGGCCCATGACGGCCGGGCCGCGGTGCGCAACGTGCTGGGCGGCTGCCGCTTCGAGGTCACGCTCCCGACCGGCTGAACTCGGCCATCCCCGCAGCGAAGTCCACCTGGGGCCGCCAGTTCAGCTCCTTGGTCAGGAGCTCGGAGGAGGCGGTGATGTGCCGTACGTCGCCCAGCCGGTACTCCCCCGTCACCACCGGCTCAGGACCGCCGTGAACCCGGGCCAGCGCGGCGGCCATCTCCCCGACGGTACGGGGCGTACCGCTGCCCACGTTGAACACGCTGAGCGTTCCGCCCGGCGACTCGGCCTCCAGCGCGGTCACGTTGGCCGCCGCGACATCCCGTACATGCACGAAGTCGCGGCGCTGCCGCCCGTCCTCGAAGACCCGAGGAGCCTGGCCGCGCTCCAGAGCCGACCGGAAGATCGCGGCCACTCCGGCGTACGGCGTGTCCCGCGGCATACCTGGGCCGTAGACGTTGTGGTAGCGCAGCGAGACCGCCCGGCCGCCGGTCGATCTGGCCCATGCGGCGGCCAGATGCTCCTGGGCCAGCTTCGTCGTCGCGTAGACGTTGCGCGGATCGGCCGGAGCTTCCTCCCCCACCAGACCGGGCCGGAGCTCCCCGCCGCACTCGGTGCAGCGCGGCTCGAACCGGCCCGCGGCCAGATCGGCCTGCGCCCTGGCGGCCGGCCGCACCACGCCGTGGCGCGGGCACTCGTACCGGCCCTCGCCGTAGACCACCATCGACCCGGCCAGTACGAGATCGCGAACCCCGGCCTCGGCCATCGCGGCGAGCAGCACGGCCGTACCGAGGTCGTTGTGGCTCACGTATCCGGGCGCGTCCGCGAAGTCCACGCCGAGCCCGACCTTCGCCGCCTGATGGCAGACCGCGTCCACGCCGCGCAGGGCCGCCGCGACCGCCACCGGATCCCGTACGTCGGCGCCCTCCACGATGTCCAGCACCACAGGCTCGTGGCCACGGGCCCGCAGCGCCCGGACCACGTGCGAACCGATGAACCCCGCCCCGCCGGTCACCAGAAGCCTCATGACCACGACGCTAGAACCTCCGGCCCCCGCCTGGGTGGCCCGGCGGCGAGCCGTCACAGCTCGGTAAGAACTATCCGGCCGGCAGGGTCCTGGGCAGCCCGAACTTCGGCAGCACGCCGTTGTCGAACCGGGTCAGGGCGCTGATCCGGTCACCGGCCAGGGTGATCACGTAAAGCCCGGTCCCATGACGGACGCCGTCCGGCGCACGCAGGTACGCGCCGAACGCCGGCTGGCCGTTGGCCCTCGTCGCGACCAGGTCGAACCTGCGACCACCATCGAAGATCGCTCCGCAGAACCGGCCCACCACATCGCGGCCCTGGTACTCGAAGGGCATCGGCGGCATCGACATGAAGACGTCGTCGGTCAGCAGGGCCACCAGCGCGTCCAGATCGGCGGACTCCCAGGCCCGGACGAACTTGGCGACGACGAGGTCCTCGGTGGCCCGTGACGGCGCTTCCTCGACCTGCCGGGCCTGCATCCCGGCCCGGGCCCGCTTGAGCGCGCTCTTCACCGACTCGACGGTCGAGTCCAGCATGTCGGCCACCTCGTCGGTGCTGAATCCCAGGACGTCGCGCAGGATCAGCACGGCGACCTGGCGCGGCGGCAGGACCTGCAGGGCGGTCACGAACGCCAGCGAGACGGCCTCGTTCTGCTCGTAGCGGGCCTCCGGGCCGAGCGGCACGACCACCCCGTCGAGCAGGGAGTCCGGATACGGCTCCAGCCAGACGACCTCGCCGAGCCGGGTCGGCTCCGGGGGCTCGACGTTGGGCACGTCCCACTCCTTGGCCGGACGCCGGCCGGCCGCCCGGCGCGCGTTGAGGCACCGGTTGGTGGCGATCCGATAAAGCCAGGTACGCAACGAGGCGCGTCCCTCGTACCCGGCGAAGCCCCGCCACGCCGCCAGCATGGTCTCCTGCAGGACGTCCTCGGCGTCCTGCAGTGAGCCGAGCATCCGGTAGCAGTGCACCTGCAACTCCCGGCGGTGCGGCTCGGTCAGCTCCCGGAACGCCTCGCCGTCCCCGGCCCGCGCCCGCTCCATCAGATCGCCGATCACCCTTGTGACCCCCTTCTCCCGCACCCTGCGCCGACTTTCACGCGTACAGACACCGGGCCAGGGCCGAACGGGGCGGTCCCCCGGCTACAACATCTCTTACCTGGTCTACCGCACCGTGAGCGAGGCCAGGGTGTGCCGGGCGATGCTCTCGCCGATGGGGTCTTCGGCGGCGTGCAGGAGCTCGATCGCGTGTTCCAGGGCCTGAACCGCCTCCTCGGGCCGGTTCAGTTCCTGAAGGGCGATGCCGAGGTTGGTGCGGGCGACGCCTTCCTGGCCCTGGTCTCCCGCCGTGCGGAGCAGCTCGGCGGCCCTGGTGTGCGCGGTGACCGCCTCCGCGAGCCGCCCGGCCTCCTGAAGCGCGACACCGAGCCGGTTGAGCGACTCGCCCTCGGCGGAGGCGTCGCCGAGTTCGCCGTAGGAGCTCGCGGCGTCGGTCAGCGCGGTGATGGCGTCGGCGGTCCGGCCGGACTCCAGGAGCGCGATGCCGACGGTCTTGAGCACCTGGGCGGCGCCGCGCCGGTCGCCGAACTGCCGGAGGACCTCGGGGACGCCGTCGTATTCGGCGATCAGCTCCTCGAAGCGACCCGCCTGGAGGAGCTTCGCGTGCCGGCGGAACAGATTCGCGTTCAGTTTGAAGGTGCCGAGCATGTTGCGGAAGAGCACCTCCATCTCCCGATCCCCGACGGCTCTGGAGGCTTCGAGGCCCTCTTCCGCCACGGCGAGGACCTCGTCGGCCCGGCTGAGTCCCAGGACCGTCGCGAGGCCGCCCAGCGCCTCGGCCTTTCCATGCGCGTCGCCGATCCCGCGGAAGGACTCGGCGGCGTCCTGGAAGGTGGCGACAGCCTCCTCGTGCCGCGCGGTGTCACGGAGCAGATGTCCCAGATCGAGCAGCGCCCGGGCCGCCGTTTCGGTCGCGCCCAGGCGCCGGGCATCGGCCGCCGACCGCCGGAGATCCGCTTCGGCCTCCTCGAGATTCCCCGCGCGGAAGAGGGCCAGGCCCCGGTGCCGCAGGCTCAGCGCCGCGTGCTCGGCGTCTCGGGTCTCGCGGAATGCCGTGCAGGCATTCTCGTACTCCGCGGCCGCTTCCAGGAACCGGTCGGCCGCCAGCAGTGCGCTGCCGAGGTTGTGGTGGACCGAGGCCGCCTTGTGCCGATCCACGTTCGAAGCCCCCATGGACCGGCTGGAGTCACGCAGCAGTTCGAGCGCCTGATCGGCTTGGCCGGACTCGGTGAGCGCACCGGCGAGGCTGGCGACCGCGACCGCCTCACCGTTCGAGTCGCCGCTCTCCCGGAACAGTGCGATCGCCCCTCGGAAGGCGGCAGCCGCCTCCTCCGGCCGGCCCAGCCGCTTCAGCGCCTGACCGAGATGATGGACCGCGATCCCTTCCCGATGGCGGTCGCCCGCCGCCCGGAACAGGCGGATCGTCTCGTGGCAGTTCTCCCTGGCTTCCTCGTAACGGCCCGCTTCCGTGAGTGCCGCCGACAGATTGTTGCGGGCGGTGCCCTCCGTGCGGACGTTCTCGAGTTCCTGCGAGATCCCTATCGCCCGGCGGCAGTACTCGATCGCCTCGTCGAAGCGGCGGGCCTGCCTCAGCGCGCCACCGAGATTGCTGAGCGCGGCCGCTTCGTGATCGCGTCGGCCGAGTTCCTGCGCGCCGCGCAGCGCGATGGTCGTCAGCACGATCCAGTCGTCGAATCTGCGACGGAGCTCGAAATAGCGCCAGAGATCGAGGACGAGGCCGACGACGATCTCCAACGGGCGGAGCTCGGTGCCGGCATCCGCCGAGGCTATGAGCAGGGCTGCGGCGATGACGTTGGAGTACTCGCTGTCGAGCCAGGTCAGGGCGGTGTCCCGGTCGCCGAACGCGCTGTCCGCGGGCGGTGCGATGACCGGGCTGATGTGGCTCGCCGCCGCCAGGGCGTTCGCGTGGTAGTAGGCGAACAGGTAGATGGCCGCTTGTGTGCGTTCGCCGGCCTCCACCTCATCGCACAGTGCGGCGTAGATCCTGATCAGATCGTGCATCCGCCAGCGACCGTAGACACTGCCGCGCTCGATCAGATGAGCGCGGGCCAGACCCTCCAGCAGCCGCCGGACCGTGTTGGCCGGCAGCTCGACCATGGCCGCCACGGCATCGGTGGAGAAGTCGGGGCCCGGGTTGGCCGGAAGCAGGCGGAACAGCCGGGCCTGCTCGGGGTCGAGATCTCGGTACGAGAGGTCGAATGCGGCCTGGACGGCGGCCGCGGGATGGGCCAGCTCCGCCAGCCGGGTCTCGGCGTCGGCCAGGACGGACGCCACCTCGGCGATCGGACGCCGCCGGTTCTCGGCCAGCAGGGCCGCGATGATCTGCAGGGCGAGCGGAAGTCCCGCACATTGCAGCGCGATGTGCCGTGCCGCCTCGGGATGTTCGGCGACGCGGTCGTCATCGGCGTACGCCGTGCGCAGCGCACGGTCCAGAAGGCGTACCGAATCATGCACCGACAGCGCGGCCAGCTCGATCTGCCCGGCCCCGAGCAGCCCCAGCGTGTGCCGGGAGGTCACGATCACGGCGGTCTCGGGATCGGCGGGCAGCAGCGGCCGGACCTGCTCGGTGTCGGCGGCGTTGTCGACCACGACGAGCATCCGGCGGCCCTTGCGTGCGTTCGCGGCCAGCACCGAGGCGTGGAGCCGGGCCCTGCCCTGCTCGTCCGGCGGGATGTGCTCGGCCGCCACGCCCAGGGCGCGCAGGCAGCCGTCCAGGGCCTGAGCTGCGGTGAGCCGGCGGTCGTCGTCGTATCCGAAGAGGTCCATGAACAGGACGCCGCCCGGGAACCGGCCGCTCTTCAGCGCCCGGTGCCCGGCCTGCACGGCGAGTTCGGTCTTCCCGACTCCGCCCATGCCGCAGATCAGGACGATCGAGCCGGTGTCCGGGTCGGCCAGCCGGGCCGAGATCGCCTCCAGGTCGGTGTCCCGGCCGGTGAAGGCCGGATCTCCGGCAGGCAGGCCGTGCAGCGCCGGCGGGGGCGCGGCGGGCACCTGTACGACGACGCTGCCGATGTCACGAGCCTGGACGACCGCGCCGAACATTCCGTCCTGGATGACGTTGCTCGTGTCGTCACCCATGGGGGCGCGGGTCGCCGAGGTGGATCTCGGAGATGTCCCGGCCCTGGATCATCGTGCCGTGCACGGAACCGTTCATCGTGTTGTACGTCGAACCGCCCTGGCCGGTCGCGGTCTCCTGCGCCTGCAGGGCCGTCACCAGCTCGGTGACCTTGGCGGCGAAGTCCGGGTCGTCCTGGGCCGCGTCGACGATGGCCAGCGCGACCCGCTGCCTGGTCACGTCGGACGACTCCTCGCCGAGCGCGTCGAGCTTGGCCAGACCAGGGTCGTCGCCCAGTTTGCCGCCGACGACCTCGGCGAGCCGGTCGAGTCTCTGGTCGACCGCCTCGTCGACGATCTCGTCCACCCGTTCGCCCACCCGGCCCGCCTTGCGCATCAGGTAGGCCACCGCCGCAGCGGCCACGACTTCCAGCCCCGTCACCCCGTCACCCTCCTCAGCCCACGTCGCCGAGCGGTACGCCAAGCCCGCCCGCGTCGACCCGACGGCATCACCAGAAGTGTCACCGGCAGGAGCGGCGACAGTCCAGCCCAGAACCCGGATCCGTTCCCACCCGCCGGAATCCACCACACCGGACGACCACCCGCCCCAGCGTCAGCGGGCGTAGGACCATGAGCCGATGGACCGGACGCCGCTTGATCTGGCTGAATGAGCACTATGGATCACACCCAGGCCGCCGCCTACCTGGCTCGCATCGGTGCGGAATCCGGGCCCGCGACGGCGGAGACGCTGCACGCCCTCCAGCTCGCGCATCTGAGCACGGTGCCGTTCGAGAACCTCAGCATCCACCTCGGCGAGCCCATCGTCCTGGCCGAGGACGCCCTCTTCGAAAAGATCGTCACCGGCAGGCGCGGCGGCTTCTGCTACGAGCTCAACGGCCTGTTCGCCGCGTTGCTCACTCACCTCGGCTACTCCGTGACCCTGCACGAGGCCCGGGTGTACGGAGACGGCCGGCTCGGCGTGCCCTTCGACCACCTCGCACTGCGCGTGGAACTCGACCGCCCATGGCTGGTCGACGTCGGCTTCGGCGACTTCTCGTACCGGCCGCTGCTCCTGGACTCCATCGACGACCAGGCCGACCCGGGCGGCATCTTCCGGGTCACGCCCGCCGACCACGGCGACCTCGACGTGTCGCAGGACGGCAGGCCCCAGTATCGCATCGATCCGCGCCCGTACGAGTTGTCCGCCTTCGTCCCGACCTGCTGGTATCAGCAGACGTCCCCGGACTCGCACTTCACCCGTTCGCTCACCTGCTCCCGGCTCACCGAGTCGGGCCGGATCACCGTGTCCGGCCGCCGCCTCATCACCACGGCCGCCGACGGCACCCGTACCGAACAGGCGCTGGACGGCGACGAAGCGATCCGGGCCGCGTACCGCGCGCACTTCGGCTTCGAACTCGACCGTCTGCCGACGATTCCGTGACGGAGAACCGGGCACGGCTGTGGCCCTTGTACGCCGCCGGCTTCACCACCGCGTTCGGCGCGCACGGAATCGCGGCCAGTCTGGGCGCGCGGGGCGCGGGACACGGGCTGTCGCTGTGGACGCTGGGCGTGGTGCTGGCCCTCTACGACGGCGCGGAGATCGTGCTCAAGCCGGTCTTCGGCGCGCTGTCCGACCGGGTCGGCGCCCGGCCCGTGCTGCTCGGCGGGTTGGTCGCCTTCGCGCTGGCCTCGCTGGTGGCGGCACTGGCGGGCGGCCAGGACACGGCCACGCTGGCGCTGGCCCGGCTGGCGCAGGGTGCGGGCGCCTCGGCCTTCTCCCCGGCGGCCTCGGCGATGGTCGCCGTGCTGAGCCCGGGCCGTACCGGACGGGCCTTCGGCTCCTACGGCGCCTACAAGTCCGTGGGGTACGCGCTCGGCCCGCTGCTGGGCGGTGTCGTGGTGTGGCTGGGCGGGCTGACGGCGCTGTTCGTGGTCCTCGCGGTGCTGGCCGGAGTGGTGGCCCTGTGGGCTGCGGTGGCCGTGCCGGTGGTCACACCGGCGCCCAAACAACGACAGACCCTGCTCGGCCTGGCCCGACGGCTGGCCGAGCCCGGTTTCTGGCGGCCGACGCTGGCGCTGGCCGCGACCACCGCCGCCGTCAGTGCCGCGGTGGGCTTCCTGCCGGTGCACGGCCGGGAGGCGGGGCTCTCCGCGCTGGTCACCGGGGCCGCCGTGTCGGTCCTGGCGGCATGCACCGCGCTCGTCCAGCCCTGGACGGGGCGCAGCGTCGACCGCGGCAGGCTTCCCGCCGCGGCCGGGCTCGGCATCGGAGTTTCGCTGGCCGGGGCCGGGCTGGCGGCCGGTGCGATCCCCGGCCTGCCGGGCCTGCTGGTGGCGGCCGTACTGGTCGGTTCCGGTGCGGGCCTGGCCACCCCGCTCGGGTTCGCCACGCTGGCCGCCCACGCGCCGGAAGGCAGGCTCGGCCAGACCATGGGCGCGGCCGAACTGGGCCGGGAGGCGGGTGACGCGGGCGGGCCGCTGCTCGTGGGCGCCGTCGCCACCGCCGCGTCCCCGGCGGCCGGCATGGTCGCCCTCGCCGTACTCACCGGCATCGCAGCGGTGATCACCTTCAGCACCACGACGACCGCACCGAGTTAATGGGATTAGCAATGGTTGCGTTGGTTGCAGTGAAATAGGAGGATCACTACTCGACGAGTCAAGGTCTGTCACATCGGCCACACTTGTCGCAGGCTTGTCACGTTCCGACCGAACCCCGGAGTGTGGTCAACCGTGAATGCCCACGTCAAAGAGGACGATAAGGGGCCTGACCTGCTGAGCCGAGCGAGCGCCCGGATGGCGGCGACGCTCGACATGGGGCAGGTCGCGCGGCATCTGGTGGCGGCGGTGCTGGCCGATCTCGCCGACGCGGTGGGGATCTACGTCCTGGAACACCTCATCCTGGGCGACGACGTGTCCCGCCCGTCCGGCACCCAGTCCGTGGAGGCCCGGCGGATCGCGGTCGGCGTCTCCGGGGCCGATCTGGGGGACGCGTTCCCGGTCGGCGAAGTGGTGGTCTTCCCGCCCGACAGCCCGTACTCCCGATGTGTGACCACCGGGACGGTGCAGCGGTTCGCCGAGCTGGACGCCGACCAGCGGCGCAGGCTCCGGCTGGCCGGCGACCACGAGGTCATGGACCGGGTCACCCAGCTCACGGACTTCGTGCTGGTTCCGCTCCGGTCGAGCTCCACGATCCTCGGGTTCGCGCTCTTCGCCCGTACCGCCGCGTCCGGCGCCTTCGCCGGTGCCTCCATCGCCACCGCGTCCGAACTGGCCCTGCGCGCGGCCCAGTTCCTGGACAACGCCCGCGCGTACGAGCGGGAGCGTGCGGTGACCCGGGCCCTGCAGGCCGGGCTGATCCCGCGCACTCTCGACGCGGTGCCCGGTGTGGAGCTCGCCCACCGCTCCGTACCGGCCGGCGAGACCAACCTGGTCGGCGGCGACTGGTGCGACGTCGTACCGCTCGACGAGGGCCGGGTCGCGCTGGTCGTCGGCGACGCGATGGGGCACGGGTCCACGGCCGCCGCGGCGATGGTGCAGCTTCGGGCGTCCGCCCGGACCCTGATGATGGTCGGCATGGATCCGGCGGACACGCTCAGCTGGCTGAGCCGGATCTCCCCGACGCTCGGGCCGGTGCAGTTCGCCACCTGCGTCTGCGCCGTGTACGACACCAGGACGCGGATCGCCACGCTCAGCCGGGCCGGGCATCCGCCGCCGCTGCTGGCCGCGCCCGACGGAAGCACCGAGGTCACCGAGACCCCGGCGGGCCTGCCGATGGGGCTGGGCGCCACGGAGTACAAGTCCGTCCAACTGCACCTGCCGGTCGGGGCCACGCTCGCGCTCTACACCGACGGGCTGATCGAGTCGCGGCACCACGATCTCCAGGTCGGGATCACCGCTCTGCAGGCCCGGATGCCCGACAGCTCCACCGGCGTGCAGGAGGCCTGCCAGAACATCGTCGACCAGTTCATGACCCGGCCCAACGAGGATGACCTCACCCTGCTGCTGGTGCGGGCCACCGACCTGAAAGGAGCACTGAGTGGATAGTCCCGACTGGTCCTCCGGCGCCGACACCACCCGGGCCAGCGTCGCGCGCATCTACGACTACCTGCTCGGCGGCGACCACAACTTCTCCGTCGACCGGGACATCGCCCGAACCCTGGAGGTCATCGAACCCCAGGCGCGCGTCATCGCCGAGGCCAACCGGGCGTTCCTCACCAGGGCGACCCGCTTCCTGGCCGCCGAGGCCGGCATCCGGCAGTTCCTCGACATCGGCTCCGGCATCCCCACCCAGGGCAACGTCCACGAGATCGTGCAGCGGATCGACCCTGAGTCGCGCGTGGTGTACGTCGACCACGACCCGGTCGCGGTCGCGCACAGCAGCGCCCTGCTGACCAGCAACCCGAACGCCACCGTCATCCAGGCCGACCTCACCGAGCCCGAGCAGATCCTGGACCATCCCACCACCCGGAAGATGATCGACTTCAGCCGGCCGGTCGGGCTGCTGCTGGTCGCGGTCCTGCACTTCATCCCGGACGACCAGCAGCCCGCCTCCATCGTCACCAGGCTCCGGGACACGCTCGTCCCCGGCAGCCATCTGGTGCTCAGCCACGGCACCTACCACACCGACGCCGCCGACGCCGTGACGACCGTCTACCGGAAGGCCGTGACCCAGGGCCAGGCCACCCTGCGTACGCCCGAAGCGATCCTCGGCTTCTTCGACGAGTTCGAGCTTCTCGACCCCGGTCTGGTCCGCGGTCCGCTGTGGCGTCCCGACTCCCCCGCCGACGTACCCGAGGATCCCAGCCGGTTCTGGTTCCTCGCCGGGGTCGGCCGCAAGCCCTGACGCGCGGGTCAGCCGGCCAGACGGGCCGGGAACCCGCCGGTGGCGATCGGCCCCCACCGATCGATGTCGATACGGATCAGCGACTTGCCCTGCCGGTGCATCGCGGCCCGGTAGTCGTCCCAGTCGGGGTGCTCGCCGGAGATCGACCGGTAGTAGTCGACCAGGCCGTCCAGCGCCTCGGGCATGTCGATCACCTCGGCCCGTCCGTCGATCTGTACGTACGGGCCGTCCCAGTCGTCGGAGATCACACAGATCGACACGTTCGGCTCGCGGCGTGCGTTGACCGCCTTGGCACGTTCCGGGTACGTCGACACGACGATCTGTCCGGCCGAGTTCACCCCGCAGCTCACCGGCGACAACTGCGGCCGTCCGTCCGCGCGCACCGTGGCCAGCAGCCCCTTGTGCCGTGGACGCAGAAAGTCCAGCAGTTCCGGCAGTTCTACCCGGTCAGCGGATGCCGTTCTCGGCATGACCGACTCCTTCTCATCGTGTTTCTGCTCCTCAACCCGTCCTTCCTATCAAGTGGCGGGAGCGGCCGCTTGCGCCCCATCACCGATTGGGTGACATTGAGGCGATCGCGGAAGCAGAGGAGGACTCGCCCATGTCCATGGCTGCCTCAGCCGATGGTTCACGCAGCGGACTGACCCGGCGCCACGCGCTCGGTCTCGGGCTCGGCCTGGTCGGCGGTGCGAGCCTGTCCGGAAAGGTCCGCGCCTCGGCCGCCCTGAGCGACCTGCAACTGGCCGGCCAGCGGGTCATCGGGTCCTATCCCGGTCTGACCCCGCCGCAGAGCCTGTTCACCGACATCAGCAACGGGCGGGTGGCCGGGGTCATCTTCTTCGGCGAGAACATCTCCAGCACGAGCCAGATCGCCGGGGTGGTCGCACAGCTGCGGCAGGCGCAGGCGCAGAGTCCCGTTCAGGTACCGCTGCTGCTGATGACCGACCAGGAGGGCGGAACCGTCCGGCGGCTGCCCGGCGCGCCGACGCTGTCGGAGAAGCAGGTCGGGCAGTCCGCCGATCCGGTGGCCGCGGCGACCTCGGCGGGCACGGGGGCCGGCCAGAACCTCGCGGGCGTGGGCATGAACGTCAATCTGGCCCCGGTACTGGACGTCTACTACAAGTCGGGAAACTTCATCGACCAGTACGGGCGCTCGTACAGCAACAATCCGGCCGTGGTCACCGAGTGCGGCCGGGCCTTCGTCACCGCCCAGCAGCAGACCGGCGTGGCCGCCACCGCCAAGCACTTCCCCGGACTCGGCTCGGCCACCAGGAGCCAGAACACCGACTCCGGCCCGGTCACCCTCAACGTGACGCTGAGCAAGCTGCGGTCCTTCGACGAGGCGCCCTACCCCGCCGCGATCGGCGCGGGCGTCAAGCTGGTCATGGTGTCCTGGGCGATCTATCCGGCGCTGGACGCCGGTCGCCCGGCCGGCCTGTCGCCCACGATCGTCGGAAACGAGCTGCGCGGCCGCAACGGCTTCACCGGGGTCACGATCACCGACGCCATCGAGGCCGGGGCGCTGAGCGCCTTCGGTACGACCGGCCAGCGGGCGGTCTCGGCGGCCGGCGCGGGCATGGACCTCATCCTGTGCTCCGCCCGCGACGTCGCCCAGGGCGAGGCCGCCACCTCGGCCCTCGCCTCCGCGCTCACCGGCGGCCAACTCGACCGCGCCACCTTCACCGCCGCGGTCGACCGAGTCACAACCCTGCGCGCCGGCCTCACCTGAACCCAAGGTGCACATCAGCGAATCCAGACAACTGCGGGCGGTAGTGAACCGAATTGGGGGTTTCGGAGTCGAACGTTCGTGACGCATGAGTGGCGGGTGGCGGGGTTCGCCGAGGTGGTGGAGCTGGGCGCCGGAGGTCAGGGCCGGGCGGTGCTGGTGCGCGACGGCCAGGGTCAGGCGCTGGTCCTGAAGTACCTCTGGGACGGCGGCGGAGGACTCGAGTCCTTTCGACGGGAGTCGATGCTCCTCAAGCAGGTCCGAAGCCCGCATGTCGTCCGCTGGTACGGCCACTACGAGGGGCCTGCGGGCGAGGCGGCGATCCTGATGGAGGCGGTGGCCGGCGTCTCGTTGCGTACCATCCTGGACCAGGCCGGACGGCTGTCGCCCGAGGCGGCGCTGACGGTGCTCAAGGGATCGCTGCTCGGGCTCGCCGCCGCGCACGAGGGCGGGATCGTGCACCGTGACTACAAGCCCGGCAACGTCATGGTGGACAGCGACGGTTCCAGCAAGCTGCTCGACTTCGGGATCGCGGCGTTGCACGGGTCTCGAATCGGCGCCTCCGGCACCCCGGCCTACATGGCGCCCGAACAGTGGGAGCAGGGCGTGGCCACGCCCGCCACAGACATCTACGCCGCCACCTGCGTCTTCTTCGAGTGCATCACCGGCAGGCACCCCTACTCGGCCACCGATCCCGTCGCTTTGCGGCTCGCGCACACCAACAGGCCGATTCCCCTCGAGGACGTCCCGGGAGACCTCCAGGAGCTGATCACCACCGGACTGGCCAAGCAGGCGGCGGACCGGCCGCCCACCGCCGCGCAGTTCGTGACCTGGCTGGAGGGCGTGGCCACCGGCGCGTACGGCCCGGAGTGGGAACACCGCGGCGCGGCCGCGCTGGCCACCGTCGCCGCCTCCCTGGCCGCGGCGCTGCCGATCGCCATGCTCCTGGGGCAGGGCGCCGCTTCCACGAACGCCGTGGGGGCCGGTGCCGGCGGCGTGACGAAGCTGGCGGGCGGCACCGGCAAGATCAGCGCCGTGAAGGCCGGCCTGTTCACCGGCTCCGCACTGGCCGTCGGCGCCGCCGTCGTGGTCGGGGTGACCGTCATCCCGTCTCACAAGCACAAGGCGAAGCCGCCTGCGGCCGCGGCTCCGGTGGGAATCAACCTGGCCGCCTACTCCCAGAGCTTCCCCACGGTCCGGCTCCAGGCCACCGGGCAGTTCGTCCGGATCACCGGCCTGCGGAACACCGCGGCCCAGTCCGCGGCCAACCAGGCGCTACGGCATCCGCTGGACTGGGCGGTGGCCTTCATGAAGACCTCCTCCGCCGGCACGACCTGCACCCAGGACGGCAAAGTCCGCACGGGTCTGCGGTTCGGCGAACGAGGCCCGAAGCTGCTGTCGGTCCTTTACCAGCACGACGTCGTCTTCTGCTCTCCGGCCGACGGCCGCATACCCGCCGACGCCGTCACCGTGGACCTCACCACCGGCCGAGTGCTGACCCCTGCCGATGTCTTCCTCCCCAGCACCTTCACGAAGGCCGGACTGAGCCGGCTGTGGGACCGCCTGGCCAACGATCGGACGAACTGGAGCCAGATCGACGGGGCCCAGGTC
>Ga0308173_10000726_pt1 | contig 14814 bp, 13 predicted proteins | sample PhyPR1_FD_203716 | JGI IMG/M metagenome (GOLD analysis project Ga0308173, IMG submission 203716) | Soil microbial communities from UC Gill Tract Community Farm, Albany, California, United States - DLSLS.P.R1 | ecosystem: Environmental > Terrestrial > Soil > Agricultural land | place: USA...
CCAGCGGCGAACCGGGCGGCGGTGATCTGGGACGAGACTGCCGGAGTTTACCTGCTGAGCCAGACGGACCAATTCCAAAACATCGAGCGTGGGGATTTGGTGGAGGCAGTTGGAGTGACGGACCCTGGTGAGTTCGCGCCCATCGTAAAGGTGAGCACGGTAAAGAAGCAGGGGACAGGGAAGCTTCCATCGGCAAAGCCGGTAACGTATGAAGAACTTTTGAGTGGCGGACTGGACGCACAATGGATCGAGATCTCGGGGGTCGTCCGCACGCTGGACACGAGCGTGCCACACGGAGGGTTCGGTGATTGGCACATGGATATCGCTGTGGGCAGCGGAAAGGTGTCGGTCGTTTCCAATGGACCGCGCGCGCCGGACCTCGCGCCGGATGCTTTGGTGCGCGTTAAGGCGGCGTGCTTCTATCAGTTCACGCAACGACGGCAGGTGTTGCGGCCGATGTTATTGGTCCCGGCGAGCGTGCCCGTGGAGGTCGTCAGCCCAGCGCCCGCCGATAGTGAGTCGGCCCCCATCCGGCCAGTTGGCAGCCTGCTTGAATTTTCACCGAAGAGCGCTTCGGGCCACCGCGTGCATGTGCAGGGGTTTGTCACTCATCAGGAGCCGGGAACGACGGTCTGGCTCAGGGATGACTCGGGGGCGCTGCGAATTCAAACCAGTCAAACCGACCCGCTGTCACCCGGTGATGAAATCGACGTGCTCGGCTTCCCGAAGTACGGGTCTTATACGCCCGGGCTGGAGGATGCCATTTTCAAAAGGAGAAGCGGCGGAACACCGCCTGCTGCGGTGGATTTGTCCAATCCTTCCTTCGCGTTTGACCATCAGGCGGACCTGATTTCCCTGGATGCTTCATTGCTGGATATCCAGGCGGTCTCGGATGGATGGCTGCTGAATCTTCAATCGCTGCATACCGGCTTTAAAGCCCTTCTAAAAAGGGGCGCTCATCCAGGCTTCAATCCGGATTGGCGGCCCGGCAGCATGGTCCGTGTCACCGGAATTTGTTCCTTTCTAACGGAGGATTCGGGTCCGGTGCTCAGCGGGGTCTGGCGTCCACAATCTTTTCAGCTCCTGCTGCGCTCTCCCAGTGACCTAGTCACGATAAAGCCGCCGCCCTCGTGGACGCCGGCGCATATTATTTTGGCCCTGCTCGCGGTGACCGGCAGTTCGCTGGCGATCACCGCACTGGTGATGTGGCTGGCTCGGGCGCGGCTGCGGGAACAGGAGCAGCATCGCGCGATGGCCGAGGCGGAATTCGCGGCGATTCTTTCAGAGCGAAATCGGATGGCCCGCGAGATTCACGACACGCTGGCGCAAGGGCTGGCGGCGACTTCGGTTCATTTGCGGCTGGCGAAAAAGAGCGCCAACGGCTCTCCAGAACCGGTCACTCATCATCTTGAGGTCGCGCAACAACTGGTGAGCGAAAGCTTGCGCGAAGCACGTAATACTATTTGGAACATGCGCTCGCAGGTGCTCGAGACGGCGGACCTTCCGCGCGCCTTGCAGGACATTCTCCAGCACCTGGCCGATGGCACGGATGTGAAGTGCGAGTTCGAAACAGAAGGGCGTCCGCGCAGATTGGCGCCCGTCTTGGAGAACAACATTTTGAGAATCGGCCAGGAAGCGATCAGTAATGCAGTGCGGCATGCAGAGGCAAAGTTGATTTCTGTGAAGCTTGGTTTTGGCGAGAAAAGCTTCGAGCTTCACGTCAGCGACAATGGTCGAGGGTTCGATCCCGCACAGCCAGCGTCGGGGAAAGGCGGCTTCGGTCTGGTCGGCATGCGGGAGCGCGCCGCCGAAATCAAAGGAGATTTGAAGCTCGCGAGCGTTTTGAGGAGGGGAACCAAGGTGACTTTGAAGGTGCCTGGATGAAAAAGAAGAACCCAGTGCGGGTCATGCTGGTGGACGATCACCCAGCCTTCCGGAAAGGACTTGCGGCGCTTATCGAGAGCGAACCCGATCTAATTGTCGTCGCCGAAGCAGAGAATGGGGCGGAGGCAATCGAAGTGTTTCGGAAAAAGAAACCCGACGTTGTATTAATGGATTTGCGCCTGCCCGGAATGGGAGGCGTGGAGGCGACCATCGCCATTCGGAAAGAATTTCCCAACGCGCGAATCATCGTGCTGACGACATTTGATCTCGACGAGGACATCTATCGGGCCATCCAGTCGGGCGCGCAGTCGTACCTGCTCAAGGATACTTCCGACGAGCAACTCGCCCAGACTATTCGCGAGGTTCACGCCGGAACCGCGACGCTGCCGGCCAAAGTCGCGGAGCGGCTGGCCGCGCGCCGTCAACGCCCCGATCTTTCCGCTCGCGAAACCGAAGTGCTGAAATTGCTGCTGAAAGGCTGCAGCAACAAAGAGATCAGTTCAGCACTGTTCATCTCGGAGGACACAGTGAAGGCGCACCTGAAGACACTGTTCGTGAAGCTTGCCGTTAAAGACCGAACTGAAGCCGCCATCAGTGCCATCCGGCACGGCATTGTTCATTTGGAGTGAGCCAAGAACCATGGAGTGGTCGCCAAACCGCCCCAACTTGCCGGGTCGTGGTTGGCGAGGCAAATCCGGCGCAAGGTTTCGTCGTAGGGAACGAGAGCGGTCCATAATGTTCCCGGTGCATCTTTCCACCGCGGATCGACCGTCCCACCGTCAATTCGCTGAAAACGTGCTTTGGTCAGCTCATGGTTCCACATGAAATCCCGGTTCGTGGCGATTAGACGTTCAATATCCGCTTGGGAAAAGACAAGGCCATGTTCAAACGCGGTTATGATACCCTCGCCATCGATTTGGTAATAGCCGCCGTTTGGATGAACCCCGACCCAATGCCGGGTCGAGCCGTCCGGATGGTAGTCCCACGGCCCGGCCGGGTCCCAATAATTCCAAACGAAATATTTTCCATCCTGCCGCGTCTTCATCCGCGACTTCATCACTCGCCACCATTTTTCAGCATGATCGAGATAGACCCGCCGCCCGGTCACGTCGTACATCGCGAGCAGCCACCGAGCGATATGATTCTGTTTATTGGCCGGTAAACCCGTTGATGTTCCGATTCGAATAACCTTCGGTCCATTTGCCCGTTTTTTGGTCGACGCCGAACTCGGGAACCACCCAAACCCCGCCTTCCCGAATATCGCGCCAGCAACCGCGGGCGATCCACTTTTCAAAGGTCTTGCTGGCCAGGTTGAGATAACCTTCGGCTTTGGTTTCAAACCGTTCCTTGAGTTCAGGCCGCTTGAGGATCTCGCCCGCGATTAGCACAACGGGAGGAAAGGCCATCGCTTCACCAAGCAAACTATCAGTATAAAGCTCCTTCTCGACGGCACCTCCGGTGCCGGTTTTCGGCCAGCCTATGAAACCGTCTGGTTCTTTAACTCCGCGCTCGATCCAGGAGTCCGCCCACTCCACGAGCTGCTCAACCCATTTCACCTCCCCCGTGGCCAGATACCCATAATAAAAGCCATTCAGAAACGGACTCATCAACCAGCCCAGTTCCTCGCCCATCTCGTGGTCGCAATAACGATGCTGCGTCTCGGCCATGATGTGCTTTTCCCACGCCGCAAGCCAATCACCGCGCAAAGGGGGGGCGACGGAGAATTGTTGTGATGAAAAGCTGTTGTTGGTTTCGGCTGCCTGAAGTGGAAACGCCCGTGAAAGCGAAACTGATGCGAGACAAACGTGCTTTAGGAATGTGCGTCGTTTTAACATTCGCGGAAAGCGGGTTGCAGTTTCCAGTCATCTGTAACCAACCTTCCTTGCATCATACGCCTCTAAGAACTGGATCTGCTGCGCAGTTTCAACTGCGCATTTCTCGACCGCTCGAACACGCGCAATCCCTGCCGCAGCACTCTCGCCTTCAGAGATTAGATAGGTGGCAATCATTGTGCCTGTTCGCACAAGGCCGGCCTCACAGTGGACTGCCACAGGCTTGCCAACGGAACGCTGCTCACGCACGAACCTGACGAATGCATCAGCTTCTTCAAACGTCGGAGCTCCTCCATCGGCCACTGGAAGACAAAGAAAAGAGAAGCCTGCAGAATTGTAAACGGACGAATCGGTAGGAATATTCAGCAAGGACACCACCGCTCTTACTCCTGCTGCGAACAGCGTCCGTAATTCATCGTCGCAGGCTTGCAGTTCGCCACCTCCGGCGAGCCGTCGATCAACATGAATGAAGGGCATAGGCATACCAGCCAGAACACCGGGAATTACCCACCAAAGGAGCGGACTCTGTTTCGAATCGCTCATGTTCGATTCATGGTACGTTCTTAGGAACCTTCTTCCCCATATTTATTCTTTGCTCTGTTTCATAACCGAGCTTTCGATAAAAGGCCTCGACCTCTTCATTACCTTTCACGATCTGTAGATTGATTTTGAGGCAACCGAGCTGGATAAGGCTCTGCTCGGCATGCTGGACCAAACCAGCCCCGACTCCGCGTCGGCGATGGTCTGGCAAGACGGCCAACGAGTAAATCCATCCGCGATGACCGTCGTACCCGGCCATGACTGTGCCTACGAGTTTTCCTTGGGCTTCGGCAACGAAAAGAAGTCCATCTCGGACAGCGAGCTTCTTGTCCAGGGAGAGCGCGGGAACGTTGTGCGGCGCATCGTATGCAAACACGCGCTGCCAGATTGAGATCACGTGGTCCCGATCCGACTCCTGAAAGGCCCGGATGCTATGTTCCATCGGGCGGACTCTACCCGGAATTTCAATTAAGGAAAGCGCAGCCGGAAGAAGACGCTGCCGCTGGCGGGGTCGAACGGTATCGAAACCTGGTTGGTGGATTGCGAGCCGGCCAGGTGGAACCACGAATTTGGGTCGGTGATATCGGTCGCGTTTGTTTCCAGATGCCAGCCAGCGTGGTCTGCGGGCCACCCGAGCTGGAGCGCATCGCCGCTAACCGTGACCGTCACGTTCGTCGGATTCAGAGCTACTGTGGAGAGCACGTTTATGGTTCCGGTCGCCAATACGAACTGCCAGTAGAACCCCGCCGGAAGAGAAGGACGCGTTACGGACGAAAACGAACCGGCTGTGCTTGAGGCGTTGAATATCTTGAAAGAATCGCCGGCCCACAACGTGCCATCAACGTTCGTCACTATGAGGGAGCCACCGCAGTTCAACGCGCCTACTACCCGCAACTGGTCATTTGTCCCTATGGCTTTGTTGATTTGAATGCGCGTCGTGCTGCCCGATTGGAGCGTGACAGTATTGTTTACGGTGAGCGTTCCAAACGGATCGCCAGGCGCCAGCGTCGAACTCGAGGGGAGAGTAACCGGGCAATTGATGACACCGTTGCCGCCCAAAGTCGTTCCGCCGGCGAGCACAAACGTGCCGGACGGCAACACGCCATCGACAATCATCGCGCCGCCGTTCAGGGTCGTTCCGTTTCCATAGGTATTAGTGCCTTGCAAGGTCAGTGTGCCGGCGCCGTTCTTGGTGAGCGAAATCGGCGCGCCATTGGTGGAATTCAAAATCGGACCAATTACAAGGTGATTCCCTGCACCGGTGAAGTAATTAGTGCGAATGCCCGTGAAACTGCCGACATACATGTTCGTCCCGGTGAAAACAATAAGGCCGGAATCGCATTGAACTGTCGATGAGTTGCCGCCTTCGTAGAGGAAGATATCGCCATTCAGGATGTTCGTTCCGGCCAGGTTCTCAATCGTCACCACCGAATTATTTCGGCATGTCGCACTGACGACGGCGTCGATCGTGATGCTGCCGGTGGTGCCATCCAGTTGCAGGGTCGAGTTCCCGGAATTGTTATTGCGAATGGAAAGGGCCGAGGCATTTGCGAGCGCATCCGGCCCGACCACGCGCACGATGCCGTCCTGGGCCGAGCTGCTTCCGGTATCGATATACACCGTGCCGCTCAATGGATTATTGCCGCTCAGAATCAATGTGCCAGGGCCGCTCTTGACGAATCCATTCGTGCCGGTCAGGGGCGCAGTGATGGTGGCAGTGTTTGTCACGACGATGGCCGGGGTCGTTCCCGAGCCAGTATCCAGCTTGAGCGAATAGCCCGGCGCAGCCGCGACGGTCCAGTTCTGGAACGGCGAAGTGAGATCGCCAAATTTCAGCGTGCCGATCGTGCGTGATGAATCCAGCGCGACGAAACGATTCCCGGTGATGTTGATCGTGCTGAAGTTCGCCGTTTGGCCCGCACCCGTCGCTACGATATTCCCGCTCCAGCGATTTGATTCGCCCCAGTTCGCGCTGGCGTCGGAGGTCCAGGTTCCACTCGCCGTCACAGTCGTGACACTGATAGTGACCAGCGCGTAGGCACTCTCGCCCGCAGCATCGGTGACTCGAACAGTGATATAGTTAGTGCCGCCATCTCCTGAAGTTGGCACGCCGGTAATTGTGCCATTGGCCGCCACGTTCACCCACCCCGGACCGACCGCCTTGCTGTAAGTAATCGTATCGCCGGGGTCAGGATCGAAAGCTGTTCCGGCGATGCTATTGCTATACGCGATCGCTTCGGTCGCCGAACCGCGCGGGAAGATTAAGCCGGTGAATTGCGGCGGGTTGTTCGTTTGGAGTCCCGCGATCTGGGCGGCTGACATCGCGTAATCCGTGATGAGCACGTCATCCATTACGCCCTTGAATAGCGGGTCACCCACGAACTGGCTTTTGCCGAGCCGATTCACGCGAGGACTGAAGTTGGCCGGGGTAATCGACATGCCGGTATTCGAAGCGGCCAGGACAGCGTTCACATACAGCCGCGCAGTGCTACCGCTCAGCGTAATTGCCACGTGCTGCCATTGGTTGGGGGTCAGAGGGCTCGTTTCAACTATCTGTTCCCCGCCACCATTTTTGATGCCGAAACGAAAGGTCCCGCTTCCTGAACTTGGCGTAAGGAACAAAAAATCCGTCGTGCTGTTTCCGAAATCAAAGATGCGCTGCCAACTCGCGCCGCCATTCCAGTAAATCCAGCCCGCGAACGTGAACGAGTTGCCCGTGGCCACGTTTGGCGGAAGCGTGACCGCTGTATTTGCGCCATCAAAAACCAGGGCCATGCCGCTGTGACCGTTGGTGTAAGCGGGGCTGCCCGAGGTGACGCCGTTGTTCGCATAACCGGATGAATCGAGCGTGTTCGTCTCGAACAGCAACTGGCTGAAACTGCGCGTGCCATTATCCTGGAGCCCCTGCACGTAACCGATGGGCGAATATTCATCACGATAGGTCGTGCCCGCGGCGGTGAGCGAACCGTCATCCCATTTCACCCGGCGCACATCCTCCACCCAATTATAAAGCGCATACCGCTCAACGAACGGCGTGCTGTCGAGCATGGCTATCATGGCAGCGACGGCTGCTTGCTGCTGCGCGGCAGTCGGGTCGCCGCAGCCAGTCCAGTTTGCGCCGTTGTTCCACTCGGTTATCCAAAGCGGGCGCTTCACCGTGTCATAGGTCGCTTTCAGGAACCCATACATCTGGTTTGCTGCGCCATTCGGATCTGAGGGATTGTAACACCAATAATAATGCACCGGCACGAAGTCGACGCGCAGGCCAGCGGCATCCGCCTGCGACATGAATGGATACAGCCACGCACTTCGCCCGCCGTCCGACACTGCCGGCGCACCCACGCGTAGTCCCGTCGCCAAAAGATCGGGCCATGAATAAATCGCATCACCGACAGCCATGTTCGCCTGGTCGGATTTATCTGGTTCATTATAGCCAAGCAGATGCTCGGCGCCCATCGATTGCCAGTTCTGGCCCAGCCCGGGCCAAAACCGTTGCTGGCGGATGGGAGTGTACTGCAAATCGCGGGTCGAACTCTGGTTTATGTTCCAGTTATATTTCCACCCGAGGTTCAAACCGGATTCAATATCCCCGGCAATTCCCTTCTTCGAAGTCCAACGCCACTGCGTCACGTACACAAACCGTACGTTGTCATCCAAAGCATCGGGCAGAATGCTAATCTCCACATCCCCATCCGCGGCCACGTAGTTTTTGCTGATCCCCGAGCCGTTTGCATTCTGTGCCAATGTCGCCATATAGCCGCGCTTTAGCTTGAAAGAGCTGATGTTCGCGTTGAGAGCGCCCAGTGCGGACCCCTGATAATAAACGTATTGGCTGAGGGACAACCCGGTGCCCGTGAAATAGGGACCGCTAAAAACCTGCAGAGGTTGAAACGACGCCGGATGCGCCAGCACGATCGCCCCGACGCCATAAGGCGCCACCCGGCAGTTGCTGTCCACCGCCGCCGCCGCCCCATTAATCCTTACTTGCGACAAATAACTCCCGGCCACGATTGACGGCCCTATGTTCGGAATCACCAGGAACGAATCGATTGAGTTCAGGTTGATGATACAACCTGAAAGCACGTTGGTGGTCGCAGTCACCCACAACTCACAGCGATTGCTCATGATCACCGTCGTGTTCGTGAGTGCCGTGTAACTCTGAACGCCGTTCGTGATTAGCAGTGTTTGGCACGGTGCGGCGAACCCGAACAGGATGCACGCAAGCCCAACCCAAATCCTTAGAGCCGGCCAGTTCATTTTACAGCTCATGTAACTTCGCAACTCATGTAATGCTGTAACTCTTGTAAGTTTTGTCACTCATGCAACCAACTTATGGCCTCAATTTCGTTGCCTTCGAACCTTGCGGCAGGGCATGGTCTATCTGTGTCTCACGCATGAAATCAGTCTAATGTACGTGCTCAAATGGCCAAAACACAATTACCCAAACGGGTGAAAGCCAGGAAGGATGTGAAAGCTATTCTGACAGCGCTGCTGACGTTCTTTGCTTCCTGCCTCTTAACCAGTGCCGCACAAATCACCAACGCTCCCGGGACGAACATAACAAACTGCCCGTACGACCCCACCTCCGTATACGAGGCGCGCGACGTCCTCGGCTGGCGCATTCTCGTAAATAAAAAGCTCCTGGCCGAAACCAACTTATGCAGCCAAGCCCTCGAACTGCTTCAGTTCCAGCTTTACCAAATTACACGCGCGGTGCCGGCTGGCCCGTTGCAAAAATTGCGCGGCATCCAGATCTGGGTCGAACTGAACGACCCGCAATTCCCCTGTATGTGTTACCACGAATCGATCGACTGGTTACGAGAACATGCTGTGAATCCCGAAAAGACCGGCGGCGTAGAGCTCGCGAACGCAAAAACCTTCCTCCAGTGGACGCATGACCAACCCTGGATGGTCATGCACGAACTCGCGCACGGCTACCATCAACAAGTCCTCCATAACGACGCGCGCATTCGAACGTGCTACCAGCAAGCCAAATCGAAGGGGCTCTACGATTCCATTCTTCGCAACAATGGCCGTCATGAACGCCACTATGCGATGAACAACGAAAAGGAGTATTTCGCGGAGATGACCGAAGCCTTTTTCGGCACGAACGATTTTTACCCATTCGTCCGCGCCGAACTCAAAGAGCACGATCCGGAGATGTTTCTGCTTCTAAAGGAAGTCTGGGAAACAAAGTAAGCGCATGGTGGTTGGAGAATACTAATTCACTCCCGTGGGTTCAGGATACTATCGCCAGGCCTCAGAACGGGATTATTCGTAAGAGGGCGGGCCGTGGTCCACCTGAACCGTTCCGAGGAATTGTCCGAATGCCTGAGCCATATTCTGTGCAAAGCGAATTCTGTAAAGCCGCCGGCAACGGAGAAGGCGTCTTTGAGAGTCATGCCATTCGTCCATGTATAGACGCCAGGATTCCTGAACTCCCCGTCGATGTAGATGAGACGGGGTGCCTCCTGCCCGGTTGGCTGGCTTATTTGGCGCGATACCTGCGGGATTGGGCGCGATGCCTCGGGTTGTGGCAGGGGCGAGAAGTGAGCCACGTCGCCGGCGCAGCCAGAGAGCACGGATAGGCACGTTAATAAAAGCGCGCTTTTCATTTCGATCTGCACATCAAGTAGTGTTGGAGCTATGGGAGCACCATTGCCGAGATTTTACAAGCGCCTTGGACCCACCGAGGCAACCCTTGGCCCGGTTTGGAAAACACAGGGAAGCTGGTACGGACCGCGAGCCGTCCTCGGCTCGCGGTCCGTAGCCAGTGGTACAAAGACAGGCTGGAAGCGCTGTCCTACGTAACTGGCTCTTTCGGGTAAACGCGCTACAGTATCGCAGACAGGCGCGACGCCTGTTTGCAAACATGGATTCCGAAGATTTGAATAACGTGGGACCGGTGCAGCGCCAGAAGGTCTGGCAAGCGTCCGGTTGGGCAATTGCGTTCATGTGCGGCATCGCCCTGGGATGGTGGAGCGCCATGGGGTGCGCGCAAAAACGCAATGACCTTGATCCCCGGCTGATGTCGCAGGCGCTACGAACCATCGACCGGAATTACGTCGAGCGCAACGCGCTGCATCAACGTGACATGACCTACGGCGCGATCGGCGGCATTGTTGATTCCCTCGGCGATACCGGCCACACAACTTTTCTCACGCCGGAAATGGTCAAGGATTTCAAACGGATCCAAAAAGGCGAGTTCACAGGAATAGGAGTTGAGATTCAAGTCAAAGACGGCCACGTGGTCATCGTTGCGCCAATGGACGGCTCGCCAGCGCAAAAAGCAGGACTGGTTCCCGGCGATCGCATCGTGAAGCTTTTCGGTGAGGACGTCAGCCGCTGGCAAATCAATCAAGTGGTCGAAAAAGTTACCGGACCGCCCGGCACGCCGGTCATGTTGACCATCGAAGATCCTAAAACGAGCAAATTGCGCGATGTGCGGATCGTTCGCGCCGCAATCAAGATTCACGAGGTATCCTGGCACGAACTTCCCGGGACGACCATTGCGCATCTGCGCATCGCCGCGTTCCAGCGTTCGACCACGAAGGATCTGCGCGCCGCCTTAAAAACCATCCAGGACCAACATATGAGTGGAGTCATTCTGGACCTGCGAAATAATCCCGGCGGGCTGCTGGATGAAGCCGTGCACGTCGCTAGCCAGTTTCTCAGCGGGGGCAACGTCCTTGAAGTCAAGGAAGCAGATGGGAGTATCACCGCAACGCCGGTGGAATCCGGCGGGGTCGCCAAAACCATTCCGATGGTCGTTTTGATCAACCAGGGCACGGCCAGCGCGGCGGAGATTGTGGCGGGCGCGCTCTCGGGTGGCCATCGCGCCAAACTTGTTGGCGAGACGACGTTCGGCACCGGCACGGTGCTGAGCCAATTTCCGCTTTACGACGGCTCCGCCCTTTTGCTGGCGGTGCAGGAATGGCTGACTCCGGATGGGCGCTCGTTTTGGCACAAAGGGATATCGCCGGACATCAACGTTACATTGGCTGCCGATCAAAGTCCTTTGCTGCCTTCGCTGGAACGCGAATTGACGGCGGACGACCTGCGCTCGACCAAAGACGTGCAACTGGTGCGCGCTTTGGATGTATTGACGGAAAAGCAGCCGGTGGCGCAGAAACCGGAAAAGTCCGTTGAATCTACCACGAGAGCCCAGTGATATGGGCAGGTCCTCTGGCGCTTTGGTTTTCGGTTGCGCGGGTGGATTTTTTCTTTCAACGTCCTTTTAGCGTTTCCAACAATTTAATCGAGCGAAGATATGAGCGAACATAGCCGCAGTAATTTTCCGAAACTACACAACGCAATGTGGCCGGGCCTGGTGGGCAAAGGCAGCCCGGGCGCTGAGCCGTGCATCGACCTGGACACCATGCTCGACCTCACCGCGAAGGCTGAGGTCGACGGCATCAAATTCGATGGGGTGGACCTTTTTCTTTTCGACCCGCACATCAGCATCGATATCAACGATGACGGAATCAAAGCGCTGGCCGATAAAATCCAATCAAAAGGATTCGCCATCGGCTCAGTCGTCGCGCCCGTCTGGCCGCCGACCGGTGGTGGTTCAGCAATGGGCAGTGAGGAGGACCGGAAGAAATTCGTCGAACAAGTCCGGAAGGCGTGCCGAATCGCCAAGCGATTGCGCGACCTGGGCGCTCGGCCTTATGGCGTGGTGCGCATCGATTCCGCGTCAGGGGTCGAAGACTGGACGAAGGATGCCGAGGCGAGCCAGCGCCGGATTGTCGAAACCTTCAACGAAGCCTGTGACGTGGCGGAAAGCTACGGCGAACGCCTTGCTGCGGAGGGCGAAATTTGCTGGGGCGGAATGCATAGCTGGAAAAAGATGGTGGACATCCTGGAGCGCGTGAACCGGCCCGACACACTGGGCTTCCAGGCAGACATGGCGCACACGCTTCTTTACACACTCGGATTTAACGCGCCTGAGGATGCTATCCTGCCGCCCGACTGGGATTGGTCCGACCCGCATCGCCTCGACGACGCCCTCAAGACGTTGACCGCCGCATTGCGGCCCTGGACGATCGATTTCCATGTCGCGCAAAACGACGCGACGGTGAAAGGCTCCGGAACGCATGATAAGACCGGCCATCATTGCCTGCCTAACGATCCGAATGGAAAGCTCACCATCGCACATCACGCCGGGTATTGGCTTCACGGCCAGGATGGGAAACTGACCAAAGCCTTTCGGCATATTTGCTGGGATGGTTGCATGTTCCCGAATGCGGTGATGGAGAAGCAGGAAACGTGGAACGATATTTTGCGCGCCATGATCTCGGTCCGTGACGCTCACGGCTGGCGGGAGGAACACGCGTCCATTGAAAGGAACGGTGCAATCGAGATTTCGGCAAAACGCTCGGTCCGCGCGCGCGTGCCGCGCAAACCGGCGAAGGCCGAAGCGAAAGCGAAGGCGAAAGCGATCCGAAAACCGGCTCCGCGAAAACTCGCGGCGCGAAGACAGGCGAAATCGGCCACGCGTAAACCGGCTCGCGGAAAGAAAATCGCTGTCCGCGTCCGCAAACCCGTGAAATCCAAGCCGAAGAAGAAACCGGCCGCGAAAAAATCGAAAGCCTCCGCCAAATCAAAGAAGACGGGCAAACGCAAGCGTTAGTCGTCGCGCTCGTTCGAGAAATGCTGAAGCTTGGAGTTAACATCGATCACGTCGCGACGGTACGCGAAGCCCGATACCGCGGACGTGGCGCTGGCGAACCGGACCCCGTTGCCGCCGCATTGGCGTGCGAAGCCGCCGGCGCTCACGGAATCACCGCCCATCTGCGCGAGGACCGCCGCCACATCCAGGATCGGGATATCTGGAAGCTTCGTGAACGCATCAAAACCCGCTTGAATCTTGAGATGGCCAACTCGCCGGAAATTGTTGCCATCGCCCTCAAGCTGAAACCCGAAATCGTCTGCCTGGTGCCCGAGCGCCGGCAGGAAGTGACCACCGAAGGGGGCCTCGATGTGGTCGGTAATCTTGCGGCCCTGACCGACACGCGCAAAAAGATGAATGATGCGGGCATCGAGGTCAGCCTCTTCATCGCTCCGGACCCGCCACAAATCGAGGCTGCGGCCCGCACCGGTTCGCAATTCATCGAACTCCACACCGGGTCATTCGCCGAGGCTTTTGGCGACAAAACGAAGCTCGAAAAGGAGTTGGAAAGACTGATCGACGCCGCAAAACAAGCCCATGCTCTCGGGCTCAAACTGAATGCGGGGCACGGCTTGAACTATGAGAATCTGCCGGTGCTACATCGCGTTCCGCACCTTGTCGAATTGAACATCGGCCACAGCATTGTCAGCCGGGCCGTATTCGTAGGAATGCAACAGGCGGTGAAGGAGATGCTGGCTTTGATGCAAAATTATGATCCTGGGCGTGGGAATTGACATCATCGAGGTGGCTCGAATTCAGAGTTCGTACGAACGCTTCGGCGAACGCTTTTTGAATCGGATTCTGCACCCGAACGAAATCGGCTACTGCCTCTCGCACAAAGCTCCTGCGCCATTCCTCGCGGCGCGGTTCGCCGCCAAAGAAGCAATTTCCAAAGCATTCGGCACGGGGATCGGCGCTCAGCTAAGCTGGCAGGATATGGAGGTTGGCCGCAAAGAAAGCGGGGAACCGTTCGTCATTTTGCACGAGGGCGGAAAGAAACTGATGCAGGAGAGGGGCGCCGGTTCAATCCTCATCAGCCTCAGCCATACTCAGGCGCACGCCACTGCAATGGCAATTTTACAGACGGTCTAAGTTTCTTTAGAATGCTCCTCTTCCGCGAAAAAGTACCCGCCGACTGGCTGCCGAAAGTCCTCGCGGATCTACCGGCCGTGCTTATTGACCACGCGCATCTCGAGCGCAAAGCAGCCACCAGCGCGCTCAACCTCGAAAAATATCGCGACCTCTATTCGCGTGTGGAAGAACTCAACGCCATTGCGATCGAAGAACTTCAACATTTCCAACTCGTGCTGAATCTGCTGAAGGCCCGCGGCATTCCTTTTGGCCAGCCATATCCGAGCCCATGGATTGCGGGGCTGATGAAGGCCGTCCGAAACGGCCAACGCGGACAGGCGATCGACCATCTGATTTGCTGCAGCCTTATCGAAGGCCGCAGTTGCGAGAAATTCCAAATCCTCGGCCGCGAACTGAAGGACAAAGATCCCGAACTGGCATTATTTTACGAGGGCCTGGTGGAATCCGAAGGCAACCATTACGCGACTTATCTCCTGATGGCTCGAGGGATCGACGAGGAAGAAGCAGACCGGCGCCTGAGCTTTTTTCTGGAGCTGGATGCTGAGTTGGTTCGGCAGCACAATCCACTGGCGATGCTGCATTAAAGGCGCACGGTTCGGTTCGAGCGCGAATCCTGAGTGCGGAACGGCTGCAAGGATTAATTCGCAGCGCCTCGCGTGGTCGTGGCTGCTGCGAACGGAGGACCGTCCGCGGTCCGGTTGGTGAATTAGAGAATCACCCGTACGGGTAATAGACCCCCTCCAAAGCGATCGACAAAATAGCTTTGACATAGCCGTTTTGTAACTAAACCCGATT
>Ga0308173_10000727_pt1 | contig 14809 bp, 13 predicted proteins | sample PhyPR1_FD_203716 | JGI IMG/M metagenome (GOLD analysis project Ga0308173, IMG submission 203716) | Soil microbial communities from UC Gill Tract Community Farm, Albany, California, United States - DLSLS.P.R1 | ecosystem: Environmental > Terrestrial > Soil > Agricultural land | place: USA...
GAGGCGGGGCTTCTGGTGCGGCCTGGTGCAGGCGGGCGGCGCGCTCGGCAACCTGTTCGCCACCGCGATCCTGGCGGTGCTGGCGGCGGTCCAGAGCGAGCACGACTTCCTGGCCTGGGGCTGGCGGGTCCCCTTCCTGGTCTCCTTCGTGCTGGTCGGCGTGGGGCTCTGGGTCCGTTTCTCCGTGGCGGAGAGCCCGGTCTTCGAGGAGGCGCGCCGCACCGCGGGCGGCGTGCACCGCGCGCCGGTGCTGGAGGCGCTGCGGACGCGCCCCGCCGGCGTGGCGCTCGGCTCGGCGCTGAAGCTCGCCGAGAACATCTCCTATTACGTGATGACCGCCTTCGCGATCACCTATGTCACGGACGTCCTGAAGCTGCCGCGCACGGTGGCCCTGAACGCGGTCCTGGCGGGCGGGATCGCCGGGGCGGTGAGCATGCCCCTCTGGTCGATGCTTTCGGACCGCATCGGCCGGCGGCCGGTCTATGCCTTCGGGGCGGCGGGCGTGGCGCTTTGGCTGTTCGCCTTCTTCCCGCTGGTCAGGACCGGCGCGCCCGCGCTCATCGCCTTCGCGATCGTGGCCGGCGTCGCCATCCATTCGGCCATGAACGGGCCGCAGGGCGCCTTCATCGCCGAGCTGTTCCCGACCCGCGTGCGCTACTCCGGCGCGTCGCTCTCCTATCAACTGCCGGCGGTGATCGGCGGCTCGCTCGCCCCGATCATCTCCATCGGCCTCCTGAGGGCGACCGGCTCGACGCTGGCCATCTCCGCCTATGTTGCGGCGGCCTGCGCGATCAGCTTCGTCGCGACGCTGATCGCCCGCGAGACCAAGGGCCGGAGTTTCGCCGAGATCGACGGCTAACGGTCACCCTGCATGCCGCGGCCGCGCTCGGCCGTCTCCTTGCGGGCGCGCTCCAGATCCTCGCCCTCCGGACCTTCGAGCGCGTCCTCGGCCTCCTTGGCCTTCTTCTCGTAGCCGCCCTTCTCCACGAAGGCGCGCTCCTCGGCGTCGAACTTGCGCGCCGCCTCGTAGTCGCCTTCGCCCTGGATCTTGTCCTTGTCGGCCATCGCGGGTCTCCCTGATCGCTTCGCCGAGGAAGCGCATCCGCCTGCGGCCGGTTCCCCCGCGACCAGAGATTTGAATAGAGATATTCTATTTTCAAAATTGAAATAAACGATTGGCTCTATCGAGCCAGGAGGCCTAGTGCAGTCACGCCAGGGCCGCGCGCCGCGCGGGCCGGCGATGACAGGGAGACGACGATGAGCCTCGCGAACAGCAAGACTGTGGACAATCTCAAGGCGGCCTTCGCCGGCGAGAGCCAGGCGAACCGCCGCTATCTCTACTTCGCCCAGAAGGCCGACGTGGAAGGCTACAACGATGTCGCCGCGGTGTTCCGCTCGACCGCGGAGGGCGAGACCGGGCACGCCCATGGGCATCTCGAGTTCCTGGAGGCCGTCGGCGACCCCGCCACGGGCCTGCCGATCGGCGGCACCTCCGATAATCTGAAAGCCGCCATCGCCGGCGAGACCCACGAGTACACCGACATGTACCCAGGCATGGCGCGCACCGCCCGGGAGGAGAGCTTCGACGAGATCGCCGACTGGTTCGAGACCCTGGCGAAGGCCGAGAAGTCCCACGCCGGCCGCTTCCAGCGCGCCCTCGACCAGCTGGACTGAGCCCGTTTCCCATGGGTTGCCATCCCGGACGGCCCGATCAGGGTCGATCCGGGACCTAGGGGCGTGCGCACGGGGTTCCTGGGTCCCGGCGCTCCGCTGCGCTTCGGCCGGGATGACAGTGGGATTTGGCGGTGACCGGTGAGTGAAGACGGCAAGGACCCCCGCCGCGAGGGCAGCCTGGATGCCCCCTTCCGGCGTCCGATCGCCTGGCGGGACGACGACTACTACGACCTGGAGAAGGTCCACGCCGAGCTGCAGCGCCAGTTCGACGTCTGTCACACCTGCCGCCGCTGCTTCAATCTCTGCGACACCTTCCCGCGCCTGTTCGACGCGATCGACGAGGGGCCGACCGGCGAGGTCGACGGGATCGGGCCCAAGGAGCACGCCCACGTCAACGAGGCCTGCACGCTCTGCGACATGTGCTTCCTGACCAAGTGCCCCTATGTCCCGCCGCACCCCTTCGACATCGACATCCCGCACCTGATCCTCAGGTACCGCGCCGCCAGGCGGCGGGCCGGCGAGCGCGAGTTCGTGCGCGAGCAGCTGGGCCGCACGGACCGCAACGGCAAGCTCGCCAGGCCGGTGGCCCCGGTCGCCAACTGGGCGAGCGCGCGCCGGAACACGCCGCTGCGCAAGCTGCTGCAAGCGATCGCCAGCATCGACGCCGAGGCCGAGCTGCCCCGCTACCACGCCAAGACCGCCGAGGACCGGCTGAAACGGCCGATCGCGCCCAATCCGGCAGGCCCCGCCTTCGGCCAGCGCAAGGTCGCGCTCTATGCGACCTGCTATGTCGACTACAACAAGCCCGACACCGCCGTCGCCGCCGCCAAGGTGCTGGCGCACCAGGGCTGCGAGGTCGAGCTCGTCTACCCGGAATGCTGCGGCATGCCGGAGCTCGAGGCGGGCAATGTGGCCGACGTGGCGGGCCGGGCCGAGCGCGTGGCCAAGGCGTTCGCCCCCTACATCGAGCGCGGGTTCGAGGTGTTGGCGCTGACCGCCAGTTGCGGGCTGATGATGAAGTTCGAATGGCCCTTGATGGTCCCGGAGAGCCCGCCCGTCATGGCGCTGTCGCGGGCGACCCGCGACGTCAGCGAATACGTGGTGGAGCTCAATCGCGCCTTGGGTCTTGCGCCCGGCCTGAGCGCGATCGCCGGCGGCGTCACCATCCACCACGCCTGCCACGCGCGGGCGCAGAACATGGGCGCGAAGTCGGCCGAGATGCTGCGGCTGATCCCGGACACCGCCGTCGAGCTGGTGGAGCGCTGCTCCGGCCACGGCGGCACCTTCGGGGTGATGCAGGAGACCTTTCCGGTCGCGGTCAAGGTCGGCAAGCCCGCGGCCCGCGCGGTCGCCCAGAAGGGCTCGGGGACCCTCTGCTCGGACTGCCCGCTCGCCTGCAAGCACCTGGGCCAGCTGCTGGAGACCGAGGTGAAGGACGGCCAGGCCCCGCCCCGCCAGGCGCACCCCATCGAGATCATGGCCGAAGCCTACGGCCTCTAGAGGACCCCATGCCCAGAGACGCGCGCGAGATCACCCCAAACGACCTCCTGACCGACGCCGAATTCGCCAAGGTGAGGCGCGAGCGCCGGACCGCGCTGCTGCCCATCAAGCGGCTGCGCCGCATCGATCTCGGGCCGATCTGCACGGTCCATTTCGAGTGCTACGAGACCATGCTGTTCCAGATCCAGGAGATGCTGCTGATCGAGAAGGGCGGCGACGAACAGGTGCCGGACGAGCTCGCCGCCTACAACCCGCTGATCCCCAACGGCTCGGAGCTGGTCGCCACCATCATGTTCGAGATCGACGATCCCGTGCGGCGGGCGGCGACGCTCGCCAGGCTCGGCGGAGTCGAGGACTGCTTCTTCCTGCAGGTGGGCGAGGACCGGATCCGCGGCCGCCCCGAAGGCGACGTGGAGCGCACCCGCGACGACGGCAAGGCCTCGTCGGTCCACTTTGTCCGCTTCCCGCTGCAGCCGGAGCACGTCGCCCGCTTCCGCGATCCGGCGACGACCATCCTCGTGGGTTGCGACCACGAGCACTACAGCCACCTGGCGGGGATCTCGCCCGCCACCCGCGCCGAGCTGAGCCGCGACTTCGCCTGAGCCGTCAGGCGTCGCTCCAGCGGGCGAACGACCGTTCGATCGGAGCCGGGGCCGCGGCGAGCGGGATCGTGAACGTGAAGCGCGCGCCGCCGCAGCTTTCGGCGCTCATCCGGCCGCCCAGCTGCCTGAGGATGGCCTCGATGATGCTGGTCCCCAGACCCTGGGCCGCCGCCTCGTCCGCAGGGGCCAGCCCGGGACCTTCGTCGGCCACGACGAGGCTCAGCAGCCCGCTCGAAACCCGCGCCTGGATCCGCAGCCGGCCGCCGTCGGCGCCATAGGCATGCTTCCTGGCGTTGATGGCGCATTCGTTCACCAGAAGGCCGATCTGCTGCGCCGCGGCGGCCGGCAGCCGCACGGCATCCGCATCGATCTCGCAGACGAGGCCGACCGCGACTTCGATGACCGGGCAGAGCCCGCGAAGGAAGCCGGCCAGGTCGACCAGGGCGTCGGATTGCGGCAGGCTGAGGAAGCGATGCAGCTGGCCCACCGCCGCCAGGCGGGCCATGGCCTCGTCGAGCGCCTGCTGGGTCTCGGATTCGGCCGCGCGCAGGCGCTGAAGGCCGAGCACGTCGATCGCCAGCTGCAAGCTGTTGGCGATCCGGTGGTTCAGCTCGCGGATTTCCCAGTCCGCAGCCCGGCCTGTGGGAGTCTCGCGCTCACGGGCGAGATCGAGCGCGACGAAGGGCTGCTGATGATCCATGTGACGGCGCCTCTCGCGCCGCGCCGGCCTCGCGCACGCGTGACAGGTGGATGTCCCTCGCCGCCTACCGAGCAGTAGAAATTCGGCGAAACCTTGGCGGCGATCTTCACGCCCCCGAGATTTACCGAAGATTTACTAATTCCCGCGCCGGGCGCTCCCGGGTTCATTGTATTTGCAAGCAAAAAGGGCCGCCTTGCGGGCGGCCCTCGGATCGTCCGGCGCCCGTGCGGCGCTAGAAGATCTCGAACAGTCCGGCCGCGCCCATGCCGCCCCCGACGCACATGGTGACGACGCCGTACTTCGCGCCGCGGCGCTTGCCCTCGTACATCAGGTGCGCGGTGCAGCGGGCGCCGGTCATGCCATAGGGATGGCCGATGGAGATCGAGCCGCCGGAGACGTTCAGCTTCTCGTTCGGGATGCCGAGCTTGTCGCGGCAGTAGAGCAGCTGGCTGGCGAAGGCCTCGTTGAGCTCCCACAGATCGATGTCGTCCATCTTCAGGCCGTTGCGCTCGAGGAGCTTCGGGATCGCGAACACCGGCCCGATGCCCATCTCCTCCGGCCCGCAGCCGGCCACCGCCATGCCGCGGTAGGCGCCGAGCGGCTGCAGCCCCCGGCGCTCGGCCTCCTTGGCCTCCATCATCAGCACCGCCGCGGCGCCGTCGGAGAGCTGCGAGGCGTTGCCCGCGGTGACGAACTTGCCTTCCTGCACATAGCGGCCGCCCTTGAACACCGGCTGCAGCTTCTTGAGGTCATCGAGCGTGGTCTGCGGCCGGTTGCCCTCGTCGCCCTTGACGGTGATCTGCTTGTCCTGGGTCTCGCCGGTCTCGCGGTTGACCACCACCTTCATCACCGTGCTGACCGGGACGATCTCCCGGTCGAAGCGGCCGTCCGCCTGGGCCTGGGCGGTGCGCTGCTGGGACTGCAGGGCGTACTCGTCCTGGTATTCGCGCGAGACGCCGTAGCGCTCGGCGACGATCTCGGCGGTCTCGATCATCGAGGTCTGCAGCTCGGGGACGTGCTCGCGCAGCCAGGGATCGCCGGCCATGAACCGGTTCATCTTGTCGTTCTGCACCAGGGAGATGGATTCCACGCCGCCGCCGATGGCGATCGGGGCGCCGTCGTGGATGATGTACTTGGCCGCCGTCGCCACCGCCATCAGGCCGGACGAGCACTGCCGGTCCATGGTCATGCCGGCGACGGTGTTCGGCAGGCCGGCCCTCAGCGCCGCCTGGCGGGCGATGTTGTTGCCCGTCGTGCCCTGCTCCAGCGCACAGCCCATGGCGACGTCGTCGATCTCGCCGGGATCGACCCCCGCCTGCTCCACGACGGCCGCGATCGGCGCCGCGGCGAGCGTCGCGCCATAGGTGTTGTTGAAGGCGCCGCGGTAGGCCTTGCCGATGGGCGTCCGCTTGGCGGCGACGATGACGGCTTCACGCATAGGGAAATCCTGTGGCGGGAGGTGGATTCAGGCGGGTTCGGGCTGGCGCTGCGGCTGCTTGAAATCCGCGAATTTCTTGCCCTCGGCGACCAGGCGCTCCAGCAGGGCGGCGGGCTTGAAGTCCTCGCCCATCTTCGCCTGGAACTCCTGCATTTTGGCCAGCACCTTGTCGGGGCCGAGCTGGTCGCCGTAGTACATCGGCCCGCCCCGGTAGACCGGCCAGCCGTAGCCGTTCACCCAGACGACATCGATGTCCGAGGCGCGGATCGCCTTGCCCTCGTCGAGGATCTTCGCGCCCTCGTTGATCATCGGATAGATGCAGCGCTCGAGGATCTCCTCGTCGGAGATCTTCCGCGGATTGCGGCCGGACTTCACGATGAAGTCGTTGATGATCTTCTCGGTGACCGGGCTGGGCTTGGCGTTGCGGTTCTCGTCGTAGTCGTAGTAGCCGGCGCCGGTCTTCTGGCCCCGGCGGTCCATCTCGCAGAGCACGTCGCGGATGGTGGCTCCGTTCGACTTCTCCTTCACCCAGCCGATGTCGAGGCCGGCGAGGTCGCTCATCGCGAACGGGCCCATGGGGAAGCCGAAGTCGTAGAGCACGCGGTCGACGTCCCAGGGCATGGCGCCTTCCAGCACCAGCTTCTGCGCCTCGCGCTGCCGCTGGCCGAGGATGCGGTTGCCGACGAAGCCGGGCGTCACCCCCACCAGCACCGCCACCTTGCCGATCTGCTTGGCGAGCTTCATCGAGGTGGCGATCACGTCCTTGGCGGTCTTGTCGGCGCGGACGATCTCCAGGAGCTTCATGACGTTGGCCGGCGAGAAGAAGTGCAGGCCGATGACGTCCTGCGGCCGCTTGGTCACCGAAGCGATCTCGTCGATGTTCAGGCCCGAGGTGTTGGTGGCCAGGATCGCGCCCGGCTTGCAGATCGCGTCGAGCTTGGTGAACACGTCCTTCTTGATGTCCATCCGCTCGAACACCGCCTCGATCACGAGGTCGCAGTCGGCGAAGGCGTTCATGTCGAGCGAGCCGGTGATCAGGCCCAGGCGCCTCTCGGTCTCCTCCGGCCTGGCGCCGCGGGAGCGCTCGTAGTTCCTGCGCATGGTGGCGAGACCGCGGTCGAGCGCGTCCTGCTTCACCTCCACGATCGTCACCGGAATTCCGACGTTGGCGAAGTTCATGGAGATGCCGCCGCCCATGGTGCCGGCGCCCAGCACGCCCACCTTCCGGATCGGCCGGGTGGGGGTGTCGTCCGGCACGTCGGGGATCTTCTGGGCCTGGCGCTCGGCGAAGAAGTAGTAGCGCTGGGCGGCCGACTGCGGGCCGGTGATCAGCTCGGCGAACAGCTTGCGCTCGGTCCTCAGGCCCTCCTCGAAGGGCTCGTTCACCGCCGCCTCGATGCAGCGGATGTTGTATTCCGGGGCGAGGAAGCCGCGGAACTTCCGCGCGTTCGCCTTGCGGAAGGATTCGAAGATCTCCGGATGGCCCTTGGCCGCGTCCACCTTGGCGTTGTTCTCGCGCACCTTGACCAGGGGCTTGTTCTCGGCGACCGCCTTGCGGGCGAAGGCGACCGCGCCCTGGCGGAGCTGGCCTTCCGGGACGATCTCGTCGACCAGGCCCATCTCCAGGCACTGCCCGGCCGGGACGTGCTGGCCGGAGGTCACCATCTCGAGCGCCTTCTCGACGCCTGCGATGCGGGGCAGGCGCTGGGTGCCGCCGGCGCCCGGAAGCAGGCCCAGGTTCACCTCCGGCAGGCCGCAGCGGGCCGAGGGGACCGCCACGCGGTAGTGGGCGCAGAGCGCGACCTCCAGGCCGCCGCCCAGCGCCGTGCCGTGGATCGCGGCGATCACCGGCTTGGGCGAGTTCTCCATCATGTCCTGGACGTCGAAGAGGCTCGGGCCTTGCGCGGCGCCGCCGAACTCGGTGATGTCGGCGCCGGCGATGAAGGTGCGGCCCTCGCAGATCAGCACGATGGCCTTGGCGTCGGAGGCGATCGCCTCCTTGAAGCCCTCGTGCAGGCCCTCGCGCACCCTGGCCGAGAGCGCGTTCACCGGCGGCGAATTGAGCGTGATGACGGCGATCTCGCCGTCCATCTCGAGCGTAGTCACCGAATTGATCTCGGCCATGGGAGCGTCCTCGAATATGCCAGGGTCGCGGCCGCGCTGGGGAGGCGGCGGCCGGAATTCAAACGCCTGTTATAGGCCTCGCCGGGCGCCCGCGAGTCAATTGTGCAGGCCCGGTCAAGGCGTCTAAGAACGAGGTTCAACAAGGAAGGGGAGGGGCCCGATGTCGGCGCTCGATCTGTTCTCGCTCGCAGGGCGCGTCGCGCTCGTCACCGGCGGCTCGCGCGGCATCGGCAAGATGATCGCCCGCGGCTTCATCGAGGCGGGTGCGGCGCGCGTCTACATCTCCTCGCGCAAGGGGGCCGATTGCGACGCCGCCGCCGAGGAGCTGGGCGAGCGCTGCGTCTCGCTTCCGCAGGACGTCTCGACCGTGGAAGGGTGCCAGGCGCTCGCCGAGCGGCTGCAGGCGCGCGAGCCCAAGCTCGACATCCTGGTCAACAACGCCGGCGCCGCCTGGGGCGCGCCGTTCGACGAGTTCCCGGAGAGCGGCTGGGACAAGGTGATGGACCTGAACCTCAAGTCGCCGTTCTTCCTGACCCAGGCGCTGCATGGCGCGCTGAAGAAGGCCGCCAGCGCGGACCGGCCCGCCAAGGTGATCAACGTCGCCTCGATCGACGGAATCTACCTCAACCCGCTGGAGACCTATTCCTATCACGCCTCCAAGTCGGGCCTCATCTACCTGACCCGCCGGATGGCCGCGACGCTGGTGAAGGACCAGATCCTGGTGACCGCCATCGCGCCCGGCGCCTTCGCCTCGAACATGAACCGGGCCGCCCGCGACCACGCCGACGTGGTCTCGAAGGCTATCCCGCAGGGCCGCATCGGCCGCGACGACGACATGGCCGCCGTCGCCATCTATCTGGCGAGCCGCGCGGGCGACTACGTGGTGGGGGCGACCATCCCGGTCGACGGCGGCGTGGCCCTGGCGAGCCTGCCGGCCGTGGGCGCGGCGGGCTGACGTCCTCGGAACGGCCACGGTTTCGCGACATTCCCTGCGCATGAGGGGCGTTGTGCGACACCGAGGGCCGTGACCGAAGCCGCCGCCGATCCTGTCCGCGCCCGGGCCGGGCGCGTGCTCGCCGCCATCGCGCTCGCGCTCGGCCTGGCCATGCTGATGCTCGCGCTCGGCCTCTACGCGGCGCGCCGGCAGATCGCACGGGACGCGGTGACCGGCTGGCTGCGCTCGAAGGGGATCGCGTCGGAAAGCTCGTTCCAGGAGCTCGGTCCCGGCCGGCTCGTGGGCCGTCTCCGCGTCGGCCCGGCGGACGCGCCCGACCTCACGGTCGAACGGGCCGAGGTCGACTATTCGCTCGCCGGCCTGATCGCCGGCCAAGGCGTGCAGGTGACCTCGATCCGGCTGCTCGGCCCGGTGCTGAAGGCGCGCTTCCGGCGCGGCCGGTTCAGCGCCGGCGCGCTCGATCCCCTGATCGACGAATTCCGCAAGCGTCCGCCCAGGCCGGGCGCGCCGAGCCCCAGGATCGAGGTCGAGCACGGCCGGCTCGTGCTCGACACCGACTACGGCCTTCTTCGGGCGAACGCCGATGCGCTGATCGAAAACGCCAGGCTCGTCCGGCTGGCCGTCGTCACCCAGCCGATGCACGTTGCGGCGGCGGGCCTGCAGGCGGACCTCGGCTCGGCGACCCTGGAGGCGCAAGCCCGCGGCGACCGGCTCACGGCCAGCCTTGGCGCGCGGCTCGTCCACGCAAAGCTGAAGCAGGGGGCGGCGCTGCAGGATGGGACCCTGACGCTCGCGCTCGACGCGGCCTATCCGGACCTCAGCCGCGCCGCCATCACGAGCGGGACGGCGCGGGCCGCGCTCGGCGCGGCCACGATCCAGGCGATGGGCGCGAGCGGCAAGAGCCTGCGTCTGCAGGCGCGCTCAGGCTGGCGCTGGACGCGCGCGGCGGCGGCCCCGCTCACGGGAGACCTGAGTCTCAGCGCCACGGCCGGCGATGTGGCCGCCGCCGAGCTCCGGCTGGCCACGCTCGCGGCCGACCTCACCGGCGGCTATTCGACCGGCGCGCAGCCGTCGGTCCGCCTGACCGGCAGCGCCGATGCACGTGGCGGCTGGGGCGGGCTCGGGCCGCCGGCCAAGGGCGACTCCCTACAGATCGTGGCCCTCAAGCGGGCGCTGCGCGCCTTCCGCGCCTCGGTCCAGGGGCTGCAGATGGCGCTCGACCGATCGGGCGCGCAGGCGCGCCTTGCGGGCCCGGCGCGCCTGATCCCCGACGCCGGGGGCGAGCTCCGGCTCATGCCGCGGGGGGCGGGCTATCGGCTGACCGCCGCGGGCGGCGGCCTGCCGGCGCTCGCCGCCGACATCCATGCGGTCAGCGTGAGCCGCGGCGGCGTCGCCGCCACCGGTGCGGTCAAGGCCGCCCTCTCGATCGGCCCGCTGCAGGACGGCGTCTATGACGCGGCGGGCGAGCTCCGGATCGCAGGCGGCGAGGCCAGCTTCCTCGCCAGCCGCTGCGCCGAGCTGACGGCGGCCAGGCTGGACCTCGGGGCCAATTCGGTCGAGAGGCCCTCCGCGGCCTTCTGCCCGACGAACCGGCCGCTGCTGAGCGTCGGCCGCGGCGGCTGGAGCCTGGCCGCACGGGCCGAGCGCGCGGCCGGCGCCGTTCCCTCCCTGAAGGCGCGGCTCAGCGACGGCGCGGGCCTGGTCCGGCTCGCCGACCAGGGCGGCAGGCTCTCGGCTTCGCTCAAGGTTTCCGGCGCCCGGGTGCGGGACGCCGCGAAGGCCGAACGCTTCCGCCCCCTGGCGATCTCCGGCGCGGTGAAGCTCGCCAGGGATCTCTGGACCGGCGACCTCGACGTCCGGCTGCCGAAGGGCGCCCCGGTCGCGCACGCGGCGCTGCGCCAGGATGCGAGGAGCGGCGAGGGCGAGGTGCGGATCGAGACCGGCGCGCTCGACTTCCGCTCGGGCGGATTGCAGCCGACGGACATCACGCCCCTGGCGCAATCGCTCGGGAGCGCCGTGCAGGGGCGCGCCGAGTTTTCCGGCGGGTTCCACTGGACGCCCTCGGGCGGGACCAGCCGAGGCGAGCTCAAGCTGGCGCAGGTGGATTTCAAGAGCGCCATCGGGGCGGTGACCAACCTCTCCGGAGACATCCGCTTCACCAGCCTCGATCCGCTGACGGCCCCCGTGGGCCAGATGGTGCGCGCGGAACGGATCGCCGCCGCCCTGCCGTTGTCGGACGTCAGCGCGTCCCTGGCCCTCGACGGCGAGACCCTGCGCGTCGCGCGCGCCCGCGGCTCGGCAGGCGGCGGCGCGCTGATCGTCAGCGACCTCGACGTGCCGCTCGCGGCCGGCGAGCCGATCAGGGGCGCGCTGCTGTTCGAGGGCGTGCAGCTGCACGATCTGGTGGAAGCCTCCCCGTTCGGCGACCGCGTCGACCTCGACGCGAGGGTCTCGGGCCGCATCCCGTTCGAGGCGCAGGGCGGAAAGGTGCGCATCTCGGGCGGAGACCTGCACGCGGTCGCGCCGGGCCGGCTCTCCATCCAGCGCGCCGCGCTCACCGCGCTGACGGCCCAGGGCTCGGCCCAGGCGTCGTCCGCCGCCGCCCCCCCGGTCGCCGGCGCCGACACGTTCAGCGACTTCGCCTACCAGGCCCTGGAGAACCTCGCGTTCAGGTCGCTCGAGGCCCGCGTCGACACGCGTCCCGACGGGCGGCTGGGCGTCCTGTTCCATATCGTGGGCTACCACGATCCGCCGACGCACCAGGAGATCACGCTGTCGTGGTGGGACCTGGTGCGGCGCAGGTTCCTGGGCCGGAAGCTGCCCCTGCCGTCCGGCACCGGCGTCGACCTCACCCTCGACACGACGCTCAATCTGGACGACCTGTTGAGCGACTACGCCGAGTTCGAGCGGCTGAAGGGTTCAGGCCAGGTTCAGCGATGATGCGCTGCCATGGCCGCCGAGATGGAGCGAGCGCATGACCAGACGCCTCCGGTCGACCGCCGCCGTGGCGGGATACGCGGCGATCTTGCTGGCCGCTTACGGCTGCGCGCCGACCGTGCACGTGAAGGTGGATCCGATCACCATCTACGCCAAGCTGGACGCGGACGTCCGGCTGCGGCTGGACGAGGACGTGAAGGCCTTGATCCAGAAAAACCCCGATCTGTTCTGAGGTAGCGCCATGCAAGCCAGAGACATCCTCGGCCTCCTCGCCGGCTCCGCGGTCGTCCTGACCGGTGCGGCGGCTGTCGCCCAGAGCGACGCAAAAGCCCGGGTGGACGCGGCCAAGGCGGCCGGCGTCGTGGGCGAACAGGCGGACGGCTTCCTTGGGTTCGTGACCGGCGCGGCCGATCCGGCCCTGAAGGCGGCGGTGGCGGAGATCAACGCCGGCCGCGCCCAGGTCTACCGGGAGGCGGCGGCCAAGAACGGCGTCAGCCCCGAGGCCGCCGGGGCGTCCGCCTTCAACACGGTGGTCCGCGAGAAGCTGAAGCCCGGCGAGTACTACAAGCCCGCCGGCGGCGGCTGGATCAGGAAGTGAGGTCCCTCCCTTAACGGGGAGGGACAGCCGGAGCGACGCGACGGCAGGGTGGGGGATTCTGGTTCATCCCTCACGTCAGAGCTCGATCCACACTTCCCCACCCTGACCGCTTCGCGGTCTGTCCCTCCCCATTACGGGGAGGGAAGAGGGCTAACCCAGCGCGCGGTAGGCGGGGAGCGTCAGGAACTCCTCGAAGGCGTCCGACAGGCTCATGTCGGTGAAGATCCTCACCGCCTCGGCGAACCGCCCGCCCGAGAAGGCCTCGGCGGGAAGCGCCTGGCGCAGCGCCGCCATCTCCTCGTCGAGCAGGCTCCGGAACAGCTCGGCCGTCACCTCGCGACCATCGGCCAGCTTCGCCTTGTGGCGGATCCACTGCCAGATCTGGCCGCGGCTGATCTCGGCGGTCGCGGCGTCCTCCATCAGGTTGTAGAGCGGCACGGCGCCCCGGCCGCGCAGCCAGGCTTCGATATACTGCACGCCGACCCGGATGTTCTCGCGCAGGCCGGCCTCGGTCCGTTCGCCCACGTGGACGCGCAGCAGGTCCTCGCGCGCGACGCTCACGTCCTCGCGCAGCTTGTCGAGCTGGTTGGGACCGGGCATCAGCCGGTCGAACACCTCCATGGCGACCGGGACGAGATCGGGGTGCGCCACCCAGGTGCCGTCATGGCCGTTGCCCGCCTCCCGCTCCTTGTCGGCGCGGACCTTGGCGAAGGCGGCCTCGTTGGCGGCGGGATCGCCTTTCACCGGGATCTGCGCCGCCATGCCGCCCATGGCGAAGGCGCCCCGGCGATGGCAGGTCTGGATCAGCTTCAGCGAGTAGGCCGCCAGGAACGCCGAGCCCATGCCCATCAGGCCGCGATCGGGCGTCAGCGCGTCGGGGTGGGTCTTCAGCCGCTTGATGAACGAGAAGATGTAGTCCCAGCGGCCGCAGTTGAGGCCCGCCATGTGGTCGCGCAGCTCGTAGAGGATCTCGTCCATCTCGAAGGCGGCGGGCAGGGTCTCGATCAGCACCGTGACCTTGATCGTCCCGTTGGGGACGCCCAGCGCCTCCTGGGCGAAGACGAAGACATCGTTCCAGAGCCTCGCCTCCAGATGGCTCTCCATCTTCGGCAGGTAGAAGTAGGGCCCGGTCCCGGCGGCCAGCGTCGCCCTGGCGTTGTGGAAGAAATAGAGGCCGAAGTCGAACAGCGAGCCGGACATCTCCTCGCCGTCGACCAGCGCGTGCGCCTCCGGCAGGTGCCAGCCGCGGGGCCGCACGATCAGGGTGGCGACCCGGTCCTTCAGCGCATAGCTCTTGCCGCTCGCGCGATCTGTGAACCCGAGCTTGCCGGCCCAGCGGTCCTTCAGGTTGACCTGGCCCTCGACCATGTTGGCCCAGGTGGGCGAGGAGGCGTCCTCGAAGTCGGCCATGAACACCTTGGCCCCGGAGTTCAGGGCGTTGATGATCATCTTGCGGTCCACCGGGCCGGTGATCTCGACGCGGCGGTCCATGAGGTCGGCGGGGATCGGAGCGACCTTCCAGTCGCCCTCGCGAATCGCCCGGGTCTCGGCCAGGAAGTCGGGCGCCGCGCCCGCGTCATAGCGGGTCTGGCGCTCCTCGCGCAGCGCCAGGAGCTCGAGCCGGCGATCGTTGAACCGGCGGTGCAGCTCGGCCAGGAAGGCCAGCGCCTGCGGCGTCAGCACCTCCTCGCCGCGGGCGACCGGCGGCGCCTGCAGCTGGGCGGCGGGCCGGGATTCGAGCTCGACGGACATGGCGGAGACTCCCGCCCCCGCCTGCTCCCGCGGAGGCGGGAACCGTGCGGAGGCTCAGCTTTTGCCCCGGCTTGCGCGGGGCGGGCGGACCTAATCTAGCACTCAGTTCGGCAGCACGAGCTGCTCGGTGGCGATGGCGTACCTGGCGGTGGCGCAGCTGCGGGTCTCGTCGGAGATGCGCCGCCATGCGTCCTTGGCTTCGTCGCGCGTTTCGAACGGCCCCATGACCTCAGGGGCGCCGTTCTTCAGCGTCTTGAAGGCCAGGCAGCTGTACTCGCCACCGACCACCCAGAACCGTTCCTTGGTCATCATCTGTCGAACGCGCCGCGGGCTTGGTTGGGCCCGCGGCGCCCCATCTGCACCGTCAGGCGAACTGGTTCATCGTGTTCTGCGCGCCGGAAGCCTTCAGGGCCGCCTCGCCCGCGAAGTACTCCTTGTGGTCGTCGCCGATGTCGGAGCCGGACATGTTCTGGTGCTTTACGCAGGCGATGCCCTGGCGGACCTCCTCGCGCTGCACCTTGAGCACGTA
>Ga0308173_10000728_pt1 | contig 14804 bp, 13 predicted proteins | sample PhyPR1_FD_203716 | JGI IMG/M metagenome (GOLD analysis project Ga0308173, IMG submission 203716) | Soil microbial communities from UC Gill Tract Community Farm, Albany, California, United States - DLSLS.P.R1 | ecosystem: Environmental > Terrestrial > Soil > Agricultural land | place: USA...
TCGTGCGATCTCAGAGGTCCGCTCGATCCTGAGTGGGCCGAGCATTCAGGCGCGTTGCCTTGAATGTCCGGAGATCGCGCCGGCACGCGTGGAGAAGAAGGATCTTAGCCTATTGGAGACGCTCGTCGCCTGGTTGAAGTAGCCGCGGCTACTTGTTCACGCGGACGAAGGTCAGCGCGGGCGGGAGCTCGTCCGACTTGGTCCGGACCATCGACTGTACTTGGTAGCGATCAAGGCCGATGATCTTCCATTGGCTGTCGATCGAATGTTCGGGCTTGTCAGGCGAGGCGCGCATGGTGCCGGTGAAGCCCAGCATGCCCTCCGTGCTGCCAACCTTGCCGAGCCCAACGCCGCCCAACGAATTGAAGTAGGTGAACACGAGGTCCGGCCCGTCGGCGCTGTAGATCGTCTCGCCGGCGTAGACGACCTTGCCGCCATCCTTCACCTCGTGCCGATCCCGGACGTGAGCACCGCCGTACATGGCTTCGAAGCAGTGGGTGTCGGTCGTGGTCGCGCCGAACGACGCGCGCCAGCAGCTGCCTAGGAACGGCTTGAACGGCGCTAGGGTGGCCGCCGACGCCTCAACGGCTTGCGCGGCGATGAGCAGGGCCAGCAGCATTGGCGAAGCTTAGCACGGCTGTTGGGTATTTATCGAGACCGGCTGCCCAACGTTCGAGAAGGACCGAGCGACTGGCGGTCAGATATGGATCGGCTTGCCCTGGACCGCCATCGCCGCTTCCTTCAGCGCTTCCGAGTGCGTCGGGTGCGCGTGGCAGGTGTAGGCGATGTCCTCGCTCGTCGCGCCGAACTCCATCGCTTGCGCGGCTTGGGCGATCATCGTGCCGGCCACGGAGGCGATCATCCACACCCCAAGGACGCGGTCGGTCTGCGCGTCGGCGATGACCTTCACGAAGCCGTCGGTCTCTTTATTGGTCTTGGCGCGGCTGTTGGCGAGCATCGGGAACTTGCCGACCTTGACGCCGCCATGTTCCTTCGCCTGCTCTTCGGTGAGGCCGACGCCTGCGATCTCGGGCATGGTGTACACAACCGACGGAATCACATCGTGGTTCACGATGCCCGTCTGGCCCGCGATATTCTCGGCGACTGCAATGCCTTCGTCTTCCGCCTTATGAGCGAGCATCGGGCCAGGAATGACGTCGCCGATCGCCCAGACGCAAGGCACCGTGGTGCGGAAATCATGGTCGGTCTCGATCTGGCCGCGCTGGTTAGTCTGAAGCCCGGCCTTGTCGAGCGCGAGACCTTGGGTGTTCGGGCGGCGGCCGATCGAGACCAAGACGACGTCGGTCTCGATGGTCTCGGCTGCACCGCCAGCCGCGGGCTCGATGGTCAGAGTAACGGTGTCCCCGTTGCGCTCCGCCTTCGTGACCTTGGTCGAGAGGCGGAACTGAAAGCCCTGCTTCTTGAAGATCTTGTTCGCTTCCTTGCGCACGTCTCCGTCGAAGCCGGGCAGGATCTGGTCGAGAAATTCGACGACGGTGACTTCGGCGCCAAGCCGCCGCCACACGGAGCCGAGTTCGAGCCCGATGACGCCGCCGCCGATGACGACCATCCGCTTCGGAACCTGCGGAAGCTCGAGCGCTCCGGTGCTGTCGACGATCCGCTCCTGGTCGACGCTGATGCCGGGGAGCGGCGTCACCGACGAGCCGGTGGCGATGACGATGTTCTTGGCGCGGACGGTGCGGTCGCCGACTTTCACCGTATCGGCGCTTTCGAAGCTCGCAAGGCCCTTAAGCCATTCGACCTTGTTCTTCTTGAACAGGAACTCGATACCCTGCGTCAGGCCGTTCACCGCTTCCTTGCGTGCGCCATGCATAGCGTCGAGGTCGACTTCGACCCCGCTCGTCTTCACTCCCCACTTTGCGAGCGTGCCGTGCGCGGCTTCCTCGAACAGCTCGGATGCGTGGAGGAGAGCCTTGGACGGGATGCAGCCGACGTTGAGACAGGTGCCACCGAGCGTCTCCCGGCTTTCCGCGCAAGCCGTCTTCAGGCCCAGCTGCGCAGCGCGGATCGCGGCGACGTAACCGCCGGGGCCGGCGCCGATCACCAGGACGTCGAAATCGTAATCAGCCATTTTTGGTCCTTAGAGGTCGATCAGGAGCCGTGTCGGGTCTTCGATCGCTTCCTTCACGCGCACGAGATAGGTAACCGCCTCGCGACCGTCGATAAGGCGGTGGTCGTATGACAGCGCCAAGTACATCATCGGACGAGCGACGATCTGGCCGCTCTTGACCACCGGTCGCTCCTCGATCCGGTGCATGCCAAGGACCGCCGACTGCGGTGGGTTGATGATCGGGGTCGACAGCAGCGACCCGAACACACCGCCGTTGGAGATGGTGAAGGTGCCGCCGGTCATCTCATCGACGGTCAGCGTCCCTTCTTTCGCGCGCTTGCCGAAATCGGCGATCATCTTCTCGATCTCGGCGAAGCTCATCGCCTGGGCGTTGCGGACCACGGGAACGACGAGCCCTTTCGGCGCCGACACCGCGACGGAGACGTCGAAGTAATCGCGATAGACGATCTCGTCGCCTTCGATGCTGGCGTTCACCGACGGGACGTCGCGCGCGGCGAGTGCGCAGGCCTTCACGAAGAAGCCCATGAAGCCGAGGCGGATCCCGTGCTTCTTCTCGAACAGGTCCTTGTACCGGGCGCGCGCTTCGATGACGGCGGTCATGTCGACGTCGTTGAACGTCGTCAGCATGGCAGCGGTGTTCTGCGCTTCCTTGAGGCGCCGAGCGACGGTCTGGCGGAGCCGCGTCATTTTCACGCGTTCTTCTTTGCGCTCGCCGGCGACGACAAGCTTGCCTTGAGGTGCAGGCGAAGGGGCAGCGGAAGGCGCCGCGGGCGCTTTGGCTTCCGGCGCGGCGGCAGGTTTGTTCTGCGCCGCGGCGATAACGTCGTCCTTGGTCAGGCGGCCGTCCTTCCCGGTGCCGCGGATTGTCGAGGGATCGACATGATATTCAAGCACCGCGCGACGCACGGCCGGCGATAGGGTCGTGATCTGGTCGTCAGCGGACGAGGTCTCGGCACCTGCCGATGCAGGTTCCGGAGCATGCTCATCGCCGCGGAGCGCCGGGGTTTCGCCAGCACCCGCCGGGTTCGTCGTTAAAGCAGCAGCGGTCTGGGCTGGTGAGGCTCCGGAACCCGCGGTCGCATTTTCGTCGATTCGGGCGATGGCCGCGCCGACCGCGACCGTGTCGCCTTCGTGGACCAGCTGCTCGATGAGGACGCCCGCGACCGGGGCCGGCACCTCAACGCTGACCTTGTCGGTTTCCAAGCTCGCGATAGGTTCGTCGGCCGCGACGGTCTCGCCGGGCTTCTTCAGCCACTGAGCCAGAGTGCCTTCGGTGATGGACTCCCCGAGGACGGGGACTTGGACGTCAGTGGCCATTGTTATCCTTTATTGCGCAGCGACAGCGTCTGCGCGGCTGCTATGGCCGAGCGCCGCGGCAATCAAGGCCGTCTGCTCGGCTGCATGTCGTTTGGCGAGACCGGTTGCGGGCGAGGCGCTCGCGTCACGGCCCGCATATTGCGGACGCATGCCGGCAAAACCCGCTTCGGCGAGGCAGGCTTCAAGCAGCGGCGCGACGAAGAACCAGGCTCCGTTGTTCTTTGGCTCTTCCTGCGCCCAGATCAGCTCCTGCAGTTTCGGCATGGCCTTAAGGCGCTTGACGAGCGGCTCCGACGGGAAGGGGTAGATCTGCTCCACTCGGATGATCTCTGTCGTCTTGCCGCCGGCTGCGTCGCGCGCTTCCATCAGCTCGTACGAAAGCTTCCCGGACACCAACACCAGGCGCCGCGTCTCGCCTTCAGCGGGCGGGTTCAGGTCGGACAAGATGCGGCGGAAATGGCTCTCGCCCGTGAAGTCGCCGATGTTCGATACCGCCAGCTTGTGACGTAGCAGGGACTTCGGCGTCATCATAATCAACGGCTTGCGGAAATCCCGCCGCATCTGCCGCCGCAGGATGTGGAAAAAGTTCGCCGGCGTCGTGCAGTTGGCGACCTGCATATTGTCCTCGGCGCATAGTTGCAGATAGCGCTCGATGCGCGCCGAGCTGTGCTCCGGCCCTTGCCCTTCGAAGCCGTGCGGAAGAAGCATCACGAGGCCGCTCGCGCGCAGCCACTTGGCCTCGCCGGCGGCGATGAACTGGTCGATGATGCTCTGGGCGCCATTGGCGAAGTCGCCGAACTGCGCTTCCCAGAGGACAAGCGTCTTCGGATCGGCGATGGAATACCCGTATTCGAAACCGAGCACACCGAACTCGCTGAGCGGGCTGTCGCGGACCTCGAACCGGCCGCCGTCGAGATGGCACAGGGGGATGTATTTGGCGCCTGTCTGCTGATCGACCCAGACGGCGTGACGCTGGCTGAAAGTGCCACGACCGCTGTCCTGGCCCGAAAGGCGAACGTTCTGACCGTCAAGGATGAGGCTACCGTAGGCGAGTGCCTCGGCGGTCGCCCAGTCGAAGCCCTCGCCGGTGTCGAACATGGCCTTCTTGGCGTCGAGAATGCGCTGCAGCGTCTTGTGGATCGTGAAGCCTTCTGGAACCGTCGTCAGGACCGAACCGAGTTGCTTCACTTCCTCGTCGCTGATGGCGGTCTGAATATTCCGGCGGCCGAGAACCGGTTCGTCCGGACGACCGAGACCCGCCCAGCGGCCCTCAAACCAGTCGGCCTTGTTTGGCATGTAGGAAACAGCCGAGCGGAAGTCCTCTTCAAGAGCAGCCAGGTATTCCTTCGTCGTCTTCTCTATCCACGTCTGATCGACGACGCCTTCGGCGATCAGCCGCTTGGCGTAGATCTCGCTGATCGGCGGGTGCCGCTTGATCGCCGCATACATCAACGGCTGCGTGAAGCTTGGCTCATCGCCCTCGTTGTGGCCGAACCGGCGGTAGCACCACATGTCGATGACGATGTCGCGATTGAACAGCTGCCGGAACTCGGTCGCGAGCTTGCAGCAGAAGGTGACCGCTTCCGGATCATCGCCGTTGACGTGCAGGATCGGCGCTTGAATGCCTTTCGCGACATCCGACGGATAAGGCGAAGAACGCCCGAACTGCGGGCTGGTCGTGAACCCGACCTGGTTGTTGATGATGAAATGAATGGTGCCGCCGGTGCCGTAGCCGGGCAAGCCAGAGAAACTCAGGCACTCCCACACGACGCCCTGCCCAGCGAACGCCGCGTCACCGTGGAGGAGCATCGGCAGCACGGTGTCGCCCTGCGTATCGCCCTTGATGGTCTGCACCGCGCGCGCCTTGCCGAGAACGACGGGATCGACGGCTTCGAGGTGCGATGGGTTGGGCAGGAGCGAGAGGTGGACCTTCTTGCCGTCGAACTCACGGTCGGATGATGTGCCGAGGTGGTACTTAACGTCGCCAGAGCCACCGACGTCCGCCGGGTTGGTCGCGCCGCCGGCGAATTCGTGGAAGATCGCCTTCGCCGGCTTACCCATGACGTTGGTGAGGACGTTCAGACGTCCGCGATGGGCCATGCCGACGTCGATCTCGTCGACGCCCATCAGGCCGCCATATTTGATCACCGCTTCGAGCGCAGGGACCGCGCTCTCGCCGCCGTCTAGGCCGAAGCGCTTGGTGCCCACATATTTGCGGGCGAGGAATTTCTCCCATTGCTCCGCATGGATGACCTTGGTCAGGATCGACTGCTTGCCTTCCGGCGTGAACTTGACCGTCTCTTCCTCGCCCTCGATCCGGGCCTGGATGAAGCGGCGTTCCTCGACCTCGTTGATGTGCATGTACTCGAAGCCGATGTGTGCGCAATAAGTCGACTGCAGCACCCGCACGATCTGGCGTATCGTCGCCTGCTCGAACCCCAACGCCCCGCACACCCAAATCGGCCGGTCGAGGTCCGCTTCCGTGAAGCCATGATATTCGGGAGTCAGGTCAGCCGGAACGTTCGGGCGAGCCAGACCTAGAGGGTCGAGCTCGGCCGCGAGGTGACCGCGCACACGATAGGTGCGTATCAGCATCATCGCGCGGATGCTGTCCTCTGCGGCGCGGCGGATCGCCTGCGGATCGCTGGTCGTCTCGGCCGCCTTCTGAGCGACCGCAGCCTGCACCTTCTCGATCGTCGCCCGCGTCGGATCGAGGCCAAGGTTCAGCTCGTCGAGCTCCTCGACGGGCCAATTGGCCCGCTCCCAGCTTGGACCAGCCTCGCGCTCCACAAATCCGACGGCGTCGCTCAACTTCACTCTCCAGTCGCGCCTCAAGCGGTCGCGAGCAATTCCCTCAACGTCTTGCCCAACTCAGATGGGCTCGGGCTCACCGTGATTCCAGCCGCTTCCATCGCCGCGATCTTGCTTTCCGCATCGCCCTTGCCGCCGGAGATGATCGCGCCGGCGTGGCCCATGCGCCGGCCCGGAGGCGCGGTGCGGCCGGCGATAAAGCCGACGACGGGCTTCTTGCGCCCGCGCCTTGCCTCGTCAGCGAGGAATTGCGCCGCGTCTTCCTCGGCGGTGCCGCCAATCTCGCCGATCATGATGATGGACCTGGTCTCGTCGTCGGCGAGGAACATCTCGAGCATGTCGATGAACTCGGTGCCCTTCACCGGGTCGCCGCCGATGCCCACCGCCGTCGACTGGCCAAGACCCTCGTTCGTGGTCTGAAACACCGCCTCATAGGTAAGCGTGCCCGAGCGGCTGACGACGCCTACGCTGCCCTTCTTGAAGATGTTGCCCGGCATGATGCCGATCTTGCATTCGTTGGGCGTGAGTACGCCGGGACAGTTGGGCCCGATAAGGCGGGACTTGGAGCCGGTTAGCGCGCGCTTCACCTTGACCATGTCGAGGACCGGGACGCCTTCGGTAATGGTAACGATCAGCGGCACTTCGGCGTCGATCGCCTCGAGAATCGAGTCAGCCGCGAATGGCGGCGGCACGTAGATCACACTGGCGGTGGCGCCGGTCTTTTCAACGGCCTCCGCGACCGTGTCGTAGACAGGGAGGCCGATGTGGGTCGTGCCACCCTTCCCCGGCGTGACGCCGGCAACCATCTGCGTCCCGTAATCAAGCGCCTGGCGCGTGTGGAAGGTGCCCGTTTCGCCGGTCATCCCCTGCGTGATGACCTTGGTGTTTCTGTCGACCAGAATGCTCATGCGAGGCTTCCGTCAATTTGCTTGCAGGCTTCGAGCAGCTCTTTCACCGCGTCGACGCTAACCTGAAAGTTCTGCTTGGCTTCGTGGTTGAGCTCGATCTCGACAATCCGCTCAACGCCGCCCTCGCCGATGACGCAGGGCACGCCGACGTAAAGGTTATCGACCCCATACTGACCCGTGAGATTGGCAGCACAAGGCAGCACTCGCTTCTTGTTCTTGAGGAAGCTCTCAGCCATCGCGATCGCGCTGGTGGCGGGCGCGTAATAGGCGGAGCCGGTCTTGAGCAGCGCGACGATCTCGCCGCCGCCGCCACGGGTGCGCTTCACGATCGCGTCGATCTTGTCCTTGGTCGACCAGCCCATCTTGATGAGATCGGGGATTGGGATCCCCGCGACGGTCGAATATTCGACCACGGGCACCATCGTGTCGCCGTGGCCCCCGAGGACGAAAGCGGTCACGTCCTCGACGCTGACCTTGAACTCCTCCGCGAGGAAGTGGCGGAAGCGGGCGCTGTCGAGCACGCCCGCCATCCCGACGACCATGTTGTGCGGCAGCCCCGAGAACTCGCGCAGGGCCCAGACCATCGCGTCGAGCGGGTTGGTGATACAGATCACGAAAGCATTGGGGGCGTGCTTCTTGATGCCCTCGCCGACCGACTTCATTACCTTTAGGTTGATGCCGAGAAGGTCGTCACGGCTCATGCCCGGCTTGCGAGCAACGCCGGCCGTGACGATGCAAACGTCCGTACCAGCAATGTCGGCATAGTCGGAAGTGCCCTTCAGCTTCGCGTCGAAATCCTCGACCGGCGCAGCTTGAGCGATGTCGAGCGCCTTGCCCTCGGGAATGCCCTCGGCGATGTCGAAGAGAACGATGTCGCCCATTTCACGCATGGCGGCGAGGTGAGCGAGGGTGCCGCCGATCATTCCGGCGCCGATAAGCGCGATCTTCTTTCGAGCCATGAGGCCGCTTTCCAACCTTTCTGTTCTTTTTACGGGCGGCGCGTTCTGGGGAGTCGCCGCCTTAGGGAGCGCGGCGCCCGATTAGCGAGGTGACCTCAACCCCGCAACCGCGCAGGAAGGGAACAGCCGGATAACGGGTGTCGGTAGGCCGACATTAAATCGCTGCAACACGCGAAACTCCGGTCCATCCGTGACCGTTTTTACTCGGCTCCCAAACATCGGAGGACAGGAAATGACCAAGACTATTCTTGCGATCAGCGCCGCCGCCGTGGCGTTCAGTGCAGCCCCTGCGCTCGCGGAGAAACATTATTCGAACGTGATGGTCTGCGACAAGGTCAAGGACGGGGTTTGCACGACGTACAAGCGGCTTACGCGCGGCGCGGCCGCTCGTGCCCAATATGATGTCGGGCATGTGTTTGGGCCCACCTACACTTACACGGACGTGAGCTCGATTCCGCAGACCATCGTGAACGAATACGGTGTGACGCCCAGCGGACGGTACATCTACTCGAACGGCTATCTCTACGAGATCGATCCGAGCAGTTATGCCGTCAAGCGCGTCATCTACACGCAACCATAATAGCGCATTCCCATTTTGAGCTGCAGCGAGGGCCGCCGCATCCAAACGGCGGCCCTTTCGTTGCCAATTCAGTTCCAAACCCAGAGCACAGAGGGAAATTCATGAAACTGATAATCGCATTTGGCGGCGCCGCCGCGCTGGCGTTCGCTGGACCGGCCCTGGCCGATCGGGGCCACGGCAACGGTCACAGCCGCGCGCACCACAGCAGCGATGGCTATGGCTACGGCTACGCCGAAGGCTGCCCGCACGGACTTGCCAAGAAACATAACGGCTGCATTCCGCCGGGGCAGGCGCGCAAACTTGCACGTGGAGAGCGTTGGCAGAGCGGCTATGGCTCGCTCTACAGCTACAATCGCATCCCGTACGACGTCCGCCGGCAATACGGCCTGAACACGCGCTACCGCTATTATTACGATAACGGCAATCTGTACGCGGTCGACCCGCGCACGATGCTGGTGCAGCAGGTGATCAACTCGCTCCTGCGTTAGGCTGCAATGAGGTGAGGCCAGGCGGACGGACCGCGTGGCCTCATTGACCCCGCTAGCCCCGTGAACGCTTTGAATTCGGTCCAACCGCGTGCTAGCGGCGCGGCCAAGCAAGGAGTCAGTGGCTTGGCCGAATTCACGCTTCCCAAGAACAGCAAGATCAGCAAGCGCGGCAACGAATGGCCCGCCGAAGAAGGCAAACGCCTCAAGACGTTCAAGATCTACCGCTACGACCCGGACTCGGGTGCGAACCCCCGTTTCGATCGCTACACCATCGATCTGGACAAATGCGGCCCGATGGTCCTCGACGCGCTCATCAAGATCAAGAACGAGATCGATCCAACGCTGACCTTCCGCCGCTCGTGCCGCGAGGGTATTTGCGGTTCCTGCTCAATGAATATGGAGGGGCGGAACGGCCTCGCCTGCACCACCGCGATTGCGGACCTGAAGGGCGACGTCCAGATCACGCCGCTTCCGCACATGGAAGTCGTGAAGGACCTCGTTCCCGACCTCACGCATGCCTATGCGCAATATGCGTTGATTCAGCCGTGGCTGAAAACCGTCAGCCCTGCGCCGTCGCGCGAGCGGCTGCAAGCACCCGAGGACCGTGCGAAGCTCGACGGCCTCTATGAGTGCATTCTCTGCTTCTGCTGCTCGACGAGCTGCCCCAGCTATTGGTGGAACAGCGACCGCTTCCTGGGGCCCGCGATCCTGCTTCAGGCTTATCGCTGGCTTGCCGACAGCCGCGATGAAACGACCGGCGAGCGGCTCAACCAGCTCGAAGATCCGTTCCGTCTCTATCGCTGCCACACCATCATGAACTGCGCGAACGTCTGCCCGAAGGGTCTCAACCCGGCGAAGGCAATCGCCGAGACAAAGAAGATGATCGCCGAACGCGTCGCGTGATAAGATCCGAAACGTGACCGACGACAGCAATGAGATGATGGAGGACGTCGGCCTTCCGCGAGGCGCGACGCCTGATCCCGAAAATCTCGGGTGGTATAGCTGGGGCGACTTCCCGCGTGGTTCATTTGCAGCGGCGACCGGGCGGCTGCTGTTCAAGCCCGATGGACCCGGCCGCGGCATCTGCCGAATGTTCCCGACCGAAGACCATATGAACATGGGCGGTTCGCTCCATGGCGGCTCGGTCATGAGCTTCATCGACATGTCGATGTTCTCGGGCGGGCTCTGCGCGGGCATGGAGAAGGCGCACTACGTCACGCTCGATCTCACCACACACTTCCTTGCCCGCGGGCAGGCTGGCTCGCCGCTCGACTCCCATGTCGAACTGGTGAAGCAGACTCGCGGACACGCATTTCTCCAAGGAGTCGTGAAGCAGAACGGTGAGCCATGCTACAGCTTCAGCGGCACGCTCAAGAAGGTGAACCGACCCAACGGACCTTCGTCGCGATGAGAGGACCCGTACGGGTTGCCTACGACGCTCTGATTGCCGCAAATGAGCTGAAGCCGGATCCAGCGCAGCAGCGTGCGGTCGCCGCCCTCGATCGCCTCGCCACCAGCTTCGGCCCGACGGGGTTCTTTTCCCGCCTGTTCGGCTCGCAGAGCGACGGTCCAGCCGGCGTCTATCTGTGGGGCGGTGTGGGGCGCGGCAAATCGATGCTGATGGACCTCGCTTTCGAGCACATCGACATCCATCCGAAGCGACGTGTCCACTTCCATGCGTTCATGATCGAGACGCACAATCGCTTGCGTAAGGCACGCGAAAGCGAGGAAGGCGATCCGATCGAGCCGGTCGCGCAGGAGATCGCCCAAGGCGCGAAACTGCTCTGCTTCGACGAGATGCAGGTGACCAATCCCGCGGACGCGATGATCCTGTCGCGGCTGTTCGGCAAATTGCTCGACCAGGGCGTCAAGGTCATCACGACGTCCAATCGGCCGCCACGCGACCTCTACAAGGGAGGACTTAACCGCGAGCTTTTCATCCCCTTCATCGAACTGATCGAGCAGCGGATGCTCGTCGTCGAAGCGAACGGTCCGACCGACTATCGGCTCGATCGTCTAACCGGTGTCGAGGTCTGGCACGTGCCGAACGGCCCCGAGGCCACTGCCGACCTGTCGCGCGCCTTCTTCCAGCTCACCGACTATCCGGTCGAGGATCGCGCGCAGGTCCCCTCTGAAGAGCTCGATGTCGGCGGCGCGCGAACGCTCCAGGTGCCCAAAAGCCTGAAGGGTGTCGCCGTATTCTCGTTCAAACGGCTGTGCGGAGAGCCGCGTGGAGCGGCGGACTATCTCGCCATCGCCAGGCGATACCACACGGTGATCATCGTCGGCATTCCGGTGATGACCCGCGAGATGCGGAACGAGGCCGCGCGCTTCGTAACGCTCATTGATGCGCTCTACGAACATAAGGTGAAGCTCCTCGCCGCTGCCGATGCGGAGCCCGAAGGTCTGTATCCTTCGGGCGACGGTAGCTTCGAGTTTGAGCGGACCGTCAGCAGGCTCGAGGAAATGCGTAGCGCCGAATATCTTGCGGAGGGTCACGGAACCGTAACTTGACGGGACGCGCACCAACGGTAGCGTCGGGCACCTTATTTTGGGGGGGAGTTCCAAAAATGCGCCATCTTCTTGCCGCCGCTTGCGGTGCCGCGCTCATTTCCACAGCTGCGGGCGCCGCGGCGCCGAAGCTGACGCAGGCGCAGCACGATTCGGTGCATGCGATGTTCGAGCATGCGATCGACACCCCGACCGTAATCGGGCGCCACAATGTGCCGGGGTTGGCTCAATATCTGGCCGATCAGTTCAAGGCCGCCGGCTTCCCGGAAGCTGACGTGCACGTCATGCCCTATCATACAGGCAGCGCGACAACGGGCGACGACGATACTGCCGCGCTGATCGTCCGTTGGCGCGCCAGCGGCACGCCGAAGGCCAGGCCGATGCTTCTGATGGGCCATTTGGATGTCGTCGAGGCCAAGCGGGAGGATTCGACCACTGATCCATTCGTGATGACCGAGCGTGACGGCTATTACTACGGCCGCGGCACGATCGACATGAAGGACGGCATCGTTGCTATTACGCAGGCGATGATCGACCTCAAGAAGGCTGGGTTCAAGCCGACGCGTGACATCGTCGTGCTGTTTACGGGCGACGAGGAAACCAACGGCATCGGCGCGAAGAAGGGCGCGACGGAGTGGCTCGACATGCTAGGCCATCCGGAGTTCGGACTGAACGCGGATGGCGGTGGGGGTGGCGTCAATCCCGACAATTCGCCAGCAGGATTCACCATCCAGACGGCCGAGAAGACCTTTGCCGGCTACACTCTGACGGTCCGAAATCGCGGCGGTCACTCGTCGAAGCCCCGCAAGGACAATGCCATCTACACCCTCGCCCACGCGCTGGACAAGCTCGAAGCCTATCGCTTCCAGCCGATGATGAGTGAAACGACGCGGGCCTATTTCGAAGGACGGCAGAAGCAGGAGAAGGGCCCGCTCGGCGACGCGATGCGCCGCTGGCTTGCCAATCCGAACGACGGCGAAGCCGCCGATTTCATCGAGGCGAGCGAGAGTGAAGTTGGGCTTACGCGTACGCGCTGCGTGCCCACGCGGCTGTTCGGAGGGCATGCCGACAATGCCTTGCCGCAGCTTGCGACGGCGATGATCAACTGCCGCATCTTCCCCGGCGTCGATCCGAACGCGATCAGGGCTGAACTCGAGCGTGTGATCGCCGACCCCGAAGTGAAGGTCACGCGCAACGACGATTATGTCGCTTCGCTCGCGTCACCACTGCGCCCCGACGTGCTCAGCGCCTATACTCGTGCCGTGCAGACGCTCCACCCAGGCATGCCGGTCTTTCCGGAAATGTCGACGGGCGCGAGCGACGCGCGTCCATTCCGCGTCGCCGGGGTTCCGATCTATGGCACCAATGGCGGCTGGGTGGTGGTGCCGGTCGATTTCCGCGCGCACGGCAAGGACGAGCGCCTGCCCGTTCAGTCGTTGTACGACAATGTCGTGCATTGGGAGATGATGCTGCGCGACCTCGCAGGCAAATAGGAGAAGAATACATGAAGTCTGTTCTGGTTTTCGCTGTTGCCGCGATGCTGTCGGGAACGGCCTCCGCGGCGACTGACCCGCGGACGGTGCCGACCAAGCTGGATCCGGCGTGGCAGGCGAAGACGCGCGAACTGTTCAAGCAGGCGATCGAGATTCCGACCGTGCACAATCGCGGAGAAGTGCCGCGCATGGCGAAGCTTCTGGCCGATCAGTTCCGCAAGGCAGGCATAGGCGAATCCGACATCCACATTATGCCTTACGAAGCACTGCCCGGCGACCAGACGGCAGCGCTGATCGTTCGCTGGCGCTCGGCGCACGCGACCAAGAAGCCGATGCTGATCCTCGGTCACATGGACGTCGTCGAGGCGAAGCGAGAAGACTGGAAGTATGATCCCTTCGTGTTCCGCGAAGAGGGTGGCTACTTCCTCGGCCGCGGCACGTCGGACATGAAGAACGGCGACGTCGCGACCACGCTCGCCGCCATCAAGCTGATGTCGGAAGGGTTTAAGCCCAACCGAGATATCATTTTCTTCTACAGCGGTGACGAAGAGACGCGGGGCGTTGGCGCCACGCTGGGCGCGTCGAAGTGGCGAAACCTGACCGATGCCGAATTCGGTCTCAACGCCGATGGCGGAGGCGCCGCCTACGACCGCAACTTCCGCCCGTTGGGCTTCGGCATTTCAATGGCCGAAAAGACGTTTCAGACCTACTTTTTCACGACGCACAACCCGGGCGGTCACAGCTCGCGGCCGCGGCCCGACAACGCCATCTACGATCTTGCCGACGCGCTGGAGAAGCTTCGCACCTATCGGTTCAAGCCGATGCAGAACGACATCACGCGCGGCTATTTCGCGGAGCGCGCCCACCAGGAGGGCAAGAGCCCCTTGGGTGATGCAATCCGCGCCTGGCTCGCGAACCCGAACGACGCAGCAGCCGCCGATGCCATCGAAGCGAGCCCCCTCGAGGTGGGACTGACGCGCACACGATGCGTGGCGACGATGCTCAAGGGTGGCCATGCTGACAATGCCCTGCCGCAGATGGCCGAGGCGACGGTGAACTGCCGCATCTTCCCGGGGGTCGATCCGAAGACGGTCCAGGCCGAGCTTCAGCAGATGGCTGGCCCGAAAGTCCAGGTCACCCCGGACCCCAATTACATTGGAATGCCAACCCCCGCCTCGCCGCCGCGCCCCGACGTCATCAACGCGGTTAAGGCAGCGGCGTTGCGCTTCCATGGTCCGGAGATGCACGTCTTTCCGGTGATGTCGACGGGTGCCAGCGACGGCAGCTTCTTCCGCGCGCAGGGCATCCCTGTTTACGATGTGGATGGCAGCTGGGGCATCTCACCCGATGACGAACGCGCCCATGGTCTCGACGAACGCATTCCCGTGCGCGCCATGTACGACGACGTTCTCCACTGGGAGATGATGTACAAGGCGCTGGCCGGCTGAGGCTCAGGCGGGGGCCAAGTCCCTCGCCGCCTTCAGCACTTCATCTGCGTGCTTCGGCACCTTGACCTTGCGCCAGGCCTTAATGACCCTGCCGTCTGCGCCGATCAGGTAGGTCGCGCGCTCCATTCCCATATACTTGCGGCCGTTCATCGACTTCTGGACCCAGGTGCCGAACGCGTCGGAGATGCGGCCGTCCT
>Ga0308173_10000729_pt1 | contig 14798 bp, 12 predicted proteins | sample PhyPR1_FD_203716 | JGI IMG/M metagenome (GOLD analysis project Ga0308173, IMG submission 203716) | Soil microbial communities from UC Gill Tract Community Farm, Albany, California, United States - DLSLS.P.R1 | ecosystem: Environmental > Terrestrial > Soil > Agricultural land | place: USA...
GACCGCAGCCAGGTCGCCGACACGATCGAGCGCCTCGAGGCCGACTTCCGGATCGCGATCGCCGACCGTGACGCGGCCGCGGCCCGGTCGGCCGACCTGGCCAGCCAGCTGTCGGCGCTGCACGGCGAGATCGAGCAGCTGCGTCGCAAGGCCGCCACTGCGAACGCGCCGACGTTCGAGAACATCAGCGAGCGCATCCAGCACATGCTGCAGCTGGCCGAGGAGGAGGCGGCGGAGATCCGCCGCGCCGCCGAGGCCGACGCCATGGCCGTCCGCGAGCAGACCGCCGCCGAGGAGCGCGCGCTGCTCGAGCGGCACGCCGCCGGTCAGGCCGAGGTCGAGCGCATGCTCGCCGAGGCCCGTCAGACCGCCGAGCAGATCGCGCAGAAGGCGCAGATCCGCGCCGACGAGCTGGTCGCGAAGGCGCAGGAGCGGGTCGCCCGGCTCGACGCCGAGTCGCAGGCCCGGCGGGCCAAGGTCGAGGAGGACTTCGACATCGCGCAGCGGGCCCGCCGCGCCGAGGCCGCCCGGGCCGAGGAGGAGCGCGAGCGCGTATCCACCCAGGCCGCCCGCCAGCGGGTCTCCGCCGCGGAGCAGCACGCCGCGGCGCTGGTCGCCGATGCCGAGGCCAAGGCGGAGGCCATCCGCGAGATCCGCGACGAGCTCACCGGCCGGCTGGTCCAGGCGCGCCAGCTCCTCGACCGCCTCCCCGACCTGGGCGACCGCCCCCAGCAGTCGGCCGCGGAGCCCGCCGCGAGCCAGGCCGCCCCGAGCGCCCCGGCACCCACGACGGCACGGGAGCCGGAGCGGCGTCCCCAGCCCGCACCGCAGACCTCGGCGCAGAACACCGCGCCGGCCGCCGCGCAGCCGCAGCCGGTGTCGCCGTCGATGTCGGTGGCCGGCCGCGGGATGAGCGAGGCAGGCGCCGCCCGCCAGCCCACCCGGACGGAGATGCCCGTCCCCGCCCACACCAGTGCTGCGCAGGACGACGCCGTGGAGGCGCCGACCACCCGACAGCTGCCGATGCCCCCGCGGCCCGGCACGAACCCGGGGCACACCGCACCGCCGCCGGTCCAGGGGCCGCCGACCCAGGTGATCGACCAGGCCTCGGGCCAGGGTCGTTCCTGAACCCCTCGCACGGCACACCAGCAGCCCGCGCGCCCTCGGACCGGACGGTCCGGCCGGCGCGCGGGCTGCTCGCCGTTCTGGTCTGCCTCACCACGTGCGTGCTCGCCGGGATGCTCGGCACGGGCCGGGCAGCGGCGGCCGACGACGGCGCGCTGCTCCGGATCGCACACCTCTCCCCTGACACCCCGGCGGTCGACGTCGCGCTCGCGCCCCTGCCCGGCGACGGCGCGCCACTGGACGACCCCGGCCCGGACATCGCCACCGGCCTCCAGTACGGCGACCTCAGCCGGTACCGCGACCTCGCGCCGGGCAGCTATGCGCTGAGCGTCCGCCGCGCGGGCAGCAGCCCGCGGACGCCACCCGCGCTCTCCCTCCGGATCGACCTCCCGCCCGGGAACGCCCGCACCATCGCGCTCAGCGGGTCGTTCGCCGACCTCTCGCCGACCGTGTTGACCGACGACCTCAGCGCCCCGGCCCCGGGTACGGCACGGGTGCGCGTGCTCGCCGCCGCGGCGGGCGCGCCCACCGTCGACCTGACCCTGCCCGGCGGAGGTGCGGCGGCCCGCGCGCTGCCGTTCGGCGAGGCGGGGCCGTGGACCGCGGTGCCGGCGGGGCCGTCGACGGCCCGGCTCGGCAACGGCTCGGGCCCACCCGCCGAGCTGCCGCTGGACCTGCGGGCGGGGTCGGTCGACAGCCTGCTCGTGCTCGACGACCCGGACGGCGGCCTCACCCTGCGCGTGGTCGTCGACGCCGCCGGTCCGGCAGCCGTGCCCGCCGGCCCTGTCGCCGCGGGTGGTGGCGGCACCGCGGGAACGACGTCCCGGCTCCCGGCCGCCGCCCTGGCCGGTGCCGGCGCCCTCCTGCTTGCTGGGCTGCACGGACGGCGTCGCGTCGTCCTCCCGCTCGTGGCGGCCCTGGGCGCGGTCGCGGTGCCCGCACAGGCCGCTCCTCCCCAAGCGCGGCAGGCGCCGCCGCCCGTCGTGGTCGCCGAGGGGCCACGCCCGGCCGCCGCTCCCCTGCGCGTCCGGGTGCCGTCAGCGGACATCGATGCCGCCCTGGCCGGGATCGGGCTGGACGGCGACGGCGCGCTCGTCCCGCCCGACGATATGGCCACGGCGGGCTGGTTCGGGCCGGTTCCCGGCGAACCCGGCCCGGCGGTTCTGGCCGGGCACGTCGACAGCACCGGGGGGCCGGCGGTCTTCTTCCGGCTGCGGAGCGTGCGAGCCGGCGATCCCGTGCTGGTCACGCGGGCCGACGGCAGCACCGTGCGGTTCACCGTCACCCGCGTCGCCCGCTACGCCAAGACGGCGTTCCCCACGGCCGAGGTCTACGGCCCGACACCGGACGCCGAGCTGCGCCTGATCACGTGCGGGGGGCTCTTCGACCGCGCGGCCCACAGCTACCGCGACAACGTGGTCGTCTACGCCTCGGCCGGTTAGCGGCGGCGGTCGCGGGCGCGCCAGCAGGCGGTGTGCCAGTGCCGCCGCCAGTCGGCGGAGGACTCGGTGTCCCAGGGGTCGAGGTCGGAGTCCCGGGCGTACGCGGGCCAGGACACGACGTGCGGCGTCCCGGGGCGGATCTCCTGGTCGCAGCCCGGGCAGCGGTAGGTCTTGCCGGTCGCCGCCCCGGTGAGGGACCGGACGACCCAGTCGCCGTCGGCAGCTTCCTCCACCGTCTCCGGCCGGGGAGCCGGCTCCCGGCGTCCCGGAGCCGGCCCTCTCCTCCGCCGGGGCACGGAGGTCAGCGGCTCGCGTAGTCGCGGAACCCGCGGCCGGTCTTGCGACCCAGATATCCGGCGGTGACCAGGTGCTCGAGCAGCGGCGCGGGCGCGAAACCCGGTTCGCGGAACTCGATGTAGAGCTCGCGCTCGATGGCGAGCGAGACGTCGAGACCGACGACGTCCAGCAGCTCGAACGGCCCCATCGGGTAGCCGCAGCCCACCTTCATCGCTGCGTCGATGTCGTCGGCGGTCGCGTAGTGCGCCTCCAGCATCTTCACCGCGTCGTTGAGGTACGGGAAGAGCAGCGCGTTGACGATGAAGCCGGCCCGGTCGGTGCAGGACACGGCGTGCTTGCCCAGCTGTGCGCTCACCGCGTGGGCGGTGGCCGCGACGTCGTGCGCCGTCGAGATGGTGGAGACGACCTCGACGAGCTTCATGACCTGAGCCGGGTTGAAGAAGTGCATGCCCACGACGTCGGCCGGCCGGCCGCTGGCCCGGGCGCACTCGATCACGGGCAGGCTGGAGGTGGTCGTGGCCAGCACGGCCCCCGGCTTGGCGATCTCGCCCAGGGCGCCGAACAGCGCCTCCTTGACCGGCAGCGATTCGACGACCGCCTCGATGATCAGGTCGCGGTCGGCCAGCTCGTCGAGGGACGTCGTCCCCGAGACCCGGGCCAGGACCTCGTCGCGCGCGGCGTCGTCGAGCTTGCCGCGCTGGACCTGCTTCTCCAGCGACCTGGCCAGTGCCTTCTGCACCGCCTCGACCTTCTCGGTCCCGCGGGCGACGAAGCGCACGTCGTAGCCACCCTTGGCGACCACCTCGACGATGCCGGTCGCCATCGTGCCGGACCCGACCACGCCGATCGTCCGGACCGGGCGTGCGCCGTCGCCGGCCGCGCCGGGTGCCGGCGTGCTGGCGTCGTCGACCACCTCGGCCGAGCCCTCTTCGGCGTAGGTGTAGAAGCCGCGGCCGGTCTTCCGGCCCAGCAGCCCGGCGATCATCATCTGCTTGATCACGGGGTTCGGGGCGTGCAGCCGGTTGCGCGACTGCTTGTACATCGTGTCGAGGATCTCGTAGGCGGTGTCGATGCCGATGAGGTCCATGAGCGCAAGCGGGCCCATCGGCAGACCGCAGCCCAGCCGCATGGCCGCGTCGATGTCCTCACGGCTGGCATAGCGGTTCTCGTACATCGAGACCGCGTGGTTGAGATAGCCGAACAGCAGCGCGTTCGCGATGAAGCCCGCCCGGTCGCCGATGGTGACGTCGACCTTGCCGAGGCGGGTGGCCAGCGCCTCGACGTCCTCGACGACCGACGGCTCGGTGACGACGGTCTGGACGACCTCGACGAGCTTCATCACCGGTGCCGGGTTGAAGAAGTGCATCCCGATGACCTTGCTCGGCCGCCCGGTGCAGACCGACAGCTCGGTGACCGACAGGCTCGAGGTGTTGGTCGCCAGGATCGTGTCCGGCGGGCAGATCTTGTCCAGCTGGGAGAAGACCTCGGTCTTGAGCTCCATGCGCTCGGGCACGGCCTCGATGACCAGTTCCGCGTTGGCGAGGTCCTCGAGCGACGTGGAGAAGCGGATGCGCTCGAAGATCGCGTCGCGGTCGGCCGGGTCGAGCTTGCCGCGCTTGACCGCCCGGTCGGTGGACTGCTCGACGTGGCCGCGGCCTCGGGCGACCGCGTCCTCGGTGACCTCGACGGCGGTGACCGACAGGCCCGCGCGCGCGAGCACCTCCGCGATACCGGCACCCATGGTGCCCAGTCCCACGACGCCGACCTCGTTCAGTTCCCTGGCCACGGTGCCCTCTCTTCTGCCGAGCGATCCGCGGGCAGTCTCTCATCCGCGCGCACCCCGCCGCTCACTGGCTACCGGCGAGTAACGAGCGCCGACGGCGTCGTCGTCCGCGGGTCAGAACAGTCGTTGTGTTGGGTCGTCGGTGCCCTTGAGGACGGCGTAGTCGACGGTCACGCAGTCGATCCCGCGGTCGGTCGCCAGCACGCGCGCCTGGGGCTTGATCTCCTGCGCCGCGAAGACGCCCTTGACCGGCGCGAGCAGCGGATCGCGGTTGAGCAGCTCGAGGTAGCGGGTGAGCTGCTCGACCCCGTCGATCTCGCCCCGCCGCTTGATCTCGACCGCCACCGTGGTGCCCGACGCGTCGCGGCACAGCAGGTCGACCGGGCCGATGGCGGTCGGGTACTCGCGCCGCACCAGCGACCAGCCCGCGCCGAACGTCTCGACGTGCAGCGCGAGGAGGCGCTGCAGCTCGGCCTCGACGCCGTCCTTCTGCAGGCCGGGGTCGACCCCGAGCTCCGCGGCGTGGTCGTGCTCGACCGCCTCGATCGTGATGATCAGCTGCTCACCGGCCTTGTTGGTGACCGTCCACGTGCCGGCGCCGTCGGCGAGCTCGTCCTTGAGGGTGCAGGGCGGGCTCATCCAGTTCAGCGGCTTGTAGGCCCGGTCGTCGGCGTGGATGGACACCGAGCCGTCGGCCTTGACCAGCAGCAGGCGGGTCGCCATGGGCAGGTGGGCGGTGAGCCGCCCGATGTAGTCGACGGAGCAACGGGCGATCACCAGGCGCACGGGCGCCGACGCTACCGGGTGCGCGGAACCATCCCGCGGCCCCGTCGGCCTGGTGGCGTCAGGAAGCTCTCCACGACTCCACAGCCTGGACGGTATGGCGGTGTCGGGGATCGTGGCCGTGCCGGACCAAGCCTCAGCGGGAAGCCGCCCGCCGCGCCATCATTCCGCCCTCGGGCTCGAGGGCGACTGCGTCGGGAAGGTGGTCACCTGCGCGGCTGCAGCAGTGACGACCTGGACCTGGGTGGCGGGGGTCAGCCCCGCGACCGCCGCCGTGACGGTCGGAGTGCCGGCTTCGGTGTCACCGTAGAAGAAGGACACCGACGACGACCCGGGCGGAATCGTCACGCTGGTGAGGTCCGGTCCGCGTCGGGTTGCGGCGAACACGGTGGTTCCGGTGCTGTTCGACGACAGGAACACCGTGGTCGGCATCGCGGCGTTGACGGATGCGCCTGAGGCGTCCTGCAGCTGAACGGTGATGGCGCCCAGGTCGGCGGTCGTGGAGGCCGACCCCGTCGCGGGCACACTGGTGATCGCAACTGTTCCGGCCGTGACCGCGTGGGCAGGGTCGGTCGTGGGCGCGTCGTGAGGGCTCGCAATCGTGCCGTCGCTGCCGGGAGGTGCAGCCGGGTCCGCTGCCCGGTTGGTGAGGCTGAAACCAGCCGAACCCGTGATGCCGGCGACGGTCGCCGTCACCGTGTAGGCGCCCACGGTGCCGTTCGCGGTGAAGGTCGGTGCAGCGGCCTCACCGTTGATGTCCGTGGTGGACGTAGCGGTCGCCGAACCGTCGGCGAAGGTGCCCGAGGCGCCCGTCCCGGGCGCGGTGAACATGACCGTCGCAGCCGGAACCGCGGCACCGGAGGTGTCGGTCACCATGACCGCCAAGGGGATCGGAAACGCCGTGGACGGCGCCGCAGACTGGCCCGTCCCGGCCGAGACGTCGACCACAGTCGGGGCCGTGCTTACCGTGAGCTGGTCGCTGAGGTCGCTCGTGGCTGTCCAGGACTCGAATACAGCGGTGACCGCGTAGCGGAAGGTGCCCGTCGACGCCGTGTACGAGCAACTCGTGGCGGTCGGCGAGGCCGCACTGCACACCGTGTGGCCGCGGTCGTCCTTCGCCTCGTACCTGAGAGTGGAGATCGGATAGGACTGCGTCGGGGACGTCCAGGTGAGGGTGACGTCGCTACCCGTCGCGTGCGCGCGGACGTCGGTCGGCGCGTCCAGCGTGGCGGTGGGCGCCGAACCAGTGCCGACGGCACCGCTGGTCCAGAAGGCCCAGGCCGTCGATGGGACCGCGACGGTAGCGACGAGGACAGCGACGAGGAGCGGGGTTCTGCGCACGGACGGGTGCCGGATGCTCATCTCACTGCCCCCTCGCCGAGCCCGAGTAGGAAAGGCCCACCGTCACGTTCTTGCACGCATCCTGATTGACGGGGAGGTTGACCATCATCAACTGCGGCTGCTGGGCGGCCGGGATGCGCAGGCTCGACAAGGAGACGTCGGTGTCGCCGGCTCGCAGGGGCAGCGGATAGGGGCCGCTGTACTGCGACACCGCGAAGTTCTCCGGTCCACAGGCGCGGCCTGCGCTGGTGCCGGTCACGATGACGCTGAGGTTGGTCACCGAGATGGCTCGGTTGGCCGGGTTGCTCAATGCCAGGTCGAGCGGCTGGTTGCCGACGCCCGGGGCGAGTCCGGCCACCTTGCCACCGGAGATGCCGAGCGGCTTCTTGCCGTCAGCCACGATGACCTCCAGCCGCGCGTACTGGTGGACCTTCCTCCCGCCGATCGAGAACGAGCCGACGAGGAAGAGCGAGTAGGTCCCGGGTCGGCTGCTCGCCGCGGTGCTGACCTGCAGGGTCGACGAGGTCTTCGCGACGGACGGGGGACTCAAGGACGGCGAGATGCCGGCCGGCCAGACTCCGTAGGGCGCCAGGTCGACCACCCCTGTCACACCCGGATCGCGTGCGACGAAGACCGTGAACACCGTCGTCGAGCCAGGCGCCATCGTCACGGACGAGGGACTCGCGGTGATGCCGAAGGGACCGTCCAGGGCGTGGTTGATCGTCAGGCCCGCGAACACGGTCCGCTCGGTCGAGCCGCTGGTCCCGGTGACGCTGATCGACCACGATCCCACGGGCGCACTGTCGCTCGTGACGATGCTGAGCGCCGTGGTCAGCGATGAGTTCCCCGTGGTGAGCGAGGCGGTCGCGGGGCTGAACGTCGCGGTCACCCCTCCGGGCAGACCGCTCGCGCGGTACGCGACCGAACCCGTGAACCCGCCCGTTCCGCTCAGGGTCACCGAGTAGTCGGCCGACCGGCCCTGCTGCACGGACTGGCTCGCCGGCGCGACCCCGAGGCGGAAGTCCGGCTTCGGCTGCGCCGCAAGGCCGACACCTCCAGCGACGGCGAGGACGGCGAGCACGCCCAGCAGCACCATCACGGTGGGCCGGACTCGCGCCGCTGCCCTCATCGCCTGCTCCCCGTCTTCCGTCGGTCGCGGATGGCTTCGCTGCCTTCACACGGGAACGGGTGGGTGCGGCTCCTGCGCGCCAGCACCCACCCGGCGCGATCAGCTGGCCACGAAGTTCAGGTAGACCGTCGCGTTCTTGCAACCGTCCTGGTTCTCGTCGGGCTTGTTGTTGAACTGGATCGTGGCGCCGGAGAACACAACGGTCTGCCCGCTGGCGATGTCCTTGTTCACGGGCAGCGAGTCGGAGGAGAGCGTGTAGTCGGAGGCGTCGCACCCAGCGCCACCGAGAACCTGCATGCTGACGGCCACCTGGCGGACGTAGGCGGAGTTCTTGGCGTTGTTCTTGATCGTGCCGGTGATGGCCTGCGGCTTGTCGCCCGGGTACATGGGGGCGATCGTGGCGTCGTGCAGCACGGTCAAGTTGGCCGCGCCGTCGGCGGTAGAGGCCTGCCCGGCGGCCTTGCCAGTGGTGCCCCAGTAGGCCAGGGCGACACCGCTGCCGCCGAGGACGATGGCGCCGGCGACGACGCCGGTGATGACCTTCTTGTTGAGCGCGCGCATGACTGATCCCCTTGTCGGAGTCGTGGAAATGAGAGGCGCAGGCGGGCCTGAGCGCTCCCCCGAACTGGGTCGCTGTGCTGGCCATGCGCTTGTCCCCGGTGGGACGCCAAGAAGGTCGCAGGCAACCTGAAGAGGTGTCAACTGACAGTGAGCGGCTGACCGCGCTGGATGACGTCCGCCGAGGTCAACATGCCTGGGCTTGACTACTGAAAGTCAGAAGTGCAGGACAGTGGGTCGACATCCCGCGACATGGAGGGGTGCGTGAGGCAGTTGGGGGACGCGTGAGCAGGCACGTGTGACGCGCAACACATCGTGTGCACGCGTCCCACGCGACACTGCAGGGTGCCGAAACTGGCTACGCCGGTCGGCGCCTTCCCGCGACGGCTCGTGACCGCGGACGGGTGTGCACCGGCCTGACCAGCTACTGGGCAGACGACTGGCCCCGAGGCACACCGGCCCGGACCTCCGAGGTGGAGGTCCGGGCCGGTTCGTGTGCGGGTGACGGCTAGACGGCGGCCGGCTCGCGCAGGTCGGCGTCGAGGTCGGCCACCGGGTCGACCGACGACGTGCCCCGGTACCGCTCGACGTCGAGGATGCCCTCGCGCTTGGCGACGATCGTCGGCACGAGCGCCTGGCCCGCGACGTTCACCGCGGTGCGACCCATGTCGAGGATCGGGTCGATCGCCAGCAGCAGACCGACACCGGCCAGGGGCAGACCCAGCGTCGACAGCGTCAGCGTGAGCATGACGACCGCGCCGGTCACCCCCGCCGTCGCCGCCGAGCCGACCACGGACACGAGCACGATCAGCAGGTAGTCGGTGATGGACAGGTGGACGCCGAAGAACTGCGCCACGAAGATCGCCGCCAGCGCCGGGTAGATCGCGGCGCAGCCGTCCATCTTCGTCGTCGCCCCGAAGGGGACGGCGAAGGAGGCGTAGGACCGCGGGACGCCGAGGTTCTGCTCGGTCACCCGCTCGGTGACCGGCAGGGTGCCGATCGACGAACGCGACACGAAGGCCAGCTGGATCGCGGGCCACGCGCCGGCGAAGTAGCGCCGCGGCGAGAGGCCGTGCGCCCGCAGCAGCACCGGGTAGACGACGAACAGCACCAGTGCGAGACCTGCGTAGACGGCCCCGGCGAAGACGCCGAGCGAGCCGAGGGACTCCCAGCCGTAGGTGGCGACCGCGTTGCCGATCAGGCCGACCGTGCCCAGCGGAGCCAGGAGGATGACCCACCACAGCACCTTCTGCACGATCGTCAGGGCCGACCGCACGAGGCCGAGGAACGGCTCGGCCGGCTCACCGACCTTGAGCGCCGCGATGCCGATCGCCACCGAGAGCACGATCAGCTGCAGCACGTTGAAGGAGAGGTCACCCTCGGGCGAGGACTGCAGGCCGAGGATGTTGTGCGGCACCAGGCCGGTGAGGAAGTCCCACCAGGAGCCGGTGGTCTCCGGCGCGGTCTGCGCAGTGGCGTCGACCGAGGCGTTGCGGCCGGGCTGGGTGAGCAGGCCCAGGCCGATACCGATGGACACCGCGATCAGCGCGGTGATGGCGAACCACAGCAGGGTCTGGCCGGCCAGGCGGGCGGCGTTGGAGACCTGCTTGAGGTTGGCGATGCTGACGATCACCGCGGTGACGATCAGCGGCGGGACGAGGACCTTGAGCAGCGTCACGAACGTGCCGCCGATGGTCTGGAGGGTGCTGGTCAGCCAGTTGGGCTCTTCGGGACCGAGCGGCCCCATGTGACGGGCGACCAGGCCGAGGGCCACGCCCACGACGAGGGCGAGGAGGACCTGCGCCGCGAACGGGACGCGGCGGAGACGAGCGAGCACGAGAACGGTGCCTTTCGGAAGATGTGCGAGGGGGACGGCGGAGCGGCGCGGCTCAACAGGCCGCGGTCGTCACCCGGCCGAAATCCAGCGCACGGCGGCGCGTCAAGCCCCACAGGTTCTGCACAGAAAGGTCAATGCCGCCCGCCCACTGACGCATCCCGCATGTGGCGACACTCACGGCGACGGGCTACTCGCCGAACCGCCAGCGGGTGGGGCTGCCGGTGAAGTCGCCGTCGGTGAGCGCGATGACCGTGACCGGCCGGACGGCGTAGGTGCCGTTGATCGCCGGGTCCTGGAACTCGACCGTCATGTCGGCCCGGTACTTCGCGTTCACCGCCGCGACGAAGCCGGCGATCCGGCCGGCGTCGGTCACCCGCTCGGCCGTTCCGTCCACGACGACGGGACTGCGGGCGTCGTCGGTCGTGACGGTGCAGCGGGGCTGCGCGGCGAGGTTGCGCGCCTTGCGCGAGCGCAGGCCGCTGGAGAACCACAGCCGGCCGTCGGTCCACACGCCCCAGACGGGCATGACGTGCGGACTGCCGTCCGGCCGCACCGTCGCCACCCAGTAGTCGTGCGCGACGGTCAGCCGCCGCTCGGCCTCCGGCCACGGGAGCAGCCCGCTGCCCTGATCGGCGGACAGGATGCCGTAGCCCGGCATCACCGGGCGGTCGGCTCGCGGCCCCCTGCAGGGTCCCACCGCGAGCTCGCGAGTGGTGGGGGGCAGGGGGTCCTTCATCAGTCGGGCCACTCCGGGCGGCGCTTCTCCAGGAACGCGGACATGCCCTCCCGAGCCCCCGGGAGCTGACTCGCCGCCGCCATGACCTCGATGGCCGTCGTGTAGGCGTCACGCTCCGGCCGGTCCAGCTGGGCGTACATCGTCTGCTTGCCCCACGCCTTGCTGGCGCGCGAACCGCGGGTGGCCCGGGCCATCAGCTCGTCGACGGCCGCGTCCAGTTCGGCGTCGGGCACGACCCGGTTGACCAGCCCCCAGTCCAGCGCCGTGGCCGCGTCGATGACGTCGCCGGTCAGCGCCAGCTCCATGGCGCGTTTGCGGCCGACGTTGCGCGCGATCGCCACCATCGGTGTGTGGCAGAACCAGCCCCCCTTGCCGCCCGGAGCGGCGAATCCGGCCGACTCCGCGGCGACGGCCAGGTCGCACGAGGCGACCAGCTGGCAGCCGGCGGCGGTGGCAAGGGCGTGCACGCGGGCGACGACCACCTGCGGCACCTCCTGGATCGCCTGCATCAGGTCGGTGCACAGCGCGAGCAGGCTGCGCACCTCCGGGAGCGAGGCGCCGGCCACGTCGGCGAAGTCGTGCCCGGCGCTGAACACCGGCCCCTCGCCGCCCAGCACGATGCCCGTGGCGTCGCCGGCGCCGGTCTCGGTGACGGCGGCCAGCAGCTGGGTCAGGTGCTCGCGGGACAGCGCGTTGCGGCGGGCGGCCCGCGTCATCGTGATGCGGACGACGTCGCCGTCCCGCTCGACCCTCGGTGCGCCATCGGTCATGAGGGGACGGTAGACCAGGTCAGGCGGGCGCCGGCACGTTCTCGTCCAGGCCGTTGACCTCGCGGACGACGTCGACGACATGGCCCATGATCTCGGTCAGGCCGAAGTCCTTGGGCGTGAAGACGCGGGCGACGCCCTGCTCCCGCAGCCGTCGCGCGTCGCTCTCCGGGATGATCCCGCCCACGACGACCGGGACGTCGTCCAGTCCGGCGTCCCTGAGGCCCTGCAGCACCGCGGGCACGACCTGCAGGTGCGAACCCGAGAGGACCGACAGTCCGACGACATGGACGTCCTCCTCGACCGCGGCCGACACGATCTGCGTCGGCGTGAGCCGGATGCCCTGGTAGATCACCTCGAACCCGGCGTCGCGCGCGCGGACGGCGATCTGCTCGGCACCGTTGGAGTGGCCGTCGAGGCCCGGCTTGCCGACCAGGAACCGCAACCGGCCGCCGAGCTGCTCACCCGTGGCACGCACCCGCTCGCGCACCTGCACGAGCGACTCGTCGGCCTCCCCGTTGCCCGAGGCGGCCGAGACACCGGTCGGTGCCCGGTACTCGCCGAACACCTCGCGGAGCACGCCGGCCCACTCCCCCGTCGTCACGCCGGCCCGGGCGCAGTCGAGGGTCGCCGCCATGAGGTTCTCGTCGGTGCCCGCCGCCTCGCGCAGCCGCTCCAGGGCGCGCCGCGCCGGCTCGGGGTCGCGTTCGGCGCGCCACTTCCGCACGGCCTCCTTGGCCGCGTTCTCCACTGCCGGGTCGACCACCATGATCGCGGCGTCGAGATCGGCCAGGAGCGGGTTGGGCTCGGTGGACTCGAAGCGGTTGACGCCGACGACGACGTCCTCACCGCTCTCCATCCTGCGGCGCCGCTCGGCCAGGGATCCCACCAGCCGGCCCTTCATGTACCCGGACTCGACGGCGGCCACGGCACCGCCCATCTCCTGCACGCGGGCGATCTCGGCCCGCGCGCCCTCGACGATCTCGGCGACCTTCCGCTCGACGACGACAGACCCGGTGAACAGGTCCTCGTACTCGAGCAGGTCGGTCTCGTAGGCCAGCACCTGCTGCAGCCGCAGCGACCACTGCTGGTCCCAGGGCCGGGGCAGCCCGAGCGCCTCGTTCCACGCCGGCAGCTGCACGGCGCGGGCGCGCGCGTCGCGGGAGAGCGTCACCGCGAGCATCTCCAGCACGATCCGCTGCACGTTGTTCTCCGGCTGCGCCTCGGTGAGCCCGAGGGAGTTGACCTGCACGCCGTAGCGGAAACGGCGGTGCTTGGGGTCCTCGACGCCGTAGCGCTCCTTCGTCAGCTCGTCCCAGAGCTGGGTGAAGGCGCGCATCTTGCACATCTCCTCGACGAAGCGGACACCCGCGTTGACGAAGAAGGAGATGCGGGCGACGACCTCGCCGAACTTCTCCTGCGGCACCTGGCCGGAGTCCCGCACCGAGTCGAGGACGGCGATCGCGGTGCTCACCGCGTAGGCGATCTCCTGCTCCGGCGTCGCCCCCGCCTCCTGCAGGTGGTAGCTGCAGATGTTGATCGGGTTCCACTTCGGCATCGCCGTCACCGTGTAGGCAACCATGTCGGTGATCAGCCGCATCGAGGGCCCGGGCGGGAAGACGTAGGTCCCCCGCGACAGGTACTCCTTGATGATGTCGTTCTGCGTCGTCCCGGCGAGCGTACTGACGTCGTGCCCGTGCTCCTCCGCGACCGCCTGGTAGAGCGCGAGCAGCCACATGGCGGTCGCGTTGATCGTCATCGACGTGTTCATCTCGTCGAGCGGGATGCCGTCGAACAGGGCGCGCATGTCACCGATGTGCGTGACCGGCACGCCCACCTTGCCGACCTCGCCGACCGCCAGCTCGTCGTCCGGGTCGTACCCGGTCTGCGTCGGCAGGTCGAACGCGACCGAGAGGCCCGTCTGGCCCTTCGACAGGTTCCGCCGGTACAGGGCGTTGGACTCGGCCGGCGACGAGTGGCCCGCGTAGGTGCGCATGACCCAGGGACGGTCGCGCTCCGACGGCTTCGAAGGGAACGGCATGCCAGCGGAGTCTAGGGCGGTTACCCGTCAGTAGCATCCCCCCACCGGAAGGGTGTGCAGTGGCACACTCCGACGGTGCAATCGCTGCTGATCGCCGCCGTCGTGGCGATCCTGCTCGCCCTGTTCGCTCGGTGGGCCTTCGGCAGCGGCTACGGGCGCGGGCGACCCGCCCAGTCCCGGCCGGACGAGCTCCTGACCCTGGTGGCCACCCTGTCCCGCCGGGAGTCGGCGCTCGCGCTGCGCGCGGTCCTCTCCGACGCCGGCATCCGTTCGACCGTGCGCTGCCCCGCCGTCCACCGGGCCGACGTCCTGGTGTTCCCGGAGGACGCCGACCGAGCCCGCGCGCTGGCGGCGACCTTCTCCCCGCCCGCCTGAGTCCTACCGCTGGGTGCGCTTGACGTCGGCGCCGAGGCCGCGCAGCTGCTCGACGAAGTCGGGATAGCCGCGATCGACGTGGTGCACCTCCTGCACCTCGGTGATCCCGTCGGACAGCAGTCCCGCGAGCACGAGACCCGCGCCCGCGCGGATGTCGGTGGCGACCACCGGCGCGCTCGAGAGCTTCTCCCGACCGCGGACGACGGCGTGGTGCCCGTCGATGCGGACGTCGGCGCCCAGCCGCACCAGCTCGTTGACGAACATGAACCGGCCCTCGAACACGTTCTCGGTGATCAGGGCCGTGCCCGTGGAGACCGCGGCCAGGGCCACCGCCATGGGCTGCAGGTCGGTCGGGAAGCCCGGGAACGGCAGGGTGACCACGTCGACACAGCGCGGGCGCTCCGTCATGCGGACGCGCAGGCCCTCGGGCAGCACCTCGACGTGCGCGCCGGCGTCGGTCAGCTTGTCGAGGGCCACGGTGAGGTGGCCGGCGACCGCGCGCTCGATGACGACGTCGCCGCGCGTCATGACGGCGCCGATCGCCCAGGTGCCCGCCACGATGCGGTCGGGCACCGCGGTGTAGC
>Ga0308173_10000730_pt1 | contig 14789 bp, 10 predicted proteins | sample PhyPR1_FD_203716 | JGI IMG/M metagenome (GOLD analysis project Ga0308173, IMG submission 203716) | Soil microbial communities from UC Gill Tract Community Farm, Albany, California, United States - DLSLS.P.R1 | ecosystem: Environmental > Terrestrial > Soil > Agricultural land | place: USA...
GCATCTTCGGTCAGGGCATGGCGGCCTCGCTGCTCGGCCTGCTGGGGCTGATCGGCCTGATCGCGAGCTTCTTCACGATCATCTACGCCTACGGCCGCAACACCTACTCGCTGTCGCGGGCCGGCTATTTCCCGCGCTTCCTCTCGATCACGCACGGCACCCGGAAGACGCCGCACGTGGCGCTCATCGCCGGTGCGGTCGTCGGCTACGTGGTGGTCTGGCTGCAGTGGATCGTCGCCCGGGGAGGCGGCTCGGCACAGGTCGTCGCGGCCATCTTGAACATGGCCGTCTTCGCGGCCGTGATCTCCTACGCGCTGCAGTGCCTCTCGTTCGTCCTGCTGCGCAGGAACCTGCCGCACATCCACCGCCCCTACCGCAGCCCGTTCGGCATCCCGGGCGCCGTGGTCGCGGGCGCGATCGCCCTGGTGTCGCTGGTGTCCATCTTCCTGAACGCGGCGTACCGCCCCGGCGTGTACGGCGTGGCCATCTACTACGTGCTGGGCATCGTCTACTTCGCGGTCGTCGGCCGGCACCGGCTGGTGCTCTCGCCGGAGGAGGAGTTCGCCATGACCCGCGGTGCGCACGGGCACCCGGAGACCGAGGGCTACGGCCACACGCACGTCGCGGACACGATCGCGCAGGAGCCGCCGGCGTCGACGACGGAGCCGACCCCGGAGCCGGGGAGGGAGAAGGGCCCCACGACACCGGCCTAGCTAGGTGAACGCCACGGCGTCATGACCGGCTGGGTCCTTGCCCGCAGGGACGACGCCGCCCTCCCCCGAGCGGCACCGGGGGAGGGCGGCGAGGCGCGGCGCGGGTCAGCTCACGTTGACGCCGGCCCACGCGGCGTTGACCGCGGTGTACTGGGTGCTGCCGGCACCGTACAGGTCCCTGGCGGCGTTGAGCGACGCGGTGCGGGCGCCGTGGTAGTCGGTGTTCGAGGTCATGTAGACGGTCAGCGCGCGGTACCAGATCTTCGCCGCGGTGTCGTGGCCGATCCCGGTGACGGCCGGAGCGCCGTTGCAGGTGGACGAGCTGTACGAGACCCCGTTGAGCGTCTTGGCACCAGACCCCTCGGAGAGCAGGTAGAAGAAGTGGTTCCCGACGCCCGAGGAGTAGTGCACGTCGAGCTGGCCGACCGTCGCGCTCCAGCAGTCGGCGCTGCTGCCGTCGGACGACGGCTTGTCCATGCGGCGGAACCCCTGGTGCCTGGCCAGGTCGAACTGCTCCCCGATCAGGTAGTCGCCCGGGTCGCTGGCGTTGTTCGCGTAGAACTCGACGGAGGTGCCGAAGATGTCCGAGGTCGACTCGTTGAGGCCGCCGGACTCCCCGGAGTAGGTGAGGTTCGCGGAGTTCTCGGTGACCCCGTGCGACATCTCGTGGCCAGCGACGTCGAGCGAGGTGAGCGGGCCGTAGCTGGTCCCGTCGCCGTCGCCGTAGGTCATCTTGGTCCCGTCCCAGAACGCGTTCACGTAGTTCTGGCCGTAGTGCACGCGGTTGTACGACCCCTTGCCGGTGCCGAAGATCCCGTTGCGGCCGTGCACGAACTTGTAGTAGTCCCAGGTCTCGTTGGTGCCGTACTGCGCGTCGACCGCGGCCGACTCACGGCTGCTGGTGGTGCCGTTGCCGAACGAGCTGTCCGGGCTGGTGAACAGCGTGCCGGTCTTGCAGCCGCTGCCGAAGATCTGGCACAGCATCGAGTCCTCGGTGTTGTTCATGTCGGTCGTGTAGGTGTTGCCGCGCGTCGGGTCCTTCAGCTCGTACGTCGACCCGTTGAGGTTCAGCTGCAGCGGCACGGTGCCGCCGTACAGCGACTGGCCGGAGCCGTCGACGGTCTCGATCTGCTGCTCCCGGCTCAGCACCGCTCCGGTTGCGGCGTCGACGTAGGTGGCGAGCCGGCTGGGGGTCCCGTCCTTCTGGATGCCGCCGGTGACCACCTCGTAGGCGAGTCGAGGCGTCGCACCGGTCGCGTCGACGACCAGCGTGGTGGCCTCGACCTTGTCCCCGGTGATCGAGCGGGTGACCCTGCTCGGGGCGAGCGCGGCGGCGCCGGCCGCAGCCTTGCTCACGGCGGCGGTGGTGCCGAGGGTGAGGGCGTCGTCCAGCGTCTGGCTGCGACCCTGCCAGGCACCGCTCGCGGCCTGGTGGACCACGAGGTCGCCGCCGGCCACGGGCAGGCCGTGGTAGCTGCGGGTCATCCGCACGTGGCGGGAGCCGTCGGCGTCCACGAGCACGTCGGTGACGTGGAAGGCCTGACCGAACCCGGCCCGCACGGCCTGTGGGTGCGCCTCGACGGCGCGCAGCGCGGAGGCGGCCAGGTCACCGGTGCGGGACGCCTGGCGGGTGTGGCCGTCGCCGGCGGCGGCGGCGCCGACGGTGCTCAGCCCCGTCGAGATCGCGGCGGCCGCCAGTGTGGCGACGCCGACCGCGGCCGTGCGGCGGGTGAGCGAGTGGTTGCTGGGCACGATGATCTGCCTTTCCCGAGAGGACGCGCGCCCGGTCGCGGGCGCGCGCAGTGCCCGCCACTCTGCCCACGTCGGACACCGGCGGCCAAGCCTGACACCTGCCCAGGTTTGTGCGGTTGCAGAACCCTGCAAGGGCCTAGGAGCGCACTCGCGCGTTGTCCGGGTCGTACGGCGCGCGCAGGCTCACGGTGACCGGCCGGACCGAGCCGCCGACGTTCACGGCGTACGGCCCGGAGGCCGCCCACTCCCGCGACGTCACCCCGGACGGGTCGGCTACGTAGGCCAGCCCGACACAGCCGCCGACGGTCTCGCCCCACGCCGCGCTGGTGACCTGGCCGACCGGGTGCCCGTCGCGCAGCACCAGCTCGCCGCCCCAGAGCATCGGCTCCGGGTCCTCGACCACGAAGGACACCAGACGCCGCCGGGGACCGGTGTCGCGGACGGCCTCGACCGCGTCCCGGCCGAGGAAGTCGACGTCGCTCTTCAGCTTGCAGGCGAACGTCAGGCCCGCCTCGACCGGCCCGTAGTCGGGCGTCAGCTCGCGGCCGAACGCCCGGTAGCCCTTCTCCAGCCGCAGGGACTCGATCGTGGAATAGCCCGCGTCCACCACGTCGAAGGGCGCGGCGGTCAGCGCGTCGTACACCACGCCGGCCTGCTCGACGGGCACGTAGAGCTCCCAGCCGAGCTCGCCGACGTAGGTGATCCGGGTGGCCCGCACCGTCGCGTAGCCGACCCGCAGCGTCCGCGAGGTCGCGAACCGGAAGTCCGCCAAGTCCTCTCCGGACACGTGCGCGAGCAGGTAGCGCGACCGCGGACCCATCACGCCGAGCACCGCGTAGGCCGAGGTGACGTCGACGACCCGGGTGTCGTGCCCGGTCGGGACGTGCCGGCGCAGGTGGTCGAGGTCGCGGACGGTGGTCCCCGAGCTGCTCACCAGCAGGTACTCGTCGTCGGCCACCCGGGTGACGGTCAGGTCCGACTCGTAGGTGCCGCGCCGGTTCAGCAGGCCGGTGTAGACGACGTCGCCCACCGGGACCGCGATGTCGTTGGTGCAGATCCACTGCAGCGACGCCTCGGCGTCCCGCCCGGTCACGACGTACTTCGAGAACGAGGTCTGGTCGAACACCGCGACCCCTGCCCGGGTGGCCCGCTGCTCGGCGGCCGACCAGGCCAGCCAGCGCGGCTTGCCCCAGGTGTAGTCCAGCGTCGGCTCCTCGCCGGCGGGCGCGAAGACGTTGGCCCGCTCCCACCCGGCCTTCGAGCCGAACACCGCGTTGCGCGCCGCCAGCCGCGCGTGCAGCGGCGAGCAGCGCAGCGGCCGGGCACTCTCCAGCTCGCGGTTCGGCCAGGGCACGGCGTAGTGCAGCCCGAGGATCTCCACCACCCGGTCGCGCAGCCAGCGCGGGTTGCTCGCGTAGTCCCCGAAGCGGCGTACGTCGACCGCCACGAGGTCCGAGGTCGGCTCGCCCTCGACGACCCACTCGGCGAGCGCGCGGCCGGCCCCGCCGGCGGACGCGATGCCGACCGAGTTGAAGCCCGCGCCCACGAAGAAGCCACGCACGTGCGTCTCGCCCATCAGGAACTGGTTGTCCGGCGTGAACGACTCGGGACCGTTGTAGAACTTGCGGATCCCGGTCTCGTGCAGCGCCGGGATGCGCTCGAGCGCGCTGTCCATCAGCACCGAGAAGTGGTCCCAGTCCTCCTCGAGCAGGGCGAACTCGAAGGGGTAGGGCACCCGGTCCGGCGACACCCACGGCTTGGCCTCGGGCTCGAAGCCGCCCACCACGAGCCCGCCGACCTCCTCCTTGAAGTAGGTCCAGCCGTCCGGGTCCCGCAGGATCGGCAGGTCCGGGTGCACGCCCTCGATCTGGTCGGTCACGACGTAGAAGTGCTCGGCCGAGTGCAGCGGCACGGAGACCCCGGCCATCGCCCCGACCTGGGCGGCCCACTGGCCGGCGCAGTTGACCACCACCTCGGCCTCGACGTCGCCCCGGTCGGTGCGCACTCCGCTCACCCTCCCGCCGCGGGTGAGCACGTCGGTGACGCGCACCTTCTCGGCGATCCGGGCGCCGCCCAGGCGCGCGCCCTTCGCGAGTGCCTGGGTGAGGTCGGTCGGGTTGGCCTTGCCGTCACCGGGCAGCCAGATCGCCCCGACCAGGTCGTCGACCCGCATCACCGGCCACCGCTCCAGCGCCTCGTCGGGCGTCAGCAGCGCGCAGTCGAGACCGAACGCGTCCGCGGTCGCCGCAGTGCGGCGCAGCTGGGTCATCCGGTCCTCGGTGCGGGCCACGATCACGCCGCCGCACTGCTTGTAGCCGGCCGAGAGCCCGGTCTCCTCCTCGAGCCGGGCGTACAGCTCGCCGCTGTACTGGACCAGCCGGGTCCCGCTCTCGGACGCGCGCAGCTGCCCGACCAGGCCGGCCGCGTGCCAGGTGGTGCCGCCGGACAGGCTGCCCTGCTCGAGCAGCAGCACGTCGGTCCAGCCGAGCCTGGTGAGGTGGTAGGCCGTGCTGGTGCCGATCACCCCGCCGCCGACGACGACCACGCGGGCGCGGGAGGGAAGCTCCGTGGTGGTCACGGCTTGCCCTGGCGAGCGTCAGCTGGCGGAGTGGATGGCAAGGCGGAGGAGCGACGGCGATGCGGAGCATCGTCGAGTGACGAGAACGCAGCCAGCCGCCCGCCAGGTGGCGCGCAGCGGGCCAGTCGTGGCTGCCACGGAGCTCGGTCACTCACCGGCGGTCTCCGCCAGGAGTCGTGCGAACCGGTCGGAGGTGAAGCCGCGCGCGGCCTTCTCGAACCGCTCGAGGCCCCAGGTGTCGAAGTCGAAGTCGATGCTGCTGGCCGCGGACTGGATCGCCCCCCACAGCGACCAGCCGTACGCCGACACCAGCGCCTGCACCCGGACGCGAGCCAGGTGCGTGCGGTCCGGTCGTCCGTAGTAGGCCGTGACCAGCGCCTCGACCTGGTCGTCGTCGAGGTCGCACTCGGTGCTGGTGTTGCCGAGCTCGAAGCAGGCGTCGTTGTTGCCGGAGTACTCGTAGTCGATCAGCCACACCTTGGTCCCGTCGTCGAGGAAGTTGCCGGCCAGCAGGTCGTTGTTGCACGGGACCGTCGCCCCGGCCCGCACGGCGAGCGCGCGCTCGACGCGATGGAAGGCGTCGTCGTGCTCGGTGTAGCCGTCGAAGAGCGGATATCCGTGCTCCTGCACGGTTCTGAGGTACCTCGCCTGCCGGGCGAACATGTCGAAGTCGCCGGTGAAACGGGGTCCCTCATGTAGCCGGCGGATGGCCAGCCCCGCTCGTCGTACGACGTCGGGGTCGTCGAAGGAGGAGTTGTCGTACGTCGTCCCGTCGACGAACCCGATCACCAGGACCCCGAGGTCCGGCCGGAAGTCCACGACCGGCGCGCCGACCCCGGCCTTCGCCGCGGCGACCGTGTTCAGGTGCTCCGCGTGCCGGTCGATTCCGAGCAGCTCGGCGTCCCCGCGGAACCGCCGCACCACGAGGTCGTGCGACGGGGTGGTGACGCGGAGGTTCTGGTTGGTCAGCCCGCCGGGCAGCTCGTGGACCGAGCGCGGAAGGCCCTGCAGGACCGGGATACGGTCCAGCAGGGCCTCGACCTCGCCGTCGACCAGGGTCACGGGGATCAGTCGTCGAAGGCCTCGAGCACGGCCTCGTCGATGGTGTGCTTGGGTCCGGTGAACCACTTCTTCGCCGAGGTGCCCCACCAGATGGCCAGCAGCACCAGGGCACCGACGGTGATGATCGGCGCGTAGTTGACGAACTTCCACTCGAAGTCCTTGCTGAACGGGACCGCGCCGGGGACGAACGGCATCATGAGGTACAGCGACACGATGATGATCTCGGCGACCGCGACCAGGTTCATCCACTTGTACTTGTTGCCGTTGTTCCAGGACCCGACCTCGAACCTGCTCCCATGCCGCCACCGCAGCCAGATCGGGATCGAGAAGGCGAGGTACAGACCGATCACCGCGATCGAGGTGACCGCGTAGAACGCCACCGGGATGATCAGCGGGGCCTTGGGGGTGCCGATGTTGACGCTGATCAGCGCCGGCAGCGTGACGATCGCGCTGACCACGCCGACCAGCATCACGGCGTTGGCCGGGACCCGGCCGGCCGTGAGCGAGGCCCACCGCTTGGAGCCGGGGACGGCCCCGTCGCGGCTGAAGGCGAACAGCATCCGCGACGCCGAGGTCATGCACGAGGTGGCGCAGAAGAACTGGCCCGCGGCGGAGATGAACAGCACCAGCGCGGCCCACTTGCTGCCCATCGCCTGCACGAAGACGTAGGCGACACCGCCGGCACCGACGCCCGCGTTGTCCGGCTGTCCCTGCGCGTTGTCGGGGATCGCGAAGACCACGCAGAGCAGCAGGATGTAGCCACCGAGCACGGAGTAGGCGATGGAGCGCCAGATTCCCTTGGCCGCCGCCGACGAGGCCGTGGCGGTCTCCTCGGAGAGGTGGGCCGAGGCGTCGAACCCGGTGATCGTGTACTGCGTGAGCAGGAACCCGAACGGCACGATCGCGAACCAGAACGGGAAGCTGCTGGTGCTGCCGCCGGCGAATCCCGAGTTGTTGAACCGCTCGGTGAACACGTAGGAGAAGGACTGGTGCTGGTCGGGGATCACGATGAGGATCAGCACGATGGCCGCGGCGCCCGCGACGTGCCACCACACCGAGACGTTGTTCATGATCGCCATGAGGTGGCCGCTGAAGATGTTGAGGACCGCGACCAGCACCAGCACGACCACGAAGATGAGGAAGACGCGGGTGAGCGAGTAGCCGTTGGCGTACCCCTTGGAGAACGTCGACAGCGTGAGGTCGATGAACGTCGCGCAGCCGTAGGCCACACCGGCGGTCACCGCGATGAGCCCGATGAGGTTCAGCCAGCCGGTGAAGAACCCCGCCATCGGGCCGCCGAGCTTGGAGGCCCACCAGTAGATGCCGCCCGAGGTCGGGTACGCCGACACGAGCTCGGACATCGTGAACCCGATCAGCAGGATGAACGCACCGAGGATCGGCCAGGTCCAGGAGATCGAGATGGGACCGCCGTTGTTGAAGCCGGCCCCGAAGTTCGTGAAGCAACCCGCCAGGATCGAGATGATCGAGAACGAGATGGCGAAGTTGGAGAAACCGGACCAGGAGCGGTTCAGGTCCTGCTTGTAGCCGAGCTTGGCGAGCATCCGCTCATCGTCGGAGAGATGGGGCGATTGGGTCGATTCAGCCATTCAGGGCTCCCATGACGAGTGGTGAGGTCGGCCCAACGTAGCGCCGGGCTCGAATAGACGTCCATAGCCCGCGTCGCAAAGGTCTGACATCGAACCAAAGACCATTGACGGGTTAGGTGCACGTCACAACACTTGTCCCCGTGTCCGTCGACCCAAGCCTCGAGCCGCGGATCGAGCTGGGAGCGACGGTGCTCCGCGCGGTCCGCGGGCACCACGCGTTCGAGGGTTGTGTCGAGCAGCTCGCCACCGCGATCCGGCTGGGCGTCTACCCGCGGGGGACGGCCCTGCCTCCCGAGCGGGAGCTCGCGGAGCGGCTGGGCGTCTCGCGGGCCACGTTGCGCGAGGCGATCGCGGCCCTGCGGGCCGCGGAGTTCGTCAACACCCGGCGCGGACGGGGCGGCGGCACGGTCGTGAGCTACCGGCCGACGAAGCCGTCGGCGCGGCTGGCCCGGGCGCTGCTGCCGCGCAGCGAGCACCTGCACGACGTGCTGGTCTTCCGCCGGGTCGTGGAGCCGGGCGCCTGCCACATCGCGGCATCCCGCGAGCTCACGGCCGAGCAGCGCGACTTCCTGACCACGGCGCACGAGCACGTGGCCGGGGCCACGGACCCGGCCGAGCACCGGCAGGCCGACTCGCGCTTCCACCTCGCGATCGCCGCCGTCACCGGCTCGCCGCTGGCGGTGCGCTCGGTCACCGCGGTCCAGTCCGACCTGCACGACATGCTCAGCGCGATCCCCGTGCTCGAGGTGAACATCGAGCACTCGTCGCGGCAGCACCGCACGATCCTGAACGCTGTCCTCAAGGGCGAGGCCACCAAGGCCCGCCGGGTGATGGAGAGCCACTGCGACGACACCGCCGCCCTGCTCCGTGGCCTGCTGGCCTGACGAAAGGACGCTCATGAGCCTTCCCGCACGCAACCCGCGGCTGCTCGACCTCGACGGGCTGAAGAAGCTCATCGCGGACGGGTCCGTCGACACGGTCGTCATCGCGTTCACCGACATGCAGGGGCGCCTGCAGGGCAAGCGGCTGCACGCGGCGTACTTCGTCGACGTGGTGCTCGAGACCGGGGTCGAGGGCTGCAACTACCTGCTCGGGGTCGACGTCGACATGAACACCGTCGACGGCTACGCGATGACCTCGTGGGACAAGGGCTACGGCGACATGGAGTTCGTGCTCGACCCCGACACGATCCGGCTGCTGCCGCACCTGCCCGCCACCGCGATGGTGCAGTGCGACCTGGTCTGGGCCGACCACGCCGCGGTCGAGCCGTCCCCGCGGCAGATCCTCAAGCGCCAGGTGCAGCGGGCGGCCGACGTCGGTTACGTCGCGCTGGCCGGCACCGAGCTGGAGTTCATGGTGTTCGACGACACCTACGAGTCGGCCTGGGACGCGGGGTACCGCGACCTGACGCCCGGCAACCAGTACAACGTCGACTACTCCATCCTCGGCACGACGCGCGTCGAGCCGCTGCTGCGCGACATCCGCAACTCGATGCACTCCGCCGGCATGAACGTCGAGGGCGCGAAGGGCGAGTGCAACTTCGGTCAGCACGAGATCGGCTTCCTCTACGACAGCGCGCTGGTGACGGCCGACAACCACTCGGTGTACAAGACGTCGGCCAAGGAGATCGCCGCGCTGCACGGCAAGTCGATGACGTTCATGGCGAAGTTCAACGAGCGCGAGGGCAACTCGTGCCACATCCACCTGTCCCTGCGCGGGGACGACGGCTCGACGGTGTTCTGGGAGGACGGCCGTCGTACGCCTCTCTACGACCGGTTCGTCGCCGGCGTGCTCGCCACGATGCGCGACTTCACGCTGTTCTACGCACCGAACGTCAACTCCTACAAGCGTTTCGCTGTCGGGTCGTTCGCCCCCACGGCAGTGGCGTGGGGGCTCGACAACCGCACCTGCGCCGTGCGTCTCGTGGGTCACGGGGCGGGCGCGCGGATGGAGAACCGGGTCCCGGGTGGGGACGTGAACCCGTACTTGGCGCTGGCTGCCATGCTCGCCGGAGGGCTGTACGGCATCGAGCACGAGCTGGAGCTGGAGCCCGAGACGACCGGCAACGCCTACAGGAGCGACAAGCCGCGGGTGCCGCACACGCTGCGTGCCGCGCGGGACGCGTTCGCCGCCTCGGACGTCGCCCGGAAGGTGTTCGGCGAGGAGGTCGTCGCGCACTACACGAACATGGCCGACGTCGAGCTGACCGCGTTCGACGCGGCTGTGACCGACTGGGAGCTGCGACGCGGCTTCGAGAGGATGTGACCCGGCTTTGACCACCACGGACACCCACACCGTGATCAACCCGGCCACCGAGCAGCCGGTGACCGACGTGCACCTTGCCTCCGTCGCGGAGACCGACGGGTACATCGAGAAGGCGCACGCGGCGTTCCCGGCCTGGCGGGCCGTCGCCCCGGGGGAGCGGGCCGCGCTGCTGCGCCGGTTCGCGCAGGTCGTCGACGACCACGTCGAGGAGCTCGCCGAGCTCGAGGTGCGCAACGCCGGGCACACGTGGGGGAACGCGACCTGGGAGGCCGGCAACGTCCGCGACTGCCTCAACTACTACTCGGCCGCCCCGGAGCGGCTGTTCGGCCGGCAGATCCCGGTGCCCGGCGGCCTCGACGTCACCTTCCACGAGCCGCTCGGCGTCGTGGGGATCATCGTGCCCTGGAACTTCCCGATGCCGATTCTGGGCTGGGGCATGGCCCCGGCGCTCGCGGCGGGCAACTGCGTCGTGGTCAAGCCGGCCGAGCTCACGCCGATGACCGCCGTGCGGATCGGCGAGCTGGCCCGCGAGGCCGGCCTGCCCGAGGGCGTGCTCACGGTCATCCCCGGCAAGGGCTCGGTCGTCGGCGAGCGGTTCGTGACGCACCCGCTGGTCCGCAAGGTCGCGTTCACCGGCTCCACCGAGGTGGGCAAGCGGATCATGGCCGGCTGCGCCGACCAGGTGAAGCGGTGCACGCTCGAGCTCGGCGGCAAGAGCGCCAACGTGATCTTCGCCGACGCCGACCTGCGTGCGGCGGCCGCGGGCGCGCCGTACGCCGTGTTCGACAACGCGGGGCAGGACTGCTGCGCGCGCTCCCGGATCCTGGTGGAGCGGTCGGCGTACGACGAGTTCCTCGGCCTGCTCGAGACCGCCGTGCAGGGCATGGCCGTGCTCGACCCGAGCGACCGGTCCAGCGAGATGGGGCCGCTGATCTCCGCGCAGCAGCGCTCGGTCGTGCAGGGGTACGTCGACGAGGTGGACGTCGCGTTCACCGGGCCCGCGCCCGACGGTCCCGGCTTCTGGGTGCCGCCGACGGTGGTGCTGGCCGAGTCGACCGAGCAGCGGATCTGGCGCGAGGAGGTGTTCGGGCCCGTGGTCGCGGTGCTGCCGTTCGACGACGAGGCCGACGCGGTCGCCAAGGCCAACGACACGGAGTACGGCCTGTCCGGCTCGATCTTCACCTCCGACGTCGGCAGGGCGCTGCGCGTCGCACGGGGCATCGAGGCCGGCAACCTCTCGGTGAACTCCAACTCCGCGGTCCGCTACTGGACGCCGTTCGGCGGCTACAAGCAGTCCGGTCTCGGGCGCGAGCTGGGCCCGGACGCGCCGAACGCGTTCACCGAGGAGAAGAACGTCTTCATCGCCCACTGACCACCCTCGGTCGAGGCCCTCGCACCGACAGGAAGGACACAGACCATGGCAGGACGTCTCGACGGCAAGGTCGCCGTCGTCACCGGCGGATGCTCCGGCATCGGCCTCGCGACCGTGCGGCGCTTCGCCGAGGAGGGCGCCCAGGTGGTGATCGGCGACCTCGACGACGCCCGCGGCAAGGAGGTCGTCGAGGGCATCGCCGGGCTGTTCGTGCACTGCGACGTCACGGACAAGGAGCAGGTCGACGCGCTGTTCCGGCAGGCCAAGGACACCTACGGGTCGGTCGACATCGCCTTCAACAACGCCGGCATCTCGCCACCGGAGGACGACTCGATCCTGGACACCGACCTCGACGCCTGGCGCAAGGTGCAGGAGGTCAACCTGACCAGCGTGTACCTGTGCTGCAAGGCGGCCCTGCCGTACATGCTCGAGCAGCGCTCCGGCTCCATCATCAACACCGCCTCGTTCGTCGCGGTGATGGGCGCGGCGACGTCGCAGATCTCCTACTCCGCCTCGAAGGGCGGCGTGCTGTCGATGTCGCGCGAGCTCGGCGTGCAGTTCGCGCGGGACGGGGTGCGGGTCAACGCGCTGTGCCCGGGGCCGGTGAACACCCCGCTGCTGCAGGAGCTGTTCGCCAAGGACGCGGAGCGCGCGCAGCGACGGCTGGTGCACGTGCCGATGGGCCGCTTCGCCGAGCCGGAGGAGATCGCCAACGCCGTGCTGTTCCTCGCCTCCGACGAGTCCTCGTTCATCACCGCGAACACCTTCCTCGTCGACGGCGGGATCTCCGGCGCGTACGTCACTCCCCTGTGAGGGACGCTGTGAGCGCGGTCCAGCCGGTCGTGGGGTTGTCGACCTACCGGGAGCAGGCCCGCTGGGGCGTGTGGGACCAGCCGGCCGACCTATTGCCGACCCAGTACGCGGACGCCGTCCGACGGGCCGGTGGGGTGCCCGTGCTGCTGCCGCCGCAGGAGCCCGGGGCAGGGATCGCGGTGGTCGCGCGGCTCGACGCGCTCGTGGTCACCGGGGGCGCGGACGTGGACCCAGGCCGCTACGGCGCCGAGCCGCACGCCGCGACGGTGTCATGGCGCACGGACCGGGACGCCTGGGAGCTGGCGCTCCTCGACGCCGCCGACGCGCGCAGCCTGCCGGTGCTGGGCATCTGCCGCGGCATGCAGGTGATGGCGGTGCACCGCGGTGGCCGGCTGGTCCAGCACCTCCCCGACGACGTGGGCCACGAGACGCACTCGCCCGGCGGCGACGTCTTCGGGGACGTGGACGTGGCGGTCTGCGAGGGCACCCGCCTGCGGATGCTCGTGGGGGAGGAGGGCCTGGTCTCCTGCCACCACCACCAGGCCGTCGCCGACCACCCCGGCTACACCCCCGCGGCGTACGCCTCCGACGGCACGCTGGAGGCGCTGGAGGCCGCGGGCGACCGGTTCGAGGTGGCCGTGCAGTGGCACCCTGAGACGCGTGCCGACGCCGGTCTGTTCAGTGGTCTGGTGGCCGCCGCCGTCGCCCGCCACGTGTGACAGGATGGCGACGAATCCGTAGCCGACGTGTCACACGAGGATGCCTGCGATGAGCGAGCTGTTCGAGAAGCACCGCGAGACCCTGGAGGCCGCCGTCCGGGCGACCCGGACCCGCGAGCACTACTCCGCCTTCAACGAGTCGCCCTCCCCGCGGGTGTACGGCGAGAACGCGGCCGCCGAGGGACAGGCCGCGTTCGAGGCGTGGCGGGGTACGACGTTCCCGCTCGACACCCCCGGGGCGAGCGGCACCGTCTCGACGGAGAAGTCGCCATTCGGGTTCGAGCTCGAGGTCTCCTACCCGCGGGTCGCCCCGGACGGCGTCGACGCCCTGCTGGGGGCCGCGGCCGCGGGGCTGCGCGACTTCCGGGACGCCGGGGTCGAGGCGCGGGTCGGCGTCTGCCTGGAGATCCTGCACCGGATCCACGGCCGGATCTTCGAGCTCGCCAACGCCGTGCAGCACACCTCGGGGCAGGCGTTCGTGATGGCGTTCCAGGCCGGCGGCGCGCACGCGCTGGACCGGGCTCTGGAGTCGGTCGCCTACGCCTACGCCGAGATGACCCGCACCCCCGTGACCGTGGTCTGGGAGAAGCCCGGCCGCGGCGAGCCGCTGCGCATGGAGAAGACGTTCACCCCCGTGCCGCGCGGCATCTCGCTGGTCATCGGCTGCAACACCTTCCCGACCTGGAACTCCTACCCCGGGCTGTTCGCGTCGCTGGCCTGCGGCAACCCGGTCGTCGTCAAGCCGCACCCCGGGGCCGTGCTGCCGCTCGCCATCACCGTGCAGGCCGCGCAGGAGGTGCTCGCCGAGGCGGGCTTCGACCCGCACCTGATGACGCTGGCCGCCGAGGACCCCGCCGACGGCCTGGCGGCCGTGCTGGCCGTGCGCCCCGAGGTCAAGCTGGTCGACTTCACCGGCTCCAACGCCTTCGGCGACTGGCTCGAGGCGAACGCCACGCAGGCCACCGTCTTCACCGAGAAGGCCGGCGTGAACACGGTCGTCGTCGACTCGACGGACAGCTTCAAGGGGCTCTGCACGAACCTCGCCTTCTCGTTCTCCCTCTACACCGGCCAGATGTGCACCGCCCCGCAGAACGTGTACATCCCCTCGGGCGGCATCGAGACCGACGAGGGGCCCAAGACCGTCGCCGAGGTCGCGGCGGGCATCGGCGCGGCCATGGACAGGCTGCTCGGCGACGACGCCAAGGCCGTCGAGCTGCTCGGTGGCGTGGTGAACGAGGGCGTGCTCGAGCGGCTGTCGTCCGCGGGCTCGCGGGGCACCGTGCACGTCCCGTCACGGACCGTCCGGCACCCGGCGTTCGAGGGCGCGGTCGTGCGCACGCCCACCCTGGTCGGGCTCACGGTGAAGGACACCGACGTCTACGAGTCCGAGTGCTTCGGCCCGGTCGCCTACCTCATCGAGACCTCCGGCACCGAGGAGTCGATCGACCTGTTCCGCTCGACGGTGCAGGAGCACGGCGCGATGACCGCCGCGGTCTACAGCACCTCGCCGGCCGTCGTCGAGTCGATGCGCTCGGCCGCCCTCGACGCCGGCGTCGCCCTCTCGGAGAACCTCACCGGCGGCGTGTTCGTGAACCAGTCCTCGGCGTTCAGCGACTTCCACGGCACCGGCGCGAACCCGGCCGCCAACGCGTCGTACACCGACACCGCCTACGTCGCCAACCGCTTCCGCACCGTCCAGTCCCGCCGCCACGTCTGACCGACCCGGGTCAAAATTCCCGTTGAGTCGGGTCAAAGTTCCCGTTGAGTCGGGTCAAAGTTCCTGTTGAGCCGGGTCAAACTCGCCGTTGAGCCGGGTCAAAGTTGCCGCCGAGCGGGGTCGACCGGGAATATGGCCCGGCTCGACGGAGAATATGGCCCGGCTCGACCCGGGTCGGCGGGTGGGGGTCA